>Ga0179593_1509656_pt1 | contig 14199 bp, 16 predicted proteins | sample CZODoug2_1_08_16_FD_185931 | JGI IMG/M metagenome (GOLD analysis project Ga0179593, IMG submission 185931) | Vadose zone soil fungal communities from Angelo Coast Range Reserve, California, USA - CZODoug2_1_08_16fungal (PacBio error correction) | ecosystem: Environmental > Terrestrial > Soil >...
TAAACATCACCAGCGACTCCTGGGGTGCCACGTGTATGCAGGAGGGAGCCGCATGACGCGGACCCGGAGACCAAAAAAAGGCCGATTGATAAAAGATGTGCAAGGGTTGCCACGGGGGAAACTATGCTGCAAATTTCTTCAACATAAAATTGGAAAAGGCAACCACTGCTGGGGTGGCTATCCAAACGCTGAATAAAAAGACACGGCCGTCACAGGGAAGCTGGAACCGACGAGCGTAGGATGGGAGGGATCATTTGTTGAAGGCATCTTAACGTCTCGCGTAGCCGGATACGACTCCCAATTGAAAAAGGACGAAAAGAGCGACACTTGTACGTGGGGCACTCAAAAAAATTAAAAGGTTGCCCCTACAAAAATAAGAAAGGACTTCTGGCGGTTGAAGGATTTCTTTGTCCTGCCATCATTTGAGGATGAGTCGATCTTTCTGGGAGAGACTGGAGGAGGAAGAAAATAACGAACGGCATATAATCTTCCCAGGAAAAAACACCGGGGAAAGAGCGGCCTCTGATTTGATTCTGAGAAGGTAATAGGCCCCATAACTAGAGGGGGAGATATCATGGAGAAATAGGTGGTAGTTCTCAGGAAAGAAGGAAGGGTCAGACGGGTGAGGAAAAAAGTGGGCAAGGTGTGAACGGGTCATAAAGGGGGGAGCCACCTTTGAGGCAGGGGACTTACCGGGAACTACGTGAAGGATAATGAGATGATTGAAACTGAGAGACTGACAGACGGAAAGGGGAGAAGAGATTCAGACCCGGTCATTTCAGGATGCATGGAGGGAAAAAGGGTCTAGAGTCCAGAAACGATCTTTTGCAGAACGAAAAGAGATGCCTTAGGCAACTTCGTCGAAACCATGAACTTTTAGACGACTGCCTATTAAAAAGGTGAGAGAGCGGGGTCCCAACACAAAAAACAACAGCTGAAACTTTAGGGTCAGTTCAAAAGAACCAACGAGAGAGAAAAAAACATTAGGGTTGTGAAGAAAGGATCAGATGGCCTCTCGGCGCTCGGCGTTTAGGTCCGGTAGGAAGGAACGAAGAGGAACGCTTCCCGTTCTGAGTCCAGAAAGTTTTAAACGGGGTGTATGGGCGATTGGGGGAGGGAAATGGAGGGTCGCCCATGAGGAAAATATCGCCGCCGGTGGGGTACGGACGAGAGTAGGTACCTTGAATAAGGCAGACAGTATCAGCGGCTTTGACCGTCAAGGAACGGTCGTCATTCCGGAGGGCCTTTGGGGTGTTGTGCCGAGTCCGTGGGGTGCCAATAAATACCTTTCTGGAGGGGGATGCAATGAATCGGAAGGAACGTCCACAGGGAATTATACGCGTCGATCATCGTTTAGAAGGACTCGTGAATCCATACGAGAGGGAGAGGGGGGATGTGAAAGAGGAAAACTCTTCTTTCCGTTCGAAAGACATGTTTAGCGAAACGTCCGAGTAAAATAAAAGCTCGAAGGTCAAACGCATTACTAGCAAAGATGCAAGGGAAAACTTCGATCTGCAGGATTGGGGCAGAATGAATTGGGGCGTCCGCGATATCCACTCGAAGTCCGAAAAAATGGTGGGGAGAATCGCCATGGGAGGCAAGAAAAAAGAATCGCGGGGAGGGGGGCCTTGCTTGGGGGACCTCTTCGCACTCTCAAGCTTACACAGCGGACATGGCACCAGCTCCGCTTCCTTGCACTTCCAGAGAGAAAAAGGAGGCTAGACTGGGGGGAGGAGAACAGGACTCTCCCGAAGCGGGGAGGGAAGATTTGCCGGCAAATCTCTCTGACCACAACAGAGAGGAAAATCTATATGAACTGTCAAAGAACGCGAAGGCATTTCTAGTGGGAACCGAAAGTGAAAGGAGGGCTCGGAGGAATGCAAAGAAGAGGATTAGCGAATGCCGCTAATTAGGGGGTACTCCACGCAACTCACCCTAACTTGATGTGAAAATTGCGCATAAACCCAAAAAAAAAGAAAAAACAGCTGCCGATCTGCCCGACTCGGTTCTGAAGAAGCGTGCAGGCAGGAGACTTATGAAAACGACGAGAGGAGTGGTGGTTGAATAAGGGGGATCTTCCTAACAATTCGCCTTAATATCCGAAGGAGAAGCCTGAGGCTGCCGAAAGATGGAGCAGGCAGAGCATTGATGATAACCACAGGTCCTTTCATTTTTAGGCTCTCAGCTCACACGAAGGGGGTTGCGAGCGACTATGGGCAAAGGATTAATTTGGGAGAAAAATAGTACATTGCCTATCGAAAGGAAAAGGAGGAGAACCAGTCCCAGATAGGTCAGATGCCCTATTAAGAAAGGAAAGAAGGGTCTCGATACAGTTCCCTTTTTATTGGACAGGCAAACGATCTTCAGGAAGGGCGGGGAAAAAAAGTAAAGTGTTGCACCATCAAAAAATCTCCCATACAAAAAAAAGAAGACCGAAGGGAGTGTAAAATTGGTCAGGGCCGTTCGAAGATTTAACGGGAAAAAAGAACGAAAGAACGGTAGCATCAGCGAGTAAAAACTGGAAGAATGACAGCGGCATAATAAATAGCCTGGGGTGTACGCCCTCTTCGGGGAGGGAAAAATAAGGGTTGTGGAAAAAGGCAACAATCTGAGAAATGCCAGAAGCAACAGTTTCTAGAGAGAAGACGAAGGACAAAAGGAGTCGCCAAGCAAAAGGGGAAGTGAATGGGTTCCGCAAGCAGAAAAGGAAAAGATGAAGACTTCATGAAATAACCGTAGAGCTCGTGGAGAAAGGGAGAAAGTGGGAAACACTCGAAAAATCAGGGAGAAAGGACTACCGTGGACGGGGGGGCAAAAACGTCTGCGTCAGGCCCTGAACGAATGAATCAGAAATGAATTCTAATAGGGACTGGCAAACTGAAAGAAACATAAATGAAGGCGCTAACGGGGTCGCCGGGAAGGAGTAGAGGGGATCACCTCACATTCCATCTGACGCGGAAGTATACATCGGACAGAGTTTCAACACAAAAAACAGAAGAAACAAATGATCTATAGGGTAATCGGCACAAAAGGTCTGATCGGCAGGGGGTGCCAAAAAAAGGGGGGGGGGGCCACTTTCGGTCACAAGTGTATCGTCGTATCAGCACGCATCTACGTGCATCTAAGATGCTCTCTACAGGCTAAAGAAATCCGTGGCGCATAGACCGTGATCTGGGGAAAGGGGAGGGGAGGCCGAGTATCCCACTCTACGGACTTGATAGCATAGGCATAGGGGAAAAAAGAAACATGTGGGTCTAAAATTTGGAAACCAGACGGGACCAAAAAGGCATTTAACACGCAACCTGGTAAGGTCCAAGCGGTGGCGGGAAAGGTGTTGAGGGTAGACGGGCGCCAGGCCGGACGGCTGGTTAAAAGACCGCCACCTCGGAAATATGACAATAGATAGTAAAACTATATGCCTCAAACAAAAGAACAGACACGCTTCGGCAAAACCGGGCAAGGAAGCGGGCGGTCTAAGCCAGTGCTCACGGAGGGAAAAAAAGGCGACAAGAATGGTGGAAGCCTGCAGGGGAAAAAGTAAATGCAAAAAGTCCTGGTTTTAGACCTAACGAGGCGTCGAAAACACGGGGGGGGATAGATTCGAAAAGGAGGGTAAATATGGGAATGAGCGTGTCGGCAATCGAATTGATCTTTGGGAAAAAACGATATAAACAGCAACTTTAGAAGGAGGGGAAAAAAAAAACAGTTGCCATAACAAAAAAGATGTTCGCAGGCTAATTGAAGGGGGGGGGGGGAAAAAATTGGTGCCTTTAGGAATTAGGTAAAATCTACCCGAACTGAAAAGCGAGATACCGAAGAACGAAAAAAGTTCAAGAACGCATTTTGGAACCCGTCAGGAATCTACTCCTGGAGGAGTTCTCGCGGAAGGAAAAAAAGAAGGAATCAGTTTCAGAATGAATCTGGAAACCAATGGTTCCAGTTTCCAAAGGGGGGGGCACACCGATACCTGCAGCCGAAGACGAAAGGGGAACTGGTTGGCTCGCGCCACGAAGAGCGGGTCGCCTGCGCTCTCTCTCAGAAACGGTAATATCGTCTTATCCGGATTAAGATGAAACTGTTTTTATCTACTTCAGGAAGAAGGAAGGGGCAGGCCCGTTCGACAACAGATCCAACCCGCGGTCAGGATGGGGATTCTTGGAAGAGGCCGAAAAGAGAGGGGAAAAATGCTCTATGGAGGTACCCTACCCTTCATAAAATTAAAGAGAAAAAGGGCCGAACGAAAGCCGAAATTATCGGAAGCATATGAAGTTCGGAATTCGAGAAAGGAATCTATAACACAAAAACCGCATCCGCAGGGGAAATTGGATAAATCAAAAAAGAAAAAAGGTGATGGAGCAAGCGCCCGACAAGACCATCTCATCGGAAAAGGGACAAAGACGTTGCGACCCTAAGAAGGGCTTGTTCCAGGAGGAAGCAAAAGGGGGAATAACAATGTGGAGCCTGCCCAGGCAAGAAGGGACAAAAATGCGCGCAAAAAAACGATGCGAAGAAGAGGAGTGACGACCTGTGCGACGGTCAACGTAAGGAAACATTGAAAATAGCGCAGGAGAAGAGGGAGCGATATCCTACGCATACTGTTAGAAAGGGGGCGAGGGAGGGGGAAGAGAAGAAAAACGAGGAATATAGAGATTCGCATCGACTTACGATCCAGGATGCGTAGAGTTCAACTCTCAAGAGAAGGAAAAAAAAATAGCGACTACCCTCATGATGTCATGCAAGAGAGCGGCGAAGGAAAAAGGACTTGGGGTGCCACTATCCCGCTGTGAATCGGCCGCAAGTCCTTTCTCGCAGGTCGAGAAGGAAAGAAATTTCATCGGACTCGCTGACTTTGTATACGCTAGAAAAAAGTAGGCGGGTAGAAAAAAAGGGGAGGGGAATATCGGTGAGTCGTTGACGATGCATCTGGGGAGGCTGGACTAGCACAAAGTCGATTGCGGGCTGGACAGGAAAAGCTTAGGGGTGGCAACTGTTATGTGATTGAGGAACGGTCGAAATGTTAGGGGGGGGGAGAAAGGGGGGGGGACGGGGCCACCGAACTTCATCGGAGAGGGAAAGCGATAAGTGAAAAAGATGGGAAAGGAAATCAAGGATGCGGAGGGGAAAAAAAAGCGCTCGGGGTCGCCTATCTTTGGGGAGAACAAGAAAGAACAAAAAAACCTCCCGCTGGAAAAAGGAAAGGAAGCTGAGAGGTTGTCCGCGAAAGCGGCCTCTCCAAGAGGAAAAACATCCAGGTAGTGATCTCCCAGGTAGATCGAATGTGCAGACCTGGGAGGGTAGTTGGCACCTCCGAAGCTGGCAACGAAAAAAAAGAATAATGTCAAGGGGAGGGCATCGCAGGAATAAAGGTGAATCTGGACGACCGGGACAGAGCAATACGAACTAAGACGAAAGCGGTGGAACCTTTATTCTCAAAAAAAACGATGGACTGGGGGGAAGGAGGAGTGAAATGCGCGGCAGCGTAAAGGTCAATGGTGTGTTGAGAGGAGATGCGAGTGAAAGGAGAGAGAGGAAGGAAAGGCAATGGGTCTACAAAGGCAAATTTTAAGGAAAAGGAAGGGAAGAACTGCATTTGCACAAAGATGTCGGGGGTCGGCACTGGGGGAGAAGAGGGGAATTAACGCAGAGTCCTCGGGGGGGGAACTAATCTGGAAGGGGAAGGATCATGGCACGCAGATGCAAAAAAAAAAGACCAATACTATTGTCACCAAGACCGAAGCCGCGTGCGGTGCGAACGAGAGAACAATGGGACTGTATGGAACAGAGAAGTAAAGTAGACAAAAGGGGGGAGACTAGCCAGTCGCTTGAGGGGCAACCAGCTTGACCCAATGCTCAGAAGAGGAGGAATAGTAGTGTCTAAGCGCGGAAAGGGGAAAAGAGAGGAAAGGGAGGATGTTTGGAGGCGGGGAGGATGAAAGGGATTTGCTCATGGATAACGGAACTGGACCTAATTCCCGAGGGGGAAACCATGCACTGGGGAAAGTGAAAAAGTGAGATGTCTGGGCAAATAAAAATTGGAAACCACGTGGGTCGGCCCGAAGGTGAGCACTACGACGGCGTCACCGGGAAGAAGGAAACGGAATTAATGGTCGGAGAGAGCATTATTGTAAAAAGGCCGCTAGGTCCGAGAGACTATCAAGAAGACGAAAAGATTGGCGCGGGGGAAGGAACTGACCTGCAGAGCGGGGAGGCAAAAGAGAAAGAAAGGAGTATGGCGGGTGAGCGGTGCCTGTGGACTCCACAGGCTGCGGAGGGAAAGTGCGCTATAGGGAAAGGGGGGTTGGGGATGCACTCGAACGGAAAGAAGAGAAACCGCACCTATAGAGTATTATTGCGGAGAGGGAAAGAGTCAGAGAAAAAAAGTGACGACATGGAACAGTATCGGAAACAAGTTCGGCATGAACTTTAAAGGTCAGCGTTTAGGTGGAAAGGGCTGTTAAAGAAGGTGACGATGACCTAGGGTCGAAAAGAAAAAGGAAGCGACATTAACCTTAATGAGACATGACACGATCTCTACGGTGAATAAGCGTGTCATTCTGGAAAAGGACGTTCGGATGAGAAAAAAATCTTTTGGGGGAGGATCGCGTTAATCGATGACAAAGGGCAGCCTGTACTGAAAGTCCAAATGTAACTCAGAGAATCTGTCAAAAAAAGATTGTGCTCATTCCGGGGAAAAAAGGGGGAGGAATTGTGCAGGGGGCAAGAAGCCTCACGTTCAAAAAACAGGCCAGTGATGTGATGCAAGAGAGTCCTCACGAAGGGGTCGCGGATTGCGGCAAGGAACGAAAAACCTCTGCGAAGGCGTGCCAGGCTGGACCGTGCGGGGAGGGATGGAGAGGGCGATGTCGGGAGCCCAGATAGGAGAGAAAAAGAACGCCTTAAGATCCAATTGCCACTGGAGAAAAATCGTCAAAGAAAGTGTCCTAAATGATATCGGGAGACAGCGTCGTCAATCGGAGTCACAAGTGGCCGATAGAAAAGGCCAAGGAGCACGGTCTTTCGGATGACCCGGGGGGACACTTCCACTCCAAGGGTCAGGTAACGAGTCAAATAACAGAATCGATGAGCGCGTTTGATGCCAACGAGAGATCGTTATCATGACAAAACTTGTCTGGAGAAAAGGGCACGAAGTCGGATAGTAAGGGAGACAGGGCTCTTCAACAAAAGGGGCGGGAGCGCCCACGAAGGGAAAGGATCTGCAGCAGGGGGGGAATTAAGTAAAGGGTCCAGCGCCGGGGACGTGAAAAAGGGGGAAAAAAAACGCATGGTTGCAGGAGGTCGCCATGTTAAGGAAACTGCAACATCCGGCTGGCATGAAGAAAGGAAACATGCACAGAGGCATTCCAGAAAAGAGGAGCTCCTTGCCTTCATCGGATAGAACGATGGCGGAAAACGCAGAAGCTTGGAACGATGGGCAGAAGCAAAAAAAAACGGAGGGAGATAAAGGATTCTCGCCCCTCCAAGAAGGCAGAGCTGAGTTTCGGACTCTCAAGAGAATTTGACGACACTATTATTAAGGAAGCGGGGTGAGAAAAAAACCGATGCCAGCGAGGCATGGAAGGCACCCAACTCCAAAAATGCAAGAGGATTGAAAAACAGGCAGACCAGATGGCAGCCTCACCATGAGACGTTGAGGGAGGCGACGTACCGTCCTCGGACGAAGGCAGCCCGAGAGAAAGGAACTTTTGCAGTCCGTTTAAATGGACGCCGGCGCCTAAGAAAGGGAGAAGCAACTCTAAAAATTGGGACCGAAAAGTCACCTGACTAAGGACGAATTAAAGCAGACGCTACCGCAACGGCATATTGCTAAACGCTTACTAAAAAAGACTTTACGCGCCAAAAAAAGATAAACCAGTAGACAATTGGCGTGGGGCAATCAATATCGAGGTCGGAAAGACCCGGCACGAAAGGGCGGAGGCACAAAATATCGCAAAAATGCGAAAACTGACTCAAAAAAGAGCTTTTCAAATCTGAGCCTGTCCAGGAACCTTTTAGACGAGGCTCCAGTTCCATATCGTCAGAGTGCGGGGGAGAGAAAGTGGGAAGACTGGGAAACTAAAAAAAAGCGCCAAAACACATCACCAATCACCGCTGGTGGAACGGGCCGCCTGAACGGTCAAGTGAACGAGGCGTTAAAATAAAGCAGAACGAACTGTATCATAATCTAGGAGAGGGGGGGTGCACAATCATCACTCGACAGGGGGACGCCCTCTTATGGAAAGGCAGCACATACCACACCAGTTACGGTGGCAGAAGGGTGGGCTCTATCACAATCTGGTAAAGAGGGCCGAAGAAAATGTCTATGATGGTACGCGCGCGCCGAAAGGCAAAAAAAAAGAAAAAAGCAGAATCGTTGCTATCTATAGAGGTCACGGAAGGGGAAGAAATGACAAGAGAGGCCGGGGACAATCGGCGATACTCCCATAAGGGACATAACTTCGGTGGGTAGGGATAGGGAATAACCGAGTTCGGTCAGCAAAGGAGGGGGTACAAATTCTGACCCTTCACAATCGGGGGCTTCCTCACAATCGGCTCGACCGCCTTAGAAGGGCCGATCTGCACAATATAAAAATAACGAACGAAATAGTGGTCTGGGCCTAGAGACGCAATCAATATCGGGAAAAGAGAAGGGAAAAAGGTATAATAAGTTCGGCATCCGGGAACGCACAAATAAGCTCTACGAGCAGGTCCTATAATCATCAGTGGTAACAACAGCCACGGAATAAACGCCAGAAGGACTGGCGGAAGGTCGCAACCCAAAAGTATTCAAGGGCAGGTCATGGCAGGAACAACGGAAAATGCAGCAACGTATCTCAAGTTGGAGTCCGTCTAAAGAAAAGACGTTAAATCCTTACAAGAATAGAAAGGAAAGCAATACCTCACAAGAAGCGGGCCAGCGTTGAATTCGTTAAGGGCTATGTCTCCAACTCGGGCGGGAGCAAAAAGATGTTTTCGAAGGGCTGTCTGCAGAGTGTCCAACAAAAGGAAACACTACGTGGCAAAACCATTCTCAAAATCTTTGGAAGTCAAAGCGTGACGCTGAAAGAGGGGCGGGTTGGCCGTTCGCCATTGATGGGGGGGATGTTGAATAGAGCCGGAACTCCACACGATCCATGTGGGGGTGACTATCTGACTCGGGAAAAACACAGAGAAAAACTACTAGAAACCGTCGGTGGCACGTCTGGCGGCAATTACGCCTAGAGCGACGGGCTCAAAGAAAAAGGGTACTTTCATTTCAGCGGAAAGGAACAAAGACATACCATGGTTTGGGGAGAACTACTCCTAGAGCAAGGAAAAGCAATGCTTGGTGTTACATTTACAAGGGTCTTGGGATCAATGGAAGGAATAGCTTCTAAATACAAGGATTATAGATTTTTGACGCGGGGAGTGACCAGGAGAGAAGCAAAAACGGATAAGTCGTAACGACTGGTCACGTCCATAAGATTGGGGGCGCAGTCTGAATTAGGGGAAAAATTGGCAGTGATTGCTGTCAAGCCTCAGAGAACATTCCAGTCAATGGGGCGACTTCAACAGCACCTTCAAAAAAAAAAAGGTACACTCGCATTGAACCTCGCGAACCATCGGGTACTCTGCGTACTTTCGGAAGGGGGCAGGGAGATAATGGATATGAAAAAAAAAGTGGGAGGAAATCTGGCGAGCAGGGTGGGAGTTTCAAAAGTTACCTTTTGTTCAAGCTGCCAGCCGATGGTTCGAAGTCGGCTGGTTGGGGCGCTGCTAAAAGGATGCAGAGGACGGCGCGCTCGCTCTGACAAGGTGTAGAATTTCAAAAAGGACTTGGGAGAGGCATCACTAAGACTTTTGGGGGAACGGCTCCGGTCTGCGGTTCGGAGGCCTTGCTGCAAAAAAAGACCAGCACAAAAATTCCATCTTCAAAGGGGGGGTTTCTTTCGTGGAAGTGCCGAAAAGACTACCATGCGACTATAGAAGGGGGGGACCTATCCGAAGAGGGCAAAGGCGTGAGCAGGCTCGAGGACCAAGCTGGCATTCTATCGCGAAAAGAATGAATTAACGGCCCATCAGAGGGACGAACGTCCTGAAGAAAAAAAAGAACCATCCCTGCCGGAAAAAGAGGACGGTAATTGCAAACCCGCAAGTTTGGTAGGGGAGCGCAAGAGCGGAGGGACCAGGCATCGTCAAATTGACGCCACCGCGATACACATAGAGGGGGAAAACACCCGCCTATAAAGCTTTTGCAGGGCCGACACCTTCAGCGAAAGGGAAAATTGGTGCGGATGCAGCCAAAATCTAGTTGCGACGGACTTAAGTGTATACCGAAGGATAGAGGGGGGGCATTGAGAAAGACGGTCCCGCACGTATGCAATGACAGGAGGGGGAAAAATAAGCCGGTGTCAGGGATGCTACTAACTCGTGAGCGGTCCTACGCATACTGGATTGCGAAAAGAGGTCGTCTCTCACAACAACGGGGAGGAAGAAAGAGATCGCGCCCTTCGCAAACCAGAGAAGAGAGCGCATCGTATCCTTATCAAAACTTCTAATACTACCCCTTCAATTGTAAGAAAAAGGAGAAGGAGCCCATTTCTAAGGGGGGGAAAAACAGACGTCGTAATTCCGAGAAGGGGGGTTTGATCGCGCACTAACGTCCTGAAAGCAAAATGCCTGGGCAGCAGCGGGAAAGATCACTCTAGGCGACGGTGATGGCAGGGAACAGCGGATAGTTCACAAAAGAAAAAAGCTTAGTTCCTTGGTACTATAAAAAAAACCTCTTGTGGTCGGGCTGGAAGCTCATTAAAAAAACATAATGCGGCTTGCCACCAAGGGAGGAATTGCCCAGGTTATGGTGATGTTGGCTTTAGGAGATCTGTCGAGAGTGCCAGGGGCACCGAACTTCAATAGGGGGAGAAGCGAGAGATCAAGGGATCCGCGATGAAGCAAGCCCGCCAGTCTCCTGCTAAATATGACGTGAGAGGGTTCCCACCTCTCATAGGAAAGTGGAACGGCCGACTTCCAAAAAGAAAACCGAACAAACTGGACCGCTGGAAACTTGTAAAGAGGGTTGACGGCCCGGGATCCAAAGGGAGAACAGAAAAGAGTATTAAACAATCATCCTTAGGGGCCGGGGCCGAGGATCAGCAGGAAAGTCGAAATGTGCTAACCCTGGTCAAGAGGCTCAAGGCTGGGCTCAGCGAAACAAAAAAAAAAAGAAACAACGCCTTGAAAGCCTCTAGAAGAAGAGGGGACATCATGTAACTAGGGGACAAGGGACACCCATCACATTAGATCCGAAGTCGCCGAGAAAAAGGGAAAGCCCTCACCAAAAAAACGCCAGAGTAATTTGGGGAACGAGACGTCTTTGAACAAAAGAGAGGACTGATAAATAGGTCACGTTGAAGTTCAGTTGAATATGGATAGGAGGGGCGATGCTTGACGAAAAAAGGTGAAAAAATGCAAAAGGTTTTTCACTGGGAAGCAATTTTCAGAATGCGTGAGGGGGTTGGGGGTGAAAAGTCTGGGTTCGGCACTGGGAGTCGGTTATCTCAAGCCTTAATGCGGCTCTTGATCAGAGGAAAAGAATTCGGGTATGGGGGAGGAGCATGCCCGTAAGAAAAAAAAACACGACAATCGCTAAAAAAATATTGGGAAACAACATGGGACTATATGAGCTCACAAACAGGACTTCTTGTGAGAAGGAGGAAAGTCCCTCAAAACTATTGGCGTCAAGGCTGAGCCATCGCCGGAAATCTGGGAGAGGGGGGGAAAAAAAACCACAGAGAGAAGAAGGGCTACGATGGCGATGATAAGGGAGTTTTCTAGCGTAATCACCGTATCGGGAAAGGGGGGGGCTTCCAATGTGGGTCGGGTACTTCACCAGCACGATAATTGGGGGGTGGGGGGGGAAACCCATGCCAAAAAATCGACCTAAAAGTTGGATCGCTCAACAATGTGCGCGGGCCGAGGTGAAAAAGACGGGGGAACTTCTTCAGACAGACAGTTCGCAAACCATATAGGGAAAAAGACCACCCTCGGGGGGGGGACTGTACGAGTCGCGTCACATAGAAGCTGCTTGCCCGGGAGGCTTCGGGAAGAGACTGTAGTATAATAAGGAGGGGGTATCTGTAACTTCCTCAAGGGGTATCCATACACTATCCAACTGAGAGCGAAGGATGTAGGTTGGCAAAGGAGCAACGAGGGGAGGGTTAAAGATTGACCCAATATAACTCTTCAGTAGGGAAGGGCGGGCTGCCAATCAGTCAGAAAAGCGCTGAGGCAATCGGAAATGGGTAAGGAGGCAAGCCCTACAAAATAGAAAGAAAAACAAAAAAATGAAAAAAACTCAAAGCAAAGGATACGCCCAAAGGAGTATCGATAAAGACGGCCCACAACAAGCTTGCACGGAGCGAAGTAGTAAAAAGAGCGGTTAGACCAGACGGAGAGGGAAGCAGAGGGGCCAATAGGAGAATTTGGTAGAGGGGCAGGGAAGTAGAAAGGGGGATGCTGGTAGAGAGGAGTAGGAAGGAGGATGGTGGATGAAAGCCGCGTGTAACTAAAGCACAATGGGCCAGAAATCACAAGGGGCAGGAGTGAGAGAGAGGGGAAGGGAGTGGTGAACGGAAAGGAGACCCATAAGAAAATTCGCACCTCTGGAGAAGGGTTGTAAGAAGGACGGAGGGACTGGGGGTGAAGCGAGGCAGGGAAGGAGGAGGCCCGTAAATGAAGATAAAGGGAGGCCAAACGGGGAGAATGGAAGGGTGGCGCACAGAAGGACGGGGATGAAGGGATGGAGGCGGATAGGCGGGGTGCAAAAGAAAAGAGGGAGGGAAAAGGAAGAAAATGGGGGAAGGTGGGGGAAGACGAAAAGGCACGGCGCCACATATGGGGACGCTAAAAGGGAACACCCACCGTCGAATAGGTGGATGAGACAGCAAACCGGACAGGACAGACACTTCGAACGTGGGCTCCCGGAGTGCTTACCTCGAGATGATTGCGGGGGAGGAGAATAGCGCAAAAGACTATTTCTTACTGCAAGGGAAGCGAATTCGATCGGGGGGGGGAGGAAATCTGCGTCCTGAGAAAGGAGGGTATTAAATGTGAGGAGGACAGTTCCTGGCCAAAGGGGTGGGACAACAAGGGGGATGACAGGTTTTAAGAAAGTCTAAGGACCATTAAGGAAAGGACGAGTAAGTAGTGAGAAAAGGCGACCTGAATCACGAGTTAAGCATTGAGAAAAAAAACCGCAACGACTTTTTAGAAGCACGAAAAAATTAAGGGAGGGCGCCGCCGTAAATTGACGAAAACTTTGGAAGACTAAGCAGCTTTCTCCAGAAGGGGGGGCTTCAGTCGTGTAAAACCGGGAGGAAAAAAGGAAAGGGTGCATGGAAAAGAGGTCACCAGGGAGGCAAAAAAAAAGCCAGGGGGGATGTTCAGGGGCCGCGGACTCGGATGCTAAGCTGAGGGATTGAAAGGGAAAGCTAAGAGGGAAAGTTCAGAGGGCGCAGGTTTCCAAGAAAAGGGGGGAGGGGGGAATGTTTAGTGTCAGAGAGGGGAGAAGGTAGACGCCGGAGGCCCAATATGACAGTACTGCAAGCACTACCTGACGGGAAATCCTGGAGAACTAGTTCCAAAGATGGAAGGAAAGAAAGAGGGGATACAGGCTGGCCGCGGAAGTAAGATAGGACTAGGAAGGTCCGATTGCCTTTGGGGTCCGCCGCACATCCCGGAAGGTCAGGAAGTGACTGCAATGGCCTCTAGGGAAAGGAAAGCCGTCAGAAAGGGGGGGGAAAAAGTAAAGAGTGCTGAACTCGAATTAGAGCGGGAAGTCTGGACCACTAACGGTGCTCGGAGAATTCACAGCAACATTCCTGAAAGAAAAAACGAAGGGAGGAAAACTTCCAAAAGGTCTTGAAAGGAGCAAATTGAACACTTAGGGGCACAATCATTTGGGGGCAGCGGGTTTCATAAAGGAGAAGAGGACAGCGCCTGAACGTATCGGATAACCAATTGGTGTGAATGCGGGCAGAGAATTTGAGGGCGGCCTGAAAAAAGACGGCGGGGTGGCCTTGGAGGAAGTGTCAACATGCTACAAAGATGGGAGCGGAATTTGCCGGAGCAAGAAGATTCGGTAGGGAAGAGGCGAGGGATGACGGCTATGGAAAGGAACAGAGAGAGGGAAATAAGTTGAGTAGGCTAGGTTCCTTTCAGAAG
>Ga0179593_1455978_pt1 | contig 14198 bp, 26 predicted proteins | sample CZODoug2_1_08_16_FD_185931 | JGI IMG/M metagenome (GOLD analysis project Ga0179593, IMG submission 185931) | Vadose zone soil fungal communities from Angelo Coast Range Reserve, California, USA - CZODoug2_1_08_16fungal (PacBio error correction) | ecosystem: Environmental > Terrestrial > Soil >...
AAAAAAAGGGGGATACCAAGGCTTGCTCAGTTTTCTCGAAACTCCGCAGACCAGCGCCAAAAACCCATGACATTGGGAGAAGGACAAATGTTTTTTCCATATGAAAAGATGGCGCAGAAAAGACCACACGACGTTCAGTTGGAGGGGGAAGACCGGACCCAAGAAATCCGGCGGGGAAGGAAAGTCGGATCAGTAAATAAACCCATGGGGGGGGGGGGAAAGACAATCAACCAGAAAAAACGGAAAATTACCGGGGGGGGCCGGGGGCTAGCCTAATCACTTTGGGGTTCTCTAGAGGGGGGAAACGGGGTACGAGGAAAGAAGGGACAACGGAGTGTGCGGGGGAGGCCGAACCAAAACGTCTTCGACCGAGAGCAAAAAAAAACTCAAACTATCCAATGGAAAAACAAACTGGTAATCGACAAAGTCAAGGACCATGGATCGAGCAAAGGGGTTCGCTTAGTCCTGGGCATGGGGATCTAACAAGGAAAAACCGGAGGGGGGGCAGGTAAAAAAGGAAAAGGTTTCGTCAGGGTAACGCGGCATGTAAAAAGAGGGGGGGGGCAGAGAAGATGCTATGTAAAAGGATCGGGATAAGAAAAGAAGAAGGGCGACCGTGGGGAAGAAAGTCTACCTTATGGTGGGGGCCAAAAGGGCTCCGGGCAGACTGTTCCCAAGTGAACTAACATCCAAAGGGCGAGTGGGCGTTTTACTGGTGGAAACTTTTTTGACGATTAAACCAAAACGTGACTAGGGGGTTTCTAAACCAGAACCACAGAAGGGAAACTTGACCTCAAATAGGACTGGGGCAATTTAACAGGGGAAAAGAAAAGGTCCGTGTTGAAGAGGCAGGGAGTTGTGCCTCATCTAGTGATGACCATAGAAAAAAAAATCGCAGGCCTGGGTGCGCACGTGAAGGGGGGGGGGACGAGGGGGGGGGAGCAGGAGGCCTAACCATGGGGGCAATGTGTCCTTCCTTGGTGAATAACACAGTCAAAAACCAAAAAAGTCTCTCAAAGGAAAAGGTCTCGAATGCGACCAGGGGGGGGGAACTAACCAAACCGAGTTGGACTGAAAAGGGGGGGGGAAAAGGAAACAGGGCAGAAACTAACGCCCGCAGGGGGGAAAAAAACATGTGTCTTTCGGAAAAAACTGCAGTGGGGAATCAAGGGAAAAAAAGCCAAAAGAGAGATTCGGGAAGATGAGGTCAAGCGACAACCATACCGCACGGGGGAAAAACAAGGGTTGGCGGACAAAAATTACAGACAGACTCAGGTCACGGGGCAGGATCGATGTCTGAACGGAAAGGAAAAAAAAAAAAATGGTGGCGAAATTGGGGGTCAGGAGGGGGTGATAACGTTACCGCCTGAAAAAGGCCGGGTGGTGAGGGTCACCCCAGAAAAGAAAAATGGGGGGAAAAAAAAAGACACTAGAGCAAGGCGAGGGACCACGACAAAGCAAAGAAACCGGGAATGCCGGAACCGCGTCTGCAGACGCCCAGGGGCCCTCACTTTGCCGCGGAAATCGGATGAAAAATCAACAAATGTACACAAAAATGCAATTAAAAACAAAAAAAAAAAAAAATACACCCCTTCTTGGGGCGACCAAGGCCGGGATTACAAAACAGGAATTAAAACCGGGGGGAAGGAAAGGGGGAAGCCACCACACGTGCAACATCGGACATGAACCAGGGAGTTTCTTGCGGGGGGGAAAGTTGGATCGCGGCAAAAAACGCCTGTGGATAGAGGGGGAAAAAAAAAAACAGAAAGAGGAACACCCCAACGGCCAAAAAATAAAGAAACATTAACAACAAAGAATTCTTCAAAATGGAAGTGGTGGTGGAAAGAGTGAAAAAAAAAAAGAAAAAAAAGGTGGTTTTAAAAAAACATCGCTACAAAAAAAAACTGAGGGGGAAAAAGGGAAGGAGTCTAAAATAGGGAAAAAGGGGGACACCTGTAAGAAGCCCCAATCATATCGCAGGACGAATCAGGTAAAAAACTGGTGGATGGAACGCTTGTGCGGGGACCACGGAAAAAAGGTAGGCAAAAAAAGCGAGTAACCAAGCCCAGAAAAAGAAGACCAGTGTTCCATGTCATAAGTGGGATCGGAGCTAAGAAAAAGCAAAGGGGGAAGGAAAAAAATAAAAACCGCGGGGGGACGCCACCGAGTTTAAAAAGACATGGGAGGCCAAGCGTCAGAGGGACCGGGAACCTTTATCTCCAGAGGCCTGGCATGTCCCTGACGCAAAAAAAGCAACAAGCCGGTACAGTAAAAAGGGAAAAAGTCGGGTGGATCCGCCAGTGAAAAAAATCAAACCGAAGACCCACCCAACACAGTGCGACAGACTGCCGATACATGAATTAGGGAATGGGAAAGAAACAGCAAAAAAACAAAAGCAGAGGTCCGGGAAAAAAAGGAAGAAACTCGTTAGGTTACTGCACGCTTAGTATGAATGTTGCAAAAATGTTAGGGGAGAAAGAAAAAAAAAAAGACTGCCAAAGGTTATGACTGCCAAAGAAGACTTCGATAGAGTCTGAAGCTCGATGAGGTAAATGGGGACCCGTGCCAAAAAAAAAGAAACCGCGGGAATAAAAAAAAACAAACCAGGGTTAAACGAACGAGGGTGGAAAAAAAAATGCCAGGGGGAAACGCGCCTGATCCAAAAATAGCTGGGACTGGTTGCACAACAAAAAGCCATGACAATTACAAGGGCAGAAAAACTTCGAAAGAAAATTTAAAAAAAACGCTCCAAAGGTTGTCGGCGACATTTCACGGAAAAAAACATTGGGGCTTAGGCCCAGAGATCCAACCAACTCCCGGAGCACCAAACCGAAGGGGTGGTCCAAAACTAGAAAGGGGGACATTGCAGGTTTTCCGTGAATGAAAGGAAGTAAAGATGACGATAACAGACCCAAAGCTGTGGGGGGGGAGGGATTCTCAACGGAAGGAAAGCAACAAAGGGGAAAAAGAAAAGCGAGCAAAAAGGCAGTAAAATGAACAAAAGTGGTCAAGGCCAGGCAGGAGGGACCCTGTGTAAAAGAGACAAGGGACTAAATCCCTCTCCCCAGTACAGAAAAGGCAAACGGCAAAAAACCTTTTGTCCACTAAAAAGACCCCAAAAAAAGTGTAAACTTTTACCTTGGGCGTAGCGGCCCCAGAGCCCAGCCTCTTAGACAACCTGGGGCCGCACAGGTTGTTTGAAAGGGCACACCGGAAACAACGGGGGTCCTCATAGATCAAAAGAAAAAACCTAAGAAGGGGGTACAAAGCGATCGGGGGAAGGGCCCAGCTACCTGTGAAATCACATCCGGAACACCTCAGGTGGCGAGGATTTTCGAAAAAAAAAAACCTTGGGAGAAAGGTATAGACAAGACACGAAAGCCTGAAAAGCAAACCAAAAGGGACACCATTTCAGACAAATGGATCCCGTGGGGGGAGACTTTTAAAGGAGGTTAGCTGATTGGCCTTTTAAGAGACGAAAAAGGGGGGTGTTAAATCAACAACCGGGGTCTCACTGCCTCGGGCAACTGCTTTCCCCAAAAAAAAAGGGACTTCAAGAAAAAACCCAAAAGGAAACTGGAAAAACACCAGGGGCACGAAACACGATAATTGGGTTTGGCAGAAGAGGGGGCAGGAAAGGGGTATGGGGGGATCCTATCGACTGGGCAAAAGAACCCGGGGGGGATCGTCAACGGGACTTTTAAAAAAAAGGATCCATAATCTGAAGGAGGGTCAAACTGGGACTAAAAAGCATGGAGGGCGAACATTTGCGCAGTGAAGCAGTTGCGCTTCAGTTGTGACAAGGAAAAGTGAAGAGAATTCTAGAAAGGACAAAAGGTAAGGGAGATGAAACAAAAAAAAAAGGTTATTGAAGAAGAGATAATCAGGAAGGCAACTTTATTTCTAGGGGAGGAAAGGCTCACACGAAAAAAATCAAGTGCCCCGCACAAGCTTTGGGGGTTGTCAGTGAACAAGGGTTCCGCCCCAGGGACCTCATTAGAAGAAGAAAGCAGGAACACCGCAGGATGCGATCGGGGGGGGTAAAACCCGTTACGAAGACCACTAAACCTGGTGTCAAAAAAGTCAAGAAGGAGGGGGACAGGTACCAGGGGGTGAACATCCGTCTGCCCAACAAAACTGGCGGAAAAGAGGACCTGGGGGAAAAGGGCGGACCCCTAGCTGTCCCTCACCATTTGGTCTTTGCAACCAGAAAAACCAAAAAGGGGGGGGAAAGAATTGTAAAGCAGAGGAACAAGGAGGGCAGGACATACCACCAGGGGCACCGACCGGATCCCCTATAAGCCCATCCGGAAGATGAAATGAAAAAAAGAAGAACACGGGTGATCGAAAAGAACGTTGGACGGACCAAAGGGAAGCCGGGTTTCGGACGGGAAAGGCTGCTGGGCGGAACAGACCGTAAATTTCTGGCTCAGAAGGGAAACCGACCGAAAAAAATCGCGGTAAAAGGGCAGAGAAAAAAAAGGGGGGGTAAAAGACCGGAAAATCGATGGGACCGGCTGTTATTAATCTATGAGGGACTGGACGGTGTGTAAAAAAAAGAAAAAAAAAAACGAATGTGAAAACTTGTGGACGAAGGACCGTTGGGCTTTGTTTTTGTTTTTGTGACGCCCCCCCCAAGGGGGGGAGGAACAAGGTTTCAAAGGGGTGTGACCAGCCGACCAACAGGAAGAGACGGAGTTTCAGAGGGTGGAACGCGAGACAAGAAGGGGAAGAAAAAAGGGTCTCCCAGAAGACCAGCAGGGAAAAACACTCGGAAAGACTGCACAGGCGATCGCTTTACGGAACATACCGTTTGGCAGGGGGAAAGGTGGGGCAGGAAAAGACAAAGAAGTGGCGTGGTGGGGAAAAGCGCCCGGCAAGCTCAGGAAAAAAGGGAAACATGGTACATCTAGTACGAAAACTTGTTAAGGCGGGGCGACGGAACGTGGGGAGCGAGAAAAAAAAAAAAAGAAAAAATGGTTTTAACGGAGGAAAAAAAAGGGGGAACGCAGACAATCCTGGGGGCGGAAGATACTGAACAAAAATGAAACGGGTCAACGAGAGAAAAGGCAGGTTTGTGCAAGAGAAAACAAGAACAAAGTCACGGGCAAGGGCTGAAAAAAAGAAAAAAGGCGGCGGACCAGACAATGTGGCGACCCACAGCCCAGGGTGTACGTTGGGGACTGAATGAAAGGGGGGAGGCTGGGGGGAAGGTGGGAATAATCCTCATAGATCTAAAATCTCCGGAGAAAGAGCCAAAAGAGGTAACGCGAAAAAAAAACACCAAGTCGGGAGGGGAATTCGCAAAGAAAAATTTCCAACACATTCAAAGGGAAAAGAGACGTCGGTAGGGAAAAAAAAGGAAGATCCGGAAAAAAGGAAATCAAGAGGGGGGTGGGGGCGGAAAAAAAATTTGGGGAGGCGGGACGTTGGTGGGACTGACTCGGCCCTGGGAAGCAAGTTGGATCAGGGAAAAAAGAGCTGAAAGGTGTGGGTGGGGGGGGTCGGAAGACAAAACTCCAAAAAAAATTGGGTACCCAAGGGGAAAGGACACTACCCAAAAGGGGGGGCAACTTCCTCATCTTCGGAAATGCGGGGAAAAAAACAAAAGCATGTCCATCAAAAAACCAAATTTGGGGGGAAAAAAACGTTCAGGAAAATGGAAAAGACTGGGGAAGGGAAGCAAGAATTTCCACCCGGACAGGTGTCGGGCCAAAAGGGATTAAAAAAAGAAATGAAAACCGGGAAGAAGCTAAACTGGAAAAGGTGCACATCAACGGCTACCCCACGGGGCCTGGAGGTTTCACGTTTTTTACTCATGTTTTCCAACTTTGGTAAAACTAAGGAAAAAAAAAAAGCGCGTGGACAAAAAAAAAAACCAAAAAGGAGCACCCCTAAGGATACAGGGAGATGGATTGGGGGTGACGGAAGGGGAAGTGGGAGAAACAGAAAAAATGCACTAAACAAAAAAAAAAGGAAAAGAGAGAGATGTTTAGACCTCGGGGGCAAAAAAAGGAACTGAAACCAACAATTTGAACATCTCAGGCAGCGAATGGGGGCTCCAAAGGGGGATTTAACGCTGGCGAACGGGTACCTGGGGTAGAAAACAAAGCAGCACCATCCGGTACAAAAACCGGACGCAAAAGAAAAGGGATTGTCATCCGTTTGGGAGGGGGGCACGTTGAAAAGCAATCAAAAAAAAATACATCGGAGGGCAATCCCCACGGTTGGGGTCCCGCCCCGACGGTGAAGGGGCAAATGCAGGGACATAAGCGAACCGAAAAAGGGAAGAAATGGTATGTCAAAGGAGTCAGGGTGATTGAAAAGGGAAACGGCCCAAAAAAACTGGGATTACCTGGGTAAGGGTAGAAAAAAAAAATGTTGGGAGAACGGGGATGTTCCGCACCACCCACAACGAGAGCTTGGGGGGGGGGGGGGGGGGGGGGGGGGGGGGGGAACAAAAGGAAAAAGCATCAGGGCGAGGATGCAAACAAAAAAAAAGTAAAAAAACCAATCTGGAAGTTCACATCGGACGCTCGAGTTCCTTCAAACGACCAGGAGAGGAATTGAAACAACAAAATGGGGTCTGGGCAAACTTCCGCCGGACAAAAAACTGTATTTCAAAAAACAAAAAGAAGCGCAAAACTACAATGATTGCGTTTTAGTCTCTGATTGAATTCAGTGCCACTAAGAGACAAGGGAGGAATCAAAAAACAGGACTGAAGCACAGGGAAAAAAAATGATGACGCGGGAGGGACGTCCATCCAAGAAAATTCTGGTGAGTCTTTCACAAACCACTGACGCTTTACACGAGAAACGGGAAGGAGCCTTCGCAAAGGCAAAAAAAAAAACCGAGGGGCTTTCCAAAAAGGGTGACGGAGGCCGGGACGAAATTGGCATGGGGCCTCGCCTTTCCAACCCCCAAGGAAAACCGCAAAAACTGGAGGAAACAAAAGACATTGAAACTAATGGGGGGAACGTTAATGAGAAAAAAATTGCGAGCACCTCAACGCCGGGGGGGGGGATTCCTTCGGGCCAAGTACGAAACAAAGAAAACTTGAATGATAAAAACGGGCCAGTCAAAGCAAAGGGGGAGGGAGGGAAAAAAGAGAAAAGCCGCCCGGTCAACGTCAACTCTTTTCCCAATCGTTAAAAAAAGGGAAACAACAAAAAAAAAGTGTCCTGGAAAAGGGGCCAAAAAGAAAAAACCCAAGAACGTAAGACCAGGCAAACAACCATCGGTGGGGGGAGGGTACCGACACCCTGGGAACGGAAACTCCAAGAAGTCCGAAAAAAAAAAGGAATCGAAGACGGTAACACTGAACCAACACAAATGACCCGAAATAGCAGGAAAAAGACGAAACCCCAGAGTCGGATTTCTCGGCCACGAAACTTTTTTCAAACTGGCGGGGCCCAAAAAAAAATCAAGAAAAACCCCTGGGGACGTACCAAACACTCAAGAGGGGGGGGGGGGAAGAGAACAGGGGGGCTGAGGGGGGGGGGGAAGTTAAAGTCTGGGGGGCCTGGTGGGTCTATAAGCTCAAGGGGGTGTAGAGAAAGCTTGGGTCTCCCCAGATGGCAAGGTAATTCCAAAAAAAGATGAACGTGGGCAAAAAAGAAGCATTCGAAAAGAAAAACCAAGAGGAGGGGAGAAGCATAGCACCCAAAACACAAGGGGGGGAGAGCCAGATGTAAGGAGTTGTGCCTCACTGGGGAAAAAATAACTGGCCAAGTACCCCGGCCCGTGTAGTGGGGGATCCGGGTAGTTATCCCAACCTTAAAAGCTCAATATGAGGGCCGGGAAAAGGGAACTGAAGATAGACATTGGAAACCCTGCCGCAATTCAACAGAAGGGGGCAACAATAAAACTGCCGGTAAAGTGGGGTAAAAAAAAAGAAAAAAAAGCAAAGCCCGTAAGATCGTCATCTTCAAAAAAAAAAACGAAGGAAAAGAAAGGGAAAGGGAACCGGCCTGAGTGTTCAAACCTTACCGCTCAAACAATCCAAAGCAAAAACACCCAACCAGCATTGGGGGAAGGGGAAAATTTGACGGCAGGAAATGTTCCGTTCCAACCATAGAAAGAGCCAACAAAGACAAAGGGTCCAGGGAAGTGCAATCAGTTGAAAGGAAAGAAACGAAAGCCACAAAAATCCGGACAAAGGGAACCATTTGCGATCGGATCCAAAGTAAAGTTGGCCCACTAACGTCCACGGAAAAAATGCTGACGGCCACAAACCGGCCGGCAAGGACGCTACATTTTGCCTCACTGTGGGGTCGTGGTTCATCTAGCCAAGGAGTTGGGGGAAAAAAGTGGTAGGCACGGGAGGGAAAGGGGGGGGGGGAAAACTGGATTCAGTAAAAAACAACCTGGGCTGCTCTATGCACACAGCCAGCCTCCGAACGAGTCTGAAGCGCCACTGCAAAGTCGAACATGGATAAGGAACCAACCGGGAAAAGGGGAGGGACAAACAAGCCTGGGACTCCCCTTAAAAGGACAGTGAAACTGAAAAAGGGACCCCGACGGGAGGGTGCGGAAACTGTTAACGCCTGATGTAAGAAAAAGTGGGCACACCGATAGGAAAGGTAAAAAGATCGATGATTCTATGGGAGACGGCGAAAGGGGGGGAAAAAAGAACCCAAGGAAAGGAACCCAGTGGGAAAACTACAGGGGCTTGGGGAATGGGCCACGGAAATAGAAGAAGGAGGGGACAAAAGGAAAAACAAGGGGGCCGGGGGGGGGGGCGCAAAACAAGCGGAGGGGGTAAAGGCCTCCCAGCCGGCCCAGTAATGCAAGCAAAAACAAACTAATCAAGTTAAGGGAACAGGATCGCAGTTACTACTTTGGTAAGTCGTTGGGGGAAGATGAACTCCAAAGGGGGGGGGGGAATGAGCAGCGCTGCCCTCAGCGAAAAAAAAAAAAAGAAAGGGTAGAACAGCTAGACGGAAACTGGGGGGGAGGCAAAAAACGGAGGAAAAGGTGGGTTTTTGGCGCACGAGGCACATCAAGGGGTTCAGGGGGAAAAGAAAAGAAAGATGAAGAGCAAGGTGGTATGCTCAAACAGGGGCCAGCTGGGGGGAGGTGCTTCAATGAAAGGTATCAGGATGCGCCAGTGTGTGCAACTACAGGCCCGCCCCGCCATATGGGGCTGAAAAAACAAAGCCAAAGGGCGAAAAAAAACCGAAAGGAAAGAGGGGTGTAAAATGGGCACGATAAAAAAGACGCGGGGGAGTGAAAGGAATCAAAAAGCACGAAAAGCGAAAGGGAAGACTAGGAATGAGCGCTCAAAAAAAATGACGACCAGGGGCGGCGGAGGGGAAACGAAGGTGGCGGGAAAAAAAAATGGGAAACCAGCGCTAGGGAAGGGGCAAGGGGGCAGGAACTAACGAGGTCATAAATGACTCCATATTGGGGGGTGTACTTCCAGTGGGGGGGTGAGAGGGCGGTGAGGGAAGACGGCAAGGGGAAGTTGGCGGGTTAAATCTCCCAAGAAAACACGGGTTTGGGCGGCGGGGGGGGACAACCGTCGGATAAAAGGAAGGGAAAGCAAGGGGGGAAAAGAAAAAGCCGAGGAACGGCTTCGAAGAGAAAAACCCCGAAGCATCAAGTGGACACGGTCGAACGGTCAGAGGAAACGTGAGAAGCCGGGCCCCAGTTCCACAAAAATCGGGACCCAAAACGCCGATGCCTACCATGCCAACGGGGAAAGGAGCCGGAAGGAAAACAAAAGGGGAATCCACGGCCTGACAATTCCAAAACCACTGCTTATGGGGGAGGGGGCCGGTGGGGGGTACGGAGCTGTTGCAACGAACCTTGGGGGGGGCTAGTGAAGGCAGCAAAAGCGTGGAACCAAACATAAAAAAGAAAGAACACAAAGACATTCGAAACAATGGGGGGAAAAGAGGATGGTTTGTGGGGGGGGAGGAAGTGGAAACCACGGAAGAGGTAAAAACATCTGAAGGGAAACACCGCAAACAACAAAAACTTAGAGTAAAAGTAAGAGGGGGGGGTTTAAGAAGTCCACGGGACGAAAACAAAAAAAAAACTCGGCCATGGGTAGGGCTGGGGAACTGGGGGGGGGGGGAGTGGGGGGGAAAAGGCGTTGCACACGTAATCCCATGTGCAGCAACAAAAAGGTGTAACCAAAAAAATCAAAGTGGGAATGTCAAGTTTGAAAAGGGGGTAGACCCCCAAAACCCACTCCAACCGGTGGAATCGTCAAGGGGGGACACATCCCGGGCGCCAGGACGGTGAAATTGCATTGAAAAAACATGGGCGTAAAGTGCCCGAAAAAATTAACTGGGGTAAAAAGGGCCGATACGAAGGAGGAACTCATACCACCGCCGGGGCATGTGCGTGGGAAAAAGAAAATTTGCCAGTGCTCGATGTCCAGCCTCAAAAGGTGAGCTGGGGGGAAAGGATAAAAAGGGGGGAAGTCCGTGCCGCAGGGCCATCACAAGAACCAAATCTGGATTCAAATTTCGAGACCCGGTAGTTCCTGCCAGGACGAGTAGTCCTGGATGTTGGCCCAAAGGGGGACAGTTGGCGAAGACGGGGGGTAGGGAAGCTGACGGAAAGGGAAATGAGGAAAAACTCTTGGTAAAATCCGCTGGTCCTTTGACACACTCCCAAACGCCAGCGTTAACAAAAGAAAAACAAAAAAAAAAAAAACAAAAAAAAAAACAAAAAAAAAAAGTTACCTGCGCGTAAGGGTAAAAGCCTGGGACTGGGCCGCAATGAGTCACAATAGGGGGCGGGAAGGGGGGGATGAGTCCTGGCACACAAACAAGGGGGGCCAACAGGGGACGGACCGAGCAAAGGTTGAGGGAACAAAATTCAAAAAAAAATACTATGTCTCACGGCGGGAAAAGGGGGGGAGGGGCGGCCCATGTCCGTCCGGGGGCCATGCTGGTCAAAGAAGGACTCCTCAACACCACGCCGTGGAGGGGAAACCTCAGAAAAGATTCCTAAGCGGATTCTAAGGTTGGTCAGACCAGGGAGGAAGCGCGGAAGAGAAAAACGCAAAAAAAGCCCTGGAAAAGGGAAGAATTCAAAAGACTTCCAGCCAAAATCGTAAGGCTATCCGGGCCACTGGAAAATGAAAAAGGGGGGGAAATGGGAACTGAAGGGGGCGGGTGAAACAAGGAAACGAACTCCAACTATTCGTCATTGAAACAACGGTGAAAAAAAGAAAACGCCCAAAGAGGTGGTAAAAGGTCCACTGGGGACGTGGGATACTGGGGGGAAACGCCGCCCAACAGAAAAAGGGTAGAACCAAGGGGCAAACAACGGTGGGCCTTTCATGCACAAGTCGTCCGGTGCCCTCTAGGAATAAGAAAACGAATAAGGTTACAAAAAGAGGGAAGGACAAACTTTACAACTACAGCGTACAGACAACCTCTGTCGGGATGTGGTCCACAGGAAAGGGGGAAAAACTGGGAAGGAGGAGAGCAAAGGCAAGGGAAACCAGGGCCGAGAATGGGAGGGGCAGCCTTGGGGAGAATTTGGAGTGCTGAGAGGTGGGGGGTTGGGAAAGGGCGGTGTATAGGAAAGAGCAGCCCAGGGTGGGCATAGAAACAAAAATCCGGGGGGGGAAGACAAAATCGGACAAATGCTGGGCAAGGAAGGGGGTGTCCCCACAAGTAACGCTTCGAAATCAGAGCACAAAGACCAGAGAACTTATAGCAGAGAACAGCCAAGAAACGGAACGACAATGGCGAAAGAGGGGGGCCTACTGGGGATCAAAGAAAAGGGAAGGGAAAAATACCAAACCCGGGGGAGTGGGATTCACGTCGGGTCTTCACACCCCACCAGATCGCATAACGCTGGGGATGAAAAAGAGGTCCTTGACTGCGAGACCAGGGGCTGACATGGTCAAAAAAATGAAGAAAAAAAGGAATGGCACCATAAAAGGTGCGCGGGCATGGCCGGCAAGGAAGAAGATAAAAGCAAGACGGGAAAAGATCGATCAAGAACAACAACAAAAAAAACAAACCCCCACCAGGAGTAGAAAGAGGAGAGGAAGGTACCAAAACTGGGGGTCTTTTCGGCTGTTTTCTTCCGCAAAGGGTGACGGCATGCCAAAGCAAACGTGAAAGGGACCACAGTTGCAGGGGGGTCCGCACCTATCCGCCTGAAGAAGAAGGGAACCCCGTCCAAAAAATCAAAGCGATAAGTGGTGGCGAACAAGAAACCAGGGGGACGATAAAAAATCCGGGCCGGGGGAATGACCATGTAGGGGAAGGAGATGATGACATGGAAAGTGGACAACTCCGTCAAGGCAAGCTGCAGACGCGGGCCTGGCCCACCAACAGGGGGGGGGGGGAGGCACAACTAGCAGTTGCAAAAATGGGGGTCGGGGCACCCAAAATTCAAAAAAAAAAAAAACGATACTCCGAGACGTTAAGGGGGGGAACGCCAAAGCAGAGGGGGGGGGGGGTACAATGCAAGCACCAAAAGTTTGGGGGGGGGCCTCAAAAACCTGGGGCTCTCAAGATAAATAGAAATACACAGGCAAAGCACCCGCTGAAGATCAGGGGAAAAAAAGAAGCCAACAGGTATCGGCAAACCGGCGGCCAAAGGAAATGAACGGGCCAGGTGGAAGGGGATGAGCGGCTGAAACTGAAACAAGAAGGGAGGGGCGGGGCCCGCAAAAATAATCCACTACTAAGGTGGCGTCTGTACTCTTGGGGGAAGGGGAAAAGAGGGGGCGAAAATAATGTACCTATAAGTGGGGATGACGCGAAGGGGGGGCAAAAGAAACCCGAATGGGTGCTGAACCCAGTGGTGAAAAAAAATAAGAGGGGGGGGGAGGGGGGGGATACCGGGGGAACTGGACAAAGGAAACAAAAAGAACTCGGAATTGGAAAGTTTTGTCTAGGGGGGGAACTTTGCCTGGTGTGAAAAACAAGAGGGGAAAAAACCGAAGCGGCGGTCGAAAAGGGGGGGGGTTTTCCAAGAAAACCAAGCCCAACCAGGCAATGACTAAAAAAACAACTTGCCGCAGAATCAGTGGAGGAGAGAGCTTTGTACTGAAAAAGGGGGTGAAGTCGTGTGGTGCAAGGGAAAAAAAGCAAAAAAAAGAAGTAGCGTTGGATCTGGAAGCGAGGGGGGAGGGAAGAAGGAAACAAACATGTCACAGGTAGGGAAAGATCAGTAGAAATCCACTTGAAAAGGGGAAAAAAACCGGGCGTTGGGGTTGGAGGGGCGAGAAGACAGGGAGGGGTGTCCGGAAAAGGACGCAAGGTGGGACGCGGGGGAAAGCCCTAAAAAAACCTCCGCAAAAAAGCTAGAGGGGCTGCCTGGGAAGTTGACATGAACGGGTCTCATGAGGAAAAAAAGGATTAACCTGGGTGTGGGCAAGACTGGACAAAGCCGCCCCTATCGAGCAAAACGCAATCAAGGCGAACCAGAAAAAAAAGGGAATTGGGGGTAGAGGTGCCCTACAGGGAAAGGGAAAGAATCAGCCATAAGTAAGAGAAGAAGGGAACGCATTCGACGCGAGACATATATAAAAAAAAGTTCAATTGTTCGAAAAGAAAAAAAAAAGCCCCACCAAGGAAAAGAAAAAAACTCTCAGGCAGGAACGGAACGGTGCTGGAAGAAAAAAAGGGAACTCCAATTGGGGTGGCGCCCAACGTTGGGAGGTAGGTTGTCGGGGGCACTCCTAACCAAGGAAGGCCTGGTTTTAAAGGTGAATAGCGGCACAGGGGGGGGGGGGGGGGATTGTAAAGGACCATCGACACTGGCGGATAAAACCAAGGAACAGTTTATCAAGGAAAAAAATCGGGGGGGCTGCGAAACAAAGCGGTGCTTCAAGGACCACCTCAAAAGGCAGAAAGAATGAATAACAAGTTCACGGTGGGAAAAAAAACTTCTAGGGGGGGGACAACAGCAGGCCCATGCAATCCAAAACCAACGAAAGGGGCGCAAGCCGGGATTGAAAAAGTCACAAAGGTCGGGGGAGGCCAGCAGAAAATGCAAGAAAAGAGTGAAAAACATTACCAAAGGGGGGGTGTTCACGGCGGTAACGGTGGGAAGACGGGGGGGGGGGGGAAACACCTTGGGGCTATGACAGGCCCAGCCCTGGTACCAAAGAAAGAAAAAGGGGAAAAAAACAAACCGAAAGGAAATGGACGAGATGTGAATGGTGGGGGGAGGGGAATTGAAAAACATCTGAATTATAAACAAAAGGGGGAAA
>Ga0179593_1634516_pt1 | contig 14198 bp, 13 predicted proteins | sample CZODoug2_1_08_16_FD_185931 | JGI IMG/M metagenome (GOLD analysis project Ga0179593, IMG submission 185931) | Vadose zone soil fungal communities from Angelo Coast Range Reserve, California, USA - CZODoug2_1_08_16fungal (PacBio error correction) | ecosystem: Environmental > Terrestrial > Soil >...
GGTGCCAACGATAGTGGCTTTACGGGGCGACAGTGTGGGGGGGGCGCAGCTTCATTGCTTGTTACAGGGGAAAGGAAACAAAGTGGCGGCCAAAAGAGACGAAAATGGAAGAGGGGAAATTGAAGGGGGGGGGGGGGGGGAGGGCAGGGCCTGGGGAGAATCTCAGGAGAGGGTGCCTAAACAGGGGAAAAGAGGGAAGGGGGCACCAACGGTTGGGGGGAGAGAAGGTCAATGTAACGACAAAAGAAATGCTTTTCCGAAGTAAAGACGGGGCGGACCGCTTATACGTCAAGCACAGTTTAAGAAGCTGGCGGGGGGATTTCTTTGTTGTGCATTCACCAGGGCTTGAAAGGGACTGGAACTCCTTAACTGAAAGGGGGGGCATAAGGCGAAGAGAAAATAGGGGAATCGGATAATCGGCAACGAATTCCAGCCCCGCGCTGTGAATTGTATTGTTCAAACAAGTTGTCTTTTTTCCTCTGCAAATCAAAGATGGAAAATTTTCGCAGAAAGGCATTGGGGGAGTGGGATCAAAGGAACGATTCGGGGACGACCACCACGAAACAACTCGCGTAGGCACGGAAAAAGAAACGTGTTTAAGGTTCCGAAAGAAAAGCGGTTCCGTGCGGACAACCGGGCCGGGGGAACTAGATTACAAAGGGAATGAAACGGAGATGCTCGTATCGGAAAAGTTGTTCAATCCCCTTTAGAGTAATAGTCGCAGTAAAGTTGAGCGAAAGCGGAAAAAAAGGATACTGAAGCGCCGCACCAAAAGCTCGAGTCAGACATACCGAACTTATCATTTAGGGGGAAGAGGGGACTAGCAAAAGAAAAACAACGGGATTCAGCGAAGGGTGCCGGTTCTAGGGACCCGGTCGAGAAACTTCAGCGGCGTTAAGGGTAAACGGCTCGACGTTTATAACAGGGTGCAGTACGGGAAGGGGGGAAGGGCTATCACCGGAGGGGGAGAGAGGACGTGGGGGGATCGAGGGAATTTATAGCCAACAGGGGGGAGGGGGGAATTGACCTGCGGGGCGTCTCGAGGGTATTTTTATTGGGGGGGTGGGGGGGGTGGAAGCGAAAAGCGAAAAGGTCAGATGCCGAGACTTAAAAAAAATGGTAGGAAAAAATAGGGACCAACAAAACCATATCATTCTTGCAGGTCTGGGTGTTTCTTGAGATAACACAGGACACAAGGGCAGGAGGGATGGGGTTTCCAGGGTGTGGGGGGTGGCAACCGGGCTGGTTGGAGGCGTCTCCAAGAACCGGGACTGCTCCGCGATTGGAACAGGAGAGGAACGGGGACGGAAGGAAGAACTGGAGGGGCCCGCGCCGGACAGTTAGGCGCGCGACGCGGTAAACCACAACGCAAAGGCGCTCGATGGATTATTGGGGGAATGCGATCGGCAGAGTTCTCCAAGGAGTCAGAGGAGGGGACAAAACCAGCGACGTGCGGAGACTTTAGGGCTTGCGTTGGAGAGTTTCAGTAGCCCTTTTTCTTTCAAAAAAAAATGGTTTACAATGGGTCCGTCCGTCTTTCCAGGAACAAAAGGTTGGTCGGCAGATAAAAGCCGGAATAAACGGGGGGCGAAGGAGGCAGACAAAATCAAAGGAAGAAAAACCGGTGCTGGTCACTGCTTAGGGGATAAAGGACAGCGCCACGAAGGGGTTGGGGTGGCGGGTTGCACTGGGGAAGGTTTGGGTGAAGGTTCCGATAAAGGGGAAAATTACCTACGCGAGGGATCTAGAAAAGGGGGGAACTAAACCCTTCACATATAGGGGGGGAAGTGGTTCAAAAGGAAGGGGCAATGGAAACACAACCGAAGTATTGATGGGAAAAAAAAATTGCTGAGAAGGAGGGTGGGTTCAACGGGTGGGAAGTCCGGCATGCGGGGGGCCTTAGGGGAGTTCAAAACACAAAAAAAAAGGGGAGGGGAAACTAGGAGATACCAGAGAATGAATGCCTACCGCAAAATCTCAAGTACAACAGAATGAAAATCAAAGGGTTTTGATGAAGGCAAGGGGGAAGACAATAAGCGTATCCGGAATTTCAGCAAACCAGCGATAATGGGGAGAGGAGGGGTTGAAAAACGCTAGGCCAAAAATAACGCGTGTGCATAAACGCCGTGCAAAAAAAGGTCACAGGTAGGGGAAAAAAGGAAAGGCGGAGCAAAGCATTGAAGGGCCAAAGAAGTTTGAGGTTCGGTAAGCGTTACTGTCTCTGAACTTACGCCATCGTGACGGCTGGCGGGAAAGACTCTGCCGGCAAGGGAACTCCTTCGAAAGGCCTAGGCCAGGAAATCCGCCGTCAGGGAAAGAGGTCGACCTGGACACGCGCCCAAACGAAAGTCCAGCAACTGAACAGGGGAATTAGGAAGGAAGGGGTGCAAAACGCACTAGGCTAAAAAAAAAAAAAAATACAAGATCGAAGCACAATCGAATACCAACACCTCGAAATCAGAAAGAACCTGTGGGGGGAGCCCATCGCAGGTGGTTCTGCCTGGCTCGCGCGTCGGGGACCACTTCAGCAACAGAAAAGGGGGGAAGGAAAAGGGATCGCAAAGGACGCAAGTCCCGGATAGTAGCAAAAAAATCACCACCTCATTTTCAAACAAGTGAATCACGCACGCAAAATTGTGAAGCGCGCTGGGGAAGGAAAGAACAAACAAGACCTGCAAAATGATCGGGCAGACCATAGTATTCACGGGAAGTAAGAAGGACGGAACCGGGCAGCAGGAATTCGAAAAACCCAGAACCTCAAGGAAGAGTCGAAAAAAGAAGCGTAGGTTGGGAATTCAACGCAAGCGCCGCTAAATTCCCAGAAACGACTACGAATCGGAACTTAAAAGGAAGCCACATCCCAAGCCCTAAAAGAGTAAGAAATAAAGAGAAAGGGCGATCACGAGAAAAATGGGGGAGCTAGCTGGAATGCCGAACCTCACACTCAATCTTGAATCTGACTTTGAGGAGAAAGGATACCGTCAGGCGGGACCTCATTTCTGTGGGTCGTCTGCTGAAGCGTGGGGTGGGGGGGGAGAGAGGCAAAGCAGACGAGAAGGGGAGCTATTACTGTCAGGCGGATAGATTATTAGGGAAAACGGGTTTCTGCTTCAAGGTGGGGAGGGTACGAATTTACAGGGAGAAAAGGATCCATCTTGGGGGAGAATCTTACGTCTCGGGCCTTGTGAAAAAAACGAAATAAGAGGAGAACCGTGGGATTTTGAAAGACTACAAAAAATTGATGGAGGGGAAAATTTGTTTCAGGGAGGGACTAGAGTTGATATCTAGTAATTCAATGTGTCAGAAAGGGTAGAAGGGATCCGTTAAAAATTGGGGGGCAGAAAGGACACGTCACAGAAAGCTACAGCTCTTGTCTACAAGAGGGAAGATAATATAGGAAGGGGGATCTCACCGGGAAGAATTCCGAGCCATAAAAGAAAGGCCTTCGATGACACACCTATCAAACCTTCTCAAAAAGGCGGCCTTAGGGAAGAAGATAAGACATATGGGAAGCAGCAGAAAACTCTGGGGTGGTCGGTTGCAGTTAGGAAACCAAAAAATGAAACCCTTCGAGGATTCAGAAAGAAGAAAGGACGAGATGCTCAAGAAATTCAACCCTTTCCCGCACGTCGCATTTCCATCTGACTTTGGGCCGATGTAGAAAGGTGGGGGGGACTCCAGGTGGGGGTATCTTTCCGAAAACCCAATTCGAAAGGAAGGAAGCCAAATCTATCAGAGGCAGAAAAAATGAGGAGAAGAAGAGAGAGGGGATGATAGGTGTCTTTTATGACTTGCTACTTGGGGGTGCAGGAGGGATTCAATTCTTTGGAAAGGGGGGAATAACACGGGGGAGGGGAAAAAGGGGAGCAAGAAAAGGGAATAGAACTGTTGCGGACATTTAGGCCTAGCCGCTGAGGTTTCGGAAATTAAAATATCCATGTCACCCCCAGGGTGGGGGGGCTCTCAGGGAAGGGTAAAAAGCACAGCGTGGGCCTCCCTGCGGGCGCTGGAAGATCAGCGGAGGGCGACGGAGGAGGCTTCGGTGTTTCAATCTAATAAACTAACAATTTGGGTTTAGAGGGGGGAAGAACTTCGTTACCGGGAGGAAAGGGAAGAGGGAGAGATATCCCGATTCCACTCAGATACAAAACGGCAAGAGGGTGAACCCAAAAGATGTCCGCTGGATTTGATGGGGTGAAAATTGAGGGTTCCAGAGGGAGGGAGAAAAGACGAGGTAAAGTGTCCGCAGGAGTGCAAAGGCCTTCCAAGCTATAAAGGCTTCGGAAAACCGGACACGACATGGGGAAATTCTGCTGTATTGTTCAAAAGGCCACTTTCAATCCAGCATCTGGAAAAAGGAGGGGAACGGCGAAAAAATGCCGGGTATATCCTGAATAACAGAAAAATCTGGTCAGGGACAGAGAGGCAAGAAACAAGGGTGGATAGAGAGTACGCGGACATTTGAATATCCGCACGTATCTACTTTCATCTCCGTCAAGAAGGTCTGCGGAGAAAGAAAGACCAAAAAAAATAACCTGTCGAATGAATTTCGTTTGCAAAGAAAGAAGAAGCGAAGTCCAAAAAAGGGAGAAACGGGTAAGATGAGGATGTGCCTGAAGGCATGTACCCCTTGTCTCCAAAGTCAAGCGTAGGGTGGAAAAGGCTCGAAGGGAAGACAGTTAAATAATATTTGAGGGTGATTTCTGAAGGAACGTGGGGGGGGGGGAGCGAGGGAATGTAGAGGGAAAGTTGAGTTTAATTGAAATCTGCGCTGGGAGAGAAGCTTTGGAATTGAGGGTCTCTACTGGGGTGGGGGGGAGGGGAGAAGGAGACAGCAAACGACTTCAGGTGACTGAAAACCGGTATTTCGTACTTGTGGTTGATGAAGGAAAAGGAGCGCAGAAGGAGCCAGGAGGATGCCGGCTGTTTCCATATGTTGGGGGGCAACAAGGAGGGGGGGGAGAGAGAAGAATCCTTTAATTCTTCGGAAGTTACGAGGGGGGCGAATGACGATAAAAGAGACGGGGACAGGGGGAGAGAGACGAGACCGACAGAAACAAAACGAAGCTCTTACTAATTTCTGTTATGTGGTGACGGAGGGAAGAGGGTTGCATAAGGAGAGGATTGTGTCTGTTCACAAGGGGGCTTCTGACGGGGATGGGGAGCATTTGGGGAAGAGGGGGAAGGGAGAAAGAAAGGGGGTATTGTTACATTCAATTTCGGCTGATGGCCTTGTGGAAGGGAAGGGATCCAGTAGTCAAGAAAGAGAGGGCTTCAGCAGAGGCTCAATCATCCTGTAAAAAAGGTTATCGGGGGAATTAAAAAAGGAAAGAATCATAGGACTGTCCGTGCGGCCTAAATTTCTTAGGGGACTCCACTTCCAATAGAGGGGAGGGGGGTTTGGAAGGGGAGGGAAAGGGATTTAGTGCAACGAGTTGGGAAAAGGCTGATACATTACGAAAAATTGGTTTCTCCACAACAGGAATAGGGGACGACGATCAAAAGATGCCATCAAAAAAAGATTAATTTCCAGGCGCCAGAAAGGAATGAGATTTTGAAAAGGTACCTCATTATGACCGAACAGGGTATTCGAAAAAAAACGGGGGAGTAGGGGGGGGGAGAGAAGCACTGAGTCAGACCAAAGGAATAAGCCTGGAATCAGGGGAGGAATGAATAAAGAAGAGTTGTTTAGTGATTGCCGCTTCTCCATAAAGGCGGAGAAGGAGGGGGTGGATAAAAAAACTGTTAGGGAAGTTATTCTTGTTGTCCCCACGTTTCACTTCAAAAACAGGGTGGAATCACCGAAAAAAAAAAAAAAGGAAGTCTTATTGGGCTTCTTAGGGACCTTAGGTGAAGAGGCCGGCAGGAGGAAGGTCGTATCGCCGGGGGATCCTCTAACTTTTCCAGAGGGGGAAGGGCCGGCTGTCTTGGAAGAGGAAGCCGAACAAAGAAGAGGAGGAGAAAAAAGGAAGAAGAAAGCCCTCCGAAAAAATGTAAATAAAGCCTAAACCGAAAAAAAGAAAATAGGGTAATGATAAGAAGTACGCCTCCTTTTGCCAGATCACTCCAAAGCGCACCCAGGAGGGAATAAGGTCCGGAAGAAAAAGAAGAGGAAACCGAAGCCTGCTGTTTTTTGCGTTCGTCGAGCGCCTATATAGGGCGGGCGGAAGGGATGAAAAAAGAGGAAAGGCAAAACCGGTCATCGCTTCGCCCGGCTTGGCGTTTGCGTTCAGCAAAAAAAGAGGGGAAACACAAAAGGAGGGGGGGGGGGGAAAAGGGACGGGCAGACCAAAGCGCCAGTTGCTGCGCAGTCCGGAAAAAAACCAGAAGATCTGGGCGAAAGGGAAGACGGGGAGGAAGAAGGGAAGGTAGGGCAAGGAATCACCAAAAAAATAACCCTCAAAAGAGGAGGAATGCGCAAAAAGACAGAAGGTAGGGTGGAAATAACGAAACGAGGTGCCAAATTCCCGGGCACTCCCACGAATCTCTCTCCTTCCGGTAAAAGCCCCGAACAAGTCCCTAGCCTAAGGAGAAAATTAAAAGTCTAAACCGATATACCTTCCAGAGAAAGGGGGTGAGAGGGAACGGGAACCGAAAGTCTCCTAATAGCGAAGGGATGTTCTAGTAGAGGGGAGGGCACGGGAAGAGCCTTCGCTAAGGTGTCCCTTCTCTCCTTTTGGAGTGCTAGGAAGAGAGAGTGTCCGCGGAGGGAGAAAATACATTTCCTTATCACTATTGCCCCCTTTGATGAAGTCTGCAAAGGGTTCAGATTACGGAACATAGAAGGAGAAGTGGGGGAAAAGGGGTAAAGGATACGGCAGGGGGGCAGTACACGGAACCTCTTTCAAGGAGATGTAAAGTTTAAATTACAGAAGGAGATGATGGCGTGGGTAAGGGTGGTCAAGGTCCTCATCAGGAGGGGCGAGGACATGATGCACTGCATTCAACAATGAATCATCATTGAGAGGGAAAAGGAAAAAAGAAAAGTGTTCCTCTGACGTCACATCATCTAAAACGCGGGCCTCACAAGGGAAGGGCGCAAAAGAGGGAAAAAAAAGACGCAGGCCAGACCTTTTTGTTTTTTAATGGGCCTCGACCACCGGAAGCCATTAAGTGCTCACAGATAAAAAAGGGAAATTGACCAGGAGGAGAGGGGGGGAGACAACACCGAAGGCAGCCGTTCTGAAGAAAAGGCTCCAGTAAGTCTCAGAGAAAAAACCGAATGGGGGGGTGGGGAGGGGGGGGAACGGCCGAAGAAAACCAACGGTGTGCCCCTTCTTCATTTGTGAGAGAAAACTCACTTCAGTAGATGAGAAGCAGGCATGCCATTGCCAGAAAAACTTTCGAAGGACATCTTAATTCCTATTGATTGCCGCACTGGGGTTGGGCGCCATGAAAAGGGGAAAAAAAGGGGGCGACAATCCTTCAAAGCCACTTCTCAGCACTAGCTCAACAACACGTATTATGGAGAAAGAGAAGTTTATAGAAGGGAAGGGGGGAGGGGGGACTTGGAGTTGAAGACATGTCGGGTTCCGAAGACGGAGCACAAAAGGAGATGGAAAAGTCGAAGGTGGGAGAAGGGGACCTGCCTTGCTTATCTCCGGCCTATTTTGAGAGAAAGAGTCAGTTAAAAAGGGGGTGGGCGGCCAAGAAGGGGAAAAAAAAAAACGTGTTGTCTCCTCTGGGAACCTGGAGACCTTGAGGAAAAGACTGTCGAAATAGATGAGGGCTTGTGGGACATGAAAGAATTCAATAATTTGTGTTTATCTTACCGGGGGGATGAATGCCAAGGTTGGGGGGGAAGGGGAAGTGGTACTATCTTAAGAGGGGGGCAACCCAGAGAGGGGAGAGAATGTGGGTTGGGTCCATGTTTAAAATCTTTTTCCTAGAGATCAAGGAGCGAGGTTGTAAACTGTGAAGGAAGGAGATGCTTAACTAAACGCTTTCTAGGGACAGTTCCCCACCTCAGCGGGGAGAGGAAAAACCCAGTGAGGGAAGAAGAAGAGGGAAAGCGGAGTCTTCAACCCTTTCTGCCTTACTCTTATAGTAATTATCCAGGTAGGAGGAAGCGTAATCGAAAAAGGGACGGTCAAAGACGAGCCGCAGGGGAATTCAAGAAGGGCAGAGTAAGCAACTCCACATGGAAAAAGGGTGACAATACCTGAATGTTTTCCCTGAGAATCAATGAAAAAAAAAAAAAAAGGAAAAAGGGGGGAAGAATGGGTGATCGGCATTTAACTTGCTATCTACTGACTAAACGCGGTGGGAACAAAGGGGACAAGGAAGAAGGGTATATTTTATTGGGCTTTCTTCACAATTAAGGCAAATAGGAGGGGAGGGTAGCGAAGGGGGGGAGTGAAAAGACAAAGCTTATTTAACCAGAATAGCAGTCTCATCATATGATTATTGGGGGGGGGGGGGGGTGAGAATGGACGGAAAAGTTCCCTGCATCCGATCATGGGAAGAATTCCAGATAATGAAAGTTCGTCGGGAGGGGGGGGGTGCTGCCTCGACAAGAACTGTTGTTAAAAGAGGGGGGGTGTTGCAAAAAGGAGGGGGGGGGGGGGGAGGCAGGAGAAAAAGCACTCCTTGAAAAGGCGAGGTTCAAAGGAAATCGGGACTTGAGATTGCAGATCAGTGCGCCCTGAGGTGAGAAGAAGCTAAAGGGGGAGAACAACCAAGAAGGGCGCTTTCTATGTTATTTTGTTCTAGAGGGGGATTGATCTAGGGGGAGAAGGGGATTGTCGATCTTCACCAAAGCGGGAAGATGGGGGAGGGGGAGGGGGGCAGCGGTTTTCAGGAGCCCTTGTTCTTTCCCATGGTGGGACTTATTTGTTGAAAGAAGGGGGGTTAGCAGGGGTGCCTCAATAGGACTTTATGATTCAACCAAAGATGGTGAGGGGGGGGGAGACAGACAGGGAGATACCGAAACGTGACCTTTGAGGAATCGGTAAGATGGCTATAGAAGGGACGAAATTTTTTTTGTGAGTAGGGATGCTTGGGGGGGGGAAAGGATAAGGGGGAAAAAAATTGACTCTAATCTATTAAGAGCGTTTTTGGGAAAAAACCGGGAAGATTATAATGGCAAGGTCCAGAAAAACTCGGGAGTCATGAAAAGGCGTGCGTTTGTTCACGGGTTAAACATTAAGTTATAGGGCCGGATTATAGAAGTCGAAAAACCAAAAAAGAATGGAGAAAGATATAATAAAAATCCATACTCGGGACCCGAAAATAAAAGGCAGAGGAATGAAATTCAAAGAAGCGTGTTCGGTTGTGGCACGCTTGGCACCATATAAGCGTATCAAGGAGTGAAGGGGGCAAACCAATCTTGTCGGAAGTAAGTGTTTCAAAGCGTAGGCACAAAAATAACGTGCCGTCCTGCAAAAAACCAAGGATCTGTAGGGGGAGACTATCCATGCGGACGGAGTGTCTGGGGGAAGGAGAGCAGGGGGTCATGGATCGCGAAGGTCGCCATCTGGGTGCCGGCTGCTGACATGCCGCTAACAAAAAGGGTCGGCGGACCGGAGAAGCACAAGGAAAAGGTCAAACACGCCCCACATCAACCGAGTAAAACCTGATCCGCACGAGAAGAGTTTGCACCGTCTAATCAAAACCCGGGGGTATGCATCCGAGAGAAGAAAAAAAGGAAGAAAACAAGCGAGATCTTCTCGGTGTTTCGCGCTCCAAGGAAAAGGCGGGGAGATCTAAAGACGCAATGAGCCGCCCCTCGTCACAGTCCTCTGCGGGACTCTCAAAAGACCCGGAGTAAGGGGCCGACGATCTGTGGCAAAACACCCCAGTCCCCACACAAGGTACTGAGCCCTGCCGAGAGAACCACATGACCTAAAATTCATATGGTCACACTACCATAGTCTGAAAGGAGGGAACTCGGAAAAAACAAAAAAGGATGGAGCCTCAATGCTGGCATCCACCAGATGATGTAAGAAAAGGATTTTAAAAAACAGTCAACTCACTCTAGGGAGATAAATTCCAACCAAACGTAGCTCTCAGGAGGAAGGAGGGGCAGATCCCCTATAGTTCCTTTAAAGGGAAGGGACCGTCGACCGTGGCTGCTCCTCGAAATTGGGATCTATCCCTTTTCAGCAGAACAGGCAAGGAACGAGACTAAGACCGGGGAAACCGGGGAGGGACCAAGGCAGACTCTGTATTGGCTCAGCTGGGGGGTGGGGGGGGGGGGGACGAGAAAGCAGCTCTGTCCCGCTTGCTCTATTCATTGCCTGCAAAACGCGGACAGGGCGCCAACCCGCTGCCGGGGGCGATTACGATAACGATCATTCATGGGGAATTTACGTCAGAAGGGGGGGACCGCCTGACCATGTAAGGAGGAGGAAAAAGTTGAAGATGAAAAGACACGATTTAAAAGGGGGACGGGGGGGCAACTGAGGAAAGGGATCGTTAAGAGGAGGCGACTAAAAACTGAATGGATCTCCGGGGAATTGTCGCAAACGGACAAAGTCACAGTCATCTACATCGTGATTCACTAACCTTTCCGCTCATACAAGCGTTGAAAGCGCTGGCACGGGAAGCTAAAAAATGGAACCAGGAAGTGGGACAGATCAAACAGGGCTGTCTTTATCAACCTAATCAGAATCCCGCCAGATGGAGGAAGAAACGGGGTAGAGGCGTCCAACAAGTATCAAGAAAAAACATACTCTGGTGGTGACCTGGGCCGGCAAAAAAACGGGTGATTTTTTGACTGCAACCTAATTGGCTCTCAGGCCGCAAAAAGGATTGGAACCAGGCTCAAAACATTTTCCGATTTCTAATAAACACGGGTGTTATCTTTAACCCGACCCGCCATGACGCCGAAGAACCAACTTACTCCAATCGGAAACCGATCGGAAGCGATAAAGACATGAAGGTCAAACAACGGAGGATGGAAAGGGGGGGTGCGGCTTTAATACTGCGGGGATAGGGGGAGAAAAAGGGTTAAAAAGGGAAAGATAACAAGCGCAAATTAGACTCGTAACATGTAAGATGTCAATTCGAACTTGCAAGGAAAGGGCTGGGGAGGCAAATCTAGGCCGAGATAAGGGAAAGAGCATGAAAACCGGGGGTTCTCTCCTAAGTCACAACAACAAAGAAATAGACTTCAAAGGGGGGCTTGGACGCTTATATCCCGCTTCTATAACAGACTTTCTGTCAGTCTTGTAATCGGAAGAAGGGGAAAAAGAAGGGTATGGAATTATGAACTTGCTGCCCAAGGCCATAAGGCCTCAAAAGGGAAGCTTGGTAAGAAAGGGCCAAGAAGCGCGTCGATGAGGTACGTTTTCCGTGTAATTGTTTCTTTGTGAATTCGGGGAGGAAAGAGGACAGGGTCCGAAGTTCAGGGTTCAGCTACGCTTCCCAGTTCAAAAAAGGACAAGCAGGAACTTCGCGGGATGTTATTCAAGCACGTTATTTTCACCTCCAACGCTGTCAAAAAACGGGGGAACGAAGGAAGAGGAAATAAAAAAAAGGACGGAGAGAGGAAAAAAGGGGGGGGGGCAGGTCAAATCCTCCGCGCAGGAGGGAGGAACCGCACGGAAGAGCGCTTGCAGCGCCACAACGCAAACCGCTGCGCAGACGGGCAATCGATGATCAGTCGGGAAGGAAACTAAAAAACTACAGCAAGGAAGTGCGGCCTGTGGAAAGGTTGCTGCGTTAGACAAAGAGGGACGGCGAAATTGCCACACGGCTAGAACGGTAGGAACACGTGCAACGGGAAGGATAGTTACTGGTAGGGTGCTAATGGGAAGGGGACAGGCGAAAAAAAAGAAGGGGGAGCGAGTTTTAGGGCGTGATTAATTTGAAACTAAGCTTCCGCGGGGGAAAGGAAGGAGGTGGAGGTTGTTGGGCAAAAAAGCAGTGGAAGGCAAGAAAGAACCGACCTCAGAGAAAATATGGTCCGGAATCGGTCCGGTGTTGTCTAGTCCGCATGGCACGCAGGCACAAGGGGCGGGAGGGCCTGCGGTGGGCCCATACTGGTTGGGTGTTGCACAAGGGTGTGGGAAATAAACAGGGGAAAAAGACTGCGCAGATTCCCCGCAGGGAGGGGCAAAAGTGCGCACGAAAATCCGGCAGGAAATAGTCGCTCGAAGAGCAAAAAAAGGCTAGGGCGGATGGTTGTCGCATAGGGGATGGAGCATCCGGGTTCTTGGGGAATGCGGACGTGCAAAAACGGGCAAAGAACGAATGGGAGGGCGGTGCGTGGTGTCGGAGCCTTGTTGTTTTGGGGAAAGGCAGGATGTGGCCGGAATTCTCCGGTAAGCCGCAGAGGTATGGGGACAGAGGCTGCACACATCAAAAGAATTCAAAGAAAGACGCGATACCGGGAAAACAGGTGCCACGGGCCGTGCGGCCGAAATGGTAGACAGCAGCCGATGGGGATTTGGGGGGGGGGGGATGGCACTGTGATTTTTGTGCGCGCGGTTTGAAAAAACTAAATTACACAGGGTGTGCGCAACACAACCGTCACTCAGGCTAAACTGGAGGCTGGATGCAACGCGGCAAATCAAAGAAAAAGGCGGAAAGGGAGCACGAAAGGTAGGTTACCGTATACGTAGGTAGCCTCTCGAAAGGAGGGGAATCCGATAGTCATCGGGAACCCGGGAAAAAGCCTCACGCCGGAAGGAAAATTCGCGTTTTCGTCCAAGGTGGAAAAAAGAGGTATGAGGACGGAAACGGGCTCTAATTGTAGCTCTTAACCAAAAAACCCAACTGGGCAAAAGAAAAAAAAAAGGAACTCGGTTTGGAAGCGGGAGGACATTCGGCCGCCGGCGTTCAGGCTTCGGTTTCCGGTATCCGCCTTTCCAGGTCGAGCAGGAATTGACAAAGATGGGGATAAGGTAAAGCCGAGCCAAGCTCCGAAAGAGAAAGAAGCGGGAAGGAAAAGAGCAAAAAAAAAATGGAAAGAAAAAGGGCAGCCTGAAAACGCTCAAAAATCTCTTCCCAAACTCAGCAGAACTGTTGGACGCAGGAGGACAATCCCGGTGAAGATCGATCTACCACCATCCGAAGAAAATGTCAGCGGGGGCGGTCGCGCGCATCGGCACTCTTCGCGGCTGGGGTCTATTTCTCCAAGCTCATCCTCGTCAAACGGGCATAGACTGCGCAGTAAAGAGGAAGATGCCTCAAAAGAAAAGGGAACCACCCTAGGGTAAAACCGCAGGGAAAACTCCGCGACGGTGACCTTCTCGCCTGCCCGGTAAAAAACCACAAGAACTGTCAAAATGAAGAGGGGCAAAGGAAGTAAAATGTGTCGCGCCTGCGGGGCGATAGAAACGATAACCCTAAAAGGCTCACGAAATAGTGTTCCAATTCAAGAACTCCCGTCTGGCTGCTATTCCGCGCAACTCCCAAAAGGTCTTCGCTTGGGGGAAGCCATCCAAGCGAGAGCCAGGAAGTGTCACCATGAACGTCGGGTGAACTCCCAGGTGGTCCAGAACCAAAAGGAGGGTCCGTTGCGCCTTTGCCCATGTCTGAGCGAGCAGGGCAAACGACATCATTCCGTGTAGGTGTCAAGAGGGTGATTGGACGGCGCTGCAAAGGCACGAGGGAACGCTATAATTTGGGCAGAAAGAAAGGAAAAAACCAGAACCGCTGCCCGGGTGTCGGTACGTCAAAGCGCTCAGGGATGAATTATATTTTGATAAGCTGTTAGACTCAAGGTTGTGCGCTTTCAATATGGGAAGGGGGGAGGATCATACCGGGCGAGGGGACCTTGGGGAGGGGAAAGCCGAATCGCGAGGGGAAAACCCTGCGCGAAAAAGTGATCTGCTGATCAATTAATAAATTGTCCACGGGTCCCAAGCATCAAAAAACGGGGGCGGGGACCTCCGCACTCCACACGGGACGCTGCCTTCGCCTCAAAATGTAAGTCAAGGACAACGAAGATCAAATTGCTGACGTCGGCGGACGATACAACAAGGGGGATTCGCCTTCGCCAGTAGGTCTCGAAGGACGAAGGGTAAGAAAAACCAAAGATTCAAGCCACAATTTTTGGGGAGTGCCGCAAAAAAAACTGGTGAAAACTCTCTTCATTGGGTGACCTCAGCGGCCGTAGGGGGGCCGCCATTCCCTGCCCGCCCACTCGTAATTCGAGGTCCCGTTCCTATTTCTAAGTGGAAAGACAAGGTGTCGGTCCACTACCCGCAAGGCCTACCCAAACCGGGAAAGGATAACATCCACCTGAGCTC
>Ga0179593_1692133_pt1 | contig 14198 bp, 10 predicted proteins | sample CZODoug2_1_08_16_FD_185931 | JGI IMG/M metagenome (GOLD analysis project Ga0179593, IMG submission 185931) | Vadose zone soil fungal communities from Angelo Coast Range Reserve, California, USA - CZODoug2_1_08_16fungal (PacBio error correction) | ecosystem: Environmental > Terrestrial > Soil >...
GGCACGACTTAAACTTGACGAAGGACGGGAGGTAAGGATGTAAACAAGCCGCCTTTTGGCTGGTAAGCCATCAAAGGAGCTCTACTGTCGGGGGACAGCTAAAAAGAAGCTGCTTCATGCAGGGAATAGGAAAAGGGGGGCAAGTTGTGATAGTGGGAGAAGAAGTCCGGCGCGTTCACGCGCGGACCGTCAACTAAAAGAAATGGATGGTAAACATCCACGAAAAAGGGGGTGCACACAGTCTCTATCAAAAATACCGAGGGCCAGATAGTGTCAGCGAAGGGTGGGGCTGAGTTGTGGTAATAGAGGAAAAGATCTAAAGGGGGGAAAACTTCCCTGGGGGGCCTTTCAGGGGGGTTCCCCAGAGCGAGGGTGTTTTTATACCACGGAAATTGAAAGGAAAGGATCCCGAAAAAAGAAATCAGCTCAAAGACCATATTGAAGGGGGGAAAGGTTCCGAAAGAAATGGAGCCAAAAAGTAGTTCACTCGAAAAGTAGAAAATGATAAGAACTTGAGACTCCGCTGGAAGACCTTACTAAAACCGGAAATTGGCTTTTGCTCCAGCGGCCTATTATTGCGTAAAAAAAATTGGTCAAAAAACGCTGGTCCAAAAGGTTTAAGAAGAATTCCGTTCGCGATCGAGGTGCTCGTTTTCACCTCACGGCCAAATTCATTACCAGCAAGAAGGGAATCATTGAGTTGAAAGAAACGTCTGTGACTCGGGCATGTGAAGTTCTGGGGAAAAGGGAAAGGAGAGGGTCTTACTGATACAGGAAAATCGTCAAAAAGAAGGAGAAATCAAACCGAGGAGATCTCGTACGAAAGTTTGGGAAACCGGAGTATCGATAAGCCACTCGCGGAAAAAAGAAAGGACCGACGCATCAGAAGAAACGAAGAGGATAAGGACGCCGCCACCGGCCACAAAGGGGAGGAACCGCATGTTCGTCGGCGAGACGGTCCTATTGCTCCTTGGGAAAGTGCCCATCGCACATAAGAAGAAGAAGTGACAGAAGCGATAGTCTCGGGGAGCGAAAAAAGAATCGCCCAGAGAGTTAAGGGAAAAGATGCTTAGCTCTGGCTCCGCCTTGGCGCTCGCAAAAAAAAACCGCAGGTGCCGATCTAAAGGGGGGAGGAACTCTAGACCTTTGAACAGAGGGGTGTGAATGGAGGGAAAGAGGGGAGGTGTCGCTTCGTTTCTCCGGAAAAAATTGGCCAGAAGTCGCACGTCACTCTCATCGACTACTAGCGGGCGGTTTCGGGAAAGAAAAAGGAAGGAGAAGTGGAGATCCCCCCTCGTCGCAAGGGAAGAGAGTCTTGTTGAACAGCGGACCAGGATACCTCACCCTCCAAGAAGCGGCCTCAGACCAAAGAAACAAAAAGTCCCGGGGACTTAAAAGGTCCCGACGAAAGGTCCCTTCAACGGATACTCTCCGAGGATAAAAAAGGGGAGCTACTTGACGCGATTTAGTCGGCAGGCGCCAAATGGTAACGGGCGACTACTCTCAAATAGGCTTATGGTGGGGAGAAACGGAGGAGAGTTCAAAAGGAGAAAGAGAATACCGTCGACCGACGAATGAAATCGGTTCACATCAAGAACACGGAGAAAAGGTCAAGTGAGAGGATCGTTGTCAAAATCTCCAAAGGAAAAAGAAAAGGTGGTGGGGAAGAGCAGACGGCAATGTCTGGTGATTAGGAAAAAAAATCGACAATCAAAACCTAACCATACGTTCATTGTTCGGGGAAACACCCAACTCCGGAGCAAAAGGCAACGTAGCGCAATCTAATTTGGCAGGAAGGAAGTCATCTTCGCAGGGGGGAACTCAGCCAGCCAAGATTGGACGGACCGCCTCCCTAAAAGGAGCCTCAATCTCTCCTATTGAGGAGCGCTGCCGAGAATTGGTGAAGCAGAGTAAATCACCAACTCTGGGACGACAAAAGTCAAAAGAAAAGTCAAAGAAAAAAGGGGGAGGCACAGCTCTAAGATGGTCCGATAAAAGGTTAACTCTTTCCCTATCCGGAAAACGGTGGACTTCAGCGTCTCTCCGCTGGGGAAAAGGGGAAAAGCAATCCCTTCAAGGGGGGGAGAAGGCAGGGGAACACATATCTCATATCCAGGAAAGGAAAGGACGGTCACAAGTCAGGGAATTGTTAACCGTAATATAAGATCAAGTCACGGATTTCGCAGGGGGCGGAACTCTTAAAAGAAGGACTCAAGCATGTACGAACTATCAAAAACCTAGGGAGGGGGACACCGCCATAAGAAACGAGAAGAGAACCAGTTATCCTTTGCTCGTGCACAACTTCAGACCCGCAACTCGTACGGGGAGGGAGTGATGCAAACCATTCCTCCTGAAAGCGGTAAAAGCTGCTGGAGGAGAGTGGGCCGTTTCGGGTTGAAGAAGACCCCAAGGGGGGGGTCTGCTGTTGACCACGCAGGAGGCCGTAGTGTACCAATCGCTCCCGAAGCCCTTTTTTCAAGGGGAGATTTTTTTACTCAAGGGGGACAACTTTCCTGGCCAGATCGAAGCCACCAAGGGAGAGAAGGGAAGAAATGGGCGGCAGCACAGAAAGAAATTTTTGGTCTGCTTCGCTGAAACGGACCTTGAAATTCTCGAGCGCAAAGGAAGGGGGTCTTTCCAAGATTGTCGGGAAATGACAAAGTGACGGCGGAAAAAAAAAAAAATCTATAAAGTCAGGAACTGGGCATCGCAGAAGAATTCGGGGAAAAGAAAAGTGGAGATGGAAAGAGAAGGGGAATTCTTCGACTTCCCAGCCAGTGAAGGGATCCACTTTGTTTTCGTCAATCGCGATGCTGTGTCCTATCAAGGACCGCTTCGACCAGCGGGGGAAAAAGATTGCTCGAGGGGGAACACATTTCCGCAATTGAGAGGAAAAAAGGAACGAGTGAATTACGAGGGCTGCCGGGGGAAGGGCGTTAGACAATCGCTGAGAGCAGGCGATCTGGCCGAACGTTTAAGGAACAGTAAAAAATCCGACGGTCTGGAAGGGGGAGGGGAGTATGGTACAAGGCGTCGTCAGGAGGCAGAACATTGGGGGGGGGGAGGTTCCGTACTAATTTCCAAAGTGTCCGATGCTCCTCCGGAAAAGGGAAGCTCACCCTCAGCTTTTACCGAAACGGGGAAGGTGGGGGGGGAAAAAAAGGAAGGGAAGGGTAAAAGGGGCGGGGGGAGGTACTTTTGGTCCGAGCAAAGGGGGAGGGTAATGACCGGGGAAGGGGGGGTATCTGATTTCGGGACGTTAAAGCGGTTTGCTCGGGATGAAAAAATTTGGAGAAAAAATGCGTGGGGAAAGACTACCTGCGACAAGGGGGAATCAGAGAAATGTTCCCCGAAAGAACAGTCAACTGACGACAGGAAAGGGGGGGAGCTCTGGATACGGGAGAAAACTGCGCGAGATACCCTAAGAAACGGAATGGGCTTGCTTTGACCAAAGCGATAAGTCCAAGAGGAAGGAAAGGAGGTGTTGAAAATTAACTCGAAAACTCTCTGTGCAAGGAAAAAAGGTCTTGGAAGGGAAAGGACCCATTATGGTTGCTTGACGGGGGGACGCAGAGTTGGTGAAAGAGGAAAGGAACCGACAGTTTCTACGAAGCTGCGGCACGCTAAGAGAAGAAAGGGGATGCCTCGGGGTGCGAATATTGAGGCTTTGTAAAATTTGTCTGGATGAAAGAGAAGCGAAGATGACGGGAAATGGGCAATGACTACTTGCACCGGGGGGATTATCGTGCGACGGAAAAAGGTCTTCAGGCGGACCGATTTTCTGTTATGAGAAACAAAAAGGGTAGATGGTAGGGGGGGGATGTCTATTTGGAGTAATGAAAAAAAGACATTGGGCAGGATCTATTCAAAAAAAAAAGGAGCCCGTCGAGCGCAGAGGGGGGGGAAGGGGATGAAGGGAAAACTCAGATCATACGTCGAGAAGAAGATTTGACGTGAAGGGGGGGGGAAAAAAAAACGTGTAATCTCTGACACTGTTAAAAAAAGAACGAAATCCTCCGCGGAGATCCATAAGACCAGGCCGGGGAAGTACGTCGCCCGTAGTGGAGGACTGGCCGAGCAAAAAAGAAAGGAATTAGAGCTTAGATCCTTGCTGTCAGAAAAGAGTAGTGGTTCACGGGAAGGGAGAGGGATTTCCGCGCAAAGTCCGCTTGGAAGAGGCACGTGTGTTCTTTATCCAAGGGGGGCATGTAGGTATTCAGAAGGAAGGAAACAGCCTCTCTCACTGGGAAAGGCAAAAACACTTCTCCATCGATGGACGGGGCCGCCCGAGTGAAAAGTCGATGATATGAGTTGTCGAAGGCGACTTTCTGGCCCATGAGGCGAGAAACTAACTAAAGAAAGAAAACCCGATCGCAAAAGAAAAAGGAGAAGATTTTCTCAGATCGGTTGAGAAGTATCGAAATCGGAAACATGCTCGGTCTTCAGGGTGAGCGCGCGCCAAGGCGGGGGAAGTTTGCCGCGAGGGCCCCTGCTCGGGCGACTTTGTTGTGGACTGAGAAAAAAAAGGGGGAAACTGCATTTGCGAACCATCTTCTGTATGGGACGGCAGCAAAAATAAGGAAGAAAACGAACCAAGAGTTCCGCCGGAATTTGGTGGGACGGGGGAGTCGATATCCGCCAGGCGGAATTCCTTGATGAAAGGGTCTGCGTCCGATCCTTTTTAAGATACATACTAGGGGGAAAATCGAATAAACGTCAAGGATTAGAGCGTGAGGACTTTTAGCAAATGGGGACGAGGGCCGCCAAGGATCTTCTTCAGGTTCGAAAACTCCAGCGCAGGGGGGAATTACGCATGCGGCAGACTTGCTCGTGAAAAAGGGAAGGAACGTTGCGGGGATCTCTGGCCGGAGACGGAAAAGCAGAGTCATCAGCTACCGGATTCTTGTGGACAACCTGGCCAATGCGGGAAAACGGGGGAGTAAACTCGTCGAAAGACGAGCGCACGGGTGTTGGACAAGCAGGGCCCGTCGGAAAGTCAGGCGGAGAAACCGCTTAGATGGGAAAAGGTTCAGTGTTTCCCATTTTCGAGGGAGGGTGGAACGACATAATTGTGGCGTTGGGGAAAAAAGAAATTTCACTCTTAAATTGTCGCAACGGACATAGGGCACGAGGGTGTAGGAGATCAGGAAAGAGGGGTTCCAGAAAAAAAGAAGGCGTCGGGACCAAAAAAAAGGAAAACCAGGAAGTCTGCAGGGCGTTTAGAGGGGGGCCCCCCCGAAGAAAGCAAGAAAAAACCTTAGGAGGGAAAACTCTTCCTAGGTATGGAAGAAGATATTCCCAACTTGGCAGGGTTTTGAACCGCGGGGGAAATTAGAGCGAGGAAGGACCCGGAAGGGATATCTTATCAACAAAAAAAAGAAAACATTGGAAGGGAGGGTATTCCTACGCCGACGCCCGGATCTTTTTGTGGAGAGGACCACGACAGTGAAGATCAATCGGAGAAAAAGAAAAGGCACGGCATTGCCCATCCGGCCCAAAGTCCCGACGCCTGAAGGGGGGAAGGATTGCCCACGATCGCTCGAGCAGGGAGGAGTAAGAAAGAGGGGGGGGCAACCGACTTAAAAAAGAGTCGTCGGTACGTGGCAGGGATGGGCAAGAAGGGGGGGGGCTGAAAAAGAAAGGAAAAAAGGGGGGAACGCTTAACTGTAGGGTGAGCAAAAAAGATCCGGGCGGCGGAAGAAGGTATTCCGAAATTGGAAAGGGGAGAAGCTGTTGGGAGGTCCCGGATCCGGCGCGTCAAAGAAAGAAAAAAAAAAACGAAAGGTCAATAAATTGGCGCCCGGTGCAAAAAAACCAACTAAATGTTGGCCGATCGATCACGACATACCTAGAATATGTTCTTAAAAGGGGGGCCAGGTGCTTCTATGGGGGAGAGGGGGGTACCAACGACTAAGGGAAGGGACAGGACTTCCGTTTCACTTTGAGAGGGGGGAACTATTCCTGTAATGTGTAGAAAATGCCTGGAATGTGAATCTCCGAAAAACATTAAAGTCAAGGCATGATTGGAGGTAAGCGAAGTGAATTTCTGGATAAAAACACCATTATTTCAACTACGGAAAAATACTAACCTACCGGATGGAAAAAGGGAATCTCCTCGCGTGGCAGTTACATGTAAACGGGCCTGGGTGAGGAAACGCCGGGGATTTCTCGAGTCGACGAGGTAGACCCGCTGGCCTCCTTGGCCAGTGAAAACGGTAAGAAGAGATAGATATCTTGGCGGAGTTGGGGCAAATCGCGAAAGAGGCAAGAAAATAATCAATATTTGTGCAAAACGTCTGGACCAGCATGGTGGGATCTGCGCGGGGGCATGCTAGCACCGGTTGATGCAGATCCGTGGGAAACACAGAAAGTCACCACTCGCCTCGCTCAAAGATCTCGCGGAAATATCAAAAAAAGAGGGAAGGGGCATACGCTTTCGCGACTAAAGCGCGAGGAAGAGCCTCGAAGGCACGACCCATCAAAGGAATTAAGGCGGATAAGAGCCTGAAAGGGGGGCAACAAAGTTCCGGTCTAACGAATGTGCTTAGGCGGAGGTAATCTGAGGGAGGGGAAAGTTTCTGGGGGGGGGTCTTTCCGTTCCCATCTCACAGAGATATTGCTCAGAAAGGGGGGGGGCCTATTGGGTAAAGAACCCTAAAAAAAAAAAAGGCAGACGGGAGGTCCTCAGCGATCTTACGCGGCCGCCTTGGCTCGCGCAGGCTAAACCTGATGTGCCCCGAGAGGAAGGAGGTCGGACCTCGATCGAATTCGCAAGGTTGTAATTGCTACTAGGGGGATCGTGGCGCTGGGGGGCAGACGCCGGAAAGGAAAAAATCAGGACTGCGAGCACGTAATCATCGACGAGGAAAAATAGCTGGCCTTTGAGACACGCCCAGGGAGAAAGGAGGGGGGGGAAAAAAGGAGTGAACGCTTCAATCCACGGGGAGGCTTTGGAAGAGGAGTCTTAATACCTACACGCCAAGGAAAAGCTGGTACTCAAGAAAAGTTCAACGGAAAAAAGGAATGGCGCAGAGGGAGCGGTAACGAACTACTTTCTGAAAAAAGCGAAGGACCGGGAGATCCACTGAGTGGCTCTAGGACCAGAGTTTCCTCGGCCACGGAGGAAAACCGTAAAGGCGACTAGAGGAGCGGGCATTAGGAGCCTGCGAGTGGTCCTTTGTAAGAGAAGGAAAGAAAACCTGAAGGAAAATCTTATTCAAAATCACCTAGATCGCTGAATGGAGCGAGGAAGTTTCGAGGATCGTGTAAAAGACCAACGTGATGCGCATCGACGGGCTAGTGGGGGGACTACTTCGGGAAATGGTGATGATTCCTCTTCTCCACATCATCAAACCTAAAATCGACAATCAGGATTGCGGGAACATCCATCCAAAAGAAGTAATCAAAAATAACGCCAGGAGTCAGGACTATAGACACTCCTCAGGGGAAGTCATGGAGAGGGGTCATCTCTATTTGGTCTTCTCAGCCAGAAAAAGAGGGCAGGAAACAGACCGAAAAGAGAAGAAAAAATTGATACTATGGGAAGGGGAAGCGCTGTCCGAGAATTTGTCGGAAAAACTGTCAGTTACATTATGGAAAAAAAAGGTACACCGCTGGAAAAAGGCAATACTTTGTTTGGAAAAAAGTTGAAATGCACATTGCACACATTTCACGCGGAAAAAATTTTCCTCGGGGAAAACTCACTGGAACGTATCAAGGGGAGTCTCGAAGAGCTTCCGTCAAAGAAAGAAAGGAAGGGGTTGGACCTTTTATGTTATAGAACGCTCAGGTGCAGGGAGGGGGAAGAGGGGGGAGAGAGGGAGGAAGGGGGGTGGGATCGAGGGGGGGAGGCGGAGAGTGTCGACCAGTGCATAGTAAAAGAAAGACCATCCCCGATTGGCTCCCGGGCGTTGGAACGGAAGGTACCTCTTCAAAGCGAGAACCGTATAACCAGAGATCCAAAGGATCGAAAATGAATAGCGGTCAGATTCACCACAGAATAAAATCTTAATACATCACAACCTAGGGGGTACTCTGTGAAAAAAAAAAGCGCCTAACTCACCGAGAAACAAAAGCGAATTTTACTCGTTGGGAAAAAGAAAAGGTAACCGAAAACCCTCAAAGCCAATACGAAGGGCTGAGGGCCAGGACTCGGGGATCGGGAAAGCTGGGAGCAGAATGTCCGGCTGAGGGGCTGGGGGGACAGGGGATTGGGAATTAAGCCGCGGCAAAACCAATGTTTCTTGTCTGAGGAACAACCGGGGACGACGCCGGAGTGTAGCAAGAACGGATAAGCCCTGGGCAGGAGCTTTGGGGGCGAAGGCCTTACCTTTCGTAAGGAAGCCAATGGATCTAGCGATTCAGAAGGGGCGGCAGCCCGCTTCCAGAGAACGCGGGGGGGGAGGAAATGAGAAAGCGACGGAATCCTCAACGGGGGCAGGAAAAAAAGATGGTCGAAGCCGGGAACCACCGTTATGGAGAAAAAAGAAGGCGCGAAAGGAAAATTACTTCATGTCTGGGAGACGCATAAGATACGGGGACAGAAGTAGCTCTCAACAAAATTGATTATGAGTAATGGGAAAAAAGATTAACGGAAAAAAATGCGAAGACATTGGTTTCCGTATGGAAAAAAAAGAAGGAGATCACGGTCAAGGGCGACCATCTTGGAAAGGGAAAAAAAAGGAAGGAGGCCCGGAATTTCGGTCGCTTTCTAAGCAAAAACCGCAGTGAAGTAAGGAAGGGCCGCCCAGAACCTCGCAGGGAAGTGGGGGAAGACTGGACGTAAGGATCGGCTACCCAAGTAAAAATCGTGAAGTATGAACCAACAGGGAACTTAGGAGGCTATTGGTGTACACAGGACTTGCAAAGGGACCATAACATTGGTTAAGGGTGAAAAACAATCACCTGAAACGCCTTACTCATCTTTTACCTCAACCCGCAGCTTTACAAAAGGAATGCGGGGTGGGGGGAAGGAAGTTGGTGTACTATTTTGCCAGGAAAGAGTAAACTTTGTCGTCCCGCAAACGCTATGTGACCTTGGTTGGAGGACGAGTTATCTGAGGAGGGGGCGACAACCAGAGTGGTGCTCGGATGGACAAAAGAATATGGGGGGGAAGGGGGACGCGGTCACTTCGATCCTAGGGAGGAGATCAGGGGGACTTTGAAGGAAAGCTCTGAAGGATGTCAAGAGAGTGCTACAGCCTTGGGATACTCTGGATACTGGGGTGCCAAAAGACGCTGGAAAAAAAAAAAGTAACAACTTACTGGAGTTACCTGTGGGGAAGCTTGCTAGACTCAGTCCAACAGCTTCAGGAAGGGACAGTAGGTTTAAAGGGGGGAAGGGTAACATCTTAATGGTCCTCCCATGTTGGTCGGGGAAAAAGAAAGGGGCACCATTATGTGCGTGAAAATGTTTGGGGGGGTCGCCAAAGGGGGGGGGACAGGGAGGACAACATTGCTCAAGAAAATTCTCGGCAAAACTTGAATCGAGAGCTTGAGGAAACTGTCATCGTTGAGGCTGGAGGGCTCACTCTTGGGGGGGCATGCTAATAAGAAGATAAGATGACGGCAGCACTCAACTGTAGGTATTTCTAGTCGAAGGCTTGGAAGGTTCTTTCGGCGGAAAAAGAGTGGGGCTGGAGAAACGACAGGATTAGGTTGGGGATTGGGAGGGGGGGATGCATAATCAACCAGAAGGCCGGCTTAGCGAGAAACCACATTGGAGCCCGAGAGGACGCATCGTGGCGAGGCAAGAGAGAACTCGGGTACGATCTCGGTTCATGTTGAAGGAGAGAGGGTCCGGGCGGAAAAAGGGGACTTCCACCTGCTAGGCGAACTCTTCAATCCATAAAACGATGCCCTCCGCGCACCGGGAAAAGGTTTTGCGGGGGAGGGAAAGAAACTCGTGAAAAAAAAAGAAGGAGATAAGTCGTCGTTCAGTCCTTTGTGAGGAAAAAACGGTACCGATACCGGGGAAAAAAAAGGAAAACGAAGCGTTGCCGGTGGACAAAAGCTTCTTGGCCGTGTAGGGAAGAAGTAGAATCAAAAAGATCTCAAACAGTCTACGAGTGTCACACCTTCAGCAAGGGGAAGTGAAAAAACGCCCGCGATGGGGGGGGGAAGAGTGATAGTGACGTTGTAGGAAAAGAGAAAGGGCCAATTTTCCGGCCTAGAAGCGCCACGATACACGAGTCGCAAGAACACCGGCGAAATATGTTCCGGATGGGGGAAAGAAAAACACCCTCACGATTCGCCGGTCTCTACAAGAGAGGGCCGTAACGCGAAACGCTGCACTTTACCGAATGCTCGGGCGAGGAGGAGTTTTGGGGGATCGCCTAAAACAACGAGGGAAAGGATGGCATCTTTCTGTGCGAGTCAGCAACGAGGAGCCGATACTCTCCCTACCGGAAAGTTCGCCAGGACCTGGGGGGATGGGTGGCGGAGAAAGGGGAAGCCGGAGGGGATGCGAGGTTCGGCGACATGGCGGGGGGGAGGGGGGCGCGGAAGGGAGAAGGATAAGGATCGGGACATGGAGCGAACTTCGTGATAGAGAGCGAGGGGGATTTTGGAGCGAGCCTAGTTGTGGTGGGGAAGGAGAAAAACTGAGAGAGAGAAAAAATCCAGAAAGCAGACTTCAACTGCTGTCAACAGAAAAGAGGGGAAAAAATCACTGGAGTACGGCTTTCCGCATGGCCGGAGAAAACGCGCAAACCGAGGATCGCGGAAGGATTAAAGCGGGGGAACAACGGGCAATTCTTACCAGAGGAACTCGTCGCATTCAAACATAACCACGGAGGAAAATACCAACCACATGGCCCGCGTAACCAATGTCCTGCGAGAAAAAAATCGCGGAATCATGAACCCAGGGGAGGGACCAGTTTCTAGGTGGAGTGTTTAACTCATAATTTGGAGTTTGTAAGGTCCCCATAAAGAAACTGCTCACCTTCCAGGGAAAGCTGATGCCTGTTTGTCGGAGAGACATAATAAAGGGAATGTGTTCTAAAAAAAAACATTCCCAGGACGTCGGGAACCAAAAAAAAGGAAAGGAAAACCAGGAAGGGAGTCGGAAGAGGGGTCCAAAAGGAAAGACACTGAGATGATTAAGAACAACCAAAAGGCCTAGTTAGGTCGGGAAGGTGGGCCACAGGAGGCGGTTTTGAACTTCTACGGGACTGAATGAAAAAAATCTAGAAAATGCACCAGAAGGGGATAAATCCCACATACAAGCATCTCCAAAGAGGTTGCAATTTCGAAAAAAAAGACTGCATAAGCCGGAGCTGTTTGGAAAAGGCTGTCAGGCTCAAGAGGGAAAGCACCCCAAAGCCCTGGGCTTGAAAAAAAATACCGCACGTCCCTACGGTATGTCAAGTTTTAAGGGGGGTGCCCCCACCAAGAATAAAAAAAAACACAGAGGGAGGGAGGAAAATAGCGATGGGGGAAGAAAGAAAAAAGGCGTCGGAAAGGGGTGCGGTAGGGGCAAGCCGTGCCTGGGGCGTTGGCATTCCGACCAAGGGATCACTCTTTTACTGCTAAAAAGTGGAGTCATGCAGTATATTGAAGAATTTGCAGTGGGTGGAGAAATGGGTTATGGGGATATAAAGAACGCGGTCAATGGGTCGCGGGGAAGTCCAGAAATTAAGAACCGGGGACAAAACAGCCACAGAAAAGTTGCCAAGCATCTGACACGACATAAGCCTAGGGGAGAAAAAGAGTTGTCGTGGGATTGGGGATAGCGGAAAAGAGACGAAGGACACTTCACGGTTTTTTCCCTGGGGTAGGGAGGAGAAGTGGCCTGGGGTTTTGGGAAGGAAAAAGTGACCTAATTATGACTCGCGAAAAAACAGGAATCAAGAGCAATGCGGGCGATGGAATGGGAAAAAGGTTCCCAGGGAAATTTGAGGGAAGACAAAAGCCCTTATATTCACCGAAAAAAAAATAAAACTGGAAACCCAAAAAACTTGAAGGGAGTCTCCTCTAGGCACAGGGGAAAGGGTAAAGGCCATGGGAGGTGTCTCCACCCACGAGTGCGGGGAGTGAATTGCTACGAATTAACGAGGTACCCTTGAAGTTTAAAAAAAAAAAGAAGTAAAGAGGAAAGGATATAGGGGAAGGTCTCTCCGCGGGACTTCCCTCACGGAATAAGGGGAAGGGGGACGCGCCCAGTCTTGAAAGATGGTGAATTCTGGCTTGGAGGGAGAAGATCAAAGAAGAAGGGGAGAATCCCAAGGAAAGCCTCATCGAAAGTCTATCTCGGAGAAAAAATCACGAGACGTTTATAACGCGCCCGTTCAAGGTCGTAAATCGGGAAATACGAAGAAATCCCTCGGAGGGTGAATACCCAATCGCAGGAGATCATCGACCAGCCACCACAAAGTCCTGGCGACTAACTTTCTTCTGTCAAGGGGGGGAAAGAGGAGGAATATGGAGGGATGCGTTCCATCACAGACCAGAAAAAAATGCAGAGCGACTAGGGGTCTCGGTAGCGCGCAGGAACAACTCTAATCGCCGATAGGAAAAAAAAAGTGCGACAAAGGGAGGGGAAGGAATTTGCGCGAGAAGGATCGGGAACTTCTGAGCCTATGGGAAAAAAAATCGATCCTTAAAGGGAGGTGTGAATGGCACGGGTAATCTGGGATAAAGGACTCGGAATGAAAAGGGAAAAAAAACCCCCAACAAAAGTCTCCGGCTAAAACGTCAATAGCAGACGAAAACCATCGCGGGCGTGGCGGAAAAAGTCCATTCGAATGTCGAAGGGAACACGCGTCGCAAGGGGGAAGAGAGGGCTTTGGGAGATACCTTCGGGGAAGTCGACGGTGACTCAAGACAGGCAACGAGGAAGAAAGTGCGGCACCCCGGTAATGCCTGGAACACTGGGGTCCTGCAACCCGGGAAGGAAACGCCTAATCAAGGGGAAGGAAAAGAAATGTAGAGACCGATTGTCGTGAAAGCCACGCGCAACCTGGGAAAAGCGACTACTGGGCAAAAGTAATCTGTGCTGAGGAGAAAGGGACTGAGATAAACTAAGGACTGTCTAAAGAAACCGGAAATCTTCTGATTCAACCGGGGGGGGAGAATTATAGGTGGGAGGAGTCCGAGCCAAAATAGAGAGCCTCACTTTTTTTTGGGACTGGCTGCGGAGGGAGGGGGTGATCCTCACATCGGAAAAAAGGATCACTGGAAAGGGTCGGGCTAATCCAGACAATAGAGGAAGAACAGGATTCAAGAAGCACGATGCATCAATTTGCATTCGTGAGGGAGAGGGGCCGATGACGGGCTTTCAAGCACGGACCCCATAGTGGCAAGAAAAGAATCCTAAAGAGGGACTCTATCACAAACTCTCCGATGGGCAAGAGATCGGGGAAGGAAAGGTTGGGGGGAACTGGTTCATTTATGGGACGTGGAAAAAGGGGAAAAAAACCGTCAGAAAGAGGTGAATTAAATTCACAGAAACATGGGTCAAATGCAACGAAGAAAAGTTTTTCCGCTCCAAGGAGGGAAAGTGCCTGAGAGGTAGCAGGACGGCCCCGTTCAAGCAATCCTGAAGTGTGAAAAGTGATTGAGAGAAGCAGTGGAACCGTCATTATCCCAGGGAAACAGTCACGGATGGGCGCAGTGAAGAGGAGGAAAAAAGGAACACATCTCAGTGTAACGGAGTAAGAGGAAAATTCGTTGAAAGCATTCTCAAAATCGTGTCAAGAGAGCAAACCGAGGACTATTGCGCCCAAAAAAGGACTAGGCCGCAAAAAAACAAGTCCAATCGCGGCTAAAGGCCTACAACGTGACAGAATCACTCGTTACATATGGAAATTCTGATGCCAAGGAAACCGCCGGACTGAGTCGGTAAAAAGGGGTATCTTTCCAAGCTTGGGGAGGGAGAGGGTACGTGTGAAGTTAGCCCGGCAACAACTAAAGGGGAGGGGAGTTGACTCACGTGCCGAAAGATGGGAAAAAGAGGGGTCAAACGATAAGTAGGGATGTTTTTCCCGGTGGAAAAGTGTACACTTTCGCAGAATCAAAGGAAAAAAATTCTCTCACGATTCGACATGGGCGGCAGCCCAGAGACTTAAAGGGGCGGGGATTCCCTTGAGATCGCGGCCGACAAGGGAAGGGCCAGAATGGTCAGGGAAGAGGTGCCCGTTATCACCTGCGGATGAAAAAAAATTCGGATATGCCAAAAAAGGGAAGGGTGCATTGACTGA
>Ga0179593_1321144_pt1 | contig 14197 bp, 13 predicted proteins | sample CZODoug2_1_08_16_FD_185931 | JGI IMG/M metagenome (GOLD analysis project Ga0179593, IMG submission 185931) | Vadose zone soil fungal communities from Angelo Coast Range Reserve, California, USA - CZODoug2_1_08_16fungal (PacBio error correction) | ecosystem: Environmental > Terrestrial > Soil >...
CGAAGAAGGAAAAAAAGAGTAAGGGAGAAGACCTGACAGCGTCACTATTCCCCACCTCCTCATCGGTCAGTAGAGGCAGAGTCGTTCCAGGAATAGGAGAGACGACGAAAAAACCGAGGAGAGGGGGGGGGACGGGGAACACTGAAAAAGAAAAAAAAACCATCAGAAGTCGGGGCCGCCGGTCGACCAATCGTTTTGGGGAGGGCGGGAACAGAGAAGGGTCGGCAGAGATGGATCAATAAAGTGCCGAAAGGATTGGAAAAAAAAAACTTGATGGAAATCCACCAGGAACCAAAAAATCTGCAGGGAATCGGGAAAGGTTCCACCGACCCGTACTCGGAAGAGGAAAAATAGGGGAGGGGGGGGATTGGCTATAATTCGAAGAATTAGGTAAAAAAAGGGGGTAAATCCCATCTGGGAAGAAATGGCTTGAAATTAGACGGAAAAAACCGGGGGGGTCCTGCACGAAAAAAATCAGAATCGGAGGAAACAACGTGGGTCAAAGACCGTAGCTTCTAGTTGGTAAGGGGGTAGGACTTGGGTCTGAAAAAAAAAAACTGGTTGCACTCAATGTGGATACAAAGAGCATCCAAAAGAAAAAGGGAAAAATCGGGATAGAAAGGGAAAAACCGCGCTTTCTAAAACTGAACCGTCTTGGTACCTGTTCGGGTGAACTAGAGTCCTATAGGCCTATGGAAAAAAAAAGTTACGAAATCAGGGAGAAGGAAGGAACGTAAATAAAGGGGAGAGGGGGTTAGGAAAGGTGAGTTTGGCGCGCGACAAATTGCACCGAGGAAAACGAGGGAGATCGTGGAAAGAGATAAAAAACGAAAAAACCTCTCCGGCAACAAACGGGTAGATGAGGAGAAAGGGAAAGGACGCTTCCCAAAACAGAGGGGGGGAATCCTACCCACTCCCACAGGTATCACTAAAAGCGGTGAAGCTGAAGCGCTTGTGACGCTTGGGGGGGGGAGAGGTCGAAAGGGGTAAGTCAGGCGGTATGGTGTCGGGAAACAATGGGGAAGGATAAAAGAGAGACGATCGGTCCAGGCAAATGGAGGATCAAAAAATTATGTGGGGATATTGAAACAGAGGGGAGGGACGAAAGGATACTTGGGCCGTTGCCAAGTAATAGGGGTCGCTGCGCTACTAAAAACAGACGTACCAAAAAAAACTAATTCGAAGGGAGCCGTGTGCAGGGAGAAGGTGGTCCCAGGTACAGGCGAAAGATATCCAGAAAAGACGAATTTGGTAGATCGACGACTCCACCCTCGAGTGCCTAGTAGAAGAAACTTGAATCCTGAGTAACCGACGACCCGGAGCAGATTATAGGAAAAATGTAATTGTTAAAAGAGGAGGGAAACCTTGGGAGTCAGAAGATCCTGAAACACGTGACCAAATTAGGGGATCAGATTAAAAGCATCTTAATTGACGTCGCTTCTTCCGAGACGGAAAAAAATGAGCGAACACTCGGTAGGAAAAAGAACTTTCTTTGATCCCAGTGAAGTCAAGCGAGGAAGGAGATATCGCGTCCCCTGAAACAACGACTGCAAGTTCGGATCGGGGGGGGAAGGAAGACACGAAAAAAGAAAAAACGGGAAGACAGAGAACCACTGGGAATTACAGTCTCAGGAAGACAACTAAAGGGCGCTCTAAAAGGGAGAACCGTCGGAGGATGGGGTTTCCCAAAACCGGGCGAGGGAACGCGAAAAAGAATCAAGGATGATCGATCGCTCCTGGCAGGGCTGGCGGGCCCAGGAACGAAAAAAGAAAAGCGAAGGAGGGGTTAAAAAGCTGAGGACGAACCAGCGCAGTGAAAACAAGAAAAACGGGGGAAAAAAGGTCGGAGGGAGGGAAAATTAAACGGAAGGAAAAATAAAAAAAAAGGTCAGGCGAAAAAGAAGCGCGTGGTTCACGCAAAACAAACCAAGCGACGAAAGGTGAAGGGTGTCTTCTCAGCCAGGTAACGGGAAAGAAAGGGGAGAGGCTCCCCGAACCACCTGGACACAGGAGGCAATTACCAAAGACGCCTGTGTTCAAAGAAAGACATGCCAAAAACAGCGGACCACGAAAAAGGTGACCCAAGGGACCAAACCAAGAGTACAAAAAGTCAAAACGCAAAACGAACGTTCACCGGAGAAGAGATAAAAGATGGGAGCATTACACCAAAATGGTCGCTTGAGACCGATCAAGGGGGAAAAAGGCAGGCAAAGGGCGGGGACAAAAAAGGAAAAAGCTGAAAAGTCCTAAGGATCAGATTGACTCGTAGCTAAGAAAAAACACACGAATTACGCGTAAGAAGGCGACTACCAACCATCATCAAAGCGTCGCCACCACAAAAGTTGGGGTACCAGGGGAATGCATTCCAACGGGGCGAGATAGAAAAACAAGGGTCCGATTAAAGATGACCCAGGATAAAATCAACCTTCGGGCAAGAAGAGTTCGGTGGGAAATGTTTGAAAAAGAACTCGTCTAGAAAAGGTAGTCGATCTAAAAAAAAATAAAAAAGGCGGATAACTGACTTCCAAGCAGCACTGAGAAGGTAACCTTTAAAAGCCAGGGCGGAAAATAATGCAAACTGACTCTGGCGGGCCAGCTCCACCTAGAGAGGGGTCCATGAGATGTCGACGTAGGGGGCCAGGAAGGAGATCATAAACCGAGATTGAATGCGGGGCAGGGGGGTCGAACAACCGGGGGGGCAAAACGACGCCGGCAGGACCGCTCTGAAAAAACAGGCAGGGAAAAAAATCAAGGCTGGCGGAGTCAAAAAGTTTTAGGAAGGGGCTTCGGTGGGGGGGAGTCACGTACGACTAACCTGAAGTCAAGGAGAGGGGGGGAAAAAACCAAGAAAGGTTTTTTGGGAGGGGGACCGAAAGAAGTCAAATCGTCTCCAAACCCCGAGCATGGCTCCCTGCGCACCGGTTCGGGTAGCCAGTCTAGACATGCGGAAAAGAAAAAAAAAATGGTTTCTTGGGGAGGATGCGACCGGAGGCAAGCGAAAAAAAAAAGAAGGCGGATAGTTATGGATGACGGGCGAAAAAACAAACGATCCTTACACAAAAATCATCTCTCCACTCCTATCTGTTCTTTGAATCGCCGACCGGGCGCCAAATGCTGGAACAAAGGCAAATTTAGAAAAAAAACGTTAAACAATTGGTTAGCTCAGCAGATCGGCGAGCGGCGTCAAAAAGACCATTCTCGGAGGGAAAAAAGCATGCTATCAGGAAAAAGGAGGGAAATAGTCGGAGAGAAATCAGCCGGACGGAGGAGAAAAGAAGGGAAAAGGGGTAGGACAAGCCGTTTCGCCTTCAGCGGCAGCTAGCTGACCGACGGATAACAATTGAGATGCGGTAATTGAAGAGGGAACATAGCTTAGGAAAGAAGGTTGAACAAGTTCCGGAAAAGGGAGAGAAAGCCGCGCAAGCAATGCACCGTCGATGGACCGTTAAATTGGAATACGGGTGGAATACGAACGACGCGTGCTGAAACAAAAAGAGAAGAAGGGTCGGTTCGGGAGGGAAAAAACCAGAGGTCAAAAAATCTCCGAAAAGCCGATCGACCTCGACCGCGAAAGACGTTAAGAGCACCTTTCGCGAAAATTCAAGTCTTTTTGAGAAAACCTGCGAGGGGGAAGAAATCACCGGCAAAGTGGACAAGAGCCAGAAGGAAAAAAAATAGAGGAAGAGACAGCGGAAAAAAAAACATCCTAAAAAAAAAGCCCAACACTCCGGAAACGAGTCTATTCCGCACGTAGCCGGAGCGCGGAAAAAGAAAACTAGCCACGGAACAGCAGAAACTCTCCCCTGAGGCTATGGCGCGAGGGGAGATTGAAAAATGAAAGCTCGCAGACTAAAAAGAGGGGAGGTACGCTCAAGAAAAGGGGGAAAGGGGATGCAAGAGAGGGGGAGAAGAGGACTGTTGAGGTAAATTTCGAAATCGGTGGTACGTCACTATGCGCGAGCGCAATTCAGCCTGAAACTAAAAGAAAAGGACCATGCTCAACAACGTGCGCCGGCAAAAAGACGGAGAAAAAAAGAAAACCCCGGGGGAAAAGAGGAAGACGAAGGCGCGCCATACCCTCGAAAGACACGGCCAGGCAAGCCCTCAAGCGTCCTCGTATAACAAAAAAAAAGGGTGGAAAAAAAAAGGGAACCGTACGTGTAAGAAAAGCGCGAAAGAGAAAGTAAAAGGAAAAAAACTTCGACGAAGAAACAAGTGGAAAAAATTAGCGCGAGTTCAGCTCTTCACAAGGACAAAAAAAAGAAGAGGTTGGACCTCCGAAAACAATTAGCAGCGGGAGAAGGGAGGAAAAAGGTCCGAAGAGAGAAGCAAATAAATCAAAGTAACAATAAACGGAAATACAATTGTTACGGCGGGGCGAGATGCACTAACAAGTGAAGAGAATGGGGGACAGAATGCAGGGGGAAGAAGAAAAAAAGAAGCAACAGGAGAAGATAGCCCTTAGAAACGCGCATCCGGAAAGCACCCTCTAACTCTGACTAAACCCCGGGAGTGGGAAGGACGGCGGAACAACTCGGTAGGACTGCAAAAGGTCAGAGAGGTAAAACAGAACTCACTTCAACAATGAAGAGCGCGAAAGAAAAGCCCGAGGAAAGTATACCGACGAAAGAAGGGAAAAGGAAATAACCCTGCAAGAGCATGGCAATCTAGCTGACCTTTGAAAAGGGGCGAGTTCCCCGTCTACTCAGTGAAGAAATTGCCTGTAGAAAAAACTAAAATTGCTTGAAACAAGGTTACCGACCTAAGAGCCAAGGCAAAGACGAAAAAGAAGCTGAACCGGCGAAGAAACGTCAAGGTGGTTGGCGTCGAAAAAGAACGCGTAAAAGAAAAAAGAGTTGCAAGTGACGTGCTGCTGAAAAACCTGCGAGAAAGGGAAGGGGGGGGAACCAAACCAAATAATCGATCGTGAAACGCTATTCGAAAAAATCAAAAGTCAGAGAGGGGAATTGAAAATAAGACTCGACGCGGCATTCGAGCAAAAGAGAGATCACAACAAAACGGAGGAGAAGAGAGAGATACGAGACGCTTGAAAGACTGTGCCAAAATTCCGGAACAAAGACATAGCCCTTCGTAGTAAAATATCACGATAAAAGGCAAAAAAAACTTAAGCCGGGAACGGAAAAAGTCTTGCGAAAGAACGCGCGGAAAACCGCCCGTGACTCAAAAGACCGACTCATATATGTAACCGTCCGTTCCTTCGCAGAATCGGCGCGGAAACAAAAAAGCGTAGCGTAACGGGGGGACAGGAGGAAAAGAGGAGTTGCAGAAACAGAAGCATCTACATTTATTACAAATCCAGCCGTGGACACGAACGTGCATGCGCCTGCTTTGCTTGGCTGAACGCAAAGTCGTCGCAGACATACCGCTACACGGAGGCAAACCGAAACGAGTAGTAAAAAGGGGAAGGCGCGAGGGATTCGGCAGGACAGGGCCAATCCGTCGAAGACGTGTACCGCCCACTTTCAAACCCACGCCCGCCGGTTCGGTCAAATACTGGAAGTAGCATAAAGAGGGAAGAAAAAGGGAGGGAACGCGCGTCAGGAGGTGCCGAGGGTAATAAAGCGCCGCTAAGGTGAGCACGGGAGGGGAACATGAACGCGGGGAGGAGAACTTCGATTAAGGGAAGTGTCCCAGCACCAAGGTTCGAGCCTATGCAAGCTGGTGAGGTATGTCAGAATTCGGGGGTGGGGGGTGCAAAGCGTTGGGGAACGGATCGGCCGGATTGGCAAGCCCAGAGGGGAGATCCGTTCGGGACCAACTGGGGTTAAGAAGAGGAAGCGGAAAAGGAAGGAGAGGAGCGAAGGTTTCCGGGCTCGTCGAATAGGGGGGGTGGATCGGAGCTTGCGCTGGACGAATAGAACCGGCAGGTACAAAAAAAAAACCACGCGATCGTGATAGGAAAGGGGGGAAGGGGGGGAACGGAGAGAGGCGAAAGGGGATGTACTTTGCTCCGAAACCTATGAGGCCGTAATGGAAGAGTGCTGGTACTTGCGTTCTATCAACGGCGGCAAAAACGGATCCAGGAGGGACAGGAAGTTGCGGAAAGGCAATCTAAGAGCTCCTCCACCTCAAACCCTGCCTCAACTCGTACGAAACGAAGGAGAATCGAGTGGGCGGAATGGAGAAGGGGGAAACGCTGGACGAGGGGTCTGTTTGGGGTCTTGGGCAAAAAGCCACGAAGAGACCACCCATAGTCCGCATGGACGCGGGTAATGGTAAGAAAGAGTTTCGCATCGGGGACGAGATTCGAGAGATCGCCCCGTCAAGAGGATAGGAAAGTCTCACGCACAAAAAAGGGTTCTTCGATAGACGAAAAGGGACAAGGGAGAAGGGCACGGAAGAATCGGACGATCAATCACTGCAACCGACTAAATGCCGCAGAAGGATGCGAAGAGTGCAAAAAGAGGAACGAGACCGGACGAGGCCTGAATAAGATACAGAAACCTCTGCTAAACTTCGGCGAACCTCTTAAAAAAACGGGGAGATCGATTCCCAAACACTCGTCAGGCGAAACGCCGATGCAGGGTTAAAGCACGGCCATGGCTTAACATAGAACAACCATCCCTTGGACTTCCGCTCGGGGAAGTTAAAAAAAGGTCGAAGTGTAGAAGATGAAAGAAGCATCTCTCGCTTTCTCTCGCTCCGACTCCTCAGTCGAAACGCCACTCGTATGCCCCGATAAAAATTAATACAACAAATTTCCAAGGAAAAGGCGGCGACTCAGGAGGGAGTACCAACCAATGACTTATTCCAGGATCGATATCCACAAGAAAAGTTCGAGGTCAAGAAAAAGCCACGTGTGCCCGCTATCCAAGCCGTTCCTCAAGTCGAGTAAAGCAACCGGAGCACTTTTTCCAAATTACCCGAAAAAAGGGACGAAAACGCACCGAAGTTGTTTATAAAATTGCATATAAAACGGAGGGGGGCATGCGCAGGGCGAACAACGCATTCAGAACACATAATTGTGGTGTTGGGACAGTGGCTTAGAAAAGGCCGTCGAAAGACCCCAGGAAGAACGGGCGTCTTTCAGTAACTGGAAAAAAATCACTTGCCTTTTTCAACGTCCAAAGAACCCCCAAAAAAAAATCTCCCAAAAGGGGGTCGGGGAACTTTTTTGTTCTCCTACCGGCACCTCTTGTGCCGAGACAAAAAAGCAAAGATAGCCAGGAAGGGGAAAGGGGCTCGAAAAAAAGACTTCCGGGGAAACAAGGAACAGCGACAAGCGCCCGGACGAAAAAAACAAAGGCACGTCTTGCTGGAAAACTCGACACCGACCAGGCGCTCTTACAGACGCAAGAGCTAAGGAAACACGCGCAGGGACATGACCCACGCAGGTTCACATAGCATGGGCAGAAAAACCGGTGCAGATCCGCTCAGCCACAAAAAGAGGGCCAAATCGGAGATGAACCTGGCCTCCCACTGTAAGGGGGGGGGTCGCTGTCGGGAGTAACTAAAAGATTGATTCCCGGAAAATGGCGAACCTTCAGGTTAAAGAGACGATCCCTCTGTAATGAGAAGCAGACTTTTGGCCTGCAATAAAGGCATCATACGGTCCGGGGGGGGGGGAAGCGGGCCTCTCGGGAAAAAACGGAGGAGATCAATCGAAGGCGACCTGATTGTCATGTAAAACGCGGTGGCGTTGTTCGGCAAATTGGTTTCTTCAAATTGCGAGAAGGGGTCGCGAGGAAGCGGAAGCCCCCGGTATTCTTGGAGGTCCAGCAGAACACGAGGACAAGGTCCGGGTACTGAAGGAGGAAACATTGGGGAAGACTGGACGTGGAGGGGGAAACCGCCCAATCTCTCATTGATAAAACCTTAGGGGCTTCATCCAACGGGCAAGGCTTAAAGCAGCAAAAGAAGATGGGTTCGGACAAAGAAGTGGGTGAGGGGGAAGGCAACTGTCACCTCAGTTCTGAGGTCCTTGGAAGCCCATTAAGACATGCATATTTAGGTCGTCGAAAAAAGGGAAAGAACGATCCGCGAAGGTGAGGGGGAAGAACAACACAAAACGTCAACTAAAAATTTATTTTGGCGTAACTCCTCGATGAGGACGAAAGCGCTCCAAGGCGCAGGGACACGCCGGGAAAAAATCGGCAAGTGTAGGGGGGGGGGGCCGGGGCGACCTTCAAGGCACAAACCGTAAGATCGAGGGGGAGAGGGCCCGAGTTGCAGCAAAAGCAAGGGACACCCACAAGAAAGACAGCGATCGACGAAAAAGAAAAAGCGTTACGGGTTTCCGGTCGAACTATGAGGGGAGTGGAAAGGTGGGGCGAAAGCCGTTCCGCAGCCGCATTCGGAGGGGGCAGGCCTGAGAGAGAAAAAGGAGGGCAAAAAACGGAGACGCCGAGACCAGGAGGGGGCGTCGATGAGTCTCTGGAAGGACAAAGCCGTCGGAGTCGAACGGGAGCACAAGCCGAGGAGGAGCCTAGCACTTCAGCAGCAACGTTCCGTGCTACGAGGGGATCAGGGACTGCTAAGGAAGGAAGGGAGCCGCACATGCGATCCTAGATCTAGGCAGTAAATGACGGGGGGGGACAAAAAAGAGTGCCGGTAAGCAAAATCCGCCTCAGGGCCAAAGGGAACGGCACGAGGTTGAGGACAGGGGGCCATGGGGACAAGAGAAAAGCTCATTGTCCTAGAAGGTTGAGGAGCCGACGAAAAGGTTCGGCAGTCGACTCTGAAAGTTCGGAAAATCATTCTTCAAAAAAAGAAAAGATCGAAAGAGGCCCTACACCTCTAAAATTCAGCAAACACCTTCGAGACGTTCCAGCGAAATCCACAGGAAAAAAAAGAAAAAGAGAGCAAAAATCCAAGACGGTTGGGTGGGGGAGGGTGGAATGAGAACCCCCCCGTACGGCAGCGGAATAGCGCAAAAAAGGCGAAGCGGCGCACTAAGGAAAATGCGATGCACTAAAAAAAGAGTGACAACACGCCTCACATCGTAAAATAAGAGGGCGTACGCTAGAAGGTGGGTCGCTGGAAGCGGAGAACCGAACTAGTTCAACGAAGTGCGAAAAAAAAAGGAGTAAACGTGAAGGGATGACAAGCGGAGGACGATCGGGGCGATCGGGCGAACAAACGTGGGCCGGCCAGGCGAGTCAATGGGGCAACTCAAGCAAAAAGCACCTGGATGAAAAAGAAGACCGAACGAGACGCGAGAAAAGAGGGGGCAAATGAGAGAAAGAGAAGGGAAAGGGGAATCGTTGGAGCACAAGACCAGCAACTCCCCCCGGGTTCGACCATGCAAGGTTTTCTGCCGCAGGATACTAATCACATCGGGTGGAGAAGAACGGTGTCACGGGACCGGGGGATTAAACGAGAAGAAAGCAAAGAAAAAGCAAATTGAACGCCGCGGGGTAACCAAGACAACGAGAATGCTATTGCCTCACCACTCCTGTGAGGACGAACAAACGCGAAGGAGAAGGGAGAAGCTGGATGTAAGAGCACGAAGAACTAAATGCCACAGAACAAAATCAGTTTATCAACCCAAGGACGAGTAAAAGAAATGGGACAATAAGTTTCAGGTGAAAAAAAAGGGGAACGGTCAGGAGGGGTCGAAAAAGGACAATGATGATCTCCGAAAAATCAAAAACCTCAAGAAAATTGAAGGGACGGATGACACGACTTCTGTTGTGGGCGGCAAAAAAAAAAAAAAAAAGGGATCCGACAAGGAGGATTCAGCTGGACTCGAAACGACCACTGTCGCCTCGGGGGGGAAGGGACGCAAACGAAGGAATTAAGAAGAAACGCGACGAGGAAAAGATGCAAAAGAAAGACAGGCGGGGATAACGGGCGGTGTTTTCTCACTTCTAATAAAACTCAGAAAACTGACTTGCACGAAAAAGGCAACATGAGCGCAACTGCAGACAAAAGAAAGGTCGGACAAGAAACGAAAAGGATCGAAAGAGAAAGGTCCGCGGTGGTGGTGCTCAGTTACAAAGGAAGCCCTTGGTTGAACTGAGAAGTCATTGGAACCAAGTCGTGGCCGTCGTCACGCGCGTTGACATAGAGAGAAAAGGAGAAACCGAAAAGGAAGGGGGAGGGGAGGCGGAAAAAGAAGACAGGCTCTAAGGCGCAGCCGCGACATCTTCTCAAAAAAAAATGGAGGATAAAATCCGCGAGTGACCGGGAAAGGAAATCCACAAAACGTAAGACGAAGGAACAGAGGGGGGAAAAAAAGAGCAAAAAGGGGGAGAACCTTCAGAGGGGGAAAGACCACGACTAAGTCTCAAAATGATGGCACGGGTGATCTTTCTTCCTGCCCAGGGCGACAAGTTAACAAAAATAAAAAAGGAGGGAGAAAATGTTACTGAATCTCAGGGGGAATAGACGACTAAGTCGCGCTCAGGAGTGGAAAACGTGAGTCGTGGGACCTTTGTTTCGTGGATTCCTGCACAAGCGGGGAACGAGCACAGAGCAAGTCAGTAACAGACATAACGGGGACTCGAAAAAGGAGGACGTGGGAAAAAAACACGAAGAGAAGGATAGGGGGAAGGTCGCCGTCCTAAGGGGGAACTTCAAAGAGTACAAGTCCCACCTCTCCGCTCGCCATTTTCCGAGAAGCGCCTGTGAGGGAGTGAAAGTGTAAAAGGAAGCAAGCAAGTCGAAAACCGGGAGCGATGCCCCTCAACTCCATCCAAACCCCCCACAAAGAAACGGGACAGGTGCGCCGAAGTCGAAATGCACGGGGGACGGGGGGAAGCGGCTAGGAGGAAGGGGTCCAGCGATGGAGTCAGTTTCAAAATCGTTCGGCCAAAAGTATTTGAGAGGGGTTGTGCCACCACAAAAAAAACGGTCTCTTGAAATGAAGGGTTCAGTCCCAAAGGCAGAGAGGACCGTCACCCCGTTGGGACGGGAACTTGGTGGCTGCGTGTTCCACGAGAGAGATTGCGTAAACAGTAATTCCGAAAAAAACGAAGGGACTGGAAGTGGAAAGGGAAAAAGGAGAACGGCGGGGTGTTCATTCACGACAAAAACTCGCCGTTAAGGGAGTCAACGGGCGCAGTGTTCTGCGTCGAATTCGCGTTTGGGCGGTGGTAAAAAAAAGCGAATAGGGATCACCAGGAACAACCGAGCCCGAGAGGAGCGGCAAAAGGCGACGGCCTTTCTTCTAAAAACCTGGGGACTCATGGTGCTCCGAGGGGAACTATGGGGTCAACGAAAAAGAAAGAATTACACAAAGATGACTACCGAGTCTATACCACGCGCTTAACGTCGGGATCAGCCAGGCGGAAGGGCAAACTTGCTTTCCTCGACTCTAAAAACGCAAAGACGGGGGGAAAGAGTCTCGAATCCCAACGAAACACGCTGAGCGCGCCCTCTGCTAAAATAATCAGCACTGTTCCGGTGATTCAAAAACGGAGGGAGAAAAAAGGGGTTAACCGAAAAATAAGACTATCAAACATCAACTTCAAGAATACCGCAGTCGCTGTTCGAACGGGTGGCGCGGTTCGCGCTGCATCCCTAAAAAGTAATATTCAATCTGTGTAGAACCAGTCGTCTCGGCTTGCATGGATCAAAGAAGGTACTGGTGGGTGGGATTGAGGTAGCTTGGTCCCATGCAGAAGTTAATGGTGACCTTAATTGAAGCTTGAATCCTACTTCATGTCTAAAGAAGACAAGGGGAGAAAGAATGGGTAGGCGTGTAAAAAGGTAATGCGTCAAACGATTACACGCATAAAAGAAAAAATGGAGCAAAGGCGGAAAGATCAAGGCGAAGCTTCGCGGGTTCTTGAGAGTCAGTACGATAACAAATTCAAAATCAAAAAGAACGGCAAAAAAATGGAAACAACGGGAAGGAAAAGACCTGCGCGGGGGACAATGCACTCAAGGTCTCTTTTCCCTCTAGGGCCCCACCGGGGACGTGCCGCACAGCTGCTAGCATTTGAGACTCGTAGGGGGAAAAAAAAATTCGACAGCTCAAAAAAAGAGGAGTCGCTCCCCAGGATCCCAGTAAAATCATCGATGAGAAAAAGTCCACGGGGGAAGGAAATTGGTCTCGTCAACCCGCGGGTTGGAAAGAAAGACGGGCCGAGTCCCCGTCGACGAGCTGGAAGGGGCGAGGATCGCAAATCCTCATCAGAGTCAAGGGTTCTCTTCCAGGGTGCCAACGAGCGGGCGGCGGACAAAAAGAAGGCAAGAGCCAAAAAAAGGGTGAAGCAAGGGTGGCAAAAGCCCTTATCTAAGATCAGCGATAGCGGCGACTATCAAACGGTGTCGGAGACAAGAAAAAAAGAGGCACGGCCGCAGGCCGATCGTTGTTATGCAAACCTGACGAAACTGGAAGAGAAAATAAACAGCGATAAAGGCTTACGCGGAGAAACGGGGGAAACCAGGATGAGCGTGCGGTTAAGAAAAGACAGGGAGGTAACCCCACCCCAACCTAAAAATAGTTGTGGCCATCCATAAGAGAAGGGGGAGGAGGGCGGAAAAAGGGGAGACCCGGTCAATCACAGAAGGGTCTCCCGCGCGACCATCGGACGGCAGAAACCCAAAAAAAACAGTGACTCCCATTAAAAAAACCACTAGGGCGTGTTCGAGACAAAAGACCATCTCGTAAAATGGACAAAGACGAGGAGAAACAACAAAGATATCTAGCAGAGACCTAACCTAGAGAAAGGGGCTTCGGGGGGGGAGGGACCACCGACAGACAAGCGTTGAAGGAAGTCCACAACGGAGGTGAAAAAGTTGATATGGTTTCTGCGAAATCGTACGGACAAACCTCTAGAATATGTGAAGAAGCAGTGAATAAAACGAGACCCCGACGACAGGTGTAATAAAGCCATTTCGTCACGCACTAAAAGGCGTGGAATCGGCATCCTATAGTGGGACATTCCTTGGGTCTATCTCCTCTCCAAGTAGAAAAGAAAATCATTACGAGATGAAAATTCGGGTGGAAGGCAAAAGAAATTTCTCCTCAACATGCAAAAAAGCGTCGAGGACTTACTTCGAAAATTAACTAGTGCAGGTTTTACAAGGAATAGGCAGACGCAGCTCCCTTTGGAAAGGTGTTCGGGAACATCAAACGCATCCGAACCCCGAGACAAGAAAAAGGCAGCGAGGGAAGCGGACAACAACCGGCCGCTTTCAAATAAGTACAGAGCGTTGCGTGAGCGACGTCCGGGGAAAGATCGCAACGAACGAACGGTGGGGGGGGGGACACGGTCGCCGGTCGCGGTCGTCTCGTCACCAATTGCCCTAGGAGGTTCTCGTAGACCCGCGGGCGTCAGGCATCTTTCGGAAAAAAGTCGTGCAAAGAAAAAACCCAACGGCATTGAAAGGGGTAAGAAGGCAAACGTCACAAAAATTGCGTTGTTTTCCGGGGGCGATAGAGGCACCACGGCCCCCAAAAAAGATCCAAGAAAAAAAAAAGGGAGAGCCGAAGACGAAGAAAGAAGTGAGGAGTTAAAGGGTTGGGCGTTTTGGAGCGGCCTGGACGTTGCGGAAGTCCACAAGTCAGCTCGGTAGGGGAAACGGACGGGAGTTTGTCCCTAACAACGCCCTGAAAGAGTCCTACGCGAAAAAAAGGGGTCAGGCGGGTTCCGGTACAGGGCAGCCCCGGCTAACCCCGAAGCGCACCGCCGGGGAGTCTGAAGAGTCAGATCTGTGTTGAAGATGGGTGTGTGCGGGAAAGAAAGGAAGGTCGCGTCGTCAGAGAAAAAGGGATGTAAGAGAAGCTGTAAGTTGCTCGCGTCTATTGCGAGCCGTAAGCGGGAGGAACTAAAATCGAAGCCAGTTTCAGACGAAAGCGGGAAGGAAAAGGTAGGATCAAGAAGAGAGAAAAGGTCACGCGTACGACAATGCATACGATTTTACTGCGCGATCAGGAGAAAAAAGGGATGGAACGAATTGAAAGAAAGAGAAAAGCAAGGCATGGAGAAGAAGAGGGGGCTGAAGTGTTCGCGCGACAAAGTATAAGCAGTAAAGAAAACGCGGAGCGGGAGAAAACGAAGAGAGAATAGGACGAGCTCAAAAGATCGTGATAGAAAGCTCATTCGATGCGTGCACAGCCTGAGTCAAAAAAGGAAAAGGAGACGGCAGAGGCGCCAAACCACCCCCGGACAATCAGGCACCGGCCAGCCGATCGGAAATAGAGGATTTCAAAGATCGACAAATACTCCATCGGGAAGGAAAGTCAGAAGATAGGAATAACGGCGAGCTAGGGGAAGGTCGTACC
>Ga0179593_1503951_pt1 | contig 14197 bp, 10 predicted proteins | sample CZODoug2_1_08_16_FD_185931 | JGI IMG/M metagenome (GOLD analysis project Ga0179593, IMG submission 185931) | Vadose zone soil fungal communities from Angelo Coast Range Reserve, California, USA - CZODoug2_1_08_16fungal (PacBio error correction) | ecosystem: Environmental > Terrestrial > Soil >...
ACAGACCCTACTCGACATTTTTTCAAAGAGACGGACGCTCCAGATGCAGAATTCGATTAAAAAACATGGAAATGGGAGGGAGGCTTAAAAAAAGAAGAAAAGAGGGGGGGTCGTAATCGCCCCCTATGATGAGGTCGATACCCTTCTGGTCGTTTCAACAACCCGTCCCTGAAATCGCAAAACTTAGGAGGGGAATAGGGGGGAGGGGATCTACCTACGGTGAAGAAAAAACTGGCCCAGCAATCGATAACCTTCCCCATAGACCAATACAAAACGTTTCGCCAATACGAAAGCCTTGGGGGGCTCGCTCTGTTTAACTGAAAGGTGGAGATACGACAAAAGTCTATTTGTCCTATGGGAGGGTGGGGGACAAAAACTAAAACGCGCTGCAAGTTCGGATCTAACTGCAACGAAGAAATAGCTCAATACGGTCAAATAAAACTACCGGTCCTCAAGCAGCGAGGAGAAAACGAAATTCCACGTGATTATCGGATCCCTGCAGCGCGGACGGACATATCAGAAATGTCCAATCATCCGCAGAAGGAAGTGCAGGGACCAAGGGCGGCTTGGTGACAACGCAAAGGCATGGCTTCGGGGGGACCCTGACGTTATGCGAGCCTAACGTTGATGTCACGATATAAGAAGGGGGAATTGGAAACACGGCGGAACAAGGGGGACAGAGAAATCACGACCAAGAGAGATGCAATATCCTCGCCGCATCATTTTGTAAGGGGGCAGTGGATTCACACAGCGAAAATGCGGGGGAAAAGGGCGCCGAGCATACTTTTAATGTTAGGTGGGTAAGGGGAGGCTACTGGCAATAAAAACGGTTTATTTTGATCCTCGACCACAACCGTCTAGCACAACGAGTCGAGGGTTCCGTGGGTGAAAGGAAAATTCCGGAAAGAGGAAGACGAAACCATGCGTGGAAGAAGGGTGAGAAATCGGATACGCCAACTAAAACATCGAGACGCCCATATTCTTTCCCATCGGAGAAAATAAAAAAACCTGCAATTAAAGTCAGAAGGGGAGAGGCAAAAGAGAAGCAGGGCACACAAGACAAGAATACCGGTAAAGTAGGAGGTATTGTTAAAGTGACGCCAAAACGTCAAAAGGACTGGCTCGAATCAGAGAGAGAAAAAGAGAGACCCGTGGGTCCATGCATGACAACAGAAATCGCGTCGGAAGAAACCAGCCGAACTCGGAAAAAAATCCAAGACCAGGTCTTCCACGGGATGTGGCAGTAGTCGGAAAGATTTCCGGAGCGGGCAAAAAAAAAGGGAAGACGAAAACGATACCGGTTTCGAAGGGGCAAGTGGGGGTGACGACTCTATTCTACAGGCGCCGCCAAAAGGGAAGACACTGAGGGCAGCGTAAGAAGGAACGTTCCGATGTAGGAAAGGGTGCACTGTGAACTTGGAATCATGGGGATAGAGAGGAAAGAGACAACCTCGAGGGGGATAAAAGTCAGGTCGAAGAAAATATGAAAACCATCACGGTGAAAAGCATCTCCTCCCTAACATGGCAAAAAGGCTTACGTCGAAGGGAACGCTCATGCTATGGGCGTAAGCTGTGAGCGTTCCAGGTACTGAAAAAAGTGAGAACGATATGGTGTGGGCGAGAGAGGGGCGAAACCTGGGAGAAACTCGCTTTCGTGTAGTCCGGGAAAAGCAGGAAAGACAAAATGGGGAAACGCCCCGATAGTAAATCCATCAGACGCTAACTCGACCGCGTCGAACTACAAAAGAAGGCGTCGAATAGTATGGGGGAAAATCATAAGAACTAGATCCGTCCAGGAGGTAGAATGGAAGAAAATCGAGTATGTTTGGGTTTGAAGTTCTCACAGAAAGGGAAAATGCTTCATAGGTAGTCGACACTACAACAATACAGACGTCTTCTCTCGATACCAACGCACCGTCGGAACCAGAATGCGGCGAGTCAAAAGGAAGAGTCAAATTCACCCGGACGCGCGTCGAGAATTCTAAGGGAAAGACGTGCGGGCTGCGGTACGGCCAAAACCAGTTGCGGGGGGGAAGGAACGAAGAGTAAGGGGGCGATCACGAAAGACCGAAATCGGGCTCAGCAGCTTGCGTTGTGACGGTGAGTAACTGCTGTACTTAGAAGGGTTGCAGCTTTAGGAAGCAAAGTGAGGCTGAAAGAAAAAAAAAGGCGCCCCGGGGCCTTACTCGAACGCGAAAAAAGATCTTGGTTGGGCTCATGGACAGAAGAGCACAGCTCCCACCAGAGAAAGTGGGAAAAGCATGGCTCGAAAAAGCTGTGCAAAAAGATGGCCCCGCTGTCCGGGCGGAGCGCGTGGGCGGGGGTTGGGCTTACTGGATGAGGGAGAGGGCTAGAAGAGGAGGGAAAGGGGGAGAATATGTGTGCGCTCCGGTTCGTACCAAGATATCTAATAACCCCCCACGCGAGGAGACCTCATCATTGGGGGTCTTCCAAAGTCTCAAAAAAAAACAAAAGAGGAGGGGAGAGAGATTCTGGATACAAAACCCTGCTTCATCATATCAAGGGAGCGACGTGGTGGGTGGTAGAAAACGAGGTGATGGAAAATGAACTCAAAACCTGGGAAAAAAGGAGGGCTCTTCCGTACATCGCGTCCAGTAACAACCCGACACCAAAGCTGGAAAAAAGCGGCAAAACGCCGGATTCCTTACCATCTTTTGGGGGGGCAAAAAACTGCGCGGAGTGGAGGAAAGACGCTTTCGGGGTATATTTATTCTTGTGCCTAATTCAACTGGCGAAAATCCCAGGAAAAGAGGGCGCGGAGGAAAAGGACGCGAGGGGGGCGGGCCTGCTTCGATTCAACACCATTCTTCTTCCATTCACACCAAGCGCAGCTATCTCGTCTCCGGTCCGGAATGAACTTCACGGCAAGCGCAATGGGGTTGTGATCGCAGCGCTTCAAAAGTCAAATCAACATTCGGGAGGTCACGAACTGGGCCCGGACGCCAGCCTCTGAAATTCGCTTCATATGGACGGGTCCACCATGAGGTCGACAGGAATAAGCTACGCGCACGCGGGCGGAAGGAAGGTCGTATTTTCTTATCGAGAGAGGGAAGTTTGGAGAGGATTGGTTGTAAACGACTACTTGTCTGAGGAAAAAAGGTGCCCTTCGCAAGTTTGGAGAAAAAAAAAAAAATAAAATTAAAGCAAGCCGATTTGTTCTGAACTGCCCGGCAGGCTAAAAATGCCGTGACGACTCTAGGTCATCGAGCTGCCACCTTAAGCTTGCTGATTCCTAGTCACTTTCCATTTCGGAGCGGGAAGTGCGCGGGCGCGAAAGAAGGTTTCCACGACGACTTGAAACGTGTCCACTTATCAAGGGTTGAAGCGCCGAGGCCGAAGAACTAGAGGGTCCCGCAGAGGAAATAGGATCGTAGGCGGAAGTACGGACCCGCGTGAAACGACGTCAGGTGAGCAAAAAACTCAGCCTAACACTCGACGGACGAAGCATGATAGGATCGGTCGGTAGGCGATGAGAAGGCTGAGTGGGCATCTTTCGCGAAATGTTGGTGAAGCGAACGCGAAAGAGACATATTCCGCTTCTGCTGACGCCTTTCAAGTCTGACAAATCAAGAAGGGACGACCGACATTCAAAATTTGGAGAGTGGCCGGAACGCTGCAGACGTGGAACCGCCTCGGATGCTGCAATCTGACGCGCGGATTCGAGGGGAGAGAGCGAGAAAAACCTTGGGGCCATTATTGGGGAGATTGACAGCAGAGGCAGGCGGGCTTCATACCGGAATCTTTCACGCCGCAGCAAACAAAGGGAGAAAAAAGCGGGTAAGGGCGATATTGGGGCAGGTGCGGCGATGGAGGCTAAAAGACGCCGATGGAGGGGCGTAAAGGAATAAATCGTTCACTTCGTGCTAGAAAGGAGATGCGGAAAAGTAAGGCGCAGGACATTTTCGACAGCGCATGTAAGGGGAAATTGCTTACCCATATGAAAAGTAGGGGTCGATTTGGGGGGTTTCTGTGAAAGAGGATGGTGGGGCCCTTTTCGTCTAAGAGAACGACTTCGACGCCGTTATTTGGCGAGGTTTGGTTGATTGTTTGACAAAGCTTTGGAAGAGGAAGATCGATCTGCCCGAAAAAGATACAAGTGAAGTCGGCCTCCACCGGGGGTCATGTTTCGTCGCGAGCACGTGGCCGATGGGACCAGGTTAACCATCTCTGAAAAAACTCGTTATTGCGAAGTGTGGGTGGGTCGAGTGATTAGAAAGAAAACATAATTGCATGAGGATTTCTCCGAACCCAGGGAATCTAGACCCAATTCCTGACTCGACTGGGAAGAGAACGAGTCGTCGGCATGTGACATCGCCAAGTTCAATCGAGCAAGGAAGCAAAGGAACAAAAAGGAAAGGCGAGCGGAGAGGGGAAGAATGGTCGTTCTCAGGGGCACGGCCCGTGAGAATTGAACGTGTGAACAGAACGAAAAAATATGATTACATAAAAGGGTGAAGACCAGGGGAAAAGCGAGTATCCAATAAAGGTAGCCATGAACGCGGGGCCACCAAGCCGCCACTTGTCCAATTCTGCGCAACTTCCGCCTAAGAGGGACGGATATCTACAGTTTGAGATGTCAAAAGTGGAAGATGGTGTCATGCACCGGTGACTCATCGCGATGCTTCAGCGCGATGATCCTGTAATGCTTTCTCAGCGGTAATAAGGGCATGTTCGACTTATGCGAACGAGTTAGCAGGGGGGGGGATGAAAATAGCTAAGCAGCCTGCTTGTCAAGTGGGGGGGGGAAGATGGGTCCAACTCATAAACCCAGAGTTCAACTACACCATTGGGGGTAGTCTTAGCACCTGTGGACCGGGGAAAAATAAAAGCACGTTTCGAGGGGGGGGAGTAAGGGGGGGGGGGATCAAGGGAATGGCAGAGGTGCGGTCCAGCTGGGGGTGTGGAAAAAAAGAAGTAGACAGCAACCGGGAAACAAAACCAGCGGGGGGGGGGGGTTATCCTGGGGGGTTAGTTTGAACCGGTCGGGAGTGCAATATTCACTAGTTGAATGTCCCGCGCGGGGGTTCGAAAAAACTTAGTTTGTTGATTTCGGAAGGAAAAAGGTAATGCAGTTTTGCGGTCTAACTCGTGGAGAGGAGGTAAGCGTTGACGGGAAGAATGGGCGAGGGGCTGTGAGGACTCCGAAAAAAATAAAAAATTGAGAGGAAAGAGAGGCACTAAACCTATACAACTCAACCTAGAAATTTGAAAAAAAACTAACGAAGAGACGGGTACACATCAACGCACGCGTACCGCAAAAAGAAAAAGGGTAGGGGCTCTGCGAATCCCAACAAAAATCATTTTGTGAGAAAAGTCAGGCCCCGCGGAAATGTGTGAAAAGAGTAAATAACACCGTGACTTTCCATTATAACTCGAACAAAAACGAAGGGTAAGGAATCGGTTAGAATCGAAAACGAGAAGTTCTGGTGTGAAGAAAAATCTGGCCCCGCAAGCGAAGCACCATTCCCCTGCTCCACCCAGCAGTTCAAAAGAAAAAAAACCTGATCATGCCGGTTTCACGGTCGCAGGGGTAAAAGGTGACTCGACGACAAATGGAGGAGGGGGTGAATGGGGGGGTCAGCGTTGGCCCTAGAAACCAAAAACAAGGCGGCAGAAGGGCGCATAGAATCTAACCTGGGGAGACCGAATCAGTCGATAGACCTGAGGACTGGTCAAAGAAATGCAAACTACTCTCGAAACGCTGAAGGGTCTAGCGAAGGAGAAAATGCTATGAAAATAGGGAAGCCCCCTGCAAGCGGAGGACAATCCAAAATTTACAAGCGAGAGAAGCTTTTCTCGGGAGAACAGAAAGGGGGGAAAGGCGGCCGAGCTGGGAGCAAAAGGTCGGGGGAAACTGGCACGGGATGCAGGGGCACAAGTAGCGCGGGGGGAAGTAGATCTGACTACATTTTGTTCATCATTGCAGCGAAGGGAAAAGAACGACGCACGGACAGGATCGAGCCTTGCGCAGCGGAAGAACGCATTTTGGAATGCCGGAGAAGGGAAGTTTAAACCGACGAAGGGGGAAAGAAAGATTTCTGCAGAGAAGAGGGGAGGGTAGGGGGTCGAAAGAGGGTGAAAGAGGAAGAGAAGGGGGCAATTAGCGGAAAAGTTATTTTGATAAGACAAACAACAAAGTCTATCCACGGTCGTTGAAGCGAAGGGTCTTCTCCTAACTTCGGGCACGAGGAGAGGCAAAGAAACAAGTCGGTAGGGAAACAGGAGAACGCTACGCGGTCAGATCGCCACAGATCATCAAGGCGAACGAAAAAAAAGAAATTGTCGGCACAAGGGGGGCGCCACCCATAGAAACCAAAAAGTAAAGGAGGCGCAGACAGCGAAGGGAAAAACAAAATCAATCATAGATCACATAACACAAAGAAAGCTCGTACCTGTAAGCGTCTCGAGAAATGGGTGAAAGAATGACTACTGCCGAGAAAAAAAAGCCAGGCAGTAATCATCTATCGCGAGGACGCAAGAAATAAGGTCCATGGACGAGAAAAATCGGCTTCGTAAGCAAACATCGCCGATCGGCAAGAGAGACAAGAAAAAGTTGAAAGTGGACCACGGATGCAGGTGAGGACGGCGAAAGAGTTCGGTAGCAGTTTAAATACGAATCGGACCTGATGTCCATCTAGAACAGATCTGGGGGGACGGTCCCGATGATAAGTTAGAGAAAAATGAAGCCACAGGGACGACATCATCGAAGAACCACGAGCGAGTGGAAATTAAAAGAAACGTTTCCGCACGCTCACCGTAAGTAAAAGAAATGATGGGCAAGGAGGGGGAAACTTTTTAACTCATGTAACCCTAACTAAGAGGAGCCGGCGGCGGCGGGAGAGTTAAATCGAGCAATGCTCAGAAGAGATAAAACTTCACAGTCATGGGCAGCGACGGAACAAAATATAAGAGAAGACTCGGGAGGAAAGGAGGGAAGGTGAATCCTGCTGATCCGAAAACTTAGCTTACTGGGTAAAAGTACTTCAGCAAAAAAAGCTATGGCTGAGGAGAATAGTGGGCGGAAGACCTGGCGAAATCTATTCGAGTGGGGCGGCCTCGACAGCGGGTCCACGCAGGAAGAGGACTAAGAAAGGAACTGTAAAAATTTTAAACAGACATACGAGAACTCTCAAAAGATAACGAATGGCAAAAATAATGCAAGAGATGGCAGCAGATGACATGGGTGGAAACATCAGATTCAAAAAAGCGTGCGTCAAGGAATGCAGGGAATAAATTCCGGTAGAACGGCTTGCCGCGATGGGGGTGCATGTCTCAAAAGAAGGCTTACTCAACAGGTCGATCATAAAGAAGAGGAAACGGCGGCAGGCTAGCTCAGAAAGATCGAAAAGAGACAAAGGACTCGTACGGGAGGAAAAGAATTAAACAAAATCATAAGGAGGAAAATTGGGTCAAAAACAGTACCAGAGTAAAGACTAAGAAGTGGTAATACTTTGGGGCGTCTGAGGGGCTACAATCCGGTCTGGGACTCTAGAAACCAGGAATGGAAATAACAGTAGAGGACTCTTCTAGACGAACACCGACATCGGAGAGAACTTTCAGTTGCAAGAAGGTAAAATTCACTTCATCTGCGTCAAAAGCAAGAGGAAGGAAAAATGAATGTGTATGGGGAAGAAGAAAGCGAGGCTGAAAAATAAAGAAGCCGCTGAGGACCAAACTCGCTCCTAAGGAAGAGGGAGGAACGGAAAAGTCGGATTTGGGGAAGGGAAGAGAAAGCGCGCAAGCGGCTCAGACTAGGTGGCGGGCAAAGAATAAAGAGGTATTAGGGGACCAGACCGGAAACAAGGGTGCGAAAGAAGTCGGAATAGGCAACATATTCCCCGATGGATAAGTCGGCTGCGAGTGTGGTGGAATTGCGGGGGTCGGAGGGTACGTACTCAGGAGAATGCAGATCAGGAGAGCAGAAAAACAGGTTTTAGAGTAAAAAAGGCTCTCTTTGGGGTGCGTCCCAAAGCGACCTCGAAGCAACAAAAAACGAGAAAAACCTCGAGAGAGATCGGGGGGTTTTCTTCCAAAAAAACCGATAGAGAGAGAGAAAAAAAGGAGGGAAAAAAAGAGAGAGTTGCGGAGAAAAAAGCCTTCCCTCAGATGAAAGCGAGGGGGAAGGGGGGGGTTGGGGGGGTAGCGATGGGGGGGCTCAAATAAAAATGCGATAACCTCAACCAGGGGCGTGGGGACTAAGATTCAGTAGAGTAGATCATCCGACGGGGGACCATAACAACCCCTGCCGAAAAAAACGCAAAATCAGGCGGGGGAAACAAAAAGCCGGGTAAAGCAGCTCAAGGAGAAAGAATTTTTTACGCAGCAAAATTTTCGGAAAAACGGGAATCTATTTATGAGGGGGTGGGGAAAAAAGAGAGAGAGGAGGAGGGAGCGAGATCCATGCCGCAAGAGTGGAGAGAAGGGATTAGAGGGAATGCGCGATGGTAAGAGATAAGAATCTTCAGGATTGTCAGCCGCGCAAGGTTCAGGTCTTGGAAGAAAAAAAAACTCGCCTTAAGAGAGGAAGAGCTTATCAATATGGATGCCCTGCGTCAACGAGGAGAGGAGCAAGTGTCGGGATGGAGCTGAAAAACGCATCGGGGCGACCGTCTGGGACACAGCAACCCATTTCGGTGGGGAGATCGACGAACTGAAGGAATGGCTAAGCCGCATATAAGATTGAATGAGATTAATCGATGACAAAGGAAGGGGGGACCTTCATTGGCTTCATTACTTCTCAGCATTCGGATCAAGTAATTTGCCGCCCAATACTTATCTATATAAGGGTGCTAGGATTGGGGGGGGGATAACATAAGTAAGCACTGGGGAACTGGGGAGTCCTGTTGAGCTCGGCAAACAGAAAATCACGCGTAGAGGAGAAGAAGTTTTTAGGAAAGCTGCCTTCTCAGGCTAATCCCCCAGGGGACGAAATAGTGGGGCGAATTGAGGCCCCCAGGGAAGAGGGGGCTGATATCGACGCCGGAAATTTTTTGCCATTGAAAAAAATAGGCGTGGAAGTTTCTATATGGTCTCTATCCTTTACACACAGAAGACGCGGCGACGTAGTCAACTCTCATAGGGGGGAAGAGTACGAGGCCGTAACGAATAGGGGGGGGGGAGGTGGTGGCGCAAGGTCTGAACAAACGAAAACACAAAACATAGCGAGAGAGAAGGTGATTGAAAAAGGAACTAAACTCTCAGAACACCGGACACAAAAGACTATTAACACATTAAAAACGTAAGCTAAAGGGAAGATGGAAAAGTAGGGGTTTAGGGGAAATTCGATTCAGACGATTTGAGCAAAATGGAGAAAAGGGGTGTGAAAAAATAGGAGGAAGAAATTGATCGGTTGGTTTCAAGGGACAGATCGCGTCACCGAAAAAGAGCTGGGGGAAAAACTATTAAGAAGCCTACTGGAAAAAAAAGGGCAAAAGAGCCGCACTAGGTACCGAACGTTGAGGCGTCCGGAACGCAGGGAGAGAGAGTTTAAGAGCAGGCTGGAGGGGAGACGGGACGGCAGCGGATGCTGGGTTCTAGAACTTATAAAAAGCGCGGAGCCCTTGGGTCCATAGGGAAATCTTGGGGTGACCGTTGGAAAATTTTCCTAAAAGGACTTTAATGCACTCAACAGGAATCTTCAGGACAGGAAGCACCGACCACTTGTAATAAGAAAAATGGTTCTGTGGAGATGTAGTTGCAGGGGAGGTTCGGAGTTTGATACGACAAGGGCGGTCTGGGGGGATGAGTAAGAAAAGAAGCGTTTTAGGCAGGTAATTGCGCGAGGGATCGTTCATAGAATGCTAAATCCTGGGTCGAACTGAAGTAAAAAAGAAGGCTTAAACATAGAGAGGGGGAAAGGCTTCACAGTAGGCGGTGGCGGGGGGTGTGGCTGTGACCTGCGTGAAGTTGTTTGCCTTTTAACTAAAAAACGCTCGCTACGCATTGAAAAAGGTCATTTGTTTATTCGGTGGAGGGGAATCGGGTTTAATCATTGTCGTGGCGGGAGAGTGTGAGCGGAATTGCCGGAGGAGTGAGCCACGGCATTCCCGGCCTTCCACCGAAGAAAGGGTTTGGAGGATAAGGCGTTGCAATAAATGTTCAAGTGAAATGAGTGGAACCATCTCTTACAAACTCGCAGATAACGACGGGGACTGCGGAGGAACAAAATAAAAAAGGCAGAAAAAAAAATCTGCGGCCATTAGAGTACTCTCCCAAAAAAACCTGATCTATTCCCGAGAAATCTGAGACTGGGGGGGGAAAAAAAACCGAGTGCAAAGGGGCCCTGGGGGAAAGGAAACCTTCTCTACACTGATGCTGTCGGTACAGGGAAAGGCTCGCAGCGAAGGGTGGTAGGGGGAGAAAGAAAAGACAAAGTCCCGAGTGGGACTAACGCCTTTATAACAAACGGAGGAAGAGCGGGAAACAGCCTAAGTGGGGCGACGCATCCCGAAAGCGATCCCCCGCCTGAGCCATAAGAGAAAAAAAGACCGCGCCTTGGGGGAAAATTTTTCAGGGGCACTGTTCGCAACAGGGTTCGGAAGGGTAAAAAGGCTGGAGTCCGACCGAGAGGACGAGCTACGTCCCGTGCAAAGGGTGACTCATCTACGAGAGGGGGCAGGCAGAAGGAGAGGTCCGTAGGCGAGGGAGGTGCAGTCTAAATTTAAATAGGCATGGGGGGGATGAAATAGATAAATAGGACCGCCTCTTTTCGATGGCCTATGGGTAAAAAGAAGTGCACACAATTAGGGGAAAGAAAAGACCTTGGATCTGGGACCTTCAAAAAAATGTGGAACCAGAAAAAGGAAAACGGAGCGGAGGGGCGGGGGGGGCGAACTGGGGAGACGGGAAGGGCGACGATGCGTGAAAGTTTCTGAGCACCAAAATTCTAGGGGTGGAAAGAAACAGCAACCTAAGGCCAAATTACACGAAGGTGGTGACGATTTCTCCTGGCAACGTGGGAAACGACGGAATAACGGTGAAAAAGATAGACCTAAGGTCCAGCTGAAGGCATAGTTAAAGAAAAGTTGGGGGTTAAGACCGAGTAAGGGGGACGCTGGGGCACAGGTAAGCGACGAGGGGATTCTGGAATCGTGACGTTAGAAGGGTGAACACTGGGGGGGGGGGTAGGTGGGGGTTAAAAAACGGTGGTTCAGAGATCGCACAAAAAAAACGGAGGATGAACAGAGGGGGAGAAAGAAACAAGGGAACACCTAAGAAGAGGGAAATGGGTTCCAATAGAACGTCAAGATTGCCATAAGGAAACAGTTCGCTACGCAAGGGTAGACGGTGTACGTCGAAAAAAGAAAAAAAGAGTGGGGTCGAAATCGCTGCCCAACGGGGGAATGTAGTGAGAGCAAATTAGAAAAGGCAAACGTCCAAGTCTCCATCGAAAAAAGAGGTTAAGGGAGTGAATGCAATCTTTGGTTATTCTAAAAAAAGAAGAATTTCTGGTGGTGCGAATAGAAAAAAAGAGCTGGAACCGAAAGAGGACAGTCCCCTTCGAAACCATAAACGTCAGGACCTACTAAAAACGAAGGGAGAACTTGAAGTTGGTGATACTTACGGGGGACGGGGGGCACGGTTGACAGGTCGACTAAAAAAGAGTCTTAAAGGTTGGTGCATAGTGGGGGGTGTGGGAAATATGCAAAATTGACAGCAGGACTGACTAGAAGAAGAGACTGCTACCGAAAAGCGCAATATTAGCCCAAGAGTCAGGGGAAAGACCGAAAATCGCTCCGAATCTCTAAATGGTAGCCAACGGGTTGAAAGCACGAAGGAAAGGCTAACTGCACGCCACGAGGGGGGAAGGCTCTAAGGATAACTCCGCCCGGTGAGGTAAAAGGTCAATTGGGAAATTTGATGCTTGGGGAAAGGTTTCTCAGCTTGGGTAGAAGATTTGCAATTATGCGAAAAAGGAGCTAGTGGGTAGTTGTCGAGGACTGGGTCACCAAAGGGAAAGCACGACGGAGGGGGAAGATAAACGGCGGTGGAAAAGATGCTTCGATGACGCGAGAGAAATGGGTGCGCACGGAGGGAAAGAAAAGAAGTGGTGGTGAAGCTATAGAAAGGGGAAAGGGTTGAAACACAAAACTGACCGACGAATCTCCTATTCACTGGAAAGGGTGGGGTTGAAGGAAGTCAAGTGAAAAGTTTATGTGTCTAGATTTAAGGGGTATGGGGGGAAAAGAGAAGGAAATTAAGATCATTTTAGGGGGGAAGAAAGAAAAAAAGACACCGACACAAACCGGGATCGCACAAGGATTTTAAGCGATTTTTACTATGTCACGAGCTGACGCAACAGGAGAAAGAAACATAGGAGGGGGGAAGGAAGAGAGAAGTTGTGAGACGCGCGGGCAGGAGGCCTCTCATTTCAAAAACGGACAAAAGAAAGAATTGTATTAAGACTTCACCACACGTAATCCACCAAATCGTCAAAGGAGGAGGGACTAAAATGGACGTGGAACAAAAAAAGAAGAAAGACATCACCGAACACAAGAAAGGAGAAGAGACCTGTAAGCTCGAATAGGGCGGAATGGAAGGAAAATCCTGTGAAAAGGACGGGGAAGGAATCTGTCTATCTCCGCTACGCATGGCCGAAAAACAGAGTCGGGTCACAATGGTAAAAGCGTAAAAACGAAATCTTCAGGGAGGGGGTAATAAAAACACATCGAAAACGAAAAGCGGAAAGAGACGGGGGCCAAGGAAAAGTCCAAGGAGTTTAAGACAAGGGTAGACGGAAGGACATCGGACCGGTGGTCACAAGGAGAGTGAAAATCGGGGCAGGCCGCTCGACGGGACTCCGCAAGAAGACGATAAAATAGGGCCACCGCCATCCAAGGGGAGACGGCGGAAAACGGGTGCAATGCGGTCCTTGCAACTCACAGGCGCTGGGGGAAACTGTTACATTTGTCCAGCAGAATGGGAGAAAAGCGAACAGATTAGCCACGCTGCAGAGAATGAAAAAAAAAAGAGAGTCATGCGACCAGAGATAACCTGAGCACCCTTACCAAGGACCTAACTAACAATCAATAAAGAGGAAGAATTGACGTCGGATCGAGAGGTTCATGAAAAATCAACGCGTCGCTGGGTAGAGGGGAAGCGGGAAGAAAAGGGGCTGAAGCCACTCTCAACAATAGTGCTGAAGCGCCGGAGGTGGCTATGTAAAACCTTTCGACAACACCGAAGGAGGAGTGCGGCAGGGAGGAAGACTTGAAGAAGAAGGGAAAGGGGGGGAAGCGTCGGGACCGTCCTCCACTAAGAAGCGGCTCTAAAAAGGGAGCTAACGAACTGGCAAAGAAGAGGCGTCGGATAGAGCACGATGGTGGGAAATAAAGGCTCAAAAGAGGAGAAAAGGAGGGCTTAAAGGGCAGAGTCATAAAAAAGGCTGTTAAAGTAGGTGATTTTGGTTGTTGGGAAGGGGGAGAAAAAAGAATCAAAAAAGGGAAAAGGCGGAGAGAACAAGTATCGAATCACTACAACACCGCTCAAAACGGATCGACCGAATGATCCGGTAAGACGGTATAGGAGGGCGTCCCGAGGGCGGGCGACGGAATGAGCGTACAAATGAACGCAACCAGGACAACGTCAGAGAGGGTAATCTGAAAACTGTCGAGGATGCTCGGCATAGGAAGTGCGCCAACCGAAAAAACTGAGGGTGAGGGGGGAAAGGAAACGTGAGATGATGCGCTGAATGAAAAAAAAGGACAGGGTTGTCTGAAAGGTGTGGGAGAGGGGAGATTCACGAAGAACATCCTCCGAGCGGACAGGAAAATGGAGGAGAGGGTGGTAAGGAAGAAGAGCGGGGTGAGAGGCTGAGAGCTGAAAGGCTGGGTCCTGAAAATCGTCATTAATAACGGAGCCGAAATGGTCAGGGGGGGGAGCAGCGTCGACAGAGGCCTCAGCTCTGGAGCACAATAAATATGATTCACATACGAAAGGACGGCTGAGAAAAAGAACGAGCTGCGGCAAAAGAGGGCTCAAATCTTTACAGACTTAGAGTTGGTTGAAGGGGGGGGTGTAGGGGAGGAGTCACGAGGGAGCCTCGATACGGAAGCGAGCCAGAGACGACAGGGGGGTAAGAGGAAACTGGCGCGCGCATGTTGGGACGACCCAGGCTACCGCTCCATAAGAAAAAAAAAAAGAAACTCGAGGGATCGGAAGACAGGGTTTTGGCTCA
>Ga0179593_1659584_pt1 | contig 14196 bp, 21 predicted proteins | sample CZODoug2_1_08_16_FD_185931 | JGI IMG/M metagenome (GOLD analysis project Ga0179593, IMG submission 185931) | Vadose zone soil fungal communities from Angelo Coast Range Reserve, California, USA - CZODoug2_1_08_16fungal (PacBio error correction) | ecosystem: Environmental > Terrestrial > Soil >...
GGGAAGGAGTGCTGGAGGGACTTGGCGTCGGAACTCCCAGAAAGCTGCAATAATTCAGCAGTTCAGTTGGGGGTTATCTGCGCCGTTTGAGAGTGTACTTTGGACACATTCTCGTAGGAAGATATCCGACTGCGTGATACCTTAACGGACCTCCCTGTCGAGGACGCAGGGGATGATGATTAGGCAATATAACCTCTACTCCGGGGGATTCAACTGATGGAAGAGGAGAGATGGAAGTGACTGCCCTTTCAACCCTCACCTCCGAGGGGGAGAAAAGAATGTAAGTTTCCTTCATAGATTTGGAAGTCTGGGCAATGCTTTTACTTAGCAATTGGTGCTGAGAATCGTAGTACCTATTCTGTTGTAGTGGACGAGGGACCGGGGCCTTTTTCGGAACAACCTGAAATATGCACCATTTGACTTTTCAAAAAAAGGGGGGAAGGGGACCTACCTAAGGTGGCTAACGTTGCGGTCCCAACAGTTGGGTGAAAGGAGAAAGGTAAGCGCGGTTGGTTCTCTCGAGGGTTGGGGTGCTGGGGGGAGTAACGCTCTTTGCGGCTTAGGGTGAATCTTCGACGGGATCTCTGGAAAGGGAAAATCGGATGGGGATCGCTGAACATATCATTCTCGTCCTAAACACCTCAATGCCAATACAAGGGAAAAAGGGGGTATGCTGGAGGAAAAGGAAGCTTCAGGAAGCGCCGGGAGAAGATCTGCCCGCCGAGAAAGAACCCAGCGAAATGCAACTATCATTTGGGGAGGAGGTGTTCAAGGGTTTTTCGTCGAGTTGAATGGTTGGATGAAAGGAGGGGATAAAGCCGTCACGGATCTAGGCGCAAGCCAAGAAGGGGTAAAGATGGAGTTTTTGTGACGGGCTCTGGATTTAAAATCTTGCTGAAAAAATCTAAGAGGCCGCACGAACGGAAAGGGGAGTTGCAACCTGAAAGTGGATCAAAAGAAAGGAGAAAGAAAAACTCAGGAATGGTTGGGAGGCGAAACTGTAACAATCGCATAACGAGGGTAAGTGGAGTCGGAGCTGGCGCGGGTAAAAAGACATGAAAAAAGCGGGTTATGACCGTGTGGCCGCGTGCTCCTGAGGTGATAAGAAGGAAGCCGACAGCATGTCAAGGCCATGGCGCGAAGTGCTTGAGGCTATGTGGGGGAGACGCCGCCACGAAGAATGCAGCCAGTAAAAATTAAAAGAAATAAGGTGAGAGAAAAGAAGAAATAAGACTCTTCTGGAGGAAACTCGCGAGGGCATGAGCCAGTAGTCGGAAGGGAAAAAGAAACAGACGGTTATTTTGTGGTCCCCACACCATTGTCAAAGAGGCTTAAAAAGGAAGAACGAGGAACTCCACGCGAAGGGATGAACGCATTCTGCCGCCATCGCCGTAGCGGAAAGAAGGTTTTAAAGGATGGGAAAAGATCAATCCGACCATGTTCCTTGTTAATAAGGAGGGAGTGTGCTGTCAAAAGAGAAAAAAAAGTAAGAGGAAAGAGAAGAAAGTAACACGCCGCAAGTTGACTTAATCAGGAGCTGGTTGGCGGGAGCTGTTTAACGGAGTGGGGAATTTTGGGAGGAGCTAAGAAGAGTTTGCGATAGCCGATTCGATTCTCCGTCGGAGACATAAAGAGCTGCTCACTTCAAAGAGGGAAGAGGTGAGTGGGCCGATTATTGCAAAACGGAAAAAGGGGTAACTACGCGTAATGATATCAGAACACCAACAACACGGGGGGAGATCATAGGAAAAAAAAAGACGGGGCAAAAGAAAGACTACAAGTTCACAAGAATTTCCTGAAGGAGGGGGAGAAGCTGGCTTGGGGGGATGTCATCGCGCCTAAAAGAGATCGCAACGGGGGGGTAAGTTTAGGTACGGGAGTTAGCTTGGAAAAAAGATTGAAGAAACCGCTCCACACAGATAGAGTTATTGTCCAACTTAAAACAGCGTAGGAAGGGTCTAATGAGAGGTGAAAGGGGAAGTTCCTCCAGACAGAAACGAGTGGCAAGCATGAACAACAGAAACCCAATGTCGCAACCAAAAAAATTTTTTCATGATGGCGCTTACCAATGAAGGATGCAAGGACGAGCAAAGTTAAGTGAAAGAAGGAGAAAGAGTTGAAAAGGGAGGTGGGAAGTCAAGAGAAAGAGACATTGGGGAAGCATTCGAAAATATCTAGACGACAAAAATTCTTTTATACTGCAATGGCGGCGACTTCATGACGACCGAGCGGCTATGGAGGGTCAAGAATTACGCTTCAGGGAAAGGCATTCTGAGGGGGGGGGGAGGAGAGGATAGAGACCCGTAGCGCACTTTACTTCAAGCAAGGTCGGGGGAGAACCAAAGAGAAAAATGAGGCCGAATAGGAGAAGCGTTGGTTAAAGGAGAAGAAATTTTCAAAGACCGGGAAGAAAGGACTGCGTTGCTCAGGAAAATAAATGAAGAAAAAAAAACGCAATGCCAAGGAAGAAGAATGACAGGGACAGAGACGAAAGTTAAACGCCAACAAAATTGAAAAAATGAAGAAAAAATCCTCCGGGAAGGCTCGCCTGGGAAAAATTCCGGGCGTAGAAGATAGCCTAAATAAAAGATTTTAAATTAAACCTAACATCAGAGAGGAATCCAAAGAAAGGCTGAGAGGAACTTTCATCTCAAATCCTTGAGGGAGGGAGAGCTCATGAAAACAAAAAAAAAAGAAGGTTCATCAAATGAGAGAAGTGTGAATAGGACTCTGCGTGCCGCGGCATCCGAAAATCGAACTTCCCCCATAAAAGGAGGAAATAAGGGTAGAATTGAGGTAGAGAATGGAGAATGAGGATTTTATCGTTTCAAGGACCGACTTGAAAAAAGATTTGGAAGGGACGCGTACCCGAAAAATATTATTCATGAGCAGTATCAAGAAGGAGCCAAGGCCAACAAATCCCAAGCCTGCCAAAACATTAGACAAAGGCAGAACAAGTGACCAAAAAGGGGGGAACCAAAAAAAAAAGGGAAGAGGCCAATTCCCACCATCACCGTTGAAACGGTGCATAGTCTATAAAAAGAGTAAAAGTCTGAACGAGCCCCACAGAAAGCAAACCGATTGCATTAAGGAACAGAAGGGGACGTCTGGGCTAAAGAAAGACTTAAAATGCCTCATAAGAAAATTCGTAGACAGATCAGTCTCCATTTAGGTTCAAACTTTTTCAGAGTAAGTATACAAGGGAATAGAGAACCATCAGAGGCTAGGGGGGACCATTTTTATCATCAGGCTAAATGCGTAGGGTAAAAGTAGATAACAAAAGGAAGAGGGAAAACTTCTCCACCATAAGGGGAAAAAACAATCTCGATAAAAGAATCTACAGACAGGAAAGGGGTGAGATGAAAAAAGTCTTCCACAGTCTGTCTTCAAAGAAAGGAAAGGCAAAGAAGAATCAAAGTCAAACGGGATAAATGTCGCTCTCTCACGAGGGAGCATCACAGATCTCGAAAAAAGGGAGAGGAAAGATCAGCCTCATTGCGCGTGTGGAGCATGAAGACAGCTAAATATTCACGACAGTGATGAAACAAGCACATAAGCATTGACTAAAACGGGAAGGAGGGATTGAAGAGAGGGGGGGTCCTGTCTGAAACCGGTATCACGGGGGGTTTGGGGAAAGTCACGATGGGTAAGCAACGAGAAAAAGTCCTGCGGGGAGCGGCAGAAGAAGGGCCACCTTGTACGCATTTATGATGAAGAACTTGGAAATCGAAAAGGGCCGTGGGAAAGCAACGCGAAAACTCATCATTGATGCTGCAACGGGGGTTGCCCAAAGACAGGAGCAGGGGGAGAAGGTTTCTTCAATGCAGGAGTTTGGGAATGGACAAAAAAAAAAAGGGGAGAGAACACGTTAGGCTATTTGAAGTGGAATGGGAGGAAGTTGGTGCGTGTACTGACAGGACCTCCTGGAAGATGCTTTCCCGACTGCCTCCCAAGAAGCTTACTTTGGGTATTGGAGTTGGAACTCTGCACTGGATGCTACCTGTCTTAGACCTTCCCTTTGGGGGAAAGGGGGAAATTAAGAACTGCCTTTGGGCTTCAATAGAGCGGCTTTGGATTGTCGGGGAACGCGCGAAGAGGTGTTAATCTACTCGAATGGGGGGGGGAGGATTGGAGGAGTCAGGCAGTAGAGGGGGGGAGGGAGCACATTCTTGCAACAATCAAGGCCGCAAATACCTTTGTGATTATGGCTGGCGGAATTCTAAAAAAAGCCTGAATGCTAAGAAGATGCAGCTCAATATGAAAAGAAGAAGTAGGGTCATAGCCGTCAGGGCTGGCGTAAGAGTTGAATGTTCTTATGAAAAGGGCGCACGCGCTCTCGGCGCAAGCCTATGGACTGGAGGGGAAACGCTACGGGGTTTCCGAAAGAGGGGGTGCAGCTATCTCTACAAAAGAAGGAACGCTGAAGTGGAAGGGGGAACCGGCAATTGAATACATGGATGTTCTGGTTTGGGGAAGTAAGCAATCGGCAAATTAGGCAGCGTCAGGATCGATGGAACAATTGGGCAAGAGGTTCAGGAGTCAACGCAGTCGGGGGAATGACCTGATTGAAAAGGGTAACTGTAAAAACTTCGAACTGCTCATTAGAATGAAAATCTGAAGAAAAGGCGCAACGAGGGACTTGAAGAAATGATGGTATATCCAAGTTCGGATACCTCGCAAAAAACTGGCGAGAGGCCTTATCCGTAAAAGAAATGCAAGAGCGGAAGTCGGGGGAGGCAGTATCCCGAGTTGTCCTAGATAGGGGAATTCTCTTAGGTGGGGGGGCACCACAAAGTGTCGAGCACGGCGAACACACCCCTTGCAAAAATCTCGAAAGGGATTGGAAAGGCATAGTCGCAAGGGACATGAAGGGGGGAAACGATCTCGCCCCGTGTTAAGACATGAAAGAAAAAAACCGGCCCGATCAATCAAAACCATTCGGCCGGTTAAGAAAGAAAAAAGGGGGATGCAGAGGACCTTCAATGGGAGCGGAATAAGACTCGACTTCGAGTTAAAAACCAGAGAAGAAACTCCATCGCTGGTTTCGTGGACGGTTATCGGAGTCACTCGTGGCACTCACGTCGGCCACGAACTCTTTAAGGGGCGAGAAGAGTGCAACCGTCAACCGGCGGAGAAAGGGGGAGGATACAGAAAAAAAGTAAGACCATCTACAAAGAGGGTCGGGTTCTTGGGGAGAGCTTGGAAGGGGATTGAAACAGTAGAGTTGGGGTCGCGCGCCTTATTATCTCACTCAACACCCACAGTTAGTAGGAAGGAAGGGAGCTCGAAAAAAACAAAAAGTTTGCCAATCCCCTCTAAGCAGTGGAAAAAAAAGTGGGCCGAGGAAGTCGTACGAAAGGTCGTTCAGGGGGGGGACCGAAACGTCGGCATGCGAACGGTGGGTTCGGCCGAATTGATCGTGGAAAACTGGAGTAAAAAACAGGAGTCTAAACGAAACCAGCGAGAGTATGAACACAAGGGAAACGTGGGGAGGAGGTGACGGGAACGGTCAAAAACGGGGAAGAAAAGAATGAACACTCAACCCATTGCTGAGGGTTAAAACATGAAAAGAGGAAATGGGCAAAATGTGTTCGATCCTGTAAGGGGGACTGAACGAGGCGGCAGAAATGCAGGATACTTCGCGTGACTGTCCTTCGTGGTTTTAAAAGGAGCAATGTTGGTTAAACACAAGACATCGTCAGAGGCTCAAAGACCTGACATACCCTCTGAGGAAACCTACGCTACTTCATCGGGAAATACCGGCTGGTGTAATCGTCATTTCGGGAAAGGGAAGTCGGCTTATCCCTGGGGTAGGCGCCAGGTGGTAAGTCATCTGTAGCCCAATTTCAAAGCCAAGGGGATAATTAGCAAAACGGAATTAAGGAAGAGTTGTACGTCTACGCCAAAACACCTGCATTAACAAAGACAGCCAGAATATAATGAGTATTACATAAAGCAAGATACTCACAACCACAGGTTATGCTATACTTCACAGGAGACCTACCAAACTGATCCCCTGTCATCCAGAGGGGAGGGCTCCATAAAGGGGGAACCCTAACCAGGGGGGAACTGTGTAGTACACTCAACCATATTTTACCATCCTCCGGGAACAAACAGGCCAGTGCTAAAACATCGCTGGCAGGGGCAAACGCAGAGAGTGGCCGCCTCCTATGCGTTAATAAAGGAAACTTGAAGGCCCCAAGCACATAATTAAATTCAAAAATTGATGAGAGGGAGGACGTCAAAGCAGGCGAGAGACCCTGCGAGCACCTCCCCATCATAATGTGCCAATCAGGTAGCGGAGGGGGGTGTTGCAAGGTTGGGACTGGAAGAATGTTACCAATGACGAGCCTCCCAAATATTATGCAAAGTACAACCGAGTGTCATTCCGAAAAGGGGGGATCAAGGAGAGACAACGACAACACGGCGGGGGGGAAGGGAGGGAAAGACACTTCCCACACGGGAAATTGGCGAAAAGGGACCATCCCACCAAAAAAAAGGGGAAAAAAAAGCCATAAGGGGGATTTCAGAGGAGGTACTTCGAATTCAACAAATAAATAAGCACCAGTGAAGAAAAAGGGCAAAGTAAAGTTTTACGTCGTAAAAGAAAATCTCTATGCCCCCACGAATGGAAAAGTCTTACATTAATAAGGCCAAAGAAGGGGAGTTGCACCAGGGGGATCACGTCAATGAGGAGCATAATAAGGGCTCACCGGCCCGGCGATTTCGGTGAAGGTGTATGAAAACGGGTCAGAGGAAAGTACAGGAGACCAGAGTACGTTCTCCCCCATGATTCTGGAGAAAGCATGAAGGTTGACCACTGGGGAGAAGGGGGATCCAGACAAGGAGGATTTCATTACATTCCAGTCCGGCCAATGATTAGGAATGTACTGAATGAAATCGACCAAGGGAAGCATCACTCAAGCGGGATGTGATGGGATTGCATGCGCCAGTGACGGCCAAGCGCTCTCCACAAAAAGGGGGGAAAGAAAGAGGGGGCATGAGAGGAGAGTGTGAGAAACTCGAGAGAGGATGACATCAGGAACATTTATCAGGGGAAGGGGTGGAGAAGTTCAATGAGGAGCTTCGATTGAAGAGACCTGGAAGAACAGTCCGGTTGAAGGCAGTAAAGGTTTTCAACCAGTGGTCGTCGGGCGAAGAAGGGGGGGAGACAAGACATACCCACTGTGTTGTTCAATGATCTATTTACCGCGATCACTCGCTAACACGTTCGCGCAATGCGAGGTTGGGCCTTTGGTCAGGGTTTCCTAATTCTGGGGAGAATTCATGGTGACGCAGAAGGAGGCCTCTCCGAGAGGGGGGCAGGAGGGGGGCAGGTTTAGGCGCAACTTGCAGGGTGAAAGAAGGACGTTCTGCAACAGGAGAAAGCCTCACCGAGAATGGGGTAAGGTGGGAAGGTTGTGTTTACTAGAGTGGAATGGGGCGGCAAATAGTGGAGGAAACCGGGAGGCTATTTCATCGCAAGAGTAAGGGGAGGGAGGGTGGGCGGGTTAAGGAAGTAAGGCAAGTCCTTGGAGAAGTCCCGTAATGAGGAGCTGGAAGAAAAACTAGGGGGGCTGGATTCTGGGGGGAATGGGCGGACGTTGATTTAACGTGGGAACCGGCAAAACGGGTGGGGGGGGAAAGGGGTTCACTTAAAGAGAAATTTTCCGATTTGGAAAAGAGGATAGTTTGGTGGTTATTTGAATGGGATGAAAATGCCGGTCTGCAGTTATCGGTGGTAATGTCAGCATCTGTGGGATCGTCGAGTGGACGATGTAAGCATTAAGAAAGTCTCAGTACTAAAGCACAAACTCCAAGGGCCTCACCTACTTGTGGAACTGGGCGTTATGAAGGAAGGCGGGCTAAATCAATTCTTAATAGAGGCCGAGAAGGATCAATGCAAATCGATCATTTTGGGGGAAAGGTACAGTAATTTGGGGACGTAGAGAGGGGAAATTGTGAGTACGCAGAGAGGGGGGAGGACGCACATCGACCCAAGTGGAGCACTTGCGTTGTGACTTTCGGAGGAAAGTTTTTATGGATCTGTGGGTTTAATGGAGATCTTAAGAATAATAATGGAAAAAGTTTCACAGTAGAAGGGGGTAACGGAGTTATTTTCTGCGGAGCATTTTCGTATTAATCCACTTTAACAAGGAGCATGGGAAGCTGGATATTATTGGGTCTGCTCAGGAAAAAAAATTACGACGGCAAGGGGGTTATGACCGCAGTGGGAAGACAGTATAGCCGGGAAACAAATGAGTGCACCTCGGGAGCATTATCAAGGAGTTTTTCAAGAAGTGAAAAAAGAGAAATGTACACCCTTGCGGACTGCTAAGAGAAAAGGTGGCTCCGAAAAGTAAGCAGCACGGTAATTAACGTGTGCCTTATCACGATAAAAGAATGCAGAGTCTGAGAGCAAGAGGGGATTGGAAGTTCGTCTAGTGCGAAGAGAGAAGTGTCCAAAGGGAGAAAATCGTTCTTCCAAGAAAACTGCAGGAAAAGACATTAAAATGGTATTAGAGGGGCGAGAGCTTGTAAGCATCATCGGGACAAACTGCGACAGGGGAGTGTTCCAATGCGATCAAAGCGAGGATTTGCAGGTTAGTGCACGAAAGGACGGAGACCGTCAGGAGAAACGCGTCTAAAACGACTACACTTCAACCTAGTGTCCCACACCGAAACTGGGGGAGGGGTCGGTGATTTGGGGGGAGGTGGTGTAACAAGGGGGGGGGACTAACTCTTTAACCCAAGCCGGGGGCCTGGAAAGGTCGGTAGGAGAGAGACGTCAGTCCATGAAACGACTCCAGAAGAAGCAAAAAAAAACCTTGTTTTGGGGGGCGAGGATCAACCGTACGCTGGCGCGCAGAGTTGATCTCTCTCCGTAGAGGTGATAAAGAACGCTACAACTCTACTGGAAATACAGAGGGAAAAAGAGTGACAATGAACGAGTGAAAGGGGATGGCTGAGTTGGGGATGATCCGAGGTTAATAGAAAAAGGGGGTGGTGAAGAGGGATGCTTTTCAAACAATTCACAGGAGGAAAAGATGATAAAAAAAGACCGAGAAAGAAACCGCTAAGTGGTGACAATGCAGCACGGGGAAGTCAGGGGGATACCTGCGGAAGGTCTCCGTAAAAATGAAAGATGTGTTAACACGGCAAAGGGTGTCTTGATCGGGACCATAGGCGGGTGGTTCTAATTAGGTCAGAGGAAAAAGGGAAGGAGGATGACATAACTTAAAAGTCGTGGAGGGCTGTGTTGCAGTGGGTACTCCAATGAGAAAAAGGCAATGGTTAAAAAGGACAGAGAGCATTCGAAAAAGACTACAAATCTACTTGAATTAATCGCGTCGGCCGAACGGGCGCTGTCGACTTGGGGAGGGGGGCAAGTGCTTCATCACAGGGAACTTCGTTTGAGAGAGGGGAAGTCTCACCGTTTGTACTCTCCTCAAACCAGAGTTCACCCAGGTCATTACTAAAAGGGGGGTTACCAAAAAAAAAAGAAGGAAAGGGAAGGCGATCCAGTTTGTGGGGAATGCTATACGCCGGAAGAGACCTTCTAAACCCCCGAGTCTTTTCTCTGGAATTATCCCATGCCATGAAGATGCAAAGAAGACAAGCTGAACATAATCGGATTGCAGTGATGTGGCAACCGACCCGGCACAAAAGAAACCTGTCAATAAACCATACCACGCGTTTCCGTTCTTTACTTAGAATCTCCGAAAAGAAATTTGAAAGAACAGCCTCTGGGGGGGGGTAACAAGCAGGGATAAGATGGCTTTCGCCGAGGCGCGTGCGCATCGGCACATGAGAAAAGAACTAGACGGAGAAAAAACTACCCGTCAACAGAAAACAGGAAAAACAAAAATGTGAGGAATATTCGAATATGTTCCTAGCGGCATCGCATTGGACAACGGGAAAAATTCCCTCCAGCAGAGAGAATTCCAAAGGACTTGGGTGTGCAAGGGACGGGGAAATGAGTAATGATCACAGGAAGGCACGGTATGAAAAAACCCAAGTACCTATCCATTCATTACTAAACGGACAAACGGAAAATCAAAGGGGCCAATAAAGAAAAAACGGCATTGGAGTTAATACACTAACAGAGGTCTGCAAAGGAAAAACCAAGGAAGGTTAAAAACTAATCATCCTGTTTTGTCGGTAAGGAGGCGGGTAATATTTAGAAGGAGAGCGAAACCGTGCAGTACGCCAGAAATGTAAACTCAGCACAGAAAAAATCGAATGACATCAAGGTTGCGGATCTGGAAAATGCGCCAACAGACCAAAAATTCGTAACAAGGTCTCAGGAGAGAGGTGGAGGGTTTGCAACGGGGGGAAAGTCCAAAGTGAAGGGTGCAGAAGTTGGAATCTCCCCAACGGGCGTGAAGGTGCCAAAATAAGTAATGCTAGACAGAGCGCAGGAAGCCCGAACGAGTCTGAGAGAAGGCTTTAAAACAAACGATAACCACCGGAACAGATCACGAGGGGGGAAAAGAAACTGAAAGGGGCAGAAAAGCTTGAAACAGGTATTCTGTACTTCAAAGGGAGCTAAGGAAAAAGAGCCACCTGCACCTATGGGGATACAGCTCTAGACTAGTTTTTCAAAAGGCACTGCTGGAACAGGATAGCGATCACAAGGAGGGATAGGAAAGCGGGGGGGCGGTGTGCTGAAACTCGAGGAGATCATTCAAGGAAAACAGTGCGGAGGTGAGGGACAGGGCGCGCCTAGAAAGAAACCCTTTGGAAATTGAGATGCATGGTAAGAGTCACGAGGTCCTTAACAAAAGTTTATAGCGGCCAAGGGGGGTACAGGAAAAGGGGACATCTGGGGAGATCAAATTCTTTATTTCAGAACTTGAAATAATGGGCAACTGAGGAGGAAAAAGGAATTAAAGAGGAAGAACCGAACGCTGTTGAGATTCAAATGTTGGGGGTCTGAGTAGAAAAACTGCAAACATTTCACCCGAAACAGCTCTGGAGACCTTGATTCCTGTTTCAAGAGAAAACGGGGCGGGCGCAATATTTAGGAAGCGCGAAGTTATGAACACAATCTGACTCTTCCTTGGACGGGCTGGATACTGTAAACGCCGGAACCGACCCGATAAATATGACGCTGGAACTACGAACGAGGCTGTTTGCAGTAATGGTGGAATGTCCCTAATAAAGGGGTGGCGACACTTAAGGTGTAGTCCTTACTCCAATAGGTGTGGGTCCGGTGAAAAGAAACCGGAGGGGAAAACCGCGCTGGCCGGCTGATGATCTTCTCGGGATCGGTCTGAGGCTTTGGGGGAAAAGAAATGGGATCTGGGCCATAGAATTCTCAGTCCTCCGCATTTCGCAAAACTAAAAGCGAAAAACTGTGGGGCATGGCGAATTGGGGGTCTGCGCGCTCGCAGGATCTAAGGATTCAATAAAAGAGGCACACCAATTTTGGAAAGGCTTTGCCTTTCGGGTCTTTTCGTACAGCAATGGGGTCGAGGAGAATAAAGATCAGGCACGCGCTGCTCGGCAAGCTAGGGCGCACAGGTAAACTCTGGGGAAAATCAGGGAAAGTAGTGGTATAAGCAAAACAACCTTGTAATGTTCACCGGAGCCGTACCGGGGAAATGGGGAGGTGAGGGCATCAGGAGACGCCATAACACTGGAGGGGAACTGGAAGAAGGAGGCCAGAAAGTGCATTTCAAAACGCATCGGGTACTAACCTTTTATGCAAGCACGGTCGCGTGAAGCTGGGGGTATCGCCTTCAAATGCTCATGAACTGACCGCACGGGAGTTCTTGAAATGGGTGAGGTACAAAGGAGAGAGATACGGGGAAAGCCCTCACGGGAATATCAGTTTCCGTGTGTGGCCTGGATACGCAAAAAAAAAGAAAGCGAGGGGGAGTGAAAGGAGAACGAAGTACCCAGCCGGTGTCCGTCTAGAAGCTAAAAAGCTCCGGAGGGTTGTTTCAAACACCAAATGTGCTCGAGGAATAAACGGCGGACCCCGCACTGAAAAAAAAAAACGAATGGCGCTCATAGTCCTGCCGCCATGGACAGCCCCCCTTGGTGAAAGACAGGGTGTCGGGACAAATCAGAACCATGCTTGCCGTGTAAGTCGTTCTGGCTAAAGTAGAGACTTCAGAAAGCAATAGGGCCAAGAACAGACCTGAAAAAAGCAACAAGGGGGGGTCCAAAACAGACTCTGTTGATGTAGCGTTTGAGACGGTTGGAATCCGAGGGAACCAAAAAAAAAGGGGGCGGGGCCTCTTTCAACACCGTTGTGAATAGCCGTAAAAACCGGACACTTCTTAATCCAACGGGAAGAAGGCGAAAAGACGACGGCCACGTCCGCTTTGCACTTTTAAGGTGAGGTAGATGTATAACTGGTGGTCCGCTCTATAGGAGCAAGAAACACAAAAAAAAAAAGGAGGAAAAGAAGAGATCATAATAATACCGAGGGGTTCACTCCTCGAAAAAGATAGTAAGTGGGAGGCAAAAGGATATTCGCCGGGCCTGGGTGGGAATTTGGAAGAGAAAAACCTACGTCCTTTGAAATAAAGGCGCAACGGTGATGAGTTCGTGAATGGGGGAAAGAGATGCCGGGGCCACTCCCTTAGAAAGGAAAAAAAAAAGAGTATGGGAACTTGGGAAATTGAAGAGAAGAAATCGGTCTAGGACTAAGAAAGGAGGTCTCCCCTTGCCACAGCATGAACGATTCGAAAGAAATCATTGGGGGGTCATGAAAGAACTCGCAAAAAAACAAGGGGCTATTATGGAGGGACCAAGGCGATTGCATACTAAATTGGACTCCATGGATAGATCAGGTCCTTAGTAAGCCGGGTGCGGTTAAAAAAAAGAGAGTCGCAAGATATCTAGACGAAACCCTTCTTGGGAGGACGGAAGGGCGACGTCCAAGACAGCGGCAGGCATTGCTAGAGGAAAATTATTGAAAGGGGGAAAGTTATCGTGGAGCCTAACTTGGATATGGGAGACTATAAGGGGTGACTGGTTGACAGGTTCCAAACCCAGTGCTGGGTCAGGAGGAACTGCCGAAGTCGAGAAAGATTGTTTAATGGCAACAATCACCGGGCATTCCCAACGCGGGAGGAAAGAATAAATGCAGAGGATGCAAAGGCATAGCGACGCTAAACCGGTGATGCCTGATTGCGTAAAATGGTGGGGGGAAATCGAAAAACATGCCAGAGCGCACCGCAAGCAACCGGTACAGAGAAAAAAAGAGGCCGGTGAGGGAAGTTGATTCACGTAGAAAGATAGCAATAAACCATATTTGAGGAAAAGGAAAACAAAGAACGAGGGGGGGAACTGAAAAATAAGACTTTCGCACGAGAGCGCGGTGCGCGATAAAAGAGGATCGCCTCACGGAAAAAACACGCTGCGACAAAAACCGGCAAAAGACGAATGAACCGGCAAAAAGGAAGAAAGGCGGTGCCAGAGCTTAGGAATTAGAATTCCGTCGCGCGGCATAGTAAAGGAAAAAAAATAAAGCGTCCAAGGAAGGAGCCCTTTATTGTTTTCAAACTGGTTTGGACTTGAGGGGTATCAGAAAGGAAAGAAATAGAAAAAATACCCAAGATGACCATTAAAACAAATAATCCCGAGGAGTAAAACCAGAATCCGACTCCCCACACGGGACAAATCCTGGGAAAACACCAACATAGAAAGCCAAAAAACGAGTGGTGACTTCGCAAAACCGTTAGCAAGACAGGCAGGAGTAAAGCCCAAGGAAAAAGAAATGTCGTCACCAGCGCGTTTAATTTCATTTCCAAGGGCGTGAAAAAGAAGGGCGAAGGAAGAACCAATATCCCATATGCTAATGACAGATAAAGGGTGGAACGGCTGAAAACCTGAAGCCAAAAAAAGGAAAAATGGAACCTGAATCAAGGTCTCCTCAAAGAGGGGCCCTGGAGGGAAACCCATTTTTCAATCGGGGATGCCTATCATCCCAGTTTAAGAAAAACGCGAACGTAAAAATGATACGTGGCAACAGGACGTGCGAACGGGAAGACCAAGCAAAAGGAAGAAACTTCCATGAGATGAAAGATGTACACTCGCTAAGCCTGGCGAAGTCACGGAAAAAGGAGGCCTTCCACGGGGAGAGGGAGGCTGTCTTCAATGATTAAGAAAAAGGCCCTCCACAAAGCCGCGCCTGGGGGGGGATGATTTCAGCTATCTCCTCATGAGGAAAAGTTGAAG
>Ga0179593_1357090_pt1 | contig 14195 bp, 14 predicted proteins | sample CZODoug2_1_08_16_FD_185931 | JGI IMG/M metagenome (GOLD analysis project Ga0179593, IMG submission 185931) | Vadose zone soil fungal communities from Angelo Coast Range Reserve, California, USA - CZODoug2_1_08_16fungal (PacBio error correction) | ecosystem: Environmental > Terrestrial > Soil >...
GACAAGACGCGCAGCTAAGCAGAACTCAAAGAGCTCTCCATTCAGGGAAAAGGGCGGAGGAATCTAAACCAAGCTCAGACGCAGCCATTGCGCAAAAAATATACGCCACCGTTGGTCACGGGGGATTCCAGCAATGAGGTCCAAGGGGGGCCGTTTTAAGCTAAGCCAAGCGAGAGAAACAAAGGTCTTGTCCCGCGTTTCCGGAAAGAGAGGAAGCCCAGGGGAAGGGCAATAAGACCCTGGACATTCTCCTCTTCAGAGCCGGCAGCTGGGGGGTGAAAACCCTCCCAGCTACCCTGCCAAGGCTAAGGCGCCCTCCGCTGGTCCGTGAAGATTTTACGGGATCGGCCTGGATGACGATTGGATACCAACGCCTAAAGATACCCGCATTGGGACTCTCTTTCAATAACAGCTGTCAGGAGAGAATCCTTCGAAAAAAATAGATGCAAGAAATCGGGGCACCTTAACCGCGCCGGCAGTAAGGGGACCGAAGGTAAAAAAGCGCAAGCTGGGGCATGGGACCAGGATTTAGGCGCGCGACCAACCGCCGCGAGCAAAGGAAAAGGGGTCAACGGGGGGGCAACAAGCGAGGCTACGGCAGCGCGCAAGCAGGGTGTTCTTCTTTACTAAAGCCGCGTTGTAGGGGGGTGCGGGCCAAAAAGCATAATTGTCCAGGCACATGTTCTCTTTGAGAAAAGCAAACTTCTCCGTACGATCTGTGGGAACGGGGGAGGAACCAATCGATCACCGCTCCCGCGGTCTGTCGCAAAAAAATTAACTAAAGGAGAGGAAGCAAGGGCGTCAAGACTATACAGCCCACCAGAGGGCCTACCACCCAAACCTAGTTGCAAGCCAGCGACTGGAAAAAGACCGAAAGAGGCACGCAAAAGGGTCACAAGCGGGTCCTGAGAAAAGGAAAAGTGTCGGAACCTTGGGATACTTCAAAAGAAAAATCTTGAAAAACTTGTTCCCCAGAGGGTCGGTCCACCGAGGACAGGAGGCACACACTACAAGCACTCACCTTCATTGCACCGGCCGTGGAAGGCCCTGACCTACTATCAAGGGAGAGGGGCCTACAAGGGAAAAGCAATCTCGTTTTCAATTCCGGCAGGCAAAAAACTCACAAACGCCCGCAGGTCGGGAAATTAAAAAATGCCGGGAAAAAAAAAAAGGCCTGGGAAACCCCGACCGAGCGGAAACATCTGGAAAAAAAGGGACACAATTTTGGGCACGAATACGCGGTGGGCAGCTCTTTTTTCAGGATATACTATCAACGGCAACTGAGACAACCCTATCGGGCCGAGTACGTGGGCCATTCTCCTCCTTGGGATCACCGTCTGCGAGACAGCAGGCCCTCAAGAGGAGAGGGACTGGCATTATTGATGAGGTACCCAAAAAAGAAAGACACCCGAAGTGGTTGAATTGAAAAACAGCATGTTCTTGCCGAATGCACGTGAAAAGACTGGCCACCACTTTGTGAAGCGTCAAAACACCGAGGGAAGAACTCGATAAACGGCACAAATGGTGATGGGTCATCACGAGTGGATTTGAAAAACGGAAAAAGGACCTTGCGGAAGAAAACCGAAAATTTAAACAAGTTCATAAGGACAGCAAGACCTCGATCACCTCGCTGGTCAAAAGTGCAAATCGAGATCAGAACCGTCAATCCTCCACCACAAAAAGGAAGCCGGGGTCTACTGTTTGAGAAAAAGAATACTGTCGATTCCAGAGGAATAGTTGACCCGTCCCTTCTGAAAAAACAGAGCTGAACACCACCTCTCGTCCGAATACTAGATCGAGCAACAAGGAAGCGACCACCTCAGCTATCACTTCTATGTCCTCGGGGGCGCCGAGTCCTAAAAAAAGTAACTGCCCGTAATCGACTTGTAAGAAACAAGTTGGGGATAGTCTCACTGTTCGTTTCCTCTCGAAAAGAAAAACGTTTACGCCCGCCGCGGCATTTACGGCAGTGCTGCGTCCAGGGTGGTACCGAGACGGAATGGTGCCGCGTAGGTGCTATGCTCCTAGATTCAGGGGGGAGAATCTAGAAAATGTGGAGAATCATGTCCGGAGTCCTGGGCAGCTCGGTGTAGTGTCATATCTCGGTAAATCGATTTTAGGCCTGGCAACGGAGCGCGGAATCACTCAAAAAAAAAAAAGCCGCGGTCCCAGAAAACGTGAAGCGCATTTTCTCCTGGAGGAGGACTATTCGGGAAACCACGCCTCGAGAAGTATGCATTTTCCCTGGACACTCCAGCCTCTGGAGGGCATTTAACATCTAAGATCCTCAACAACAAAACTGGAAACGATATAGCGCAATTATGGTCGTCGGGAAGTAGGAATCTAAATGCCCGCAGAAGGGGCCGCTGAATTCCTGAAGGCCCTCTTAGGCGGTTACGTTGAAGGAGTGATGGGCCTCGACATGCAGGGCACCTAAGGGATAGCGTCTCCTGCGATCTTAACACCGCAGATCTGAAACAGGAGGCTGTTAAGTTGGTAGAACCTCGTACGCAGCTGCACATCCACGAGAACCACTCTGTCGGAGGCCAGCGAGGGTAGCCGGCATAAAATGCCTAGGCGACACTGCAGCGGCAACGTCGAAGTCGTTTCGCGAAACAAGCTCTCTAGAAAAAAACGTGTGTAACCAGCGATAGAGCCTGAAGGGAAGAAAAGCCAACCAGCTCGGCTAGAAGAGAGCGGAAAGCGGGACGTTGGGAGTTTCGGGGTGCAAAAGCTTCCAAGAAGCTCTTTTAGGCAGAGCTGGGGCTCTCACCTGGGAGTGCCGCGCCAGGCTTCGTTGGGGTCGGAAAAGGGTGATTCCACGCCATTCTTTTGGGGGGGATAAAGCGGCAATCGAACAACAGGGAAGACTGCAGGCCCGTTCAGCATAACGGGGGAGAAAAGGGAGTGCCGGCAATATGGAGCTTTCGGGGGAAAATAAACCACGATGAGCAGAAGGGGAGCAAAAAGGTGCCAATCGTCGGGAAAAGGTCAGGGCCGGCAAGGTGAAAAAAGTTTTGATCGTAACCCTCAAGGGCGACGGCACGAAAGCGTAACTCGGTGCAAGGCAACAACGTCAAGGTGCTCAAAGGATGGACGGCCGAGGAAATCCAGGGGGAGCGCGAAGCGGGCGCTAAAGATCGCCTGAAGCGCGAGAAGCAGGAATAAGCCCACGTGTAAGGAAGCGCAGGTTCAACGGGGGGGACCTTGTCGGGTCTTGCAACAGGAAAAATGCACCGCACATCGTGAAATTCCCCCAAAAGATGTCTTGTGGAAAAATCAAAATCGCCTGCTTTGGGGGGGAAGGAGAAGGGTCGAAGGCCATGAAAGTCCAGGGCCCGAAAGCTTTCCACGAGTATTACTGCGGGACACGCGTTAGAAAAAGGCAGAAAATGCATCCATCCAAAGCGAAAAGCGACAAAACTGAAAACAGACCTGACGTGCAGAACTGGGGAGGCCGCCGAAGGTCTCAACGGAAATGCAGGTGGCGGGAAAAACTGCACCCTTGATGGAAAGGTGCTTGGGAAGGCGGAAGCAAAAGGTCGGAAAAAAGGTGGACGTTGCTTAGCAGCGCACGCATTTCTGAAGAGGCAACTTGCAAAAAGGAGGGGTTTTACCCCGTGCATTTCCTCTCAGATAAGGGGTTAAGGGTACTCTGACATTTCCAACTCAGGTGGGGCTCATCCCTCTCTCAAAATCCAGACCTATGTTTTCTTGGTACTGTTCTCATCATACATCGAACATTGGGGTAAAAAAAAAAAACAAGGGCCGATTTCTAGATCAGAATTACTGACGGGAAGAAATGTTTGCGGCTTCGTGGATCAGCAACGAAAAAATCGTCTGTACTTGAGCTACGTCAGAATTTCAAATAGGGGGCCACCTCTTGATAGTTGCCGAGTTTAGCACGAGCGTTCTGGGAAGAGAACTGGTAAGAGGCTCCCTGTGGAATCTGCGTCGAGGAAATTTTTAGTCGGGGCCGGGTTGACAAGGGCTGGGATTAACAATGTTCAAGCGGCGCCTTTGGAAGTGAAGGAAAGCCGAACAAGGGATGGATGGACGATCAGCGATTAAAAAAAGGTCGGGGGGGGCTGGCTCTAAGGAATCCCAGGCCCTCTATGCAACGTAACGGCGGCGAAAGTAGAAAAAGACCAGCGCTGAAAAAGGATCTGGAGGAAGCTGGGAGAGGGAAGTATGCTGGCCCCTTGCCGGACGCCGGGAACAGACTGTCCCCAAACCGGGCTGATACGCAATAAAGGCGCGCAGACAGGGACAGACCCGTGCCGTGGGAGAGGGCGCATGGGCCCGCTTAGCAAATAACTGGCAGAGCAAGTTGGCTGAAACAAAAGGGGGGGGGACGGTATCGTGCGAGTGACTGGACGTGTGCGCTTTTACTGGAAGCGTCTCACCTGAAGCCGGAGAGGTCTCGCATTAAAAGAAAGAAAGGAGAGGTCAGCTAGGATTGGTTCGAAGACTTGCAGGTTTCTCTAAAATCTCTAACAGGAATGATGATCGTCATTAAGAACCTGAAACGAAGAACCGGGGGCCTAGAATTCAGGCTGCTAAGAAAAAAAATCAGTCTTCACGTTCCAAAAGGACACAGGAATCGCCCCAGACCACATTCCGCGCGCCTGGCGTAAAACGAAAATCCGACATGCCCACTGGTGGGGTCAACAGCGGGCACCCATAACAGCATTTCCACAGGGGGCAAGGGGAGTGCTATCCTCTCCCATCAAATGGGGGGGTGGTCGCAAGATGCGTTGAAAAAAAGGGCGAGACAGCCGATAGGGAACTTGCTGACCTCTGTGAGGGATTCAGTTGCAGCTGCAACTGCAGGGTCGCCAGCCAGCATCTCCCCAGAGCGGAAAAAAATCGACCGTGACTCAAAGTGGTCCTAAAACTGGGGCGGCACAAGGAAGAAACTTATCGGGCTTGTGGGGAGAGAGCCAAAACACCGAGAGGGGAGTACGAAATTCCCGGAAATCCATAAAATCTGATTCCAGCAGGGGGCGAGAGAAACACACTTTGAACTTGGCCGGCCCCGGAAAGGAATGATATGTTACCGTAGGGCAGCACTGGTCCTGACCAAAGGTGGTCTTAGTCACAAAAATCCCCGCACCCGTCTGGGATAAACTTCCACTGCTCGCAAAATCGTCAAGAAAAGGGGCACGGGAGTCGTCGTGAAGTCCGTGATTTTTTCTGCTCCAGGACACGCCCTCGGGCGTAAAAAAAAAATCCGATTCGAAAGAAATATCGCTCGACGAAATCTGCCAAAGGTGGGGGTTCGGCCCCATCGGTGAGTCTGGTCAGTGCTGGCTGCAAGCCAAGGCAATAAGAGGAGAGGCCGCAACTGGCGTAGATCTCGAATTCGAAACAAAAAAGAACAAAAATAAACAGGGGGGGGGGCAACAATAAAAAAAAAACATCCACATATACACTACCCCGAGAGGAATCCAGCGCGGGTAAGAAAGTCCAGAATCTCAGTCAGAACAAGACTCGCCTGAGGAAACGACAAAGGTCAGAACCGGGATGGCCCGGCAACTCCCGTAGAAAGGACATTCGAAACCCACCAGCGTGGAGCCGGGGAGAACAAGAAGAAGAAACGGGCGGAATGTCTCTCCATTCTACGGTTTGCTCGGAAGGGGCGAAATGATCTCGTGGACGAGAAAACGGAGGTTGGCAAGCGAACGGGGGACTCGCCCGAAGGGGAAGAAACTTTTCCGTGCCGACAACACGCCTGGCCGCGGATCTGGAAAACCCGCGGGGAGAGTTTTCAAGGTTTTAGAGTATGGGGGACAAAAGCCCCCGGCAGAAAGGAACGATAAACCCCTGGAGAAGGCATCTCGTGCGCGAAAAAACTTGGGGGAAAGTCAGAATTGGGAACCAGATCTCGTCCATCAACAAAAACCCTCGATCAAAGGTATTCTAAGCCTATAAGAAAACTACGATTTGGGATCAACCGTGCTTGGGAGCAAACCAGTTCTTGCCGATGGTTTCACGTCAGAAAGGGAGGTGGAGATAAAAAACTTTGTGAAGGGGTCACATCCCGAAGAGGGATTAAAAGCTCGATGAACTGCAAACCAAAAGTTACGAGGACAACACGCTGGGAGTTTCAAGAAAAGCATCTTGGGCACCGTAACAGGAAACGGACAGGCCTGGCACATAGGGCGGGCGTCAGGAAAGAGGACGATCAGATCGGCGAGGAGAACCTCCAAAACGGGGGTGATGATTCGTGGGAAGAAAGATGCACCGTTTGTCCCGGGGGGGGGGAAGGATCCTTTTCGAAGCCAGGTCGTTCCAGCGGCTCGCCAGTTTCTGAAGAAAAGGACAATGAACAGAAGCAACCGCCGATCGGAAAAACCCCTCGGGGAGCCCCGCTCAAATCCGCCGGAAAGACTACGCCGAGTGTGACGGGGGTGGATGCGATGCACCCATAGCAGGTGTGGGGGTGGGGGGGGCCCGGATCGCGTGGTAAAACAGTTGGGATGAACTCTCCACCTTTTGAGTGGCGAAACTACGACACAAGGGAGAGAAGGACTCTAGCCGCCGGCAGGCTTCCGGAACATCACTGACGAATACATCGGAGGGGGAAGGCCTCAGGATGCCGGTTTTCGAAACGAGATGTTCGCGCCAAAATTTTTCCTCTCCCGAAAGACCTGGGAAAAAAAAATTTTCGGTGGGAAGCAGGCGAACCTCGAACTGAGTCCTGGCTATAAGTCGAAGCCACGAATCACAAGACACGGATGCAGCTGGGAGAAGGGGCGAGGAATTCTGCCGCGCAATCTTCAAACGAAGGTCAGGCTTACGCAATGGGGCAGAACTGAGCAAAAGTTCGGTGCGATGCTCGAATCAAACAAAAACTGAGAAAAGTATATAGACAGCTCGAAATGAAAAAACAGTGGGAAGAGGTATGATCTACATTAAAATCACAGGCGGATTGTTTCGAGTAGGGAAAGAAGATTCAAGATCCGATAATTTAACGGGGAGAATGATGGCCGATACAGAGTCCAGCCGACCTTGGAGCTGAGCTGATCTCACCAAGACAAGGAGATGACCCAGGTCGGCATTAGCCGAGAGGGTTCGAGCTAACAAAGAGATAACCGGCATCGGGGAGGAAAGCGGGTACTTCATAAGAGAGGGGGGCAAGGGAAACATGCACCTGCCACTCCACTTTCCAGAGAAGTATCTAGTGTCGTTTCGTGGCGCGGCCTGAAAAGGGGCGCGAGGAAATCCCGTTGCACGTGGCACGCGATCAAGAATGGGCATCGTCAAGCCGGCCAGATCTGAGGAGAAGAGGACAAGACCGGTAGATGCGGAGCGGGGTGTATAGGGATCTCGGAGTCCGCTGGAAGGCCGAGCGCTGGTAAGACTCCTCGGGAGAAGGGCAGGAGGGCGCCGACACGGAAGACCTGGCCGAAATCTCGGGTGCACGGAGTCACAGAAAGCGATCACTCAAAGTCGGTTGGTAATCGGCTCGAAGATCTAAAAAGAGCTTACTCCAGAAGAGGAAAGGGGACCGGGACGATGAACGTGGGGTCGTCTAGAAAAAAGAATGGGTCCTGCAAGGGTAGAACTCCGCGATGAATGACAGGCGGAGAGTGGTGGGTACTGAACTTCCTCGGAAGGCCCAATTTTGATCGCAATCGTTGTCACGACATCGGCACATCTGGGTCAAGTTCAAAAAGAGGGATTGAAAAAACGGCACCATGCATAATCCTGCAGACAGGGAGAGGCTGAGGCGGCGCTTAGGTCTGATAACGGTCGCTGTGAAATTGGGGGGGAAAAAGATATCAATAGAAAATTGGTGAAGGGTTGACTTGCTGATCGCGCAACAACACTGAGAGCGTTAAACGGAAGATTGCCACCCAAAAGACGAGGGTAATCTAGGGACAAGGGATGCAACATTCCGGGTGGAAGCGAAGGCGCAATTTCACAAGGAAGACCTTAGGGGGAGGGTCTTAAAAAAAGAAATAAAAGACGGGGCCTCAAAGGACAGGACATGGCGCTCAAAAACAGAAAGAAAACCGCAGGTCTTGGAGCGCTAAGAAGGCGCTGGTCCTCGCCACTGTGAAATCAAGGAAAGGAAAACGGCTGCCTGTGGAAACAACCGGGGTCCCATTTCGCAAGACCTGGTAAGGGGTCTTCCGGAGCAAAAGAGGGAACCGGTTGGTAGTCACAAAAGCCTCTGCTAAAGATGCAATTGCACCGAAAGGTGATTACTGCGGTCGGGACGCCCCAGGCCTTTATTCCTGCAGCTTGGGGAATCGAGCATACGCGTGTCGGCTCGCATTCTAACTGTGGGGGTCGTTGTAAGTGGATGTCGCAGATATCCTCGTTTACGAGCTGGTGACATGTCCCCAGGCACAAGAGCTCTCTTTCCGTAGAGGTTAGAGCGCCGTGATCGGGTGAGTGGCCTCCAAAAAGAGGGCCTTTAAGGTGCTGGCAGCGGCTTCGGAATGGGAGCACCGGGAAGATTATGAAAGGGAGCACACACGAACTTGATCATGGTTAAAAGAGACTGCCAAAGTGCATTTGGAGAGTCGCGGCCTAGGGTGGGAAAGGCCCGAGACGTCGTCAACGTCTGGGTTACCGTCGGCCACCTCAGATATCAGTACCAGACGGCCGAGCGGGGGGGACCCTGGTGCTCCGGGCAAGGTTACCGTCTACCTCCCATCTCGGTGGTCAAAGAAGTAACAAGGTTATTGCTGGAAGCGAATCCGAGGTCTCATGTGTAGGGGAACGTTGAATTGCTCTGACGCAGCCCCAGCCAACTACTTCAACGTCGGCACCACGCCTCGAAAAAAGCTGGACCGGCGCGCCGGCCTCGTGGCGCCAAGGGGGGGCCGGCGTCGCATGGGAAAGACAGCTAAGACTTGGTAAGACGGGAACAAATCCCTTCACCACCCAGGACTAAGCAATCCTTCAGTTCAGTTCTGTCGATCACGTTGCAAACAGGAGAGAAGGGCTCGACCCCTGTTGGTGATGCTGCTCGGGTGGCGGGGGAAAGGGCAAGAACGGGAACGAAGCGGGGGGGGGCACCTGGTGAAAAACACGGTGGGCGTGGCGGAAGGCTGGGAACGTCTGCGGCCGTAAAAGTAGGGTGCCGGTTGCAGCTGACTACTTTCCGGCTGGGGTAACTGATGAACGGCTGAGGGGAACAGTACCCTAAGAATATTGGGGAAGGCTCGAGTGTTCTCTTTAGGCTTTACATTGTCTTCGCAAAGGAAAAAAAACAACAAACAGGGAGGAGGAAAAATATATATGAAAACCCAGCGTGACAAAGCGGAAACTACGAGCAGCCTAGCCACTTGCCTGCTCTAAGATCAACTCCCACAGAAAAGGGGGGAAAAAAACAGGAAGCGGCCATTCACCAACGAAGAAAAAAGCTCAGCGCCTTGAGCAACATACGACAGAACCGGGACTTGTGGTTCAACCCAGGTTGGGAAAATCTAAGGGTTGGGTGTTCCTGACTCAGCGATCGCCAGCACTTGGGGCCGGACGACTCGCAGCAAATCGCGACGACTGCTTTCTAGAACCCGGGGTGCCGGGTAAAGGTACAGGACGCATCCGGCCGAGCACTCGCGACACTCCAAGTCCCCCGCGCCAGGATACAGGTTGCATTACCAGCCTGGCGGCGCGCCGAAAAAAATTAGTGAGTCCTGGGGATGCTCATGAAACCGAAACATGCGTCAAAGCGAAAGAAAAAGGGGGGTTCCATACACGAGAGTGCGGCCAAATCTGGGAAAGCAAAAGACACAAACACACTTGACCATAATTAGGGTAACCCGGTCTAAATGACCCATGTTTACGGGTGAAAGAAACTGGCTCCAGAGTTAGGCCCAGACGGTACTCCCAAAAGCCGCTCGTGCATCACTACAACCACGGCCTCGGCACTCGGGACGGAAACTTCAAATGATCACGTAGAACGGAAGGCTCGGAAACGAAACTGGGGTCGCAGTGGATGCGTCAAAACTGTCGAAACTTCCGATGGTTGGACGGACACGACACGAACCTCTCGACGAAACGGCCATCGAGGTTTCGGTTCGGGGGCCACATCGGGGTCCGCGAATGGACTGGCAGCCCGGACAAAAGAGACGCGCGACTCTGTACCGATAGATGGGTACCGTCCAAGAACCACCGGTTGGGGGGACGGATAAATGTACCAACCTCTGCCAGGCCCGTGAATCAAAGGGCGAAGCGGGCCACCTCAAGCGCGCGTCATGCACCCCGGTGGATCAAACCATGTATCAGACCCCATGGTGTGTGGGGGTGGGGGGGGTGTGTTGGGGGGTGGGGGGGGGGGGGGGGGGGGGGTTGAGTTTTGGGGAGGTGTGCGTACATGGCGGGGGTTTGTGTTTTGGCGCGTGGATGGCGGGAAGGTTGTGTTTTGTGTGTTTGTCCCCCCTCCCCCTCGTAGTTCCCTGAACCCCATCTCCCTGCGCTGACCTCCGCCTAGTGGGACTCGAGACTTCCCGCCCGAAGGGAACGGCATTCGATCCGGGTCGGCTGGCGCGGCCTTGGCGAAAGGATGATCGCCGGGCCGTGCTAAGCGCGCAAAGGCACGGAACTCACCAGGTCGTCCAGAATGCGGCCTAAGTGGGGCTACACCACCTGCATCCCCACCCCCTGAGAAGGCAGGCGTGTGCAGCGGGACTCCTATTTATGTGGGGGGGGGGCCAAGAGACACAGGTCTTTTTTCACTCTCTGAGGTGGGGGCCCTTCATCAAAAGGCAGAGAACCCCTTTCGCTCATCGACTGGAGCTCCACGTCGAGTTCCCCTCTCGACGACCCCAAGCGATCATAAGCACCGCTCGCTAGAAGCTCATAATTCTAACGCGGAAATCACGTTAAGGGGGGGATCAAATCGAAGTTGTGGTTTGTGGTCACCACTGCAACGATTTTTCCACTTGGCTGCACCCTTGCGGGTTGGTCAAATTGGGGGCCGAAAACTCGAGGCAGCCTTACAGAAGTGAAGGCACCAGGGACCCACTCCTGTTTACAAAACAAAACGCTAAGCGCAGGACGGGAGGTGTCGAATGTCGCAGAAAAAAAAATTCATGCCGTCCAAAAACACCTCGATCGGGAGTCCCGACTCTGGAGATCAGCGCGCCGCCTTCTGTAAAAAACACACAAGGGTTGAGGGGGAACGTCAAGAGGCGTGCCACCCCGTTGCTCAAACCTGCAGGCCGGTCTTCCCTTCCTTCCTTCTTAAAATCCTAGTAACTCAACGCTGAGCAAAAAGGTCCGGAGAGCAACCCTCGAAAAAAGCCAGCAGCTCCGGCGCGATGTCCGAAGGCAGATCGTTCCGGCGGGTGGCTGGAGTCAGGTCCCGAAACTGATAAGCGTGGGCCGACGAAAAATAACACTGGTCGTGAAAAAACCAAGAAACAGAAAAGACCTCGATACGACCGCTGGCCGGGAAGTGCTCCGCATTTGCTAATCAACAGGGCACGGACGAGGAAAGAACTGACCGCGGTAGGATCTCCAATGCCTCCTCGATAGGTTCCTAAGGATGTGAAATCCGAAAAAAGATTAACTCAAAGGCAAAGCCCGCCTGGGTGTCAGCTCATGGGCATCAGTTACCGATCGTACGGCGCCGCTAAACTGTTCAGATGCAGAGAAAACATCAAGAAATCGTCCGGAAAGTAACTCGGGCTTCGTCGCAGTGGCGAGGGAAATTCGCCTCGGACCTCAAATTTACATTTTTCCCTGTACGGAAAACTGCCGAGCGGAATGCATCTCCATTTCTGAGCGGTGAGGGCTCTTACAAACGCGGAAATAGGATACTCGAGAGTCGTGATCGAACGGGGGAAAAGTGCGGAAAACTGCATCGTCAACAGGGAAGTATGGCGAAAAGTGCCTGCGTGCTAGGGCGTCACGGGGGGCAGCTGGGGGGGGGGGGTTGGGGGGGGGGGGGTGATCGGGGGGTGATACTTCCCCCGACGCAGGGGGGGGCGGCTCCCCCTTGAAAAAGGCAGTTTGAAAAGCCACGAGGCAAAAAGAAATCGGACACACCCAGGCGGGCATTTTGCCGGAGGGGGACATTTTTTCGAAGAATCTTGCAGGCGTGCGCACAGAGGAAGCAAACCAACGGGAAGAGAAACATCCGCGGAAAGTTAAAGATCGAGAAAACTGACAGGCGAGCACTGCCGGCGGCGGTATCACGGCGTTTTCCACTTTCGGTTCGGTAACGAAAAAGGTAACTTCCACACGGGGGTCTGAAGCGAGCACGCCTGACTGAAGATGGGAAAAGGAACGTAAGCCTAGCTTCTACAGAGCCGGGAGCGGGGAGCGTGGCGAGGGAGGTGGCTGGCGTCCCGAAAACGAAGCGGTCTGTTTAAAAAAAGGGACAATAATGGACGGTCGCCAACCTAGGGGAACGGCACTGGCGCACGTCTGGGGGCGAAAAGGCGGCACTCGGCGAGGGACAAATTAGTGGTTATGACCAACCGAAAAGGCCCGAGGCGTCTCGAACCGCGCAAAAGAAAGCCAACCATCAGGTGAAGCGAGGCCTGATGGACGGAAAGAACGGGAGGGGGATTCAGGGCCGGCAAGTTCCTGAAAACGTAATCCGCCCTAGTGATAACAGGGGCAGTATGTTGGCTCGGCAAAATGCCATCGGCGAAAGGGTGCAGAACGGCACAAAGGTGATCGCAAGAACAATGGGCGGACAAATCTGCAATAAAAAGGACCTTGCAATAAACTCAGTTGATCAACGAACGTGAGAACGGGAGCAAAATCAATCCAGAAAACAGGCAGAACGCAGATGAGCGGGCTGAAAAAGGGCGCTGGAGAGGCCCACGAAAAAAAGAATCGCCAGGGGATCCGCTGAGCGGGGGCAACCACCTCAGCGCTTCCACACCGCAGGGGGTTGCCCCCCACTCCGGGTGCGGTTTCCTATGCCAGCAGAAGGGGGGGGGGTGAAAGGTGTGTAGAAAAAGCCATCGTCGCACTTTGGCGTGAAGAGGAGTAAAAGTTCTCGTGGGCTCTAGCGACACACTATTCTCTCGCCAAGGCTAAAGAGCCAACGCATAAAACAGAGGGCGCTTCGCCGTACTTTGGCCTAGTCCGCCCGCTTGGGATGCGCAATCAAGCAGGTGACTTGAAAAATTGTCTCACAATTCGAGATGGGGCCTGCACCTGGAGGGGGCGGGCCGTATAAAGGGGGCGTACGAAAGTGGTCGGGATCAATGGGGACCGGAAAGGCGGACCGAGCTCGAAAGGGAGGCTTTTATGAAATGGAGAGGAGGAACGCACTCGGGACGTGCCCTATGGCAGGACCAAAATCCCGACATCGAAGATCACGCGGACGAGGGACGCAGGAGCCGAGGGAATGATTTCGCCGCAGACCGCGACCTGGGGGGGAGGGCCAACCTCCAAAAACGGGGTCACAACTGGTCTGCTTGGCACCATCGTAAGTGGAGCAGAGAAGCTGCGTCGGACGGAAGCCAGACGTCCGTAGCAGGAAAACAGTTCTCATTTTGAAGCCTGTGCATCCCGCTTTTGGCGATATAAGTGATTCACGAGCAGGGGGGGGCGGGGCCTTTGGGGCTACCCCCCCCCAAAAAAAAAGAAACGCATTATAGACAGATGCATGGTAGAGACGGGGTAGTCCTGCGGCCGAATAAGGGTTACCCCAAAAAGTTTGTCAAAGGCGGGTTTTACGAAGTTTCCAGCGGCATCAATAGAGGTGTCTAAGCAAGGGCCGATGACCTTCCTCAGGGAGGTTAGGGCTTCTAAATACGCATCCAAAAAAAGCCTCAACGTCGGCCCGACGTCCAAAGCTTACCCTTAAAGTGGCACGAAGGTCCCCGCTGAAAGGTAAAGATTTATGCGAAAAAGGCCGCTCGTGACGCTAACAAACTAACGGCAACTGGATGATACGCATCCATATCGCTACGCAAGACGTCGACAAAACACACAAAGGGGTGTTTCTGACTAGCGCGCTGGCACTAAAAGCGGCCATACAACGGGAACGTAAAAAACACTGGGGAAAAAAAAAAAAAAAATGTCCTGGGGTGTACTTGTAACACAGGTTGGGGTTAGGCTAGTCGGGTGAAAAAACTGCGGCGTGGTCTTACCTGCTGGAGGGGTCGGTGCGCTTCAAGGGAATGGCCCATCGGGCCCTGAAGCTAGACGAGGCCTTCCACTAAGACGAAGATATTGACCCCATGGAGGCCACGGAGTACCAGTTTCTC
>Ga0179593_1403715_pt1 | contig 14195 bp, 16 predicted proteins | sample CZODoug2_1_08_16_FD_185931 | JGI IMG/M metagenome (GOLD analysis project Ga0179593, IMG submission 185931) | Vadose zone soil fungal communities from Angelo Coast Range Reserve, California, USA - CZODoug2_1_08_16fungal (PacBio error correction) | ecosystem: Environmental > Terrestrial > Soil >...
ACGATACCGGACTAAGGAGTCTTCTACAGAAAGAAGCGAGGAAAAAAAGGAAAAAAGCGAAAGGGGAGAAATGGAAACTGATACCGAAACCAGAGAACATGTGATGAATAGAAGGATAGGGAGGAAGAGCCTGAGAGAAGACAAAAACGAATGAACGGAAGGTGAGGTCTCCGGGAGGAATCACTGTGAAGAAAATTAGATTGGGTCATCTTGCGCGAGCACTGACAGATATTCAAGACTAAAAAAAGTGTGGACGTGAGGGGATCTTCCAAGCATCTTCGAAAAACGAGTCGTGCTGATCATAGCGGGGGAGGGGGGAGACAAAAACATGAGCCGCGAATGGGTCAGAAATAATTCTCTTAAAAGAGAGGACAATGCTGGGGGTAGAGGCAAAATTGATGTTGAGATCGCTTCAACTCTCAGGGACAGAAGGATAGCAGGGGGGGTAAGTTCTCTTCGAGACAAGAAAAAAACGGCGAACTAGAAAAAAAGACGGAAGGGGAGTCAGACCGTTCTTCGAAGGAGGGTCGATCAAGAAAATAAGTCTCTGGGAAAAAAAAATACCAACCTGCCCAATCAAGAGAGACGGGGAAGTCAAGAAAAAACAAAAAAAAGGGAAAAGGCTGCACGAAAAATTAGTGCGTTTTTGACGAAAAAGAGGAGGGCGAGAGTGAAAGATGGGGCGTACTTGGCCAAAGAAGAAACAAAATCACGGAGGCGAATATCGTGAGAGGAAATACTGCGGCCTACATAGGACATGACAGAAAATGAGTACGCAGACAGACATTGGGGGAGAATCGCAACTTCGGTGAGTGTGCGGGACATCGCGGTAAAAGATTGGAGGTGGAAAAAAGGGGATGCGAAAAGTCAACAACAAATCGACCGGGATCGTAACAGAAGAGGGGTTGGAAAACGGATAACAAAGGAAAAAGACTCATCACGATGGAAGAGAGCGACAGTAGACGGGGGTAAATAGGAGGCCTTATGAACATGCCTAAAATTTATGTGAGAGGACAAATCTAGAGACACCCAAATAGGAAGGGGAAAAAGAGAGAGATGTAAGGGAAATTCAATTTTGGACGATAAGAAAAGTCAAGAAAAATAGATACTTCGGAGTGAGAATGGTCACAACACAAACGGCTGTACGGGAAGGGTGGGCTGGTTCCGCACGAATAAGAGTGGGGGGGGGGACCTCACCCCAGCGCAACGGACAATGGGCGTAAAAATGTTAAAATCCACGAGGGCCTGATTACATGACAAGGCCTATGATAATGCGTAGAAACGGAGCGAAATCCACTAAGGAGTCAGAGAGAAAGGGGCGATCTCCGGACTAAAAAGCTGAAGAGGTTCCTTGGGCAAAAACCAAACAGGAGTGTGAAACGAAGGGTCAGAGAGAAAGAACGAGGAAATGGAATTATGAAAGTGTGGAACTGAACCGCGAGATCTGTGCTCAGAAAGAAAAAACAGGAAGGAAGACATAAAAACGGCAGGGAGAAAAAAAAAGGCGCTATCTCTGAATTGAAAAAAATAAGGAGAGGAAAACAACAGACGAGTAAAAATCTTCATTAAGGGCAAAAGAGGCTGATCAAAAAGCGGTACGGGAGGGGGAAAACTCTAAAATGTGCAGAATTGGCCAAATAAACTAGAGGACTGTGGGGAAAGAAGAGCAGTCACGCCGAAAAATACGAAAAAAGGCTGGGACAAAAAAATCGGGCAGTGTGGCTAAACAGGAGACGAGAAACATTGATCAGAAAAAAAACTCCATGGGACAGGGAGGGAGTACTGAAGTGTGAATAACCATGAGGCCGATTAAAGGCCAGAAACAGACACTGGCGGGACGGACGGGCATAGAAATGTGTAAACAAGGCAGGGGAAAAAGGTGGTTTACTCGGGGGAACAAAGACCAAGGAGGTAAACTGGGTAAACGGTCTACTTGTTGGATCAGGGCCGTAGGGGGTCGTGCTAGGGGCGGACGCGATAACAAAGGGAGAAAGGGGGGTAATGAGAAGTGTAGATCGAAATTACTAAAGAACAAGCGGGGTCTCTTATCGAAAATTTCAAAAACCCTTGAAACGGTACTCGGGGGCGGAGAGCAAGGTGGGAGGATGACTCTCTGTTGTCAAAAGAAGAATAAAGGAAACATCTCAAATGGAAGAGGTGGGAGTAGAGAGTAGAAATAGAGCTGGATGAAAGGCCACAATCTGAGCCAATGGTAAGTAATCCTTAGCACAGCACCGGGGTCGCGCTAAAATGCAGAAGAAGGGGTGAATCACAACCGTGTTCGAAGTAAGTTGGACAAAAAGAGAACGTAAAAAGAAAAGTAGCAGGAGTGGGTAGTAAAGAAAGCTTAAGAGGCACGGGTGGGGATAAAACAGACGAAAGGGAGGGGAACAAGAACCAAAATTAACAAAGAAGCAGGCCAAAAAAAAGGATAGATATGAAAATGAATGACAACAAAAATAGGAGCGTCAGAAGGAAATAAAGAGAGTACTTACATGCTCCAAGAGGGCAACTATCGAATTGCAAATTAAATTTGGTGACCCCAGTGAGCATTGGGGAAACAAAAATAGGAACCCATATTGTGAAAGAAAATCTGAACACAGATTCATCGGACCTAGAAATCGGACATGCTCAAGCGGAGAAAAAAAGAAGCAACATGGTGTGGGACGGGGGGGAGAAAGGACTTACCCAAGAAAAAAAAAAACGCTGAGGATGAAAAGGAAAAAAAGCAAAACCGCGAAATGCTGGCGGGGAAGAGGAAACGCTGAAAGGAAGGTCTTATTTGGAAAAAATATAGCTGTCTCATTCAAGGCAAAGACGCCGAATGAAACGCGGTGATACGGAGAGGGAAGAAATACGACGTAGCTCACCGGCATATGCAGAGAGGCCTTCTCTCCCTAACGCAGAAAGAACTGAGGGACGTGGTACTGTTTCACCAGCTCCATATGAAGGGTAAGAATCATATAGAGGAGCGACAAAAAAGGTAAGAAGGTGATCCACTCGAAAGGGGGAATGTGGGGGGGGGTCCATTTTGTGAAACAGAAAAATCGAAATCTCCAGAGAAACAACTCTTACCGGTCATGATATACCAAACAATCGAGCACAAAGCAGTAAGATCACGACGAATGGGCCATGTGGGGATGAAATCAGAACGATACGGTCTTTCACTCTTGGGGGGCTATCGAGTCAGTCTGGGCATACACATTTGTGAGTGGTCCGGAGGGAATTAGGAAGAAACCGTGATAAAAAAGGGGCGTACAGTACTCAGATGACGTCATGAAGACAGGTTAAAATTTCAGCATGAGAGAGACTAGTAAAGCAGAAATAGGGATTAGTCGGGGGGGGAGGGGAGGGGTCTAAATCAGCGCATATAGGGGCAGGAGTCAAGAAAAGGGGAGGGAAAGGGAGGGCGCAACCACACATTAAAAAAGGAAAGGAGAAAGCACACAAGGGATCGGTCATTATGTAAATGAGAAGTGCGGTAGATGTAGTACCATGGGATTGAAAAGCGTAGCAAACAAAATGGGGTGAGGGAAGGGGGATACCGGAAACTTGAGTGCAACGATTGGAATGGCTTGGTAATGGTCGGAGTTGTGTGAAGAAGGAACTAAAGGCGATCTAGGACAACAACGTAATGTTTCTATGAGAAGCGCAGGAGAGAGTAGGCGGGAAACTAAAGAGGGGGCTAGGATGGGAATAGGAACTCGGCGAAGAGGAGGAGGGAATATAATCTACTATGGTTTAGCCCGGATACCGGAAGAAGCTAAGGAGCGAGCGGGAAAAAGTCAAGGGGGGGTATATTATCAAAAAGGAACGCGCATGCCGAATGAACTTGGGGGTAGGTTTGGGTGCGGGACGCAAGCTGAAAACCTAAAGGATGTAGCGCCTGCGAGAGGGGTGTGGTATCTCAACAAGGTACGCTTTAGATGAACGGTAGAAAAAAGAAGTAGAAGAAGAATCACGACAACAACCAGTGAGTCATACACCTTTTCTTTTATACAGGGAAGGTAGAAGGCAAGGATAAGCGAAAAAAAAAGAAAATTCCACGAATCAAAGCGGAGACGGGGTGAAGTGAACAAAAAAACAATACAACGGAAAAACACAAAGGTAAGGAAGTACACAGGACTTAACTCTTCGGAAACAGGCAAACATTACTCAGGAAAGAAGATGTCCTAGTTCGGAGTAGAGCCTCCAAAAAAAGATCATAACAACCGTTAAAAAAACTCCCAAATCGCGAGGCAAAACAGAAAGAACAGGGCACGAGAATGCAGAAAATCTTATATCACGCCGCTGGGAAAGAAAAAGAACTAAGACAAAATAAAAGAAAGCAAGAACCGGAGAGAAAAACAGGTGCCTGAGGTAGTAGAAGAGGAAATGGGAAACCGAAACAAGGAGTGAAAACGGGTGGTGCCAGACCCTATTAAGAACGGGAAAACCTCACTGAGTCGTGATCAAGAAAACTTGACAAAAGGAAGGAAGCGCGGAAGAATGAGGGAGAAGGGCAAAGAGAAGAAGGTTCCGAATCCTTTCTACTGCCGAGGGGGGAAGCCTACCGAGAGCCGCGCATAAGTGAACCTCTGAAAGGAAGTAGTGCTGTGGCAGGTCCGGCCTCGGGGGAAGGCTTAGCTTAGCCTGAGATAGGGGGTGTAAGAGGTTGAAAAAAAATGCAAAGAACAAATCAAGGATATTCAAACAGGCAAGAAAACTCAGTAGAATCAAAAAGCGACAAGGATTTCAACCATGAGAAATGAAGATCTACGGTATGAAGAATCTCAAAAACAAGAGTAGAAAGTAGTTAAAGGAGGAGAGAGATACACGAGTACTAGTTCTGACCATTCATAGCCATATCAAAACTGGATCAGGATTATGAAGGGAGCTAAAAAATATAAGGTTTATGGCCAAAAAAACCTTATATTTATCCGGAGGATTCCAACAAAGGAGAATATAGAAGAAGGGGGTCAAAAACGACAAAGGATCAGGAGAAGAAAAACTAAATCGTCTCTTAAGGGAAAACAGATAAGAGATTCAAGTCGGACTTCTATTTTTGAGCCTAAGAAAAGAAAAAAGGGGAAAAGGCCACCGATTGAGAATGAAAAAGATGACGGCACGATTGAAAGAACTACACAGAGTTCCCTAGAAAGAAAGAAGGGGGGAAATAAGGGAAATAATACGCGTGCTTTCGAAAATAAGGAGTGGCGTAAAAACCAGGGAGTAAAACTTTTTAAAAGAACCAGAGGGAAAAGGAGAGGAACCCGGTGGCTAAATACGGAGAAGGTTCGAGAAAGTTAAGGAGCAGAGTATAGCGGGGTTCACAATTGGGACATATTATGGAGAGAAATAGAGGAGAGAAGCAGGGCGATGCCATCTCCTATGGGAAAGGGGGAAGGGAAGAAATTGGCAGACTTTGTACTACCACTCCAAATCTATAGAAAAAAAGAAGGGGAAATTTGGTAGAGGCCGCTTTCAGAAATGAAAGAAAAAGCCATCTGTAAAAGAGGAGGGGGTAAACAGCAAAAGGAATCTGCACCTAAATAAAGTACATATGTATAGAATTCGAACAAAGCAAGGCGGCCGAAAAAAAAGAGAAAAAAGACGAAGTGTGGGAGACAAGCACCATTGGGAAACCCAAAAAAACCAAGGTGCAACAGGGAAGGGGAGCCGGGGAAGGGGAAGTTCTATCCGAAAAAAAACAGGGAACATACAGCTCGTGTGGAAAAAGAGGGTGATCATCGACTGAAGAGGAAAACCGGGCGCAAGAAACAAAAGGATAAACACGTAAGAAACTCATCGACGGAGCAGAAAAAACATGCAGAAAGAAATTAATTAAGCGGAAGCAAACTACACGGTGACGAATAGCAGGAGGACAGCCGAAGGAGGTAGGAAGAGTAAGTACTTCTGTCTAAGGTAGGCGTAAGGTAAAAAACGAAAAAAAAGAAATAAACTAGAAATCCAGGAAAGGAAAGGTCAAAAATCAAAAGAAGAAGGGTCACGACAGTAGGACTAAGAGCGAAAGAATAGAAATTTGATTCGAAGAAGAAGAAGAAGCTAAAAAAAGGATTGCGGATGATCTCAAACAGCAGGAGCAAAGCTCACATGAAGAAAGAACGGTGGGGCCCTAGAAAGGGAGGCCCACCCGGGGAAGTTGGTGTGCGTCGTAGTCAATTGATAAAAAAAAGGGCTCAAGCTAAGTAGAAAGCAAGACAGCACGAACAATAAAAAGGGGAGGCGACTTCTAAAAGGAGACAAAAGCGTGGACAGCGCGTGAACGTCCTCGGTTATCTTACGGGGGGAACTCGTGCAAGAGAAAAACAACACTGTCAAGAATTGAAAATCGATCGCGGGCGGACAGAAGGAGAACGGGGTAGAACTCTGAAACCACAAGCGTGACACAAATGGGGAAAATCCATGCAGAAAGGGGGGATATAAAAATAAACGACAGGAAAAAAAAAAAAATCAGAGGGGCAAAGTAAGAGGGGGCAGGAAACTTAAGATAAGAAAACGAAGTTGAGGTGTCACTGAGAGACAGAGCACCAAGAAAAAAGGGGAACAAAAGCAAAGGGAGGCCGAGGGGCAGGGGAATGAGCTGGTTTCCAAAAAACAAAGGTGAAAAAAAATATCTGAGGAACTCTTGGGCTCCGAAACGTGGCCTTGACATATTAAGGAATAGAATCGCAGAGAACCAAAGAAAAGAGGTACGGGCCGCTGCGAGAAAGTGGAGGTAAGAAAAAGATCAGACAACAAGGCCACCAGTGCGGTAGAGGGTAAGAGCGAAAAAACAACATGAAAACATTAAAAATAGAGAAAGAAATAATCGATTATCTAAAAACTCAATACATGAGTGTTGCTTCAGCGTTGAGCTTTGACAATTGAAAGGCGGAAATCAACCTGGCGGGTTGTGGGATAAGAACTCGGGGTACAGGATGTATACAGAAGAGAAGAAAGAGTATGGAAAAAGACCGGAGAAGATATAGAGGGGGTAACAGCAAATGGCATGAGGTGGTGGGGTACATATACTACCAGAAATATGGGGCCCTGTCTATGGGATAGTAAGAATCGAGGGAGTCAGAAAGCCCTTAAGCTTCGGTGTGAAAAAAAAACAAGGGGGGGGACTTAGGCATATTAAATTGGGAGGTGGAGTGGTTAACAGGACGGAAAGGTGACGGATATCTCGCCAGACTCGCGTTACGGGTGGGCGCAATTACGCTTGACGGAAAGGGGAAAAAAGCCTCAAGTGGGGAGAAGTACAAGAAAACATTCCGGCTCGCGTTCTTGAAGTACTTGCGACGAGGCAAGCCCCGAGGAGGGCTCGGCTAGTTTTCCGAAGAAGTGCATAGGGGCCTCAACCGAACGACAAAGGGATACTTCGGCGAAAGAGGGGAAAAGGGCAAATCGAACCCGGTGGGGACAAATCCGTCATTGGAAACAAGAAGACTCTAGCTTGTCGCAGGGAAGAAAATCCTGAATCCAATGAAATCTTTCAGGTATGTACTTCCCGGGATCAAGTCAAAGAGGAAATCAAACTACAGTAACGTCAGGTGGCTTCCATGAGATCGTCAAGTCGGGTGGAGAAGTGAGAAATGTTGAAAGTCTGGTTCACTCATTCCGGCGGGGAGAAAGCTTCTGTGAGATTGGGAAAAGGATTTGAAAGGATCTGGAAAAATAGACACTGGAAAGAGGAAAAGGAAGTGTGGAGAAAGAAGGTTAGGCTCTCATCGCCACTGACCGCATAGACGAAGATACATCTACTCCAGGGAGTCTAAAAATCCCTTCTGGCGAAGGGGCTTGAGGAGTCACTTGCTAAGAAATGGCGGTATAACCCATACTGCCCAAGCCAGAACTCTCTAAGAGGAACGGAGACCTGGTTCGAAGCGAAAAGGGGGGAGGGTGATTCAGTTCCAAGAAGTCGAAAAAGAAAACCAAAATAATCCCTTAGAGGAAGTAGATATTTGATTCTACTAAGGCATAGGGGGCAGGGGAGTAGGAAGACGGAGAATCTTGTGAGTGAGATCGCAAATGCTTGAGGTGCTCATGAGGGGGTGCCTTTTATGTAAACAAAGACTATTTTGAAAAGAGTAACAAAGACTCCAAAGGCCCTTTTGCAGAATTAAAGGGCCAGAAACAATCGGACATGAGGCGGAACAGACTCTATTTTGGGGCTTGACAATAGTCTAATTGCTATCTTATGATTATTTACAGAAAATAGATCTCAAAAAAAAGGGTAGGGAAAAGAGGAAGAAAGATGGGTGGAGTCGGCGGTTTTGTCCGAAAATATCCTTCTAAGGACAGTCTATGCGGAGGACAGGGAGGGAGAAAGGCATTCTCAAACTAAGGGATGGACAATGTAGGAAGCATTTCTTCAAAGCCTCAGAATCGGTTGGGGAACAGAAAAAAGGGGGACACCTCAGTGTGGTCGGAAAGGGTTCAATAGGGAGCCCTAAATAAAACGGGACTCAGAAAAAGCGAATGATATTGGGGGGAGCCGAAGCCCTACTGAAAGAGATACAGGGAGGCAACGCCTAAAAGAAAAGACTCCAAGAGTGCCGTGCGCTTGGCGACCAAAGCAAGAGGTTTCGTTTAGCGTCCTATTAAGGTCCGGGGGGATGACGAGGAGTCGAGGCTCAGACGCCTGCAAGAAAGGCTGGAAGGGGCGTAGAGATGAGTCAGACAGTTCGTATAATAGCAAAAGTGACAAAACCTATTAATTCAGTTATGCAATAAAGAAGGGAAAAAAAAATCAGTGGGGGGAAAACCTAATACCTCACGGTACGCTCAGACAGAGAATGAGACGAACCATCGGTTGGCAAAAAGCGCAAACGTCAGAACGACCTACGGGGCCAATTAATGCCGAAAAGAAAGGTTCAAAGGGAAAGCGGCGCATCTGGAAAACTTCTAGGAATGAAAGAACAAGCACACGAGGGAATGAGGGAAACTCACCATAGGAAGATATCATTGTCAGTCGGGTTAAGGACTTCTATAAATGGGTGCGGAGAGGAAAAAAGCGACACGACTATAAGGGTCGAGTGATCCAGTTCTTAGGGCACGAGGAAAAGCCTTAAAGATCGAACTTGCGACAGAGAGGCTTGCTAGGACGCATTAAATCGAAAAACGAGAGAAGGATGGGGGTCGAAGTCCGCACCTGGAATTGGCGGAACGGAGGAAAAAGGAGTCGCTTAAAAGGAGGCGAGGTGGGGGCACTTGCAAAAAGAAAGAGTCAAAAAGGGGGTGAAACTCCGATTAAAGAACAAGAAAAAATTGCAGCATCTCAAGAAGTGTCAAAAGGTCCCCGTGATTAAAAAGTAAGCTTAAGTGACGGATTCTTCTTCACGGAGAAGGGGCACGTATCGAAGCAGGAAAGTTTTCACCAAATCGATGAAGAGATGTACACAATGAAACTGGATTAACTCCATGGACAGGGGCTCTAGTAAAATCAGGATCTCTCATAACCAACAGGGGGTTGAAACGCGACAGAGGGGAAAAGCAAAACGACGGCCGTAACAGAACGAAAAGGCGAGCCGAATATGGATTACTTAGGAAAAGAGAATGGTAGGGGATTGAACTGGGGGGAAAAAGTCAGGGGAATTCAACTCAAGAAGGGCCGCTCGGCAGGAGGTAATCTCAACATTCTAGGACAGCTTCAAGGAAGAAATTGAGAGAGATAGAGGAGTGGAGGGGGCACAAGCGCTGTTCCTGCCGGGAGAGGAGAGGGAAAAAAAGATAGTGTTTATACTCTAAACTGGAAGAGATCGGGGGGGAGTATCTAGAATAGAATAGGGGGAACCTCTCCGTCATTAAACACAAACCAAAACCCACAAAAAAAAGACCACCAACAAACGTACAAAAAAAAAGAAAAAAAAAAAATCAAACTTAGCGCAAAAGCGGATTACAATTTTGTAGAGACTCTCGCCATCACGTAATAGGGAGGATCTTGTTAAAGTGCGGAACATCCTGTTGTATTCCATTTGCTCAGAAAAACCTCTCATGAAAGGGCGATAGTGCGTTCTAAGTGTCCAATGGAGAGACGTCGGAGAACAGGGATGAGTTCGGAGGAGAGAAATCTGTATAGGGAGCAACAATTCAGGAACAGATTTTTCAGAGAGAGCCCTTATCCGGGAAATGATGATTCGGGAAAAATGATGTATCTAACTTCCAAAAAACGAGGATCAAGCTTCGAAAAACATCATTTACTAAATGGATCGCTGTTTCAAGGAGAATTTGTGGTAGAAGTGACGTCTGGGGGGGTGTTGTATCCGAAAAAAACCAAAAAACACCCACCAAAGACCCCCACCCCACACAACCCATCGGGCGATAATAAGGGGAAGAAAGCAGTCTTTCTCGGTAGACTTTCAGCGGGGCGTGGAAGCAACTCCGTAGTTCTCTATCTTGGGCGATGAAAGAAAGAGTCAAAAGTCTCGGAGTAAAGAGATCTGGTTGGAACCTGCCTTTCAGAAGCCAGTCCGCGCTGGGGGGGCACGTTCTCGGAGAAACCAAAAGTCTGCTTGAATAGGTTTAGGTGAGCAAGAAAAACTAAACAGTGAGTGCTAAAGGTCGCGGGTAGGGAGCGCCTGCCTAATTCTACATAACAATAAAGGGGAAAAATCGTATCAAAGGGTCACCTTTTAAAGATTGCGAGGAAGGGGAAACCGGGAGAGAAAGAGAAAAAGAGAGACTCGGGGCTATTCACCATGGATTGGACCTCGAAAGTACCCGGGACAAGGGTCCGATGCAAAGCGAACGATGCGAAAAAAAAAATCAAAAACTTGTCGACCACCGCACATAAGTGAGAGAAAAAAGACCGAAAGCCTCTCGGGGATTTGTGCCATAGCCAAACGCCCTCAAACCACTGGAACAATGAGAACGTAGGGAGACAGGTTTCCGGTCCGGGCCTGCCATCGGAGACCTGGCCTAAAACCATTGGGGACGACACAAGGGAACGAAATCTTAAACGTATAAAGTTAAACGGTTAAGAGGGGAGGCCGCAAAAGAGGGCAGGCGCCATGCCGGGGAGAATGACTAGGCTAGGAACGGGGATAACCCTCAGGGAGGAGCGAAGGCAGAATAGTGACCGAAGCGATAGAGAGGAAGTTCGCTTGCACTGTGGCTAGGACTGTCATTGTTAGTTGCGAGGCCAAAAGAAGGGGGGGTGGATCAAGAAACCTCGGTAGAAGAATGCGAAATCTTCAACAGGGGAGGAAGGAATGAAGGGAGGCATTGTCGAGCAGAGCTCACAACCAAAAGACCTTATTAGGAAAGAGAGAGGCAAGACAGAAGAAACTAGAGAAAAGGGGACAGGGGACCCTTTGAGAAGGGGGGAAGCTAGGAATAGGGGAGGAAAGAAGGGTTTTAACACCCTTGAGAATTTCCGTAGGAACTAAAGGGATAGGTCATCATAAACCTGGAACATCTAAAGTACCAAGATGATCTATAGTCAGATAGATGCGTCTACAACAATGGTAGGAGGGCGCAATATTGGTGCAGCATACCTCTTAGATCCAAACGGTGCAAGGACCAGGGGACACGGGCAGACTGGAAGGAATCAATCGTCAGGGAAAGAAGGCCCGGGGAAAAAACTGTCATCATCTTTTGGAGGAAAAAAGGTACGCGTAATTTGGCCGTCTTGGAGATAGGCAGACACGTGGACGTTCAATCCTTGCTACGGCTAAAGCTGGGGAAAAAGGGGGGTCTTGAGCAAAAAAAGAAATTAGCGATTAGTCGGCTGTTTGTAACAAAGGGTGGGGAGGGGGCCGTAAAAAGGGGGGAGGGAGTCGGACATGGTCGTCTAGGAAGATATACCTATCTGGGCAAGGGAAGAGGTCGAAAAGTTTGTCAGTCCTGGGATAATACAAATGACTAATCATAATTGTCTGGTGCGCAAGGGCAGCAGGTGCAGAAACGTAAGGAGGAAGGAATACCTCCAAGCAGAAGAGATAGAAAAGCGGATTCCTTGATGGATGAAAGTCGGAGCCGTCACTACGAGGCGCACGGTAGAGTTTGCGCACAGAAAGAGACTCAAGTAAGGTTTGAGATGAACTAAAACTGGGGGAATCGGATTCGCAGGGCTTATATGATAACTGTCAGAAAACAGAATAGAGAATTGAACCAAGGAGGGGAGGATCCACTCAAGCCATATCGAGACACACGGTAGGTTAGGAAGGACTTAATCTCAAACATAAACCGCAAATCAGGTGGAAGTATAAGAGTCAGACTTGGAGAGAGAAACCAATCCGGGGTAATGGGAAATGTGATCATGTAATGACCCGCTCGACAGGGGGTAGGAGGCGACACTGCTTTGGCGAAAGAGGGAAGAAAATTTCAAGGATCCCTCACGTCTCCGCATATAAGGGAAGGAACGGTTGGGGGAGCTGGGGTTGAGTACCAACCATTTGGGGTGGGAAGTCAGGGGAGAAAATCTAAGAAAGGGATAGAAAAAATCAAGAAAGGGGCGCAACAGGGTCTCTCACAGACGTACAAAGTCGGAGGGGAAAAGTCAACGTCCTGCGGTCGAGAGGCAGCGAACAAACGGAAGGGACCCCCGTTGTCGGGGGGACAATAGATAAGAGACCGGGGAGCGGAGCGACAAAAGGGATGTAACTTGTGGGGTGACTGAGGCGGACACAGGGTGGGGACGGCCCCGAATGCTTGCGATGCTTAGATTGAAAAAGACTGGAAGGTGAGCTGGAAAGAAAAAACAGAGAAAGTTGAGTCGCAGAGCCGCGGTCCCTTGACGAAAAACGGGGGCATCGCACAAAGAAAGGATGTATGGAGAGGTAAAAGGGGTTGGAGAGAGCGTCCTCAGAAATGTGGTTGGAAAGATTATATGCCTACGTCCGGCACTCGTGATTTCCTAATTGCTGCTCTAGGGAGAAATCAATAAATGTCCCCGCAGATCATGAGGATAATCTGAGAGGAAAGCTTTTTTAGACGGACAGAAGGGTTGGGAGTGACGCTGCAGCTCAGTTCACAAATCTTTTTGGGGTGACACGAGATCAAACACTAAATATCAGTTTCAAATTGGAGGAAATTCTTGCTTGGTAAATGCTGGAAGACAAAGTGACAACTTTTCCTGTCTTGCGAAGGTGTGAAAGAGCAGAGGGGAAAAGAGGAATCGCAATAATCTTCATGTTGGGGGAAAAAAAAGGGGGTTGCCTTTGGGAGAGGAAGTGATGAACAAGGGGTTCTTGGTGATTTCGGAAGTCAGAAAAGGTTAAGGGGAAAGAGGGGAACCGCACTATCGGGAGTGGGACGCAGAATACACTCTTGACTTCATGTAGGGAAGTAGAGGCCTGTTCTTATGGACTTAACGACATCCGGCTGCTCGTTGCCTAGAAGGGCTGGGAAAAGACTCAGAGAACCATAGATGTATCGTCGAGGTGTACTATTCTCAAATCAGGAAGAAGAGAAAAACAACTAAATGAGGCAGGCTAAGAATTGAGGGTGTCAAATAGAACCCTTGTCCTCCTCGAAGAACCCCAACGGCTATCTTCTGCGCGAAAAGTGGAGATTCACAGCACATAGAGTGGTCTTGTAGGATGGTCAATCAAGATTGACAAAAATCTCCTAAGCAGGTTAAAGGAAGGGATGGAAGGGGCGGAGAGAGTAACTTAGTCGCAATTTAGCGGTGGTCATTAGCTTGGGAGACTCTTGACTAGGAGGGAGCTTGAACCTCTGAGGAGTAGTAGGGGGCCATGGGGTATTCTGTCCAGAAGAAGGATCCCCATGAATTCACAGCAGGGGGGGGGGGCCCTTTGCTCTTCAAACATCGAAAGCGAAACTATCAGAGGAGACTACATGGGGAAGCACAGTCCTGTCCTTCTAGGCTTTACGAGAAGCGGCTAAAAGATACTCCTTCCAAAACCCGCTCTCACACTGGTTCTGGGGAGAAAAAGAAGAGTGAGGAGTGGGTTGAAGAAAGGAACGCAATCTCATGGGAGGGGGGAGAAAGTGTTCTTCTCAGAAGAGATCATAGGACGGCGTGAGTCTAATTTCCGGGCCTTAGCGGTTAACAATCAGAAAAAGGAGGGGTGGGCTCCGTCCGGGGTTTGCCGTGAGGAAAAAATTAAAGTAAAGAACGCAAAAAGACCGGAGTAACCAGGAGGGGGGTGCAAGAACGCAAGGAGGGAGTGTCCTCAAAAGGACTAAGAGAAAGAGGATTGGTATGAGGGGGTACGAGAGGGATTCCGAGCAAATTCTTTGATTAA
>Ga0179593_1458866_pt1 | contig 14195 bp, 16 predicted proteins | sample CZODoug2_1_08_16_FD_185931 | JGI IMG/M metagenome (GOLD analysis project Ga0179593, IMG submission 185931) | Vadose zone soil fungal communities from Angelo Coast Range Reserve, California, USA - CZODoug2_1_08_16fungal (PacBio error correction) | ecosystem: Environmental > Terrestrial > Soil >...
GGCCCAGGGTTGAGGCCACCGCAGCACATGCAGCGGCGAGCAGAAGTACCTTTTCTGCTAAAATAGATCCAAACAAAGGACATGAACATGGTAAAGGAATTCACAGATGGGGGGGAGGGGAAAAAAAAAAAAAACGAATACAGAACCAAATGATGGCCGAAAGGACATCGCGGCATCAAGCGAGAAGGGGCCCGAAGTGGCAGACAAATGCTTAAAAAAAAGCCAAAAGGGCCTCGGCGGTCGCCAAAGAGCCTATAAGGAACATGGGTCAGCGGAAACTGCTGAGTAAACAAAGCCGAAGCAGTGTCTAAGATAATCCAAGCAGCTAAATGAGATTACCAAGAAAAGAAAGCCCACCGACAAACCAGATGAAAAGAGAGAAAAAAAACTCATGCAGCAGAAGGGGGTAAGTCCGTGAGGGTGAAAGAAAGTGGATCGCGAAGAGCAAGTGAAAGGAAGTAAATTAAGAGCCTCCTACGAAGAAAGAAAAAGAACAGGTTCATCTCAGAAAGGAGCGGGCCAAAGAATTGTAAGAGGCAAACGCCGAGCGAAAGCGGTCATCACCGCAGAAAAGCCAAACCTTACCATTAAGTTCGCACGAAACGAAGCAGGCCATAATAGCTTCAAAGGGGGGAGAGGCCAGGAAGCAAAGCCATGAACGTGAAGAGGCTTTCAAAGGAAGAAAGTCCGGCACGCGAGAAAAAAAAAAAAAAAAAGTGCAAAAAAAAACACTTAACGAAGGTGGAAGATCTTCCGACCGCAAGGTCGACAATGTTACCTTGGCCACCGAAAGGGGGGATCTGCCGGGCTTGATCGCCGCGATAAAAATATTGGCAGAGCGGTGCCAGTCACTCGTCTCCCTGAAATGTAAAGGGAAAAATCAATTGGAAAGGGGTGCGAAAACGTCTGAGCCGGAGAAGACGTGAAAGATAAGAGTGCGGAAAACTTGGGGGATGCCCTCATGTTAATCGCTTCCAAAAGGGTCCCAAAGAGGGGACCGCAATGGTCTCGGGGGGGAAATGGGAACAGGGAAACGAAAATAAAGGAGCTTCTGGTTGTTTCTGGGGGGGGGTGGGTGAATGAAAAAAAAACCCTTTTTGGCGACCCAAGGAGCGCAAACATCGAGAATCAGTGCGGAAGGCAGTGTCGAATTCAGTCAGAATATTCGGATGTTCGGGTGCCATGAGGTGGACGGAGCGCAGGGGAAGTTAGGGGTTGTTTTGGAATGAGGGGCAGGGGGTTGGTGTAAATTGAAGTAGAGGCCTTAGAAAGGAGGACAGAAGGAGTCACGAGGCGAATATAAAAAACATGGTGAAGAGTCGCCGAAGATAAAAAAGAAAGGAAAAATCATACTCTCCATAACGGTTTACCCAGTAAGACGCAGGTGCGAATATGGGGACAGACAAAGGAATGGAAAAAGGGGCGGAGAAAAAAGACTCTCCGGAAAGACGGAGGAGAAAGGGAAAGAAAAGGAACGGAAAAGAAAGGAAGTGGGTAGGCCTCCTCACTCGCCGCTTAAAAAAAGAAAGGCTGGCGCTGATACAAGAGAACAATGGAAGGACCAGAAGGCGAGTTCGAGAAGAGGTGAAGAAGCGGTACAACTTGAAAACAAAAAAACCAGGATTAATCTAATTACAAATCTTACAGGAGGGCTGCTGCCCCTTCGGAAGGGCGGGAGAAAACACCCGCGCAGAAAGGAATGGCGACAACGAAAGAGCGAGGAGGGAGAAAACTGCTGGAAAAAAACGCAGGGCACAACACAACGTGATTTTGGGGGGCCAAAGAGAGTGAGCTTGAAAGACAAATGGGAGAAATGGGAACGGCGTCAGAATTCTAAAAAGCTATTTACCAGGCTGCTCACTGATTAAGGCACCCGCGGGATGCCGCGGAGTGTTTTGTTAAGAAAAATCGAGGCTGGGAACCAAACTGCTACAGAGGACGGGCAAGCCAATATGAATTTTGGGGTGAGCAGGGGGAAAAATCTTGTTGCACCAACCCGTCTGAAAAGGGGGAGGTTGGGGGACAATTTCTTGGGAAAAATCCAACGCCAAGTGAGAACTATCCGGGACGCCAAAATGTGGAAAAGGTAGCCCGAGAACCACCAGAGTACAAATCACTATTAACACGGAGGCGATTTGGGAGGGAAGGGGGAAAGGCAAGCCCATCGGGGTCGTACAGACGAGGGGAATGGAATTGTACGTTATCGCAATTCCGCTTAAGTGGTTGAAAAAGGCCTCAGCTCTGCGGTATCCCGGTAGCAGCGTCAATTCGGCGGAACAACCGGGAGAAAGAAAGGAGGGGGGAGGAAAACGGGGGGGGGCATGCCATTTTGCAAGTGTAGCAACAAACAGGAAAAAGAATCGCGGGAGTCCTTGGTCGTTGATGCACCACCTCGAAAGAGGCGGGTTGGCCAAGCTGCTAAGAATCCCCATAAAAAGAGGGGAAAAAAGGGGAAAAAATCAACTCGCAAAGCTGCTTCAAACGGGTTTGGACGAGCCGCATCCTCAAACCTAACGGCCGAATTCCTCTGATAAGATACAAAGGAGGGGGAAGGGAGAATGGTCATGAGTGGAAGTTTGGTTCTCTGGGGACACAAAACAGAACTGGTGGGGTCGACGCGGTGCGTGGAAAAATTGACCATACCTGAAGTGTAAGAAGCGGGGCAAGCTGATAAGGAAAGAAAAAGAGAAAGGGCGAGGAGGTGCGGCTGGGTGGGCAACGAAACGATTCTCGGGCATTATGGCGAAGTGCCAAAATGGCTTCTGGACGGCATGACCGGTGGGTGCGTAAAAAAAATCAAGGGGGGAGGAAAGAACGCTTATCTTCTAATAAACAAACGGTCATTTTGACGATTCAGGAAAAATGACTGGCCAAGCGCTCAAAGACAACAAAGGAGGAGGATAAAAAAAAAAGGGGGGGGGGCGAGAAAGCACGGGTAAGAAAACGACAGGGGGTTTGTTGGAAAGAAGAACGCGCCGCCGAGAAAACACGGAGTCAGGCAGAAAAAACTTGAGGCCGGTCAAAAAAAAAACCTTGTTGGGCGTAGAAAATCCAAAGGGCAATTTATCGTTAAAAGTCCACGAACAACAGTTGAAGGCCAATTAAAGTACGAGGAAAGGAAGAGGGGGAAACAGCGGAAGGAAACTCGAAGGTGCACTGACCCAGTCCGTCACTTCGACACAAAAATCAGAAAAGGGGCGGGACGTACTTTGGGAAAACGAAAGAGGGGAGAATGCGAGAACTACGTTGTGATTAATGGAGGAAACATAGTAAAGCAAAAGCGGGGGGGAGGCGATTGATTTTGAGGAAGGCAAACGTCTTTCAATGGGTCGCCCTGAGTGAAAAAAAATAGGGAAAACCATAAAGCGGAAGGACCACGCTCGGGGAAGGAAAAGAAAAGGTGGGAAAAAAACGTCAGCTAATGTTGGAATTGTGCTTGACCGTGAAAATGGAACTAGCCCCACATAAAGTCGGGGGAGAAAATCTTCTATGGGGGCCGTCCAACAGAAAAAAGGGGAGGAACATGCTACATACCCGCATAGCGGCTCCGGACAACTCGGGAATGGCGAAAAGAAGCACAGTACAACGATACGAAAAAAGAGAAGGGAAAAAAAAAAGCCAATATAACAGGGACGAAGTAAAAAATGAGCGAAAATCCATAAGTGTGGGAGAGGCTACCTGCAAAAGGAGGAAAGGGTTGCATAGATGCAGTGGGTGAAGTCTCCAAAGAAATTTGAAGAAGACAATTTTCAACACAGAATGGGGAAAACAAAATTATCAAAGGAATAACAACGAAAGAGGGGGGCGGAAAGAAGGGGGACAATAAGGCGAGGGAGGTGGTTCACAAAATTCGTAAAACAACTCAGTAAAGACAGACGGCGGGAGAACAGAGCAGCCGGTCCCTTCGGAGGGCGCGAGCGAGTAGGAGCAAGAAGACCAAGGAGGGAGGGTAAAAGAAAGCAAAGGATGCGGGGGACAACACCCTGTGATAATCACTTACCTTTCGAACAGAAATCAAACGCTCGGGAGTTGTGAGCAAAAGGAAAACTGTCATGAGTAGGGGGGCTGCTTTAAAAGGAGAGACACGAAGACGGTGCCGCTCCAAAAGGTAACCGGGCTGCTCTGTTTGTTTGGGGGACCAGTGGAAGAGAAAAAGTCCAAAATATCGTACGGGGAACTGGGGGATTCCAGTGGGAAGGGAAGAAATCTCCAGCAACGAGATTCTTGATCATTCGAGCGCCCATAGTCTGTCTTGACCCAATTCATTTGTTGAATTGCGCAAATCCAAGTCAGGAAAGGGTCTGCGGGGAAAACACGGAGGGTCCATCATGCGGTGAGGGAGAAAAATGCAACTTAAACTTAACTGTTTTCCATGTAGAGGGACTTATTGGAGAAATTTTGAGGGGAGGCTGAAAACCGTAGCGAGAAAAAACCCATGGAGTTGGATATGCGCGCGAGAAGGGGGAAACGGGATAAGGTACAATGTACTCCTTAAAGTGAAAAAAAACTCCTGCAACAAAGAACGAAAAAGAAAAAGGGAAAAGAGGAAAGACCGGAAAACTCATTGCAAAAAGGGGAACATGAGGAATAGGAAAAGTAATTTCGCATGGAACGGGCAAAAGAGGTGGGGACTGATGTGCAAAATCGCTGGAAACAGGGGGGAGAAAAAAAAAAATGGAAAGGGAAAGGAAAACCCAAAAAAAACCAAGAAAAAACAAGAGCGAAGTGTTTAGTTAAAGCTGAAATCCCCCCGAAACATTGGGCGTAAGAGGACCCGCAAGGGACTGAAACCTAGGGGGAAAAATGGGGGGAGGGATACAGTCTTAACAGGAGGAAAGAGGCGAAAAAGCTCAGATTAGAAGCTGAGATCGACGAAAGGAACAACACACTCACCAAAAAAAAAATATACATGAGAGTTCACGAACATCAATACAATGCCAGCAATCCGACAAGGAGGGATCGAACAGACAAACATGGCTCATAAAAAGAACGTGTGTTATTCAAGCTCAAAAAGAGTCCGGAGACAATCGCCAAAGGTCAGAAAAAAAAGGGTCACACATACAGCGTCCACTATAACGACACACATCCAGGGCATGACGAGATGAAAGTGTGCGGTACAACCGGGTGGTGATTCCTTTAAATAGACCTTAAACGGGTTCGGGCTTGACGCCCTTAAAGGATTGGTCGCAGCCGCGTAAGGGGAATAGGCCGGCCTCGTCTGAAGGGGAGGGGACGCATAAATAGAAACAGCGGGGTAATGCTATGGAGAGTCGAGAGGGCCGCAGCCGTACAGCGGGGGAGAGGGAAGTTCTTGCATTTAAACGTGGACTGGTGAATAATTCAAAAAAATAAGGGAATTCTTCAAATCACTTTCAGAGGAGAAGGGGGGGGGGGTTCGAATTTCATAAGGGAAAAGGGGAGGGGGGGGCAGGAGGAGTGGTCCATCTCAGATCGGATTTTTGATGACCATATGAAGAAATTACTGCTTGCAGTCGCTAACGAGTCAGTGCCACCACTGTTCCTGATCAGTGCGCGGGTGGCGACCGGCAGATGAAGGGAAAAGGTCGGAGATGAGGGGAGTCTGATGTCCAGCGAGGAGGCAGTGCTGCTGCGCCACTTCGGGCTCCGATTCGGACCGAGTGGGTCCAGTTGGGAGTCACTGAAGAGGGAAGAGCAAAACTGAAGAAAAAGGGAAAGGGAATGAAAAAAGGGGATCGCATGCGAGAGGAAGAAAGTGCAAGGAGAGTTACAAGGATATGCTCGAAAGTGAGAAGGATTCACGCAGGAATTACGAATCTAGACTCAAACAACAAGAGAAAGAGAGAGAAAGAATATGACCAACTAGAGGCATCATCGCAGCTCACGGTCAAAAGAGGGAAGAGCCGAAAGGGGTAAGGAAGAGAGTTCGAAAACCCCGGACCCGCGACATGAACAAGGGGAACGGGGGAAATGATTCATTACGCGAATAAACGAACCCCACGAAAACAGCTATACCTTCAACTAGAAAAGCGATTGGAACAGAAAACGAACGAGAAATCAAAAGGCACGGGGAAGCGACACGTTCCGAGTCTGGTATCAGAGACATATCATGAGCGGGTTAACATAGATAATGCAGCACACCTCTAGACGCTAGAGGGGGACCAAAAAGGCATCGAAATACACGAGCAAGCAACCGCCGAAAAAAATGCGTAGTTAATCGAACCAACGTAATGCAGCAAGAAAAGGGAAGTTAATACATCCTTAGTGTTGCAGTCAATTTGGAAAATCTAGGAATTGATTAACTCTCAACAGAGAAAGACGATAATTCCAACTGGGGAGGATCCTCGGGAGAACAAAAGCGATGAAAGAGGGGGAAGCCCTGATCGTCGCGGTCCATCAGGAAGCCCAGGCCGCTCAAAGTCAAAATTCGTAGAAAACTAAAAGAGGCAAAGGTAAAAGACGAAAAGCCAGGACCTGGGCGCTAAAAAGACACCAGGAAGCGTACCAAAATTCATCTCCGGATGAGGGAAGGGTGTCAGCAAGCAGCCGAGCCTCTCAAGAGAAGGGGACCTTTTCCAAGCAATGGAAATTTCTTCACTACTAGGAGAAAAAATGACAGCTAAAGAAAAGAAATGCCGCAAAGGGAAGGGCGATCGTGAGTAAGCGATCCTCCGTCAGACAAAAAGTCAAGCAAAATTGTGCGGCTGAATTGGCGATGACCGCAGCGAATCCTGACTGGACCGATCAAGAGCGTCATAAAGGGGGGGTATGCAACAGTGGGAAACCTTGAAAGACGGCATTTCAAGATTGTCCTGCCAGAGGACGAAAAGCTCATATTTCCAGGAAAGCAAAAAAAAGGGAGAGGAGTTGGTGTGTGTCGGGTGGTGGTGGGGGAAGGGGAGGGTGTACAAAGGGGTCGACAATAGAGATTGGAAGGCTTGGCATCAAGAGACGTAAAAAAACAGCCGCTAGGCGGCCAGGAAACACGAATATTCTTGTTTGAAGGGACTAGGTAGCTTTTCCTTGGGGTTTTTTGAAAAGATTGGAAGTTTGGGTTTTTTGAAATGAAGAGAGGGTAAAGGGGGCACTTGGGAAAAAAAAGCACGAGTAAGCACTGGAGGACAAAGAGGTTGAAACCGATACTAAATATAAGCACGAGTCTAAAAATGAAGAGGGGGAGTAAAGTGAAGACGCAGGTGCTTGGGGACGGTTGCCGACCAGCACATAGGGGAAAATTTGCTAAAAACGCCGGAAGTACTTCAGTCAAAAACTAACAGTGGAAAAAAAAGTATCTTTCGGCGCCACAAGAAAAAAAGAGGCCAGACGTCAAGAGGCAAACCCAGTACACCAAGACAAAGTCTATACTTGAGTGTTGTGGGGAATAGTGAAAGGGAAAGAAAACGATGACACAAGGAAAAGGGGGACCTGCTGCTGCGCGTCTCTTCTGGCAGGGTCGATTTGAAAGCGAAGAGCTAAAGTGGGTCAGGGGGGACGACACTCCAATATAGATGCGGTAGAAATGACTAAACAAGGGACAAGCATAACGGAGCTTTGAAAACGCAGAATTGAGCTTAAAAACCTCTACGTTATTTGGGACGAACTACTGAAAGAAAAAACGAAAACAAGGAGAAATTCCCGAAGATGCCCTAGATATTTTGTTGTTAAGTAACTCTACTCTGGGAACGCAACTGCCCAGGAGCTGAAAGAAACACAGGGAAGAACAGAAAAGTGAGGGGGTTTGGAGGCCGGTGAGAACCTCTGGACTCTTTAGAACATTGGTGAAAGGGTGGTCTTAATTTAAATATCGAAACTAGAAACCCTATGTCAAATGGCGTCGGTGAAAAAAGGTTTGGGCCAAGGGGGGATCCCCCTCAAAAACTAGGATAAGGGTGTCAAAAACCCGTACGGCTATTGTGGGAGATTAACTGTTGCCAGAAAATTTCGGAAGATTAGGTTGTTTTAGGGAAAGTTAAATAGCCATTAAAAGATGTGGAGGTTGAGTCTAGCATCAAATAGGCTGGGCGAAACGAGTTCCTAAAGGGTGGGCGGAAAAAAGCGGCGGACCAGGGGACTGAGTGGTCAAAAAAGAAAATTACCATGGTGAGGAAAGCAAAGCAAAAAATAGCGCGGGTAGTAAAGTTGGTGGAATTGAAATGGCCCGCAAGCGGTGTGTCCCAATAGTTTTAAATAAACCAAGAAGTCCACGAAAACTACGTGGAAGACCGGGTGAGAAACGCAGCAAGACGGGCTCTACGGGACGATGGCCGAATCCTGCAAGCAACAAACCGACTGTCTCGAACTGGAGGGCTCTACAAAAGAGGAAAAAAAAAAGTTTCTAGTTAGGTTGGCTCTATGTCCAAATGGAAAACCGGAGTCGAAGTAAAGGGACGAAAGAAAATCCGAAGCTTGGAAAAGCTTAATCCGACGAAAATAAGAATGGAGAAAAGTTCACAAACGCCAAACGAGGATCGGAAAACAGACCAAGGAATGGATGATTCCGAAAAGTGGGTGAAGTCCGCGAGAAACGGCGAAAAAAACTGTCATGGTGGAAAGGACTCCAAGGTGAGATCTGATACAAAACCACAAAGGAGGGAGGAACATAAGGGAGTGGAAAATGAAAAAATCAAGTCCACATGCCGTTTGGTAAGAAGAGACAACGACGAACGGATACAACAATCGGGATTCTCCCAAAACTTCTGGCAGCGGGGAAAGGCTCAAAAAGAGCGAAAGAAAAAGCTTGGCAAACCCCCACACCCCCCCGGGAACAAGAAAAAAACAACACGAGCAAAGTGAAGATTAAACTAAGTTATGATGAGGGGGGGTAAAGAACAGAGGGAAGGAATAAGGGGACAGGCACGGCCGGCACATCACGTCAAAGAAAACAATCAGGAAAAATGTCAGAAGTCTTTGGAAGAATAAAAAAAGAGCACGTCTTTGGGCATATTCTAAAGACGGGAGAAAGTAAGAACGGAACGCAGGAAGGAAAAAGGCAAAAAGTCCTTGGCCAAGAGTGGGGAGCCCGGGTGGAGACGGGATGAACTTAGGAGGCAACCCAAACCGGAGCCAAGCACGCGGAGTCCAGTATTGGGTTCACTTCAGACAAAATGAAGAAAGGGCGAATGGGGGGGAATTGTTGCTGGACCGGGAAAATTTAATGAACCCAGGTGAGCCAAAAAATCACTCGTTAAGGACCGTTTGATGCCGCCACGAAAAGATAGGGAATAACTAAGATCTAATCCACAAACCGCCACATACTGATGAAGAAACAAAAAGCAATACACATTCCCAGAAGAAAAAAAGGGTTGCCAGCACCAGTCCAAAAAAACCGATCCAAAATAAGGCTAAGGCAGTGAACTAGATCCTAGGGGGTTCGAGGCTACCTGGGAACCAAAGGCTATACGAAATGTGACATAGATTTAATTATGTTCAACTCTACAAGAAATTGGGGGAAAAGGAACCACAAAGGTGATGGCTTTGGGTGCACCAAACAGTTCATCAACCACTGAAAAACACCACGAATACACGGTGACCCGCAGCGGGAGAAATTTGGTCCCAGCCTCGAGTATGACACAACTCGCTTCAGTAAAGAGGGCCGGCAAAGAAGAAAGGGTGACAATCTTAGACAATGAACTTCTCTCATGTACTGATTAAACAGCAAGGAAGGAACGCAGAGTGATCACGCGTCCCGGAAGCCGTTCGAACGCAGCGCGAGGGTTGGCGACCCAAGAATGTCTGCCGTGGTCTTTGGGGGGAAGACGCTATTCAAGCTACTGGGATCTAAAGAGGAGGAGACTTGGAGATGTCGCTTAAGCGAGTTTTTGTCCGTTACACTAGACGCAAATTAAAAAGGTATCGAAGGAGAAAAAAATTGGACGTCACTTGTAAAAATTGAACAATCTCCAGCAGGAGGTAAATCTGAAAGACTTAGGCGGCGCGAGCACAAGAGTACTGGGATCTTGTCCACGGATTTACGGCCTGAAATAAAGTAGAGAAGAGGGAGGTTCGTCCCGAAAAGGGGAATTGTCACGAATGTGTTCAAGATTAAACCGAAATTAAAGTCTTCACTTGGATAAACGGGGGGACAGGATTGCTGAAGAATGTTGGCGGGAATCTTCGAACGATCAACCTGTCGTTGGGATATTAAAAAAGAAAAAGGGCTTACTCGGTGCTAAAGTCCGCATGGGTATCGACCTTCAATTAAAAACCTCAAGACAATACTGTCAAAACCCCAAAGAAAAATAAGAAAGCCAAAGAAACAAGAATAAATATTCAACTGGAAAGGGGGGAGGGCGCAAGGACAGGCAGAAGATTTTGGCGCGAATGCTGTGGGGAAAAAAAACAAAAACTCGTTGTCGCAAAAATGTGTTGAACCAAAAGCAAACACAACGAAAACAAAAAAAACAGTTTGGACTTGAAAAAAACAAATAGAACCGAACAGGGTCGCCTCAGGGGAAGTACCTGCGGACCGCCGGGACGGAACGATACCACTTTGAGGAGACCCACAGGAGACGATACTTGAGCATAGGGCAAACTGAGGCTCAGAGTCAGCTGTAGCCACCGGTGCTGAGGAGTTTCCGGAAAATTTGCATGCCGGAGAGCTGCGAGAAGAGCGCAAGGAAAGGAATTAAGGTAATGAGGCGGCAATTTAGAGGGACCGGCTCGCCATGCCGGGAAGACGAAGGTACAACCTTTGGGAACACTTGCTGAGCGGAGAAGAGCGCGCAACAAAGAAAAAAGGAATCAGGAGATGAACGTATTACAGAAAGTGTGGGGAAAGGCTGTGAAGAAGCAAAATTAATGTGCTGTCAGGGAAAGGCAGGCGGAGGAGAAAGGTGTTGGAAAAGGATGATTTCCGATTCGGCAGGAAAGAGCAAGAAAGGGGAAGCACCTTCTGGACTTTGGAAAGAACCTGAACCTCAGACATCGGTAGGACGAGTCTCTCGACTTAACAAATTCAAAACCGGAGAAGCTTTAGCGGAGGCAAATTTCACGGAGAAGGCAATTCACTTAGCTTCAGAAAAAGTTCTGACACCAAAACGGAATGAGGAAAAAAGTCAGGGTCTCACATGAACGTGGGGGGGGGGGTCAATTTAACAGAAAGGCTTGGCAGCTGGTCAGAGTCAAAGGTCGCAGGAGTTGGTGGAGGGTCAAAGATCGCGCTCCATTCGGCTTGAAGAAAAGTAAGCAGGGGGAAAGAACTGCAAGCGTTCAGGCGTGCGAGGGGGGGGGAGACCGCATTTAAAATCGGCGCGCTTGGCGGAAGGACATTCCGGAGGGAGCCAAAAGGCACGCCGTCGCGGGGGGCCGCGAGGAAAAAACATTGGGTGATGGGAGGGGGGTCGCGTCTATTGTCACATAAAAAAGAGGACAACTTCTCATTGGGACAGGAGCAAAAAATTGCCGGAGCTTTGGAGAATCTGATAGAGTGAGCGGCCGGGATGCCGCGCAGGAACTTCCCATCAAAAAAGAGCATCACAACCACAAAAAAAAAGAATAAAAGACTTATGTAAACGACAGTCAAGGGGGGTTCAAAAGAAACTAAATCGGGGAGTGTAGAAAAGTAAAAAGGTAACGCGAGCGCATGCGAGACACCTACAACAGCGGACAGGGAAAAAAGATTGGGGGCGAGACGTAGCTTCAAATAAGGAGAAGTCCGCAAAAAAGAAGATAACACACATTGCATCAACGAAATCTGAATAGAAAGAGCTCCTAATGTCCGAACATAGAAATCTAGAACGGAAGAAAGACCGAGAGACACTACTCGGCGGTAGAAAAAGACGCAAGCAAAGAGAAAGAGGTGGAAAGCTGGATCTTGTAGAAGAAACAATAATCTGAGCTGCTATGGTACTCAATCACGAATGGAGAAAAGGAAGCAACACAGCGCGACAAAGCGTAATGAAATAAAACCAACATGATAGAAACCTTGAGGGAAAGGATCATTGGAGCGAGAGAAGATAATCAAAAGTCTCAAACCGGATAAAAGAAAAAAAATAGAGCACGACCTCAGCGCCATCTGAAGGAAAACGCGCGGCCAAGAAAGCAAAAAAAACTTCCAGAACAGAAGAAAAAAGAACCGATTCAAAGGCGAAAAATAAAAAGTTCAAAAAGGGCCAAAAAGAATGAACGTGACTGGAGAAAGCTTTCCGAAAGGGAGCGTACTCAAAAGGGACTCAGACCGTAATGCCGAGGGGGGCGCCTATCACATCCGGCTCAAAGGAAATGTGAAAAATCGTAAAGGAAGGGCAATGCAGCGAAAACGTACAAACGGCGCCATTACCCAAGATTCCAAGCAGACTCTTAAAAGCGATCTCCGGCAGTGCAATGGCGGAACGGCTCCTAAGCAAGGGTAGAAGTGAGAAAAACAGCACGCAACGGGGAGGAGCAATCAAAAGCATTCTATAAGGGCACCTCTACAGGTGGGTACATAAGAGGACAGGAGTCACGCAAGGGGGAAACCTGAAGAGACGCCCATGGTCCGAGGAAAAGTATGACGAAAAAAAAAACGCTAGGTGGTTTTGGGGGGGACGGTGTCCTGGAAAAAAGGAAACAACGAAAGTGAAAGAGGGGAAAAGAGAAGACAACATCCTCTTCTTTGACGGCCCGGCAAAAAAAAAAGAATATCGGAAGGGAGGGGTGCAAAAAAGAGTGGGGAAACGTTGAAGTGGTTTTTTTGGTTGAAGAAGGGGATGTGGGGGGAATTGTTTGACATGGGACTGTTGAAGAACGAGTACGCAAAGGGGGATTCGGCGCGAAATATGACGACAGGTGGCAGAGGAAAGGAAGAAAATAGACAATCAAACTCGACATAAATCCTTGATCCAGGAAGCAGCGTGGGCAGGAATTATGCAAGGGTACCACACAATGCTGGAACTGGAGAGGGAGACATAGAAAAAAGAAGAGGAGTATCGAAGTCGTGGACTCAGGACGATTTGGCGCATCAAGGAAAAAGAGAGTCAACCAGACGAAAGCGGCTGACTCACAGAAAAAAGTGTAAGAAGAAAGGGAAAGGATGAGAAGTGTAAAGGTCAGCGAAAACGTTAAAAAGACCTCGATACAGCGACGTCCAAGTGACCGTTCTTATGTGAGGCAACGGGAGATGGGGGGAATAGGGAGGGGCAAAAGACAGCAACAACGCGCAGACCGTCCAGGGAAAAAACTCAAGAATGCGATATCGGGGGAAAACGGGCAATAAACCAGCGGGAAAGCAGAAGTTGAGCTTTTAAGTGAAAGGACGACATGGAGAGACAGACTCGCTCCTAAGGGGAAAATCTCCTCAGGGGCCCGCCGCGGCCACACCGAAGGGATGACTGAACCAACTGCTCCGCTGGGAGAGCAGTCAAACTGAGTAGCCCCTAAGAGGTGAGTAACGGGGTGAAAACCTGCGGGGTGTGCCAATCAAATGTCTTAACATTGTTCAGGGTGGTGGAAGAAGGGGGGGGAAAAGTAAGTCTGAGAAGCAATGAATACACGAATCACTTGGTCGTCGCCACAGTTGGCCCAGGTGAACGAGAAAGAAAACGAGGATCGGACGGGAAGGGACGTAGTAAAGACGATTTTGGGATGACTGGGTTAAAAAACCCTCGGGGGTTTATGAGGATGGTGAATTGTGATTGTCGGTGGGGATCCATTAAAGATGTGCGGTGTGCTGAGGAAGAAAATCTCTCAAGTGAAGGACCCTTGACTTGGGTCGCAAAAAAAAGTCGGAAGGGCAAGCACCTGGGGGCATTACAGGGGGGTAAAAAAAAAAAAGGCAAAAGAAAAGGAAAACAAACAAATGAAAAAAGAAAGGGGAGTTAAAATTAGGTGGGACCTAAGAAACGCATGAGGGGCCGCCTACGCGCCGCCTTCACCGGCACTAGGGGAAAGAAAACCAGTTGTCAGGAAGAAAAGGACGCGACAAGAAAAAAGGGGAGCGACAAGGGGGAGGGCAAAGAAGAACCAAAATCTCGGTAACCTTCTCAAAAAATAACCAGAGTGGGAAGATATGGTTCGATGATTGACCGGAAAGGTGCATGAAAAGTCGGAGAGGCAAAAGGGTGGTGGAACACGGATTTCAAGACGAACTTTTTAAAGGCAAAGAGTTGAGGGACCGAAAAAAAAATGCAACGATTGGGAGAAGAAAAAAATGGGTTTTCACGGACTAATTTGGGGATGCAAGAAGGTAATTCAGTGAGGGAATAAACTCCAAGTCAGGGGGATAGGTAGCCCCGTGCCTG
>Ga0179593_1494266_pt1 | contig 14195 bp, 14 predicted proteins | sample CZODoug2_1_08_16_FD_185931 | JGI IMG/M metagenome (GOLD analysis project Ga0179593, IMG submission 185931) | Vadose zone soil fungal communities from Angelo Coast Range Reserve, California, USA - CZODoug2_1_08_16fungal (PacBio error correction) | ecosystem: Environmental > Terrestrial > Soil >...
CGGAGAGTCTCTATGACGCGCCAGGCGCGGCTGCAAGCGATCGACCGGGGGGAAAGCTTCTGAAAACCGGATCAACACTTCACCAGGGGCTGAATAGCCTCGAGGGCAAAGGAGAAAAGCAAAAACGGAAAGGGCGGCATGGGAGAGGTAAACTCGGTTACCGAGCGGAACGTCATTTCCGCTATCGGGTGGGCTATAGATAGACATTCTCAGGGAAAACAGAGAGCTGCGCTCTTTTACAGAGGTGCAAAGCCTAGGGGGATTTGCACAGAAACAAGAGCTCTAGACTTTACACCCCAGGACTCGGGCAAGGGGGAATAGGCCAAACGTTAGCAAAAAAACCGCCTTTAGAAGGGAAGGAATTAAGATGCAAAAAAAGAAGGATGAGGAGATGCTCTTGGATGATGGGGACATCGTCGACGAGAAAGAGAGGCAGACACAACATACACCGGTCGAGCAGAGGGGGAACGCCGCCACAACGACCACTCTGTCCTACACGCGACTGCTAATGGAGGAATCTGATAAGGGTGAAGAATGAAATTGTAAGAGGGGTCTAAAGAGGTCAAAAGAAGTGCACCTGAGAGCGAAGCTCAAAACTGCCTGAGTAATAAAAGAGGGGGGCACTCCATCAAATTCCTGCCGAAGCAATGCGGGGGGAGTGACACGTTTTTGAAGAAAGTTGAACGTTAAACTTCAGCTCGCCAGCAGACCTTCGCTCGTGAAGGCGATGAGAGACCAAAAATCAACAAGATTGAATATCGCAAAATAAAAAGCCTCTAACAGGCAGTGTCTTAAGAGTGAAAAGGCAGTAGGGGAATAAAAACTCGAAATACAGAGGGAACTTTTCCAAAGTCAACGGCAAGGGGGCGGCCGTGGATAACGAAAGCATTTGTAGTGCTGAGAAAAACTCAGTCTCAGTGCCGTGGAGAAGCACCAAAATCGCAGCGTGTCAGGGAAGGAAATCTTGGGGGAACGAAGAAGTGGAAACAGCTCGGCTCACCACCCGACATTGAAGGAGGCGCCAGGTCCATGCGCCTTTTAGTTTCCCCGCACAAAATGCAGCCCCCTTAACAGAAGGCTTTCTAAAGGCGAAAAAAAGCGAACCAAACGTGAACGGGAGACGGAAGGTTCGAACTCCACCGCATACTATATAGCGAAAAAAAGCAATTCATCCGCCATGCGTGCAAAGAGGTCCTTCGGTTCTTTGCAGAACGGGATAACAGGGAACTAACATCATCGAGAGGGAAGCGGCGCAAGCTGCACGGTCTTCACGAAAATCCACAGCCATTTAAAACCAGCATCATCAGCGCCGAAGCGGCGGGGAAGGGAAATAGAACTCTCAGACGCCTTTTCCAGGCGCAGAAAAACGAAAAAAAGACGAAGGCCTTTCCGGGGCATCGCGGACGGGGGAAGACCACCTTTGTGGTGAAGAGAGACTGGGGGCGCAAGATCAGCACAGGCTCGGACGCCAATAGGACCAACGACCCCAGTTGAAAACGAGGTAGTCCTTATAGAAGAAACAACATGAAGACATAGAGTGAAGCTCGGTTCACGTCAGATTACCAAGTGGGGAACTGGGAACGCGTCGTCCATGGGTGAAGGGCTTCAAGTCATGTGAGTTGGGGTGGGGGGGGGGGGGTGGGTTTGGGTTGGTGGGTGGTTAAAAGTAAAGAAGGATCTTTATCGGTCTACTGTACGGGGCGCCTCCCAGGTGCTAGCAGATGGGGCCCTACGGAGATTCCGAAAAGAATGAAAAAAAAGTTCTAATCGATATTAGTCTCTATTGGGTAAGGTGGATAGAGACCAGAAAGAGGATCCACTGATATTTTAAGGAAAATATTAGGGGGGTCAAGGGACCAGAACCCGCTTTACCCAAGACGTTTGTAGTCAACTTGGGGAAGAAGCCCGATCACATAAGAGACACGCGAAGGGACTTAGCAATGCAGGTAAAAAACCGCACTCTGATTCTAAAAAAAGGGCTGTACATCAGGCAAGGCACGAGAAACGGGCTGGACATCGCGAGCCTCTAGGAATGCGCGCCGGATCTCCAGGTTCTGGGGAAAAATCGCCTCATCGCGAGACTCTACGGCAGTTTTGGGGTAACAATGCACAAAAGCGGCGGCTGCAAAAAAGAATGAACTGCAGAGGCTGGGCACAACGAAGTACCGGACATCTCTATGGACCGTATAGGGCAAAGGTGAAGATTCGCAAACACCGAGCGGGGTCAACGGTTAAATCAAATCACCGTGGACCTATCAAATGGCTGCATCGCGCGCGCGTGAGGGTCATATCGGGAAGGAAAGAGAAAGAGTACTCGGACTGCGATGTAAAGCAACCAAGTATGCAAAACTACAGAAGTTCCTCTCCGTGACCGCAGGACAGAGGGAAAAAAACGCGAAGAACGAAGTGGCACATAAAAGAGGGATGAATGGGCGCGCGAAAAAAGTACTGTACAGAGGAAACGGGGGCTAGGTGGGCTTGGTGGTCACAGGTCGAAAAGAAAAGTGACAGGAGCAGGTTGAAAATACTGCCGATGAAAGAAACGGCTTAAGGAGTCGATAAGGAGGGCTATAACCGCCACGAAGGAGAAAGGCACAAACAACAAATCAACAGGAAAAATCGCTCAAATACTGAGAAAGTTGGTGTCGGTCAGGCCCCGAAAGGTGGAAAAATATCAGCTAGAAGACGTCCTCTCCTGAAGAAGAGGGGAGACCGAAGAAAAAAGATTGGGGAAGGAGAGGAGACCTAGGCCGGCAAGTTAAACGAAAGCTCAGAAGGTGAGAAGAAAACTCAAAACTTAAGGAAACACCTCGCGGTGATCTAATAAAGAACCAAAGTGTGGTACCATAATCGTGAATGCTCGACATTGTTTGATTGTGTCTCTGAAGGAAGGGGGGGGGAGGGTATACCAGAATAGTCAAATATCGGAAGGAAAGACAGGGGGCAGAAAGAGGTACCACGGAAAGAAAATGGACAGCCCGAAAGGCCGACAACCGCCCAATCAGCAAAGAACGTGTGAGCCGGGGCATGCGGAAGTTAAATGTGCAAAGTCGCGCAGCCAGGGAGCACCCGAATGGGCGTGTCAAAAGGGTCTCGGGCGGGACAAAGGAGGGAAGGAGATGAAGGTTCTGAACAAATAGCGAACATGTAGTTGGGAATGCAGGGGGTGAGAGTGGAAACAAGGGAGGAAGGATCTCAGGAATATTGCCTCGATAGCGTCGTACGGAAGAAGGAACTGGGGGGCCCCAAGGGGGGGGGTTTCGAACGCAGGGGAAAAATAAGGCGGTGCAACTGTCATGGGCGGCACCGAGAGGTGGACACTAGAAAAGAGGATCTGGCTGGCGGGCAGAGAGAAGTCTGAGCAAGGGATGTTCTAAGACTAGGAAAGTAGGAAATTTTCCAAGCACTTTGAAGGTAATTCAAGGGACGTGGGGGAAGTTAAAAAAACCCGCGTTCTTAGCGAAGGGCACGCGGAGGCTATCTTGGCTTCGACGAAAAGGAGGAAGAGAAGGAAGGGATACTATCGAAAGCAAGGGAAAAAGCAAGAGGATTTAAAGTAGACGGAAAAGCCGCAGCTTTAGTCACTCTAACTCGACAGAGTGACCAACTATCGCTTCCTAGCGTACGAGACCCTTGAGAGAAAAAAGACCTGGTAGATGTAGAACTGGGGGAAAGGCGAACCGACTATAGGGAGGACGTTACAGCAAGCTAAAGAAAAGGGTGTTGTTTTAGCCTCAGGGAAGGGTTATGAGCGATTGCAACAGAAGCGCACTCAACCGAGAGGACGTGGCGGGCTGGTCTTTCGAATTCGACCGACACAGTCAGAAACCTGGGTAGGAAGCAGCTTCGTGACAAAGAAAAAAAAAGAGAAAAAGCCTTTCTGCAGAAGCACCGGAAAAAAAGAAGGACCAGTGAAGCCGGTAAATCCAAACCAAACCCAATTTTGTATATTGTTAACAAAGTAAGAAGCTGTTCCTGGACGGAAACAAGAAAGACGGTACGAAAAAAAAGGGGGGAAACTCGGGCAGGGAGAGGGGTTCGGTTAAACGGAAAGGGGAGGGCGGCGACACTCTCGCGAACCACCTGGGGGGGGGGGTGTTTGGCCGTGGTGAATAAGATCGAGAGCAAAGAGGATCGCGCCGGACTAAGGGGCGGGGGGGGGGAATGCAGATCAGACGACCAAAAAAAAGAACTGAGGGGCAGCGTTTCTTCCATACACGCGACTGACTCGTAAAATAGAAAAACTTTTGCTCATTCAGAATGAAGAAACGCGCAGAAAGAGGGCTTCTGTTCTTACCTGCAATCAAACCGTTGAACAGAAACACGGTAAGCAGTACACCATTCTCATCTCACCGGGGAGAAAGAGTTTCTCGGTATCTAAAGAAGCATCGTGGGCTAGCCGGTCCCAGAAGGCAGGCTCGAGCGTTCACCGGTGGGGAGCAGCGGTTCAAGAGCCGCCGGAGGTTCCTGGCCCAGCGGTTGGGGGGGAGGGTAAGACCAGCGCAAAACTATGCGCAAGCATGAGAAAAAGAAAGACCATCGAGGGTTGGTGGGGAGTAAGGAAAGGATGAACAATCTTTCATCGGGGCAATCTCAACGGCCCTAGCGAGGAGCCTTCGCACAGCAGACGGGAAACAGGAAATAGAAAAAGGCGGTGTGGGAAAGCGGAAGGAACAGAATGCGGGGAGGAAACGGAAGGGAACAGGGGAGAAACAAACCAGGGGAGTTATCTGGCTATGAACAATGCAGTTTTTAAAGCAATCCGCTCACTCCTTTGTTGGTGATTGTCAAAAATCAGACTAGCAGGTTAGGGGGGGGGTAGTACACTCGAAAATGTGACAGGTAGGATCACCGCCGTTGTCCTCTGGGGGGACTAAGCAGATTCTCGGCATTGAGGGTCGGGTTGAGGGCAAAGAAAAGAGGGCGCGGAAGGATCAAGAAGCACGGGGGATGCGAGGGGGAGGTAACTTGGGAGAGAGGAAAAGGAATTGGGCATCGCTGTGAAACGGGGAGAACATAAAATAACGAATTACGTTCAACGGTACCACTGCAGCAAAGAGGGCATCCTCACCGAGCGAAACGCTAGGAATCAGGAAATAGAGGGAGTGAAAAGCCCCGATTTTCGTGAAAAGTCATCCTGGGTTGCAAGAAAAGCGTGAAGTAAAGAACAGGATTCAAGAAGCGAAAGAACAAAACGGAGCAGATCGACGACATTGCCCTACACCACGGCGATGTCGGAAGGGATCATCACACGTTAAAAGAGCGGGCGCACGCTCGGCGCGCTGTGGCAGAGACCAGTGTCCGGGGGGGGAGAAGAAGAAAACATGAACGGCAAAAAGGAAAGCGAGTCCCTGTCGAGATCACAAGTCAGGAAAACATCATTGGAAAAAGGAGCAGAGAGAAATTACGAGAAAGGGGACAAGGCCATGCATATAAGACTATCATAGGGAAATGGTCGGGGACTCGGGGGGGGGGTCTCCTCCTTGGCAAAAGGTAGGCAGGTTTGCGAGGTCAGGGGGGTGTAAACGTCGGCGCAACATGGCAAGGTGCGAACAGACAAAAACCAGGTAGGCAAAAATGTGCTCCTTACTCAGGCTATGAAGTTCAGGGATGGGGTGAATAGAAAAGAGAGAAAGCCTAGTGAGACTGGAAGTGGTGACTTCACTCGAAGAGGTTTCCGCTTGACGAGAGGGGCACGCAATTGAAAAGGTTGCGGATTTGCGCGTAGATTCGAATAATAAGAGGTGAAGTCCGGGGAGTCCTCGGGAGACAGTCTAACATGAAAAAAGAAAGGGTTTGTCATACTGGACAACCTCGCAGAACAATATTACAACGCTGCACGCGTGAAGACTAGAATAATATGAAAGAAAAAAACAACACACAGGAGGAGGGAAAGGGAAAATAGGATGGTCCTGCGAGAGACGATACAGACAAAGCTTCACCGGCCTGGGTGAGATTAGCACCGGGGTCAGGTCTTCGAGAGAGGTAGGCAGGGCCGTCACCGAGAGGGATCGGGGATAAAGGCCTAAGATTGAGGGGCAATGGAACAGGAAACAGAACTTAGGGGATAGGACTCTGTAACAAGAGGAGAGTCGCTAAAAGTAAAGACGGCTCGAAGCGATCGAGAAGGAGAACTCAGGACAAACTCAAACTCTTGGGTAGCTATCTTTTGAAGACTGAAAAATGGAAAAACACCAAAAGAGGGTCGTAGGAAAGGGGGAAAACCAAGAGAAACCGTCTGGGAAATAGCGTCGCGCACATAACCAAGACCGGTGGAACGGGTGTCAGACCGCCGCGGTAATGAGAGGTGCGGCCTACAGACAAAAGGGTGCAACCGCCGCATGAGGAAAAGGGGATGAGAAGGAAGTATGGGTCAAGCGGCGCCTACGAGAGGCGACCCACACCGTAACCAGCGACGGAAAAAAGTATCAGAGCTTATAAGCGAAGGAAGGTTTTTACAGAGGAAGGAGGGCGAGAAAAAGGATGCCTCCGGTGGGATGCGGAAGGGAAGGGAGTAACCGAAAGGTTACCTTCGTATCATCACTAATTCCAAACAGGCAAGAGTCACGAAAGCTGCACTCCAGAGGGGCTACTGCTCGAAAGACGATTAGGGAGGAGGAAGAGGGTGCGATCTTGAACGTGACGTCAGCGCTCAGGACTGAAAGATCGAAACGTCAGAAAAAGAGCCCAGAGAGGCATCGACAACAATCGCCCCTAAGAAAAGAAAAGGGGGGAGCGGACCCCGCGGCGTGCAGAACGACCGGGATTACTGGAAGCAGTCCAAATTAGGGTCTCCGTTACTAGACGAAGTCTTTTATTTAACGTGGTAAAAAAAAGGTTCTCGATTCATGAGAGCCTCCAACATCTACAATCTCCGAGTTTGGAGGATGGGGGCAGAAGAGGACGCGGAGAGAGAGGCGCAAACCCTATAATTCTAATACATAATCCGCGTGTGAAAGGGGAAAATCACCCACATCTGTCCAGAAAAAGAAGGAGTTCTAGAGCAAATATCCACACGCCCAAAACCCATTTGACACTTCTCGACGGCATGAAAAACACACCTAGAAAAACATAGGTCAAAAGGCGAAAGGTTTAGAATTTTCATGATTAGTTCAGAGGGACAAAGGAAATCGAAAGCAAAAGAGAGAGCAAAATCGGGGAAAGATGAAAGCAACCAAAGTTCCTTTTCATAAACAGAGACACCGGCAGGGTCGACCGCATAATACATCGACGGAACAAAGCTGATCGAAAAAAATACGAAGAAGGGAGGGGGTAGGGAGATCGAGATTGGATACAACATTGGGTCAAAAAGCTAAGCCGATAAAATAAAACCAGGGGGCTCTTCAACTCACCTCAAACCCAAAGATGAAAAGATACCAGGAGGGATTAAACGAAATCCCCACAATGAGGAAGGGGTGGAAGGGAAGAAGAGGGTTACAAGATAAGAGACCCAAAGGGGGGAACATGGAGGACAAAAAACAGTGACCTTGGAAAGTCAGTGTAACAGAAAACCGGAAGTCATAAGGATCTCGGTAACGGTGCTACTCACAGGGGGTGCGAAAAGAAGGACCTACGTCGAATTCTCGAAAAAGTCCCACATGGAGCGCCTCCGATAAGCTGCAAGACTATTACATAAGAGAAACAAAAATATTCTCAAAACCCACCAAAACAGATTTGTAAATCAACTATATTCGTGAACATTTACCAGTACGAAAAAAAGATGAAAGCGTGGGGTCAGATCAACGGTCTCAGGAATTACCGAGAAGAGAACGCAGCCGCTATTGTCGCGGTACAGGGTCCGAGGAATGAATTTCAGCTCTGCTGTAACAAAAAGAGCAATACGCCAAAAAACAGTTGGAAAAAAAAAAAAAAAAAAAACGCTCCCATTCTGCCATCTGGATAGCTTACGGGAAAGCACTAACGGGGAGCCAGCTCGCCAAACTAACGCCTGAAAGAACTCTCCACTAACTCGGGGGGGTTAAAGTTCAAGAAGCCGGAAGCGAAAGGGGGGGCACAGGATCAAAGACGTCACCGGACAGAGGGGCCGAAGTCGAAGCAATCAAAATATGAAAATACCAGCGGCGGTGAGGTCTCACCTTCCATCAAGACATTCTGCCCGGAAGATATAGGCCGCTGCCCTACTGAGGAAATAAGCGAAAGGGGGGCCGATAAACAGGATCACCTAAAGCAGCGCAAGTTCAAGAGAGGACTTGACCTTCGCAACCGAAAAGGGACAGCGCTTCCAATCCTAAAATCGCGGACGAAAAAAAAATGTGGGGGGAGGGGGCACGGGGGGATCTAAAAGGATCGGGCGGTGATCCCGGAGGACCCGGCCGCAGGAAAGGGAAGAGGGGGAAGTGAAGAGGAAATGCGGGGACTCAAAGGCAAATGTCCTTCGCAAAAAAGCCAACAATTAGTCATAGCTGTTCAGAAGGAAATGGGGATCAGGGCGGTAAGAGAGAAGGGGGGGGAAGCCGTGGCAGATCGGACGAGAACTGCTAACTGGAAAAAAAAACCTGCCAATTATATCAGAGACTACAACCAAAAGTCTTCTTCAACTATATCAAACTGAAGAGGCCGGCAGGCGCTAGAAGAGCGAGTCAGAGCTCCAAGGACTTAAAAAGGAAGAGAGGTCACTCGATAAACCAAGGCTTGAACATAATCTTGATAAAGTCTCTGGAGAAATGTACTTCAAGCCGCCGGTACCTGGGAGTTTAGAGTGTCAACTCACTTATCTCGCCACACACACAGGCCGCCAATCTGAAGCAGCAAGAACCACACGACAGACCTGCCAAGTAGAGGAGGAGGGAAGGACGAAAAGAGAACACAACAACAAAAAAAGGGAACACCGATGTTGCAATGGTGCGGTCACAAACAAGGGCGGAAGCCAGATCTACTTGCTCAGAAGGTCAGGAGGAAAAGTCGTGTCGACATGGGTAGATGTGCAAGGAAGAACTAGTTGAATGAAATTTGAAGGAACTAGGTCACCTTGGTACAAATGGCGGGGAGAGAAGTAGAAGGAGGAGAGAGACTACGGGAGATTCCCTCCAAGTCGGCGGGTGACGGGGAAACGGTTACGATGGTCTATATGCGGGATCGGACAGCTGCTTCTCGTCAGGTGGCCGGTGAAGTCTTTGAGACAAGGACAGCTGCAGGGGAGGAAAAACGGGGAAGGGGAAAAAAACCAAGATCTACGGCGCAGAGGAGGCGGGAGAGTTGAGCTGGCTCGAGGGAGAGACCCTTGATGAATCTATGACGAAAATTATCTAAAAGAGACTGGAGGAAAGTTCCCAGGTTTCAAGCCGAGCTTTCAGTTCATCCTAGACATCTGAAAGATACATAGGAGCGTCATGCTCGTGTCCTCGAACAAAGTAAACGGGAAAAGAATGGTCCAGGGGAAGGAGGGAATGCGAACAGGGAACTAATAGGCGTCTGTTACATCACTAAGACAGTGGTGTTTGGGGAAGTCCTCTTTCGGGGGTCCTATGCACAGGGGAGAAGAACTATAAAAAAGAGAACGTGCGGGAGACTTTATTCGAGGGAATTCAAGAAGAAGGGAAGAGGCGAGAGAAAACGTGCAGCGAAAAAGTGACCGAGACCAGATAACCTCCTGGGGAGAGAAAAGAATGAAAAATGAAAACCCAAAGGGGGAGCTACTCTACTAAGGCACTTTGGGTAGAGGATCGATAACATAGGAGGAAGAGCAAGGACCTCTGGTGGGGAATAAACGAACAAAAGGAGAGAGGAAAGACCCTGGGATCTCGGCGTGAAAGGGAGTTTCCCGGAGACCTTTCTGAGATACACAAAGGGAAGCGTCAACCACCATGTGATCAAAATCGTCCACCTCCATGAAGACCGGCTAGGGGCATTGTTCGAGCGCAAACAAAAGAGAGAGGAGGGAGCAGGCACTGTCCGCCAGAGGCGATTAGGGGAATCTGCAAAACATGACAGACCGGAAGAAGCTTCAAAAAGATGCGGAAAAAACAAAAAGTTGGTCGTTCAAAACGGTGACAGCGCACGCAAGCACAAGACAAAGGAGGAATCTCATTATATCAAGCGCGGGTAAAACGGGGCAAAATCCGTCGGTGGACGATCTTCAAATGTCAGTTGGACATAAAGGGGTGGGACAGTCTAAGCGCACCGCGAAAAAGGTGACACGCAAGAGTAGTGGTGGCAGTTACTGTTGGGCGGCATGCACGCCGGTGGTACGATGTCAGAGAGCACGGCACGACGGGAGTCGGGTGCGGTAATCACTCAAAGGACTGCACTGCATGAAAAAAGAGCGCAATTCGAACGCGGGACGAGTGTCACACAGAGTGAGGGGGTGTGCAAAGAAGAGGAGGAAACAAAAGAAGAGTCATGAGCCAAAGAGAGACTGCCCCCTGCCGTGGTGTCCGAAAAACAAAAGCTCAATGCCAATCGAACAACAGGAGGGGGTGTGAACGCAACAACAGTAGCGTGCCAAGGAGAACAAAGAAGGAGAGTGGAGATTCCTCATTAAATAGGGAGGGCAACGACGCGCGTAAAGAGTCATCACTTCTTAGACGTCTGGGTGGGTTCGTGTCGGGAGAAAGGGTCGGGGGAAAGGTGCGCTTTGAAAACGAGATTGGAGGAAGAGCGATGAAGTTAATTAAAAATTTGGGCACAAAAAAAGGTCCACCCTAGGGGGTGCCTAAAGCAAGATCGGGATCAGAGGGAGGCCAGACGATGGCGTTCACACCGAGTTTCGTTAGACTATACGTGGAGAAGAAGGAGGGAGCTCAGGTGAGAATCTAGTAGAGGCTTCAGCGGAAAGCTCGCAACCAACAAGTGTTAAGAGCACATGGCAATGAAGGCGCCTAGGTGGGAACAACAGGAAGCGGCAAGCGGAGAAATCAAAAAAATGGGGGGCGGAGCGGCGAAAATGGGCCGAAAAACACTACAGAATCTGGTATAAGCGGATAAATGTGTGAATCAGACCCTAAAGGGGGGGGAGTGGGAACTGATGTCTGGTACTACTGACACCATCTCAGCAGGGTAGCGCATCATGAAAGAGGCAGTAGGGAAGCGAAAAGCGCAGTGAGCAGGAAGGAAAAGGAAAAATGCGGCAAGGGGCGGAGGAGGGTCCCTAGGCAAATAAGCAACTTATTTGAAGAGGCGAACATAAGGCGGGGGAAAAAAAGGGTAGAGGGGGGGGAAATTGTACGAGCATGAACGGATAGGGCATTGGGGGAAAAACGCACAACAAAAAAGGGGTAAACCGCGCAACGGGAACGAATCGCAGCAACGGTGTATCGTCAAAAAAAAAAGTTGGGAAACAGCAATCAAAGTCGAAAGGAGAAGGCAGCAGGGGGGAAGATGGCGGAAAGAGCGCTGGGGGGGACTCTTCGATAATCGCAGTGGAAGGGAGGTGAGAAAAGGGACAAGAGAAGGAGGGCACGAAGATAGAAACGTTTGGATTCAAAAAAGGAGTAAGAGACATCATCCAGTTTTCAAAGAGCTCCTTCATCCACTAAGTAAAACCGGCAAAGATCTAGTCGTCAAGGGAATCATCGAGAGAACACAAAAAAAGAAAATAATAGGGAAAAGGACTCGAGATCAACCACCAACTGCTCTCTCGAGGAGTTGGATCTTCACCTTGTACTGCTTTCCAGGAGAATAACCCAAAGAACAGGAGTGATATGAATCGACTCTAAAGTTTCTCACCAAGGGATAAAGCGCTTAAGCGGAACCAGAGCGTGAACGCTGAACGAGCAGAGCGGTTACCCGAGGAAGAAAAGGGACTCAATTACAAAAAAGGCTAAAGAACGAATCTTTAAGGCAAATGCCGACCGTTGGTGACGGGGAAGAACATGAACCAGCGGAGATAAACTTGGGAAAAGAAACCAGACCTGCTGCACTGTGATAAAAAAAATACAGAAATGACTGATATGAGACGCAGTCCGGGGATACATGGGGGGTCAAAGAAAAGGAGTCCACTCATAAATGCTGCTGGCCTTGATAGAGGGGGAAGACGGCGAGAAATTCTAGCCATCCGAAAGGATCAGCGCCATAAAAAGGGGGGAGAGGGGGCATGTCTAACACAAGGGAACACAAAGTACTCGAGGGAGAACGAGCCTGAGCAATAACTCATTAATGAGAAGGAGAGCGCTGGGGCTATGGGAAGGTGTTGGAAGCTTAGAAAGAGGGAGAAGGAAAATCGAGACAAGAGGACACCTCAATCGTAAAGTAAAATCGGGGGGTTGGAAAACAAAATATTCAAAGGACTAAGCTACGCGGAGTGAGAGTCACGTTTTGAAAACCATGTGAGGAAAATATGCCGTCAAAATGGAAAAGACTAAGAGCCCATCGCTGAAAAAGTCAAATCCTATGGAAGAAAGTAGCAGGAAGGGATGAAGAGGAAAGCGGCGTTCAAAAAAAAGACTGGAGGAGTTCCAGAGTTAAAGGTTTAAATACCAGTTTCTTACTGAAACTCATGTGTGGCCTCTTTACACACCCAGAAGAGAGAGTCATGACAGGACAAGAAAATCGACAATAAGAAAAAGGGGGCGGAGATATTGGGGCAAGCAACGATCCCCGATGAGCCGCTCGGAACTCACACACCCTCAGGCGTCGGCGCAGCAGGAATCTTTAGGGGCAGTTTATTGTGGAAAAACACCAACAGCTGCAGGAAAAGGAAGGCTGGCGGCGCACAGATCACAAACAGTTCAGGAACAGGACCTCGGGTTCGCCTGGGCTCAACCAGAAGAACGAGAATCGTCAATCAAAAAAAAAGTCGTTGCAACTATTTCTTGATTGCGTGCGCTGTAAAACGGAAACAAGGAGCAGAGCCATCTCCGTTATGCACGACACCGAAACCAAGGGTTCAGAAATCGCACGCGGAAGAATGCACAAAGAAGACTAGCTGGGGAAAAACTCGACGTCCTAGACAACGAACGCCAGTGGGAGGCCTGCTCGGAGAAAGACTGCTGATACCACAGTGGGGGTGAAAGAGCAGCGCGCGATAAGAAACTGGACGAGCGTAACGCAACGATTCCCAGCCGATTCCCCATTGTGACGTACCGGGACTTGGAGAACCATAAAAAAACATTACTATCGGTAAGAGCGGGATATAAATCTCGCGCCCCTGGGTGGAAAGTGGAGTACTCTATTCAATTACGCAAGATGGCGGCCGTCCGGAGGGCGCAAATAAACTAGGACGGTCCGGTAATCGGTCAAGGTCAAGCACAAGTGCATGGGCGAAGCGCTGGACAAGACCTCTAAGAAGGGGGCGGGAGTAACTGAATCGAAGGTAAAGGACCCCATTTCGTGCTCAGATTAGCTGCGCACTAGGGTTGAAGAGGAGAGAAAAACGAAAGAGAAAACAACCACAATGTTTTGAGCGGGAACTGCACAAAAAAGGAGTAAAAACGGGGAGCATGGAAAAGAGACCAGACTGGACAAACGATCAACGTCGCGTAATGAAAAAGAACGAAAGAAGCGAAGAATGAGCGGAAAGCGGGGAAAAAATTAGTAGCAAGAGCAGGATGGAGAAAAGTACGGTCATCCAGGGAAAGATCCCGCTGCGATCAAATATCAAACTGATCGCCTAATCTGACGGACTGAATCTCCGAAAGAGAGAGAAGATGACAGCCTGGGGGTTCAGTCACCCTCGGAACTACAAAAGAAAGGGACCGAATCTACCGACGTCCCGCGAACTGCATCACAAAGCTAGAAGCAGGGATATGACAAGCCATACAAGACAAGAGAACTGAAGGGCGCAACGTCACCGCAGCCCAGGCGAAAGCCGTACAGAGCAGACGGGGAGAACCCTAACTGCGAGATGCCATCAAAGGAGGAACAACTCTTCACCCAAAAATTCCAGACCGACGCGCAAGTGAAAGAGCAAAGGGAAAGAGAAAGTCGGAAAAAACCGAGGCCGGAATCAGATGCAAGAAATCTGCTAAGTCGCGACAATCAAAAAAAGGGGAAGATCTGAGTCACGGGGTGATGGTTTTCTTTTCCAAGTTATAGAGATCGGGCGTGAGGAGATGTCAAAGCAAACAAAACTTCTGTAATAAGATGGAACGAAGAGGGGGGGGATAACTCGGAACAAGGCCGAAGTAACATAAACAATACAAGGAGAGAAAGTGAACTGGTATCTAAACTTCAACGAGGGCAGGTGTAAATCCTAGTGCATTAGACTCAGGCTGCGCGACTGACCGTCCGGATTAGAG
>Ga0179593_1532671_pt1 | contig 14195 bp, 16 predicted proteins | sample CZODoug2_1_08_16_FD_185931 | JGI IMG/M metagenome (GOLD analysis project Ga0179593, IMG submission 185931) | Vadose zone soil fungal communities from Angelo Coast Range Reserve, California, USA - CZODoug2_1_08_16fungal (PacBio error correction) | ecosystem: Environmental > Terrestrial > Soil >...
AAGGAATTCGTTTACTCCAAAAAGGGGAAACCTACGCGACGTCTTCTGTGGCGCGGAGGGCATCACGAAGCTGGGGGGAAGGGAAGTACCGTGGAAAAAGAGGGGATCATGGCCGGGTGCGAAAGTTAATTGCTCGCAGACCCTCAGATATAGCGAGGGAGGAAAAAATAAAAGAATTTCCAAAAGAGAAAAAACTTACCGGAAGCCAGTCTGGTGGGAAGGGTTGGAGAAAAAGGTGAAAACTCGGGGTTCCACTCGACGAGTAAGAACTGGAAGTCTGTTAAAGTGCCATTGGAAACCCGAAGATGCTTAGTTAGGGGTGATAAAGCAAAACTCTATGGGGCATCTTCCTGCTGAGAATAAAGGAAGGTAGCTTTGAAAAAGTAGTCCTGGGGGGGGGGCGAGGGAACCGCACTGCTATCTGTCAAATCTAGACCTTCAAATACTCCGTTGGAAAAAAAAGAGCAAAGGAAGATAAAAATACTGATTGAAAAAAATTTTTAGTAAGGAACAGAAAACACAATGAATAAAGAAAAAAACCTAAGCTAACGTTTCCCCTCGGACCAGCCGCGTAAAAAAGTTATGGTTTGCAAGATTGTTCAAGAAAGGAGTCATGGACTTAGGAAAAACTGGGGGGGAAAAAGCTAAGGGGGATTATTGACCTTTTCAATCAAAGAAAAAAACGCGTGTAAAATTAACCCGTTGAGCGAGGGCCATCTCGGGGGTTCAGGGGAAGGGAAGAAAAAGCCCAGGGAGGGATTTGAAAGCGCGGACTCGAGGAGTCTTGCCGGCGCAGGATCGGCGCTTTGCCGGTCAAACCAAAAAAACTGGTAAGGGACGCAAGGAGGAAATAAGAAAGAGCCGGGTGACTATTCATACCCAAACAATAGGAGCCGGAAAAGAATTGGGAAAAAGGAGAGAGTTAAAAAAAGAAGGGCTTGGCCGCAAAAAAATTTGTCGAAACGGGATCCGAAAGGATTACGGGCACAGTGATAAAAAAGGAAGTTGAAAACTAAAGATAGGCGCTGGCGAGTAAAGGGTAGAGAATGGGAAATGTTGCGTAGTCTCATCACGAAAAATTTTGGGGTTGGTGAGGAAAAAGAATTGTCAAGGGTCAACGCTGGTCTTAAGGTCTTCAATGAGGGGGGTATGGCGTTGGGGATGGTAAAACCGGGGGAAAAAAAATGACGGAAGGCCATCCAAAAGTGAACGGCACAGGGGGCTCAACAAAAACAAGGCGTTGTTTTGGGGTGAGCCGTCGCTTGAAAAAAAAGGGACTTTGAAAAGGAGGGAAGGCAGCTAGCGAGGGGCCCGTGGTTTTGGACTGCTGTGTGATGGGAGGGTTGATAGAATTAAGAATAATGGGAAGATCGTAGTTGCAGGATGTTTCGGTCTAAAAAACCATAGTTAATAGGAGCTGGGGGGGACTAGGGGTGGCTTAAGAAAGGAGGGGGTTCACGAAAATTTCATCGAGTAAGCGCAAGAAACATTCAGGGAGGAGGAGGGTTGGGACTAGACGTACCGGTAAGAAAGAAAAAAATGGTGCTTGCCCGTTTCTCTTAAAAGTAGAAGAGACTGGGGGAATATTTAAGTGGTCGCCGGGTCGGAAGGACGGAGATGTGAGGACGGGGGGAGACGTGAGACTATATTGAAGGAAGGTCGTCGGGAAAGGGAGGAGAGAAACAAAGGAGGATGAATAGATACCGAACGCGACGAAGCGGGTCGAATCTCCAATAAAAACTTAAGGAAAGAGGAACGAAAGACCAGAAAAATGGGAAGCGAAAAAAAAGCGAAGAAAATTCGACGCTGCCATATAGAGTTCAAAAGGACATGAGAGGAGGTGACAGGAAGGGGACAGAAAGAAAAAGAGAAACTTACGCTGGCCGATCCAAACTGGGCGCAGTGAAACACGCGCTGCAAAAAACTTAGGGCTCAATTCCAGCGGCCAAAAAAGTCCATTTATCGAAAAGAACACGGAACGCAAGGACCATAGAAATAAGGAAAAAGTCGAAGGGACCTAAAAAGCTGAAAAGAAAAGGTCAGCTGCACACGCTATTCCAAGAATAGAACCTCCCGACACTCAAAAACAAAACAAGGAAAAGCAGATAGGGGAGGTCAAAAACACGCAAAGTCAATCTTCAGGCTACAACAAAAAAAAAACTTTGAGGAAAAACAGAGGGGGTTTGGAGAAAAAGGGGGACTGGGTCTGGGTCAATCTCAATAGGGGGCAAAGTGTTGCGAAATTCATACAACATACGCGGGAAGAAAAAAACTCAACAGGAGCTAAGGGGAGAGTCTAAGGAAAGAGTGAAAAATGGAGGAAAAACCATACAGAATCTCTGAGAACTTACTTCCGTTTCCGACCATCTTGCTTTGAAGAAAGGCCAAGCCAAGGCAAAGAATCAGCAGAGTACAAAACGAGTAGATCGGGGGCGCAAGCCCAGCGCTGGGGGGCGACAATCTTTTGACAGACGAAGAAAAAGTTTCAAGAAAGGGGCGGCAAAAAACCCGGGTTCTTTTTAACCACGAGTTACGCGAATAAAGGGGAAAAATTACAACGGGGGTGTCTGAAAAAAACCAAAGAGGGAGAAAAGCTGGAACGATCATAAGTCACTGACTCAGAAAAAGCAGGGATGTTTTATCAGCTCCTAGAAAAAAAAAGACAGACTCGCAGAAAGCGCAGGAGCGCGTGGCAGTTAAGACCCCGGCAACCTACCACGAGTCAGGAGGTAAAGGATGAACCTACAAGTATGCTTTGGGTGGTTGTAAAGTCCAGAAGAAAGGGAAAAAACAAATCTTGGGGAAGAAAAAAACTACCATGTAACCAAGGGGAGGAGGGCGTAAAAACTTTAAAGGAAAAAGGCAAGCCTCGGGAGTTCTGTCTGAAAAAAAATGGTGAGGGAAAAGCCGATGGACGATGCCTGAAAAACGTAAAAAGGGAGGGAATTACTCGATCTAATGGCACTACTATCATCAGTCTGGTCGAACGTCTAAGAACACAGAAGGAAAGGACCGATAACGAGAAAGGGGTTATGACCCAGGAAGGATACCCGTCTGATCACCAACAGCTGCCGCAAAACGATTCAAATTCCTGTCTAAAGTCTTTCTAGCCCAAGGGGAGAAACCATACCTCAGGGGCGGCATTAAGGGGAAAAAAGCGAAGGGGAAGAAAAAAATCGCGTGCCGCGAGTCATGATTTGTTACCAAGGGAAAGAAGACTGTTATTCGAATCTGGACGAGGCGGAAAGATAAGAAGGGAAAAGGTCTTAAAAAAAAATGAGGTGGGGGGGGGAGGGACCATCGCAGAAGAAAACGTATATGAGAACGTGCACACAAACGGCCCTTCGAGGGGGGGAAAGGATTCTAAACTGAAAACGTGCAAACCAGGGGAAACACCGGAAAGTCGCGAAAACAAGCACTGCAACCGCGAAAAACAAGGCAAGTGCAACTAAAGCCCTAACCTGGGAGAAGCTCGAGGAAAAAAAAAACACTGAGGAGAGGGGGAAGGAAGAGGGGAGTTTCACGCGATTTTACGGGGCTTTTTACGGGAGGGAGGGAGAACTTTGAAACAACGAATAAGGGGGGGGGAAAAGGGGCATGCAAGGGAACAGGGGTGCAAAGCCTTTGGGGGGATCTAGAAATGGAAAGATAATAGGTGAGGTCATAGCCAACGGAATCCCGAGCAGAAAAACATGGTTCGCTTTAGTAGGCCACTTACTTTGGAAAAGCAGGGAGGTCTTTGTGAAGGAAACACGCGACTAAGAAAAGGGGATCCTAAGAGAGCTAAGGGGCAAAAGATCAGGGGGAAAAAACAGTGGAAGACATCTCAATGGAAAGATTGAAGGAGCCCTGCGGAAATCGATTGAAAATCAGCGTACAACGAACCGACTTCCTTGTGAAGAAACGGCTGAAGGGCGATTAGGAATGGCCGGAGCGCAAAATCGGAAAAAATACCTATCTTTCACTAACGGCAGCCTGGGGGGGGGAGAAACCCGTTCGTTCGTCAGAATATAGACGGATGCATCTGTGGAAAAAATCACAAAAGCATTATAAATATCACGAAGGAGGTTGAAAAAGAAAAGCTGAGGAGTGCAGGGGGGAAGGGAATTTGAAGATCGGGTGAGCTGCAAGGGGGGGACTACTCCCTTTTCACTATTTGGGAAAGTCAAAGAAAAGAGGGATCGAGGTGTAATCAGGAGGGGGAAAGAAAAATACAGTCGGTTGGGGCGGGTTCAAAGGGGGAAACTGCCCGCTATATGAATTCACAGACTTTGCCTAGGGGGGATCAGAGCTGTTGCGCGAGCAAAAATTACGTACCCAAAAGTGCGCTTGGAAGGGTTGATGAAAAAAAACGCAACCATGACTCTCTCGGGGGGGCCTTTCTTGAGCTCGGACCTCAAGGAGTCAAAGGAAAAGGAAAGGGAGGGGGAAAAGGGGATAGAAAAATCGGCGGGGCGCTCCCTCCGCTCGGAAAAATTTATCCGGAAGATGGCCTCTTTAAAACCTTGGGGCGAGATCAGAGACCGAAGTCATGAAAGAACAAGTTGGACTTTCCTGGGGGGGTCCTTACAAAAAACGAAACATGGACCTTGGTTGAAGGGCCTTGCGAGAGGGGACAGAGCAAAGAAGGAGGGCCTTTTAAATTCATCAATGCGTGGGGACTTTGGAGGGTTAGGGTGAAAGTCTTATCCTGGAACCCTGGGGGCCCCAGGAAAAAGTGTTCCCGGTGGGGGGGATCACCAACGAGAAACGTGGTTCCCCAACCAATAGGAAAAAGGGGAGTTTATAAGGAACTCCGTGAAAGAGGAGTCCCGCCGGCTGATCGATAGGCTAGCGTTTTTTGGAATTGGGGAGCAAAAGTGAAAGGACGAACACCTGGGAAAGCGGTGAGGGGTGCAGGAGAGTCTAGCCAGGGGTGAACCTGACGAATCAAGAGGGGTGAAAGGAGAACCAAAAAATAATTGGGGGGCCTTCATCCACATATGGAAGGAAAATGGGAGGGGGGGGTTATGCGCCATGACGTTCGAAGAATGGAATTGATTCTCGGGGGAACTGGGGCCTATTAGAACACTTAGAAAAGGATGGGCAGGGAGCACCTAGTCTGTGACAGAGATAAAGTTAAGCTTCGGGTCCAGAACGCTGGAAAAGAGGTGTTGGAAGATAGGTGTAGCAGGGAAAAAAAAGACGTACGTGTGGAGCAGGATCTGGTATGCCTCCGCGGGAGGGAAGGACAAAAAAAAACACATGAGGAGGGGGGATTATACCTCCGGCAAAAACCTAAAAGGAGAAAAAAGAAGAGAAGAGCCTCCACGGTAAAAAAGAAGAAATCAAGGACACACAAAACAAATTTTAAAGAGGTCTTCCACCGAAAGCAAGAATCTGGGGGGAGGAAATCCACGGTGGAGGCATCACCGAGGTGATTCAAAGTACTTTCGGGAAAGCACGACACAGCTAAAAATCGGGGAAACTTCCAGGGGCAGATAAGATAGCGAGTTTAAAACCTGAGGAATGTGGAGGGACAAGCCACCAGGTCAGCCAGAGGGTCGCGCCGATGAGCAACAATAATCTACCTAGTTAGATCACCTCCGATCTAGATGCACTGTAACGGACATCCAGCGTAAAACATCACGAAAAAACAAAAGGGGCATAAACCTAAACAAGATCGAAGCGCCGGCCTACAACCAGTAAAAAAAGAGAGAGGGCTCGCTACAACCTGCTTGTAGAAATAACAAAAGGGGTGTGGGAGCTGAAGTTATAGAACCTCCGCGTAAGAAACGGGTACGGGAGAATGAAAAAACATCAAACATAGAAATCATCCCTAAGACGTGCGGAAAGGAACGCAAAAAAGGTCAGTGGGAAAAGGGGAAACAGGCACCCTGACTTCTCTAGACAAGATAGTGCGGGAAAGAGCACCAGGAAAGTGCCACTTCTTACAGAAGCCGAAGAGAAAGCGAGATCTCGGAAGGGGGGAAAGAAGGGCTCATCTTAAAGGAACGGTGTTCGCAAAGCTTGTGAGAAAATTTCTGGGATGGAAGGGCAAAATCAGAAGGGCATAGGGAGTTTGTTGTAGGAAAGATAGCAGAAAAAAAGCCCAGAAAGCGTCGCTGGGCGAAGGAAGAAAGACCACGTATGTTTGGGGAAACCGATCCTTAAGGGATATGAAGGAGAAGGCTAAAGGGAAGCCAAAGCAATTTATCTATAGGAAAGGGAAGTAACACATCAAAACCCGAAACCACTATCTGTAGGGAGATTGAAAGAAGGGGGGCTTTGGGGAAAAAGTATGTAATGGGGAAGCTTTGCGTAAGGGGGAGCGTCAGAACAGGAAACATCCTCAAGAAAAAGCCATCAAGTGCGCGTACAGGCGGTGCACCAGGGGAAAAAAAATAATAGGAGTGAAAGGGGGAGGCCTAACTGAAATCCGGGGGGGGTATGGAACTACTATAGTCAATTCTGTAGATGACAACTCGGGGGGGAAGGTCTTGAAAGTTTCCGAGAAGAAAGGTCAAGGAGAACTGGGATAAGAAAAAATCGTCCAATATCGGGAGGATGTGAACTCGAGACCTTCTAGTGGACCAATCCTAGGGTGAAAGGGGGAGCCGGGAAATAAAGTCCGGGGGAGAAGGACTAAGAAACGGTGAGCCACATTGAGATTGAGTCTTTCAAGAAACATGATCGGGCGTTCTGCAAAGGCTGATTCTCTTATAAGGCTCAAAAGAGCGCTACAGGTAAGAAGAGACTGTAGGGTAGCTCCTCTTCATGTTGGGTCTATACCGGTAAAGTCTACTGAGCGGGGAAGAAAAAATGGGGGGGGGGGGTGGAGACAGAGCTAGGGCGTAGATAAAAGACGCCAAAAAAATCCCGGAAGTCGGCTGGGCGCTTCGGGGGAAAAATTAAAAAGCGAAACAAAGCCGGACACGGGGGGAGGGGCAAACTGAAAGCTCCGCTCAAAAAAAGGGAAAAAGCTCCGTTCCCAAGGGCGGGCAATTAAATTCAAGAGTTTCGGACGAAGAAACAGAAAGAGAGATCACAACAAAGGGGGGAGATAGGGGGTCGAAAAAGGGGTCGTTGAATGGGGGGTCCAACTATTTTTGGGGAAGGAGGTTCGAGGGGAGGATAGGAACTGCAGCACTGGTTAAAAAAATCAGGGGTGGGGCGTGGGGGGGGGAGGTGAGCATTCTAAGTGGTTGGTCAAAAAAAGATGGCGGGGTTATGCTCACCTAACAGGAAGAAGTTATGAGGGCAGAGCCACCTGAAGAAATACTCGCCAAAGAAAAAGGAAACCCTTATATAATGCCTCCACTGACTACATAAAAGGGTGGGGGGGGAGAAAGGCTGAAAGAGAGAGGAAATTGAAAAGAGAAGACTGCGAATTCCTCTAAAATTCAAGGGGGGCTGGCCCAAGATCGGAGCTTCAACGCCATTTTTCTCTCCAATGCACAGAGAAGAAGAAAACGGCGGGCAGTCGAGATTGAATGGGGGGGAAATACGATATGAAAGACCTCTCGGATTTGGGAGACAGGGGAGCGGAAAGCAGAAAAAGGCGATTGGGAGTCGGGGAAATTTATCGGGGGAACAGAACTCTGAGAATACAAGTCCAGATGATCAAAAAACCCTTGCAAGGAACGTCCATAAGATACGGCAGCGGTGTCTTCCTGCTATAAGCGCAAGGAGGTCAAGGGACCTACGAACACCCTGGGTGTGCAGGGGAAGGGGAGTTTCCTGTCTAAGGGTGTGAGCTTCTGGTTCTCTGGAAATTTTGTCACAGCTCTCCTGGGAGGGGGGAAGAAAGTATTTCGAGTCCATAAAAGAGGTTGGAATATAAAAAGAAGGGACTTGGGATTTTGGCCGGGGTGCGGGATGTTGTACAACTGCAAGCGCGAAAGAAAGCGCGGAGAGACTATGTATTTAAAGAGGGGGGGGATCAGGACAGCAAGCAACCCACAAAATAAGCGTGTGTGGTCTGATTGGTGAGGGGCCGCAGAAGATCCTGGAGACCAAAAAACTCCCCTTAAGGCCCCGGAAGTGGAGGTCTGTTCCTTATTGGGGGGGAGGGGGGTCTTTGGAAAAAGGCGGAAATCTGACGTGGGAAGGAAGGATAAGGACTCTTGAGCAACTCCTTGGATTGGAGAATCCCAGCAGGGGGGGTGGGAGGAAGGAAGGCAAAGGGCCACCAGGGGGGGAAAAAGGCAGATCTTGTCAGGGACACGTGGTGGTTATCCATTTTGAGGGGGGGGGGCTGAACAGGGGAGTTGGTAAAAAAGTCCTAAAGGAGTCAAAGGGTCAGCAAAGCTGGTATTGGGAGAATTTGTGCCTGTTATAACAGGGAAAACACGGGGAGGAGAGAAAACATTGACGTGAAAACCATGGATCAAAAGGGAAAAAAGGGTGTTGTTTAATTGGGATTTCAAAAAAAACAATCCTCCCAGGAGGACAAGTACTCCAAAAAAGCTCTGGAAAACAGGTTGTTGGGGGTTTGGGCAGGCAGGGGGAGAAGGGTCGTGCGGTCGCCCCTGTAGATCGGCCCGTGGAAGAAAAGGGGGGGGGAAAAGGGTGGCGAGCAAAGGAACCAGGACAGCACTGGGGGGGGGGAAAGGCTTTTTCGGGGGGACTCGGAAGGGAAGCTGGGGAAAACGTGGGGCCTGACCGGAGCTTGCAATGTTCAAACTGAGGAAGATTGGAGGCCATGGCAGGGGTTTCGAAGGGGGGGGAGGAGGGCTTACTTAATGAAGAACACCTGCGGGGCAAAGCCGGAGTCCTATAAGAGTCTTCGGGCCCGAGAAAGGGTGTCAAATGGTGTCGTTCCTTAAGGCGACTTGACGAGGAATGGGGGAAGAGGAAAGGAGGGGACTCAGAAGGTAGGAGGATCAAAAGACTCGCCCTAAAGGGGTCGAGGCAAGAAAACGTCTGAAATTCTCAAAGTCAGTAAAAAAATTAAAAGACCGGAAAAAAATAGACTGCGTACCTCCTAGGAAAAAAGATTTCATACTGCATCAGTATGGAAGTTGGTACCGCCTTGACCTGGGGGAAGGTCATCGTCTTGGGACAAAAAAATAAAAAAAAACTGGAAGGGGGCAAAGAGATCAGAAAAGGGGCACGGGACGGATTGGAAGAGAACGGTTAGCGAAGGGAACCGGCCTTTCATAAGAAGGAAGCTAGAGAAACATGTACAAAAACAAGGGGGGACTGTAAAAGAGCAATAAACCGGAGATTTCCTCACCTCAAAGGCAGCGGCACTTCGAGAAAAAGAAAAATCACGACCGAATCCAAACTGAAGACCACTGAAACAAAAGGAGAAAACTCCGTGACGAAAAAATGGGAGGAAGGGTACATAAAAAACGAAAAAAATCTCGTTTTTGCAAGCGTGACGTTCAAATGAGAAGGAAGAAAAACCGATCATCCCTTCCATCTAAGGAACTCAAAAGGGGAGTCAAACGAAAAAGTCTGAAGCGTCTGACCAGAGTTCGCACAGACTAAAAACCCTCCAAACCTTAATTCAGGCTAAAAAGTGAGGGGGAAAAAAAAAAGGAAGAGGCACATGTAAAGAGTGCCAGACGCGCAACACATCAGCTTGGGGGAAAAATCGCTGCATTTAGCTCGAACGCAGCTTGCAGTAAAATCCGGGACCAAAAAAACGGGGCGCAAAAACCGGGATTTTTAAAAGTAAAGTTACCGCACGAACTAGCATGCCTGACTGAAGTTGGGGGGAGAAAAGAGGAGGAGCGGAAAGGGGAGAACTGGGAGGAAACACACTACCAGAGGAAAGGTCAGTTTTTGGAAAGCAAGAAATTCGCAGAAACGTAATGAAAGGAGAGACCGAAAAAGCTCATGGGAGGGGAAGTTGGAAGGAAAAGGAACCTACCACGAGCAAGGGGGGGTGGGAGCGAGAATTTAGCGGGTGGCAGGGAAAGTATCAATAATAGTGAAAAAGTACAAAAACGTGGTGAAAGAATGCAAGAAAAACGACATGGGAAGACGGGGAAGTCAAGGCGGACTAGTCGGCTTCCAAAGGAGACCGTATCTTTGAAAGGGGGAAGGATAGGGAGAAGGGGCTATTCGAAAAGCCGGAGCGACAATATACAACCGTCTGGGGAGGGCTTTGGATATGAGGCTACTAAGGGAAGGTCTAAAGAATAAAATAGAGACCGAGACCTGAAAATGGAAATTCATTCCAGCTCGTAAAAGGATCAACAGAATCAAGGGAGCTTGCAGGCCGGGAAAGGAAATTCCGCTGGAAAGGAAGCTAAAAAACGGAATGATGGAAACGCAATCCGTCGAGGGAAAAAAAAAAACGTGCCGAGCGAATTATTTTGGGTCTAAAGATAATGGGAAGGGCCCCCCACAACCCACCAACCGCCCACAAAAGAACAACCAATCAATCGGAGAGAGGGGATTGAAAGTGGAAGAACGCCTCATTACTTGCTTCTTCTATTCTCAACGGGGGGACTCCCCGACCCAAATAGGCTACTTTGGGTTTGCAACACTCGAAAAGGAAAACGGACCACCCCCTAAAAGCATTAGAAAAAAACGTCCTCGTCCTCAAAAGAGAGGAGGCCGCAACCCAGCGGAAGGAAAAAATCTTTCGTGCAGTCAACGAATTACCTCAAGGGGGAAAGGCCCCCCAACCCACCCCCCAGAAAATCAAAAAAAATTAGGGATAGAGAGATTGAAAGTGAATTCATCACTTTAGGATGGGTCCAAGGTTCACCCTTGAAAAAAGTTGGTAGGCGGCTGGGAATCATTGGGACTTTTCATCCAGGATGCGGGGGGGGGGAAGGGCATAAAAGAAAGTTAAGTGTTTACAAAACTCCTGGCCACGGGGGGGTAAAAGTGCGTTAAGACGAAGTTCAGAAAGCAGAGCCTCCAACACAAAAGCTGGCATAAGGGGAAAAATTTAGAATCTCGTAAGGGGGGAGAGAGAGCAAAAGGAGGGGAAAAGGTCTCCTCCTAATGAAGGCTGGTCTACTGCTCTCTAAGTACCTGTCTTTCAGATACAGGGCTTGCAGTAATTAAAAAAGGAGGGGGGCATTTAAAGGGACGCGAGATCGTCGAGGGGGAAAGAACGTGACGAGTGAGATTAAAAAGCACCTCTTAGTTCCTGAAATCTCCACCGGAGGGTTGTCGATGTTGGAAAAAAGAATGCTGAAAAGCCTCTGAATCGTCGAAAAACGAAAAAGTAGGAATCACAACAGAGGGTGGTATAAAGAATCAGGGGGGGGAAAGTGGCTTTTCGGTCAGGAATCTAAACTTAGAAGAAGTGTTGGGTGAAACCATTCATCTGAGAGTAAGGAAAAAGAACCGTGAGGTCCTTTGAACCGCCCTCGGATTCAAAAGGAGTTCATGTTTAGATAGGGAGATATTTAGAGGAGGGACTTCGAAAGTGGGAAAAGGGACTAGGGGGGGTGTTATACTTTAAAAAAAAAAGACACAGGCGCGGTCAGGGGGTAGACTAAATCTTACCAGCCAAGGTAACAGTAGTTTTTAGTGGGCAAACATCAAAAGGGGGAAAGGCGCAGGATTTGAGGAGGAGAAGATTCATGAGGTAAAACTCGCAGTCTGCGAGGGAATTCGCACCACAGGGACGCGGTCTCTGTGAGGAGAGCAGGAAAAAAAAACCAAAAGTGCGGGGTATATGAATAAAAAGCCGTCAGGAAAGGGAAAAACGTCGTGCTTCAGTAGGGTAAAAGAAGGAGGGGTAAAGAAGACTTTGAAGGGGAAAGAAGGTCAGTGCGGAAAGGAGCAAGTTGTGGGCCTGGGTAGAAGGATGTGCATCGAATATTGGACAAATCTGATGTTAGGTCTTGGTGGGTAGGCAACAGAAATTGTCTTAAAGGACGTCAAGGGTTTGGGAGTTCGTCCTGAAAGAAAGAATTTTCTACGTCAGGGGGTAAGGGGAGTCGGGAAGGAAGGGGAGGGGCCTGTTGATGGCTTCTCCTGGAACAAAGGCCACTTGGATCGCGGGAAGAAGGCCAGGAAATCAAGGACTAAAAGGTCGGAAGCGAAGTTCACGAGTGTCACCCTTGAATTTACTCCTGGCCACAGGGCAGCTGGAGGGTGTCGTAGGCAGTGTTTGCGAATGTAAGAGGGAGTCGGTTACTTTTGGGGAGCCGTGGGGGACCGGGAAGGCGCGGGAAAAGGGCGGATTTCTGAGAAACGGTTTTACCCGTCAGACCTAGTTGAAAATTTTCGGTAAAGGGGGGAGTCGACAACTAGGCGGGTTCAGTAAGTCTAAAGCACCGAGCACATAATTTTGACTAGGGCTGTTTGAGCTCAAGGATAGGCCCATCGGCATTTCGGAAGTGTGATGTTAGGGTAAAACTCGGCTACCTACCAGGGAAAACCGGGGGGGGAAACTGAAATAAAAGAAAGTTGGGAGCGGCGTAGAAAGAAAGCTTTCAGATTTCTAACCCGGGTCGTAAGAGGGAGTTTAAAGATCGGTTTGCCGCCAAGGGAAGGTGAAAGGGGGGGTGCGTACTCGTCTTCAAAAAAAAGAGAGAAGAAAGCTAAAGAGAAAATCCAGGGTAGATAATCTCCTGGAACAAAAAAAAGACCATTTTCGAAAAAAAAAAACAGGGGCCGAAATTCTGAACTATGTTATAGGGAACCCAGGGAAATGAACCTTTGGGCTGAAGTCTAAAGGGGTTCTTCACCACCCCAAAAGGGGAACTGTAACGGTGCAACTCGGGGGGAAAGACTCGCAGTGAAAACCAAGATGAAAAAGCGGTCAGGCGGAAAGGGGAAAGGTGCGAGCCCCATCCGGAAACATAGAAGAACGTCCACGGCTAGGACCAAATAGGAAAAAATAAAAAGGCAGAGGGGTAGATTCCAGCGTAGAAACGACCCTCTAAAACAAACTTCATAAAAACCTTCCGAAAATCCAGCCGGGAGTCAAAAAAGGTGCGTCAATGAGGTCAATGGAGGAGAACTGAAAAAAAACGAACAACACGCAACGCGTTGAAAGGCGGGAAGGGTTGGGGAAAAAAGGCCTGAGGTGGAGTGCGAACCCTCAATATCAGTCCCTCAAAAAGCATTACTATGCAGAAAGACCGAGACGTTGCTACCATTAAATGAAAACAACAAGGACGGTATTCCTAAAGAAGAAGATGCTTGCAAAATGAAATTGCCAACTTTGCTTCATAAAAAAAATCTGGAGGGGATAAAAAGAGGGTCGTATAAGCCAGCAGGCATCAGCCTGTTCACGGAGAATAACGTTCACTGTGGACAGTACAACTTCTGGTAGAAAAAAGGGAGTCTTGGGGAGGGTAAAAGGACCTAAGGGGGATGGGGGTCTGGGAAATATCGAAGAACACCGGCGGCGCTTAAAAAAGGACTGGCGACGGCTCCAAAACCAATAAAGCAAAAAAAGATCTTTGGGGCACGAAAACGCTATAGGAAGGGGGGATGACTAATACACTACAAAGACGCAAGTATCAAGGAGTGTAAACCTTCAAAAGCCCAGAACGGCAACATACCACTGAGGAATATTAAAAAAAAAAAAAAAAAAAAAAAAAAAAAAAAAAGAAAAAAAAAAAAAAAAAAAAAAAAAAAGCGCATTATTGGGGGAAATAGGAGTAGTCCAAAAGGGTTTAAGGATGAACTAGTGCAACGTCAATACTCAACCTAACGAACAGAAAGACGCTTCCGCTTCTCAGCAAGGAACAAGAATGGTGTATTGGGGGGGAAGTCCAACAACAGAGAAATCCGTCATAGGTGGGGATGGACTCCATCCCTAAACGGTGGAGGAACTAAAAAGTCGGCAGGAGAGTTGCGGAGAGGAACGCTTCCGGAGGGGGAAAATCTCCAAGAGAGAAGTGATGACCGGTAGAATCAAAAGTAACTTGTGACAAAGAAAGTCTTAAAGAAAAGCAAGAGAAAAAATGCTCAAAAGAGAGGGGGTCGAACCCCAGCCCTGAGCGAAAACGGGATTTTATCGGGAAGGGCTGTCCAGCCTTGTCATGAGAAGTCTAATGGGGAGACGCTAAGGGAGAAACATAAAAAAAAAAAGGAGAGGATAAAGGGGATTAAAGTCCGGACTGCGAACGAAGAAAATGATGGGGGGGCTATGAGAAACAAACACATAAACTGACATCAATCAGTTACGAACAAAAGGCCATGATCTCGGGAACAAAAAAAACATGGGTCTCATTCATCAAGGGAAAACCCCAACCACAGGGCAAGAACACAGAGACAATCCTAAG
>Ga0179593_1584245_pt1 | contig 14195 bp, 16 predicted proteins | sample CZODoug2_1_08_16_FD_185931 | JGI IMG/M metagenome (GOLD analysis project Ga0179593, IMG submission 185931) | Vadose zone soil fungal communities from Angelo Coast Range Reserve, California, USA - CZODoug2_1_08_16fungal (PacBio error correction) | ecosystem: Environmental > Terrestrial > Soil >...
TGAGGAGAAGACGCACAGAACGAGCGGAAAGGTTCTTCCGCTATCCGGATTTCGAGCGCAAAGGAAGGAGGGGGCATTTGGGGGGTCCAAACCTGCTGGTGTTCTCCCCATCTGCCAGGAAGAAGTTGTTGGTTATAAGTTTGGGGAAATAGGGTTTGCGGGAATTATCCGATGGCAAAGTCCTTCTCAACTGGGGGTCTTTTATAAAAAGATTGTGGGGGTGGGAGATTCCGAAGGGTCGACTTGCGTTTGACAGGTCTCGCGAGAAAGACTATCGTCCTTTCAAAGGGAGATGATTCGATGAAAACGCTGAGGAAAGGCCCTAACACGGCCGGCCCGGTATGCCCAGCTCGATCAGGGGAAAAGTTAAATCCCCATAAAGGCGGGCGAAATACATCATATCCACAGGAAAGCGTCAGGCACACAGCCGGATGAAAAAAAGGGGTCCGGAAATCGCGAAACGTATCCGTGCTGTTGGCTGCCGAAAAGTCGTGGAAAAAGCGCCGATCGCCCTTAAATGACGAGACTTTCGTCTGGTCTGCAGTATCTCGGACGAGAAAAAAAAAGGGCGCTCGGATGCAGGTCAGAAGGGAAAGATTCTCCCCAGAAAAAGAAAACCGTCGATAAAATCGTCGAGCCATCTGCGATCTGGTGCGAGCAGGCCCAAATAAAGAAAACAGAGGGGGAACGAGGCTTCCTGCAAGAAGGCGGTATTGAAGAAAAGAAATCGGTTATAGGGGGGAGAGCACCGGGGGTTTTGAGGATGGAGGGTAAAAAAAGCTTTCGAATCCGATTAGAGCACTCCGAAGTGTGTCTCTCACCGAACTCTTGAGAGGAGTTTCTTTCGGGGACCTGCCTCGGAAACGGGGTTTGCCGGCCTCCCAGGGGACATTTCTACAGAAGAGGTTTTTTTTGGATCTAGGGGGTGCACCGAATTGGAGGAAGAACGGTTAAGGTCTAGGGGGGACCAAAAGGGTTCATGGGGGGAGGGGGATTTCAGTAAACACTCTCGATTGGACAAAAAAGGGGGCCGAAAAATGCCTAGAAGTGTCGAGCGGCCTCCGATGGTCTTCGAGCATTCAGGGGTGCCGGATCGTGGAAATGGACTAGGAAAGTCTCTGATCGGGAAGGACTTTGGACCAGGCGAACTGGGACAACTGATGGGGAACAAAAAGAAAAGGAGAAGATGCAGACCCAAGGATCGGGGGGGGGGAAAAAAGGGAATCGCCTTCCAAGGTACTCTCAGAAAGTCTTTCATAGTTTGTTTCGTCTAGACGATTCTAATTAGAAAGCTTACGGGGGAAATTATCGTGACCCTCCTTTGACGAAAAACGGACGGACCATCATGGAAGGAGAGAAGTAATGGTGGAAATAGTCTTCGGAGCTAGAGAGACGCGCCGAGTATCAAAGGAAAAACCTGACGTTGCGGAAATTCTCTAAAAAGCGCGTGAGGGGGGGGGGGATGCAAGAGGAGACTCCTTAATCGACTGACCTCGGAAACTGCAGTCGGAAGGCTGGGACGTGCTGGGGGTGCTCTCAAGGGGGAAACCTTTCTGCACGAAATATGACCTTCCCAGATGACTCACAGGGAACGTGTTTAAGGGGGAAAAAACACTATGGGTGAGACCCTGCAAGCTTGATGGGACTGCGAAGGGTCAGGAACGCGTTCACCAGCTCCCACCATATGGCAGAAAACTAAGTTGCGCCAGGCTTCACGTGACGTAACGAAGGGTCACGCGTGCGTCACCTACGGGGTGGGCAAGGACGGACTCATGTCAGAAAAAGCGATTCCGCCTCGGCAAAGTGAATTTCGGATCTTCGATTAACTCGTCTGCAAGGAGAGAAGCCAAAGGGTGGGTAATGCTTATTTTAGGAGGGAGGAACACAGTGGAAAAAACGGGAAATTCCGCTTGAAGCCCTGGTAGATCCGGTCGTAAAGCAACAAGAATTTTGGTCTATCCGCCCAGCGTGAGGGGGGGTACACGTGGCGGAGGGGAGAGGGGGTCCCCGTGAGTGGAAACTGGGGGGAAAGGCTTTATGTTACGCCAAAGAAAGCGGACTCGTCCCGTCCATAAACCTACCGAAAGACACACCGAAGATCGGGTTTCGGGGGGGGCGAACACATTTCGGAAAAGGGACATATTGGAAGGGGGGGGAATAAGAAAAGGCAATGATTGAAATAACTCGATCGGATGGACGATACGGATCAGTGATGCTTCTTTCAAAAAGGCCGTAGGAGGGGTCTTGCTTAGAAAGTATTCCGTAACACTCGCCGGGTCTCTCTCAAACCAACAAAGGGACTCTATAAAGTAGAGGAGTGCCATGAGGAGGGGGGGAATACAAATTTAGCAAATCCAGGGGGACCCTACGGAAGGATGTTAAAAAGAAAGTATCTACGGAGACGAAAGCTTCTTTCCAGGAAAGTGGCGGAAGATCCGTTAGCTCTTGGAAAGGAAAATAGGTACTTGGAGAACCAACAGAAACCCTCTGTCGGTGGGCGTCGTTCTACGAATGACGGCGGTAGGGGGGAAGGTGCACGATGAGGAGAAAACCAACGGCGGGATCGACCGATCGAGGGGATCGGCATTCGCCGGGGGGGGAAGCCGCACTCGGATGAAGCACACTGAGAAAAACAGAGTGGGAGGGGGCAGGGGGGCACACGACAAAAACTTAGAGAGTCAAAAGACAAGCTGAAAATGGGTCCACTTTTCCGGAAAGAGGAAAGATACGCATGTGCGTGAACTCGCTTCGCCTCGATGAAAAGGATATACGCAAGTCAAGGGAAAGGAGGCTTCTGGGAAGGACGGCGTGAGAAGGGAACCAGTCGGGGAAAACTCAGATGAAGACGTGCAAGGGGGAGCCGGGACAAGAGGGAGCAAAAATTAGTCTACCTAAAGGTGTTTTACTGGGGGAACGGGGGTGCGAACCTGAAATCTATACCCGCGCTCCATCATAGGGGACAGGTTACTGAGGCCAATACGGTGCCGGGGCAAAAGTTTTTGTGCGGCAAGTGCCTTAAAAAAGTCCTCGGGCACGTGCAGAAAAAGGAAGCCGGGGAGAAATTAGAAACGCCGGCCGAACAAAAAAAAAAAAAGGCGCTAAGGCTAACGTGCGTTCAAATCCCACCGGGGGGGGAGCTGGGGGAGAAGACTCCGGATTCGGGATCGAGAAAGTCAAAAAAAGACTGCCGTCCTAGAATGTCCCAGGAGGGTTCGGTCGTCTTCGCGGAACAAAGGGACAAGAACGGGGCAAAGAAACCGCCCGAGCTCCCGCCAATAGCTGCTCCGCGCAAAGGAGGAGTGTCGGCGCGAACCATGTCAAACAATCAAATTCTTGGGGGGAGCTGCAAGGTCGTGTCCCTTGAATAGGACCACGCGTTCGATACGAAGTCAGGGCCGCGGCATAAGGCGAAAAGGAAGAACCGCCACGACAGGAGCCTGGGGTCGCTCCAGAGTGTGAAGAAGCGAGGGACTCCCTGAAACCCACAAGAGAAAAAGACGGAGGTCAAAATCAACCTAGTAGCTGAGAGAAGGAAATTTCCCCGAAATTCAGGACGCGGAACCACCAAAAAAGAGGAACCGAAGGTCAGGGAGAGGCCAAACGGGCACTTTAATTTAAAAGGGTAACCGAAAAAAATTTCTTCAACATCGGGGGTGGGGCAAGTTGAAAAGCTAGCCCAGGGGGCAAAATCTTGCGTGTAAAACCCAAAGCCTATCCTCAATGGATCGTGCCGAAAATACAGGTATTGTAACGACGTCTCCGTTAAGAAGGCTTTACACGCTGCCAAGGAAGTTTCGTGACGCGCGACCAGATCGAAATGGGGCTAAAAAATGTGGGGGTACTGTCCGGAGGGGCGAAGAGGAATTGACTGACCGGCAGAAGATATCGCGAGTCTGGCCGAGGAAGAAGCAACGCAAAAAAATAAAAAGTCGAACTGGCTAGACAGGGGGGGAAGGGGAGTGTCATCAACAGCCGACTTCTGCTCCAAAGGTCCAGGATCCTTGAGGAAGGGGGGTATCGAAAAAACTGCCTTCTGCGTTGCATAATCCCTTTTGGCCTCCTCTCGGCCTGTTCTATTTCTCTACGCCGGGGTCTCAAGGATTGCCTGGGCCAACAAGAGCTTGGACCGATAGGGGCCGGCGTGTAGTGTTCCAAGGGATCCGGCCGCTGGGGGAAATCGACGGGAAAAAAGATCGTTTGAACTCATACGACGACGCGCCTCGCTACATCAAACTGTATGGCTAACGTCAAATCGGGGGGTCGAAAGCTCGGGGGGCCGCTTTCTCACCGAAAAAAGTTGAGCGGAAAACTTGCATCATCGGAAAACCAGGGCGGCAACCAACTCTGAAAAACAGGGGGGCGCGAAAAGTTACAAGGTTCAGGGGACGGCCTGGCGCACGCACACCGACTCCTGAAGGGGGGGGCCCGAAGAAAAAGGAGGGGGAAGGAAGGGCCGGCAGGGAAAAAGTCGTGATCAAACGGGCCCCTTGGGGGGAGCTCCTCCCAGAGGGACCAGACCTTTAATCCAGGCGGCAGAGAACAAGCTGATTGAAGAGGACGCTCGACTAACGACGTCGAGACACCTGGGGGAAGTCAACGTGGCCCGTGCCCTCACTTCTGAAGAAATGGAGCACGGCATCAGGGGGACCAAGGGGGGCTGGGGCAAGGGGAAAGATAACGCTTGATGATGCTTCTTCAGAATGGCAAAAGCGCATCCTTAAGGGCAGAAGCACATCCTCCGAAAGGCGCTCAGGGGGAGGGGAAAAAATCGTGTATCAAAGGGGGACATGGATCTTCGGTCATGCTTAAGGCTCTATCATTCGTTCCGGAAGGTCTCCACGGTAGGGATGGGAGAGGCTCGTAAAGGGTTCAAAAGTGAGAAGGGTAAAACTCTCAAAAAACGCTCTTTCCCCTGTGTTGAAAAACTTCTTGAAAGATAAGGGGAACTCCTGAGACGAAAGGCCTTAAAAAATCAGGAGAAGGAAAAAAAACAGAGAAGAATCTTTGGAGGGTCCGTTGTAAAAGAAAAAGCCATAAAAACGGATTCGCGAAAAAGCAGGAGGGAAGAACGGAGGGAAGATGCTCGATGAACCGCCGACGGTGGTCTCGTGTCCGGGCCAGCCGTCTGTCTGTAAGGGGCGTCGCGAGAAGGGTGCGAGGAGAAAAAAGGCCACGGGAGGGAGTCTTCAAGCTCCTGTGGGAAGAAAAAAGAAACCCGCCCGCGAGGGGGGCACGTTTGGTCCAGACGACCGTGGGATAAAGGCTCAAAAAGAAGAGAAGATCCAAAATAGGGGTAAGGAAAGGTCGCGATTGACTCAAAAAATCCCTAAGCCGAAATTCGTCTTCCAAGGCGGAAAAGACGAGGGAAAATGCTCGCAGGGAAATCCAAAGACTCGAGCAACTTCACCCCACGTCCTTAAACCTACGGCCGACTCCTGACAAAAGGTCGGAAGGTGAGACGAGTCCCCTGCAACAGGGGGCCTACTAACGTAAAAAAACACCTGCTTATTGGGAGTCCAACTCCCTCGAACTTTCTCCTGCGAGGAAATAATCGCCTGAGCCGAATAAGAAAGGAGTCCCCGGGGGGGAAAGCATGGACTCAACTCGGGCAGAGGAGTTTCTTTCGCGCTCAGGAAACCTGCTCATAGAATTAAGTGAAAGCGATCAGAGCCGCAAATGAAAAGTCCAAACAACAGAGGGGGACGTAACATTGACCGCGACCAATGTACCTCGCGATCCACTTATTTTCAAGGAAGGGCTACTTTTCAAGCGGGGGAAAAAAGTTCTGGGGCCGGCCGGAGAGGGGAGGGTCTGAAAGGAATTCGCTCCAGGGAAATCAAGACGATCCCCGAGCCAAGGAACAAAATTACATTTTCCGCCGAGCTTTATATGGAGGGGGGCGACATTCCGAGTGCCACGGAAAAGGATGAATCCGAACTGTTGTGGGTCTGATTCCGCGTAAAAGATCTATGCCTTAACAAGAAAATTGCGATGGGCCAAAAGAAAAACATGGATGGAAAAAAGCCCCTGTCGATACCACCATTTGGGGGGGAAGCGCAAATGGTCCGGACCGGGGGCGCGACGCTTCGGATCAACTCGCCTATGATTTCTGTGGAGGAAGGCAAAGACACCTGGAGGAGAAAAAGTTGGATGATCCTTTCCGCCCGGGGGAAGTCCGAGAAAGGAAAAATAACGATTTAAAACGAGCGGAGCAAGGGAACTTCGCCGATGGTGAAAAAAAAAAAGCGGCCACGTAAAGTTACCTGGAAACAAACGTAGCGGGGGGGGTAGGGAAAGGCGGCATGTCTATGAAATCGGAAGACATGAGAATGGAAAACGGAAACTTATAGGGAAAAGCAACCGATCATGTGTCCACCTTTTCACCATGTTGGATACTCCCCAGAAAGGGGTGCGAGAAAAAAAATAAAGATCGGGGGGGAAGGGAAAAATGCCACCCGCCTCCGGTGGCCGCGGATAAAATCTCTTCACACGAAAGGGGGAAATAATTGTCGGCACGACGTGTTGATAAAAAAACTGCGTCAAAAATTCTAAGGAAGACTGGGTCTTCTTGTTCGGATCTCTCGGCCAAATCTCTCGAAAAGGCCGGTCAGGGCGCCCGGAAACAACAGCTAGTAAAAGTCTCGACCAAGCTTCAAGTGTCTCTCTTCACTACCCACGTCGGCAGCGTGTAAAAGGGAGGAATGCAGACATGTGGAGGGTTCAGTAGTCGAGGAGAAAATGAGGATATTCCTGGGGGACCGAAAAAAAAAACGAAAAACCAAATCTGGCTCCGCGAAAAAAGGATTTTGGGGAAGACGGAAAGAGTCAAATGCGGGAGAACTACCGTATAACGCAAATGTTCGGGCAGGAAGAGACAGTTTCGGAAACCAGTTTTTGGTTGGGGAGGGTTGACCCGAAGTCAAGGGGCAGAGCAAGGGGGGGAATCTAATTTGACCTTTACTGTCATGTTTCTCTTGGTGGGGAGGGATGACAACTCGGGGGGGCGGCCTCTACGCTTGGCGTCGGACCTTTCTTACGTGGGCGTCACCCGACAGTGACCGGAAAGAACGCTAGTAGTCGGAAAAGAGGAAAACGTTAACGTCATGACTTTGCACGAGTCCCTCTCAAATGGCAAAGATTCATACCAAGGTGATCGGTTGCATACTGTCCGAAAGAACGGACAATCCTTCGTCCCTATTTGTAAAGCTACTACGATTCGGAGAGAAAAGGGGGGATGCCCGGGGAGCTTTTGGGGAAAAACTAAAACTAATGAAAGGGGGGGGTATCCTTTCCAGGCTCTACTGAATTGTGGAGAGGGGGGCCGATCTCTCTTCTTATAGACGGAGGGAGAACCCTTCGGGCGGAATTCTCTCCTCTCCGGGATATTTTTACGGGAAGGGGGGGAAGCAAAAGAGGAAGAACGGCTGCGTGGGGACTCTGGCTTGGGGAGTTGTTCTGAAACATCGAAGGCTTCACCTTTTAAGAACGAGGACCTGCCCAAGGAATCAGCACAAGAAAAGAGCGGTTGGAAAAGGGGGACAACGCGGAGGCTGGGTTCTAACGGCGAGAATCCTCGTCAGCAAGATGGCGGGGAAAAAGAAGTTGCGCAGAGCAACGGATAAAAAGATTCAGGAGGCTCATCTGAGCGTGCGACCTACTTGTTGAAGGAACTTCCGTAGAAATTCAAGAAAAAAAAGGTGCAAGCCTTAAGTATCTTCGAGGGGCCTCTGAAATCCTCAGGAAGGGGAAAATCAGAAGATTTTCAATGTACTAGGAAGAGGTGACCCCCCTTGTATGTTAAAAACCATTGGAGACCCTGTAAATCTATACTGGGGGTTCCCTGGGGCAACCTTTGGAAAAAAGACTGTGGTGAAAACCTCCGTCCAGAATCGATTGGGGGATGGAAGGGGGGACTCAGTCCGGGACAGAGGCTCTTTCAACGGTTCGAGAGATTATTCCTGGTAGTGGAACCTCCTCCCCTCGTCCCCTTCAGGCTCCCTTGGGATCGCCGCCTGTATAAAGCTGGGAATTTCACGCACCCCTCCCCGCCACACCCGTAAGAAAGGGAGTGGTGTGGTTCTTGTGGGTGCGGGGAAAAGGCCAAAGGACCTAGGGGGTGAGCAGGAAAAGAAAATAGTAAAGTTCTGGAATAGCTCGTCGAGAAACGATACTGATCTGGTTGGGGTCTTCTCTTCAACCTGCCGTAGGGAAAGGGGGGATTGAGTGGGGGAAAATCGGAAAAATTCTAAGGGATCTCTATCAACCCCCACCACTCTTCTTCTTAAAATCCTTCCTCTAGCAGGGGCAAGAGAAGTCCGAGGGGAAGCAAAAGACCAGCCAAGGAAAAAGACCTCCGCCCCTAAACGATAAGAGAGTAGTGGAAGCCGATACCCTCTGGAAGAAAAAAGATCAAGATGTACGTGCGAGGTGTTCGCAAAAAAGAAACCCGCTCTTCGTTGGGAGAAAGGGGAGGTGGCCTCCTAAAGGGGAGGCTGGGGGAAGGGAGGCGACCTAAAGACTGCTTGGAGGAAAGCTCCTCTCAGGAACCGGAGAAGGCTCAAGCTCTGGATAAAGAAAAAAGGGTGCCAGTGGGGAATGAAGTGGCACCCGACCTGAAAAGTTTCAAAAAAAGGTGCCAGGAAATCCGAAACGGCTAACACTACGAGCCAATCGCATGAAGGGGCTTGGGAAGGAAGAGTATGGAAAAACTCTAATAAATAAAAAAGGGTTGATTGAGAAATCGCTTTTCTGGTCACTTCTTGAAATTCGAACCAGGGGACAGCAAATGAAACTCCGTAGGGCGACTTAACAGCGAAACCTGGGCTCCCGTCTAGCCAGGGGGTTAAGCTTATTTCTCGGCCGTATACCGAGAAAAAAAGCCAGGCCAGGGGGGGAAGACTTCAAAAAACGGCTCGCATGCCATTTGAGGGGTGGCCTTGGTCAGTAGGGCCTTTCCTCACAGTGTCCTTGCGATCTGGGGCAAGGAGAACCAGGAAGGGCTCCGAAAAAAAGGTCGCCGAGAAAGAGTCGTTCAAAGCAAAAGGTCTCTGTTCGATAGAAACCGACGGGGGGGGGCGGAAAGAAGCGCGGCGCGATGGAAGATCGCAAAAACACGCCGAGAAAAAAAGGCAAGGGGAGAGTCAGGGGAGGGGATTCGCTGTACACGTCTGCAACATGGGTCCGAAAGGGAAAAGGGAAGAGGGGACGGAGAAAAACAATGAAGAATCCTTAGGGGGGAGATATCCATGGCAACCGATCAAAGGGGGTCCTTCATCTTTCACTCCGGGGAGTCCGTTTTCCCAGTGAAGAAAATTGGGGGAGGAAGAGTCTCGAAAGAAGAAAAGAGCCAGGAGAAAAGCAAACTTGGAAAGGAACGGAGGGATCCGCCGCAACTCATGTCGCGCCATATGGGGGAAAAGTGACCGCGAGTGGGGAAGACAACAAGCGGGGAAGAGGAGGGTGCAAAAAACTAGCGCTAAGGAGATCCCCCAAAAAAAGGTGACCTCGATCAACAACCAAGGGTCGGCCGCAGGACGGCCTCCAGCCAAAAAAGTGTAGAAAGAAACGTTTGAAAAAAGGAAAAGGGTCTAAAGAAGGGAGTTTGCGAGGAGTGGCCTAAGCGGGGGAGGAACGCTTTTTCAAGGTCACACGACCCAAAACTAGAGACAACGGTTGATTTGACGGGGGAGAAAATACGGGAAAGTCCATACCCCTGGAAGAATGGTACCGCCGGGGGGGGGGGGGGTAGTGACGATCTCAAATCGAATCTTGAAAAAGATGGGGGGGACTCGCGGGGGGGAGGAGGGGGCGAAAAGAAAAAACCCAAAACAGAGGGAGTCTGGCCAGCGAGATTCCTCCCATAAAAACGTCACGAAGGGAGGGGACCGCTCAAAAGGGGGGGGGAAGAAAAAAATTTCCAAAAACTGGACAGGGTTCCGCACTATGTTAGCTATGCCGGCCACCAATCCTGCGGCGTGTGCAAAAGCATCGCTTGGAAAGGGACCGAAAGGGTCGAAATCGCGGAACCAGCCTGTCTGGGGATCGAATGTTGGCAGCCAACATTATCAAGGGGGGGGGGGGAAAACAGATAAGGAAGGGGGATGGCCTTGAGATGACGTGGAAGAGTGTTGTCGACGATCGCGCATTTTACCGCCGAAGATAGCGAGGAAAAACTGAAAAGGCGGAGAACACGGACTGGAATCGTTGTGAATTCTTGGACGCTACCTGCGGCAGGCACGGGACAAAATCATCAACCCCGAGGAAAACGGTCATCCCAAGGTCCAGGGGCTCGCCAAGTTTGCGCTGGCGTAGAAAGCACCGAAGAAAAGGATCACTAAATTCGCGCACGGCTGCCACCGCGTTCTGTGACAAAGGGCACTGGGAGGAACATACCAGGAAAATTAAGGGGAAAAACAGGCGGCGTGAAAAACATCGCAAGGGGGATGTTTTCAGGCCCTCGATAAAGCGGCCATCGACTTCAGGGGAACGATACCCTGGGAGAGGAAAAGCGATTGAAGGCGAGTGGGGGCACGGGAAAGTCCATCTCGGTACCATGTAACCTTCTGGGCATTGGCTCAGGGAGGAAAAAAGTCGTGGAGTAGAGGCCAGCCCGTTAGGAAAGTCGATCCTAAGTCCGGGGAAAACTCCTTTGCTTGCGCTGGAACTTCTCATTCCTGAGCCAACCTTGGATCGCGTTAAGGGACAGAGGGAAATGCTTAGAGGGTTTTTAAGCCCTGATGAAGAGGCGAGGCCTGCTGATCGGGATTCCCCTGTCATCAGGTTGCCTAGGGAAAAAAAGAAAATCTTGAAAAAGGTCAACGGCGGAATATGGAGATGGGGGTCCTCCTTACGGCCTTTTCTCGGGGTCCGAGGGATTTAAAAAAAAAGGTGAAAATCAGGGTCGTGGGGGAGTTTGACCGGGACGCAAGAAGCAGGCGCGAACGGTGTAGGAACCATCACCTGGGCAGGCTCCTGTCTTCGAGAACGGAGAGGAGACGGGGGGGGGATTCCGTCGAGGGGGGATGCGCGATCTCGGTACTAGGTCGGCCCTCGGCGGCTACTTCCTGGCGTCTGCCGAAAGGGAAGCGGAAGAAAAAAAGCTTACGGTCTGGGGGTCATCCGCGGGTCGTACAGGAGAGCAAAACAACAAAGGGGGGGGGGGGAGATGCCTAGTAAAAGACTCCGGTCCTCTGATGCCACACTCACAAGGGAAAGAACAAAGGTGCGGAAGGCTGCGAGGGGGAAAAAGGCCAGGCTCCTGCCAGTCCGCCGACGGGGAAAAACTCGTCACCAAAATCGCAGGAAAGCGTCAAAACAAGCACCGTCTTCCGAGAGAAAAGCCCCTAGGAAAGGGACACAAAGGAGACGGCAAAGTCCGCTGGATGAGGAAGGCCAAAACTGGGGGGGAAAGAAAGACCGATTCGCCTTCGAGATCTCCTCGACGTCTCTAAGAGGAGGCACAGGCCTGCTGAAGAAAGAGGGGGCCAAAAAGTTCAAGGGAGGTCTGATACTAGGGCACCCGTGCTCAAGAGGGGAATCGATCCGCTCTAACATCAGCCTTCTCATGAAAAAAAAAAAGGAGGGGGGAAACTCAAAAAAGGAGATAAGCATTGGACCACTCCATGCCAGAACCCACGGATTGGCAAGTATCAAGGACGTTCCCCGCGGGGAAAAACGGGGCTGCTCCGCGAATAAAACCGGAGGGGTTGTCTACTTCCAGTCGACGCCGGTCACTATTTTATCAAAGGGGAGACCAATTCCCAGCAAGAGGGAAAGCGAAGGCTCCAATGCATGGTCGCAAGGCTTTATTTTCAATGCCACTCTTCCCTTTTGGTTCCTCTACCGGGAGGAATGTGAAGAGATAGGGAATGAACATCAGGGGCACGCAGACTTATGGTCAAAAATTGTCTCATCCTGAAAGGCGCAGGACAGCAAAAGGTCGGGAAGCAATGGAGGGGAAAAGGCCGGTATTTCAGAAAGCGTGTTAGGCCCAGGAACATACGTCGCGCCCCTGGCAGAGTGGTGATGTCCGTTTCCAAAAAGGGGGAAAGGGCAAAGGTCCGGGCGCAACTTGGTAAGAAGACGTTCCACGCTTCCCGAACTGATTGGAGCGAAGCAAGTCAGTTTGGGATCGCAAAAGAGAAGATCGGTTCAACTTCGAGACGGCGATTCCAGCGGCCGGAAAGAAAAGGGACCAAGGGAAACGAATCTTGTCAAAGGAGGCCGGGTCCACAAGGAAAGGAGCCCCAGACAGTCTTTAGGGGATACCATCATAGACAGAAAGAGGAGGAAAAACTGGGAGAGCGTTGGCCAGGCTCGTAGGGGTAAAAAATTATCCGGGGGGGAAAGGTCTCCTGAACCGTTCAGGTTTATGCCGCCGCCGTTCCTTTTGGGACGCTCGTGGAAGCTCTGGCTTCGCAAGGAAGATAGAAAGTCAGGGGAGCATCTACGGATTCGGAAAAAAAAATTCTATCTCCCCGTCATCTCAACGCGGATTAAGGAAAAGAAAAGAGGGGGACAAGCACGAATCTTGGGATCTTCGTCACGACCTTCCGGGGTAACATAATGCTTCCAGAAAAGCGGATGAAAAATCGCGTATCGCACGGATATGAGGATGTCTGGGGCGGAAACGCAAAGCGGAACCGCGGAAAGCCCGGGATTGTGTGCTAGCAAAAACAAAAAACCACAATATGGATTTCTTGCAGAAGAAAAAAAAAGAAGAGGGGGGGAAAGCCATTCCGATCAACTGGGGGGGGGGGGGGAAAAAAAAGGGTGCGCCATTTTTGGGTGGTGGAGCGAGTCCCCGGGGGGAGTCTCTCAAAGAATGATTGGGACGAGGACGAGTTCGGGGGGGGGAGGTTTCTCTGTTGGGACCCAGGGATACACTGCGGTACTGGAAAAGGGGATAAACTGGCGCCCTAGGTCGAAACGACTGCTGTCTTCCCGTGGGAGGTCTTCTTGGGAGGAAGCGGGAGACGAAAGTACCTGGAATACGTGAGAGGGACTCGTTGTACCAAGCTTAACGACAAAGAGGGGAAAGAGGGACCGGGAAAATTGGAGAGGAAACCGGACTATAGAGCGCTCCAAAAGGAAATCCTCTTAAATAGTTGTGTGCGGAGAAAGAAGATTAGAAAGGAAAAGGCGTTATCGGCCGGGGGGTGGGCAGAGAACGACCTTGAACCTTATCAAGGCCTTCTCAGAAAAAAAAGGAGAAGATCAAGGGAGCCAGGGGGAAGGGGAGGGCCTCCACCCGTGGGAGAGGCCTCAAAAAGAGCCTTTATGAGTTTACCTGTACTCCGTAAGGGGGAACCAAGGGAGCCTCGGGCAACTGGGGAGAGTTGCTGAACAATCGGCAAGGCTTCAACTGGACTGCACTTGAAAAAAGGACCCAAAGGGGGAGAAATTAAAGTGACTCGAATCGTCAAATCCTTGGTAATTCAACGCGGTAAAAAAAAAAAAAAAAAAGGGGATAGCTGCGGAGAAAAAAATAAAAGCTGAAAGCAAGGACCATATTTCTTTCTAAAGGGAGGCCCTTCTTCATCGGAAAACGGAAACGACATAACGTCGGGGAGGCCCTATTCGGTGGGGAAGCCCTACTTTTTCAATTCTTCACTGTAAATCCCGACTGAAAAAGAAGACCTTGGGAGAGCTGCGAGATTCACCCGGGGCGTCAATCCGCGGCGGGACCGCCATCACATGGGGGACGTAGCTGATTCTAGAAGGGGTCTACTAGATCTGCCCCCTGCTGGCTCTTCGTCTCTCGCCGGGCAACTGGTGGGAGGAGAAAACGGTCCGTGCAAATAGGTGTGTACAGGGAGACACCGTGAAAAGGGTTTTGATTGAATACATTGGGGCTCAAGCAAAGAAGGGGAGGACGTGGAGGGAGGGGGGGGGGGCGTCTAATCAGGTCAAAGGAGAGAAAGAAAAAAAAGCCTTCCAGGTGGTTTGGTGTCTCCTTCCAAGGGGCCCCTCCCGAAAAAAAAGCCGGTCAGAGGCAGGAAACCGCAAGACGGCCCACCGAAGAGCGGGTTTTCTTTGTGGGGGCGAACCCTTCAAAGAAGATTGGGAAGAGGGGGAGGAAATATTCGTCCGAAAGTTCTTGAAATACTATCGTCCTCCGACCGGATGAGGGAAAAAAAATCCAAAAGAGTTGGAGAAAATCGGAAAGGCCTTCCAAAGTCAGGGGGAGAGACTGT
>Ga0179593_1644525_pt1 | contig 14195 bp, 18 predicted proteins | sample CZODoug2_1_08_16_FD_185931 | JGI IMG/M metagenome (GOLD analysis project Ga0179593, IMG submission 185931) | Vadose zone soil fungal communities from Angelo Coast Range Reserve, California, USA - CZODoug2_1_08_16fungal (PacBio error correction) | ecosystem: Environmental > Terrestrial > Soil >...
AAAGTCAACTATTAAACTGGGAGAGCCATAATAGATATTTCGTTTACTATGGAGAAGGGAAAAAAGAAAAATGGGGGCGAGATTGCTCTTGATATGACGGGCGAGAAAAGAAAGAGCGCGCTAAGTGTGCCCAGAAAAAGAGAAAAGGAAAGGGGGGTGGCGTATTGTTCCTCTTCTCAAGGAGACTAAAATAGGTCTTAAGGACGTAATCGCGGGGACGAAGGAGGGACATTTCTCTTTCGCCAAGTCGCGCTGGGAAGGGACAGAGCGAAAAAAGGGGCCTTACTCCCGATACGGTTATATGCTTGACAAAAGGGACGGGACCTAAAAGGCCATGCTTAAAAGCAGGTGTGGCACAGGCACAGAGGCTGGGAAACAAATGCCGCAAAGTATTCTCTCTTCAGTGGCGGAAGGGGAAGGGGGGGGGTCCCTGGAGCAGATTTCCATCTCGGGAAGAAAGTGACCCAGGAGGATTTCTCTGCCTGTCATACAGAGTGGCACCCACTTAATGGAGGAATGGGGGGGCAACGTTCGGTCTCGAATGAGAAGAATGATCTTTGTTCTAAATACCCTTCATAGGGAAGGGAACCTTTTGCGCGGCCGAGGCCAGGGAGGCGGGAGGCTCACGATTTCTTTGAGTCGTCTTGAACCGCACGAGGGAAGAATGTCCTGGTCTCCCTATGTGAACGCTAGGGAAAGAACGCAGGCCACCTCGTCCCACGCTCAGCGCGACTGCGGGAGAGATGCCGCCCGCCCTTAACGAACGCGGGCTCAGCGCAAGAAAAAATTGGGCAATTACTTTGCGCACCAGTGGGAACTTGCCGATTCGTAATCTCTTTGCAGGCAGAGGGAAAGAGCCGCAGTCGCCTCAGGCCCAAAAAAGGGATCGATTAGCATGTGCTGCTACGAACAACACCGAGTCGCAGGCAGGAGGGGGCTCGTCAGGTACAATTCCGGTAATACCCGACCAAAAACTGCACAAAAGTGTTCCGAATGTGCTTGCCAGCCGTAATACGACGGAAAACAACTGAAGTCCTTTTGCTGATCAGCCCGCTTCAACAGCTTCGGCGAGGAAAAGAAAGGAATGGAGTGTCCGTAGCGCTGCGCCTAGGAAGGAAAGCAGCTCAGGTCGCGTTTCCATGCGACCAACGCATCAAGTTTTTCGTTTCCCTGGGAGTGACCTCGCCCCACTCCCCCCAATGCGGGCCGAGTGGCAACCCAACCCTCCGTAGTCAATAGCGAAGAAGAGTTGGACTCGTCCACCTGCCGGCGCACGTTGTCGTTTCAAAGGAAAAAGGGTCTTATTTCATCGACTCGACTTGTCTCCCTCAAGGGGCATCTCCTCAGCTATTCGTCTCAAAGTTGGTCGGTACATTAAAAAACGACAATGTGATGCCAAGACACCTTACAAGACGGTCGCCAAGAAACAGAAAAAAAAAGGAACGCGTCACGCGACAATTTCCTGAAACCCTTGTTATCGAGAAAAGGGGGGATTCCTCGCCCAACCATCACAGCACGACTCCGATATACTCAGATATCGGGTGTCTTATGGCCGGAGAAGAGAAGTTATTCCTCATTTTTTCAAGAAGGAAGCAGCGAGGAACCTTAGACCGACTATTTCTCCACTACACATCCCGGGGAAGAGACAACATGGATGATGCCAAAAGCTGTCGACTTCAGTCGCGAGAAGCTAGCCAAATGCGTAACTAGCCAGTCAAGGACCTATCGATCACAAGTGAGGGGGAGGGGGGGAAAGAAAGACACCTTATCGATCTTCAACACTCAAATGTGAAGAAAGAAAGAGTGTATGGGAGAAATTCGCCGTATATTCAGTATACTCTTATGGGGAAAGGTGAGAAGGATTTACGCACGAATACTTCTAGGAGATAATTAAAGACCCACTTGGACTCTTGCGTCATGCCTACCTCAAGGATTCACAAATTAGTAGCTGAAAGAAAGGGACTCCCTCCCCAGACGAATTCCACTACAAGGGTGAAAGGCCCTAAAACTCTATATAATATAAGAATCTCTAGACGACCCCGACAACTCCCGGTATTCTTACGATTATCTGGGAAAGGAAAAAAGAAGAGGGCAAGGCTGGAGCAACGATCACCAATAAGTCACAAGTAGCACGTAGAGGAAAAAGGGGGAGGAATTCCTGAAGACCTCTCTAATTTCGAAAATTCTCAAATGACACCACGTAACAAAGACAGAAAAAGTTTGTTGATTGGAGGAGAAGATGATCAATAATTATTCCCTCAAACACGACCACGAAAGGAAAGGGAGGGGAAGTCACAACGTCAAATTGCCTTCGAAAGACAATAAGCCATCTCACGTCCTCCAGTAACTTAAAGAAAGAAAGTTTCCCTTTCGTCGAGGAAAAAAAAGGAAGGGGGGAATCATACTTTTCCTCAATTGACGAGCACGGACGAAACACCAAAAGATATGGCTCACTTCCATGAACGAACGCTAGGCACGTTACAGTCAAAAAGGGAGAGGGGAGCGCGAAAAAAGTCACTTTCGACTTTACATCGTGGGGGGGGGGGAAGTCGATGCCAAGTACATATGTGTTAAATGGCCAGATCTTCAGCCAAACGCTGGAAAGAAAAGGAGGGAAACGAAACAGGCAACTCTTTCACTACCAGCCAAGAATTGAAAGAAAAAAAAGAAGGGGAGAGCAGACGACGATACAGATCCTGAGAAAGCACGAGGACGAAGAAAATTATGAGGAAAATGGCACAGATACCAAGAACCGATATCGACAAGCACTTAAGGAGGGGGAAAAGGGGAAAGAGGTTACTCACCTGGAGACTTTCATTCCGTGAAAAAAAAGAAGGTCAGGGCACCTGTCCTCCATCAAATTTTTCAGTAGTGAACTTCAACTTCCAACTTTTTCTTCAAATTCACTTGAAGGAAGAGGGGGAAAGCTAGAAAAGGCTTTGGAAAAAAAAGTGAATGTGAATTCTCGACAGCAACAGACGCAGAAATTCTTCGCCTTGCACATGACAATCTAGGACACCGAGAGCTAGGGAGGGGGGGGGAAACCAGAGGAAGGACTCGCACAATACATCAAACTTGCATGATAAGAAAGGAAAGGGAAGAAAAAACTCTCTTCACCAAAGTTTGTCAAATTATCTCATGCCCAAAGCTCAGGGTATCGTTTTACAAAGGGAGGGGGAAAAAAGAAAAAGGGACGAAACTCAAAAGAGCCACCGCACGCACTGTTTGAAAAGGGAAGGGGGGGGGAAAGAGGGAGAATGGGGGGGACGACAATGGACCAGAAGTTAAAGGAGCTACCAGAACGAGGCGTCATGGAATTCCCAATCCCCTTCTCCTACAATTCTCAGCAAACGGAGGGGAAAAAAAAAAAAAGATAGAAAAGGGAAAAAGGAAGAGAGAGTGTCCCGTTCTACTACTCGTTTGAGGAGGGGGAAGGAGAACGAGGAAAGGTTCTTCGGTAGCTCCTTTAAAGAGGTCAAAATGTCGGTAACAATTTCTGCGAGCTCCATAACGACATAAGAGTTCTTCAAAGATGAATGAAAAAAGAGGGAGGGGGAAGGGCCTTCTGCTGAGAAGGAAGAAAGGGAAAGGGGAAATGAGCATAATGTCGAGATAAACTTTGGTGAAGGGGTCGTCAGTGGTGCCTGAAATCAGTTATAGGAATGTGAGTTTTGTTCTCGAAAAAGAAAGGAAGGGGGGGGTCGACGGCAGGGGGAAAAGGGGGGGAGAAGAGATTGGCATTCCATAAAGCTCCATCGGAAACCTAGATTGTCAGCAAGTCCCCGAATAAATGTGTAGGGAGAAAGAAGGGGGGGGGGGGGGTCGCATGTTCGTTTCCAAAGCTTGGAGGGGAGGGGGGGGAAGGGGGGGGGTAAAGGAGGGAGGTTTTGAAGTGAATGTGAGAAAGGGAAGTTCAAGAGTGGGTAAAGAAATTGACAATTTGCTGAGAAAGTAGGAGGGGGAAGAAGGGGGAAGGAAACGGCACTGTTAATTGAAATCTCCAGGTTAGGAAGAGGAAAGGAGGAACCCAATCCTTATGTTCTTGTCATGTCGGATTTCTGGTCCTCTGTGCCATCTCAGGAGAAAGAAAAGGAGGGGCTTTTCTTCAAGGATCTGTCTCGTCAGGAAGAAAAAAAGGAAAGAGAGAAGGGGGGGAAAGGAATGGCTGGTATGTGAAAACGGCTTGAGGTGTCTTCAAGATTCCTCCAGAGCATCGCTTGATGACAGCGTTTGGGGGGGAAGGGGGGAAAGGAATTTATGTACTTGTCCACGCTGGAAAAAAAAAAAAGGGGGACGATGTAGGAAGAGTGACGTAGCAGCTGCGATAAAGAAAAGAGGGGGGAGGGGGGAACGTGCTTCTCGTGATCATTGGAAGTGATTCCAAAGTGCTGGCAGTTTTCGTCCTTGAGAAAGGGGGGAAAAAAGAGGAGGACATGAAATCGACTGAAGTAAAAGAAAAGAGAGGGGGGCGAAGTACTGGATGGACTGAGATGGCTGCGGGGCTAGGCATTTTGAAGGGTGTGACGTCCCTATAGGAGGGGGAAGAAGGGGGAAGGGGGGAGGTCTTTTGAGTGAATAATTCGGGGGAAAGAAGGGGGAAAAAAAGTCCTAAAAATCCACAAACATCAAGGTGTTACGTGGTATAGGCAAAATTTGAGAATTTTTTCGAAAGGAAGGGAAAAGGTCATCACTAGTTAGTTTTGTTGGGGGGGGGAAAAGGGGGAGAAAGGGACCTTCTTAGGTGATAGCCCGTGGCTCAAGCCTGGGGCGCGTCGATGTAACTTCGCATTGATGTCGGGAGAGAGGAAAAGGGGGGGTTGTCTGGATCGTCCGCAAGAGGAAAAGGAAGGAGGAGGGGGGGTGGGTGCCTTTAATACCGATGTCGGCGATCATGACTCCAACCGTGTTGGACTCAGAGAGGGGAGGGGGGGGGGGGAATTCATCTACTGACTTTGTGAAAGAAGGAGGGAAGGACGCACGAGTTCAAGTGGCGTCGATTATTGTAGGGCGCCGCTCACTCAGATGAAGTCTTCGTCGAAGGAAGAAGGGGGGGGGGAAAAAAGAAAGGGCTCAAGAAAAGATTTGATGATAGGGGGGGGAAAAAAGGGAAAAGGGGGGGAAGAAAGAGATACGGGGTCGTAATCCCATCTTTAGGGGAGAGGGGGGGAAGACCATTGTGAAAGCGAGAGTCTCCTTGACTTGCTTCGGGAAAAAAAAGGAGGATGAAGTCGACAGCTTTTTTTGGGAGAGGGGAAAGGGGGGGGGGAAGCCCATGGTTCGGCTCCACTACGGGATTTATGGGGGGAGGGGTCTAATAGTTCCTCAGGGGGGAAAGGGGGAAAGCAGTACGTCTTGAGGGGCCTTGAACAGGATGAATAACTTCTCTTCTTCATGCCATAGAAACCACATGATTGGGAAGGGCAAGAAGGGGGTGGGGTAGATAAAAAAGGGGGAAGGGAAAAAAAAGGGTAAGATTCAGGAAATTGTCCGCGTGACTCGGGCAAGTCTGGAAAAGTGGGCAGGTACAGGACGATGTTTCTTGGCGCCAGGAAAAGGAATCCCATTGTCGTGGCTTTTGATAATGTACAGAACAAGGGAAAAGAGGAAGGGGGGGCATATTTGAGGGAGACACGTCGACGGGGGAAATAGAAATTTGGGTAGCTCGTTAGTTTTCAAATCGAGAGGGAGAAGGGAAAACGGCAGTTGGCGCGTCCAACGAAGGGGGAGGAGAAAGGGGGGGGGACCTGAGTTTCCTTCAAACATCAAACATGCGCCCGCATTGGGGGGGTGGGGCGATTTAACAGGAGGAAAGAGGGGGACTCCTGTAGACTCTACCTGATGGGGGAGAGAAGCGAAGAGCTATACGTACACGCCTGGGACTTGTAACGAAGAGGATGTCCCCTCCATATCTCCGGAGGGGGGAGGAAAAAAAAAAGGTTCTTGCTTCTGTAAGTCCGGGGGAAGGAAAAAAAATGAAGGACCCTGGTGCCCTAGTTCGGTTTTTTGGGGAGGTTATTACCAAGAAAGGGGACTACCCCCTTACTCTGTCTCGAAAGGGGGGGAAAAAAGGGGGAGGGAACAGCCATGCTATCTGATCCTCCTTAACAGCGTGTTGGAATGAAAGGCCGACTGCGGCCGATGGTTTACTCCTTTGAAGAAAGAAAGGAAAAAAAAAAACAGCTTCAATGGTTCTCAAAAAGTATGGAAAAAAAAAAAAAGGGGGGGGAACTTGACCCTGTTCGGCTTACGGTAAAAGGCACTAAAGAGGGAGCAGCCAAATGTCGCCCGAAAAGGAGGAGCCGATGTGTCCCTGCGGCGGCAGAGAGGGGGGAAAAAGGAAGAGGAAGACTTAGGATGCCCTTCGGGGAAAGACGGCTCAATCGAACGAGGGGGGGAAAAAGAAGCGGTCCACATTCCTCTTCCCGCTCAAAAAAAGGGGAGGGAAGGAAAAAGGTTGTCACATCGGAGGCTATTTCCACACGAGACCTTCAAGGAGAAGAGAAAAAAACAAAAAAGGGGAATTATCATTTCCCTCCATTACTTGGGGAAAAAAAAGGGGAGGAAGGGGGGGTAGGACCTCCCCTCCTCGTTCCAGTGGAGAAAGAATGTAAGATGAAGAACGGGAACCCACTCTACACGAACCGAAGGGAAAGGGAAAGGAAAGGGGCATTGGTCGCCAACTCGTGCAGGGAAGAAAGAAAAAAAAAGAAAAGCACATGTCGTCTGCCTCAAGAGTAGAATCTCCCCGTCTCGGGAGTACTTCAATAAATTCATGTAGGGGGGGGGAAAAGAAAAAAAAAGTCCATCCGACTGTCTAACACTAATGGACAGAAGAAAAAAAAAAGGAGATTACTTCCTTAATACAAAAACAGTGGTCAGCCTGTTGAGAGCTGGCAAAACCATCGCCCCCACTTTTGAAAAAGGGGGGGGGTGGAAAAAAAGAACGCGACGCGAGCATAGGATTTGCTCCGAAGAGAAGGGGAGGAGGAGGAGAGAGCTGACGAGTCGCCACTATTTCTCCGGAGCGGAAGGAGAAAAGGAGAAATAGTCAACGAATATATCTATTTAGGATGAAGAAAGGGGAAGGGGGAATAGTGCTCGTATGCGGATCTCTCTCAAAACAAAGGGAAGAGGGAGCACTATGAACTGTTCGGAGGCGAAAGAAGGAAGCCGAATATATATTTCGTTGACTTTGAGGGGGAAGGGAAAAAGAAATCGTGGCGCCTCGAATATGAGCGGATAGGAGGAAAAAAAGAAAAGCAAATCTCTATGCTCCGCGATACTAACAAAGAGAAAAAACAGTGTTGGCAAACTTTGTTTCGATGGGGAAAAGAAAGAGGGAAAAAAAGGAGCGGGACGCATCGGTGCGCTGGAGGAAGGGGAAAAGGAGGAGGGACCAAGTCGCGCTGGAAAACAAAGAGCTAGGAGAGGGGAAAAAAAGAAATATTGCCTTACTCCCGAGACTGTGTAATGAGGTAAGCAGGGGAAGAGGGGAAGGTGTGGCATCAGCTATTGTCTGTGGCTGGCCCTGTAAAAGAGGGGGAAAGGAGGGGGAGTATATCCTTGGCTGAAGGAGGTTAAGGTCGAGGGGGGGACCGGGAGTCAGATTTGCCAAGAGGGGAGAGGGAGGTCCTTCCTGGCAAAGAAAAGAAGGGAAGAACCCCGTAAGGGGCGCAGATCCACGGCAAAGGGGGGGGGGGGCAACTTTCTGCTCTACTTGAGAAGGGAGAGAGAAATAGCCCTTCCGTGTGCGTTCGTCGAAAAATGAACTCGGGGGGGAGGGAGGGGAAGAGAAAGAGGCTCACGAGTTCTATTTAGAAGAGGGGAAAAAGGGGGAAAAAGGCCTGTCCATGTGCTACGAGAGGAAAACCGCAGGCACCCTCGGAATCAAGACAGACGAGGAAAAAAAAGAGGCGGGCGACATTTGTCGTATAGACAGGAGGGGGGGGGCGACGCTGTCAATCTCACCCCCGCTTGTCCGCTGAAGAAAGGAGGGAAGGGGAAAGGGAAGTTGCCTACTCTTTAAGCTCTGGGGTGCATCGGGGGGAAAGGAAGGAAACCATCGCCGCAGTGCCAATTCCCAAAAAAGAAAAGGGGGAGAGGAGCCCAGCACCGAGCGCAGGCCGCAACGTAGAAGAAGGAAAAATCCGTAAATAACCCTACTCAAAAAAATCCCTAGGGAAAAAGGGAAAGAAGTTGTCCGAAGTGCTGCCGCCCTTACGGAAAAGAAGAAGAAAAGGGAAGAAGGAGACCATCTTCAACAGCTCTGCCGATCCTGGAGAAAGAAGAAAAAAAGGGAAGGAGTGTCCGTAGCGTCTGATAAGACTTTGAGAAAAAGGGGACTTCCAGTCACGCCCGCATCATTTCGCGTGAAAGGAGGGAAGGCGGGTTCCCGACATTTCGTTAACATCGAAAAAAGAAAAAAAGAAAAGAGAAAGGGAACCCAACTCCCGGCCGGCATCTCAGAAAGGGAGGGGGGACGCGCAAACTGCCCGTCTCACGTTGGAGGGGAAGAGGGAAAAAAAGTTTCTTAATTTCAATCGACTCGAAGTGTCGAAATAGGAAGAGAGGGGGAAGAGAATCAAGATTTCCGTCTCAAGTTTAGTAATTATCAAAAAGAAAGAAGGGGGATGCAAAGACGACCTTACAAATGTCGCCAGAACAGAGGGGGAAGGAAAGGAAAAAGGGGAAAAAAGACAATTTCCTTAATCCCTTGTGAGAGGGAGAAAAAGAAAAAAAAAAAGATTTTATCTACGCCCAACACTCAAGAAAGGAGAGGGGGGAGGATAAAGATCAATCATGATGGTTCTTATTGCCGGAAAAAAGGGAAAGAGGAGGAAGAGGATGATACTGAAATCAGCGATTAACTCTAGAAAACGAGGGATAAAAAGGGGTAGCACGAACCCTTGGTCAACACAAGAAAACTATTACTCCTGACTTAAGGAAAAAAATCGACTTCAGGAAGAAAAAAGGGAAAAAAAAAAGACCAAGGATCCTATCGATCACAATGGGGAGAGGGAACTCAAAGAAAGATGGTTTATTACGACCAGGGAGGAGAGAGGTTACGATTCGAGATGCTGGGGAAAAAAAAAATCATACTCGGTGGGTGAGCAAGGAAGGGAGATTCATGTAACGAGGGAATGGGAGACACTAAGACTTCATCTGAGGAGAAAAAAAAATCATTACAACAAAGGGGGAGAGGCGTTAGACATGCCTACCTCGGATTCAAAAAAAGTCAGAAGGAAAAAAGCCCCAAGACAGATTCCACACACAGGGGGGGGGGGGGGGGGAGGGGGAAAGGCCCAAAACGCGATAGAAGGGATAAGGGAAGAGAGGGGGAAGAAGTCCCATACAACCCGGTAGGAGGGGAAAGGAAGGGAGAATTCTACATCGAATCTCACATGCTGGGAAAAGTGAAAAGGAAAGAAACTATCATAAGCACTGGGGGGGGACCAAAAACTCACTTTGAGGAGAAGGGAAAAAAGAGATTTCGAAAATTCTCAAATGGCAAGATAAAAGAAAAAGGGGTAGGACGTTGGTACCTTGAGAAGGATCAAGAATTCTTCCCTCAAAGCCCGCTTGGCCACTCAAAGAAGGAAAGAGGAAAGGGGGAGTCACAACGTCAAATTGGCCTTCGCCATTCGAAGAAAGACAGAGAAAAGAAAAATCGATTATTCATCCACAAGCCATGCTTTCAGGAAGGAGGACATAGCGCCACTGGCAATCATACTTTCGCAAAGGGACGGAAGCATTCCCATTAACGAAAGAGAAAAAGAAAGGAAAAAAGTTTTGGACTTTATCGGGGGGCGCAAAATAAGGAAAGGGAATTTACATCGTTGAGTGGCCAAAAAAAAATCAAAGGAAAGTTAAATTGACCAATCGAAAAAAAAACAGTGACTTCCCACATTCAGCTCGGCACATAAAAACAAAGGGCAAAGTAACGCCGGGACCTCACACTCCGGAGGAGAAGAAAGAGAGAATGACGAAGAAATGATGATGAAGAGGAGCACAGAAAAAGAAAAAGAAAAGGGGGTTTCAGAAGCTTCAATATCTCAAAGTCCGCTCTGGGAAAGGGGATCTCCCCGGCTACTTTCAAGGAAAGGGAGTTTCACGTCACGACTTTCTTACTACTGGCCAGACAAGAAAAAGGGGGGATTTGCAACCTTCAACTTCCAACATGGTCTGAAAAAAAAAGGGGAAAAAAACCGTCATTAAACAAACAACAACTGCTGGGGTTAAAGGGAAAGGGACGACCACCCCTTACTTGTAATTCTCGCCAGAAAAAAGAAAAGAGAAAAAAAAAGAGAGGACACCGCGTATCAGGAACTGACAAAAAGAAGAGAAAATTGTTGGTGGCCATCTTATACAGGGGAAGGAGAAAAAAGAAGGAAAGAGACAACAAACTTCACATTCCTTCACGATTTCACAAAAAAGAAGAGAAAAAATGGCTCATGCCCAAATCTCAAGGGTAGACGGAACCTGAAGGGAAAAAAGAAAAGTTCTGACAGCAAAGGACTTCAACTCAAAAAGCAACAAGAAGAAGGGGGAGAAAGGATAGGGGTTATGTAGGCTATTTCAATAAATTGTACGAAAAGAAAAGGAAAACTGAATCGCCCCACATCAAAAGGGACAGCCGACAATTCTCAACAAACGGAGTATTCGACATGAGGACAACGATAGCTCGAAAAAAAAAAAAAGATAGTGTACCTCTTCGACTACTCTAAGAAGGGTGGGAAAAATGTGGTGTGTTGAATTCAGGGCAAAGGGAAGATTTCTGGGAGAAGACTTTAACTTCTGGTCATTTGTCGGGAAAAGGGGCGAAATAAGCAAGAGGGAGAAAAAGGCGTGCGGTTGCCGAGGTGGAGAACGGAAGGGAGTTGTCTCCTGCTGCAATTGTGGGGTATACCTGGAGGAGGGGGGGGGATGAGCTAATGTCGAGAATAAACTTTGGGTGAAGAAAGAGGAGGGAGTGAATTTTGTTCTCCTCACGGATAGGAAAGAGGGAAGAATATGTAATAGATTGCCACCAAAAAGTTTGAAGAATCGGAGGGGGGAAATAAGCTCCGCGTTGTCCTAGATTGTCATGGCAAGTCGAGAAATGGCTTAAGTTAAAGTCATGGTTTGGGCGAATGTGGGGGGGGGAAAATGGTTCTGTTCGTTTTAAGAAAAAGTTTTTGAGGAAAGGGGGGAAAGGGGGGAAAGTTGAGAGTTTGAAATCAATTTGAAAAATGATGGAGAAAGAGGAAGAAAAAAGTGGCACCTTCCCTTTAATTGAAAAGTAGCAAGGATAAGGGATTGAGATATGAACTTACTGGACCCATCCGGAAGGGGGGAGGAGGATCGGATTATCGTGTTCCTCGGGAATAGGGCAAGATATGAGCTTCTTCCATGATCTGTATCTGTCCGTCTGCTCGCCGGCGAGGGGGGAAAAGGAAAAAAAATGGCTTGGCTGTATGTGAACGGCTGGAACGGGTCAATATTCAGAAGAAGAAGAGGGAGACAGCGTTTGGCTTATTCTCTGGCAAGTGAAAAGGGAAGAGATAGACTCAACGATAAGATTTTTGAACTCCAAACGATGGAAAGGAGCGATAAGTCCAAAAGTGGACAGTGGTTGGAAGGGGGGAAGGAGACGTTCGTGTCATTGAGTGAGAGAAAAAAGGGAGTCCTTGCTCGTCAATTTTGAGAAAGGATATGAAAGGGGAGGAGTGGAGACTTAAAGGAAAAAAAGGAGGGGTCGATGAATAATCGATTTGTCGAAGTACGGGGAAGGGAATGGGAGAGGGAGTTGACGTTGTGACGTCCTGAGGAAAGGGGAAAAAGGGGGGGGAAAAAGGTGAGTGGCGGGGGGGAGGGGAGGAAAAGTTCTTGATCCATATTTTCGTCACGGGGCAACAAAAAAGGAATTGTTACTTGTATAGGGCCATTTGAAAAGAGGGGTAGGAGTCCATCATAAGTAGTTTTTGACCACAAGATTGATGGAAGATGCGACTTGACTTCTTAGGTGAGAGAGGGGATAAGAGATTGATGTCGTTTGCATTTCCCAGATAAAGAGGAGAGAAGAAAAGGCGAAGGATGCATTCTTAAGCTGATCGAGGGGGGGGCATTTAATCCGATTTCGTCGAGAATGACGAAAAAAAAGATTGGATTATTAAATGTCGTGCAATGTGGGAAGGAAATGAGTAGGCATGTATACCTCAAGAAAGGGAGTCACTGTAATGATGTAATTGTCTCGGGCGAAAAATAAGAGAGAAGGAAAAGACGATCAAATCCATATTAATACTGAATATCCGGAGAGGGCGAAAAAAAAGCAGCGAATCGTAACCCTATGATTTCTGAAGATGATAAAGGGGGAAAGGAAAACACCATCTTTCTTGTAGTTCCGAAAGAACCCAGGGGGAGAGGAGACTGTGGCTAGCTTGAGCCGAATGAGTCGACAAGCGTTTGGGCAAAGGGGTGAGCCCAGGGTTCGTGCTCACTACTAAGGGGGAGGGAGGAGGAGAAATAGTCTTGTCTAAAGGGAAAGAGAGGGAACTAGTAACAAGTACGTCGGCGTTAGTAAAGAAGGAGAGTTGTCAGCCATAAAAGAAATCATGAGGAAGGGGGGAGGAATCGAGTCGTGGCTTGTATTTCGTTTGGGAGAGGAAAAGAGGGCTTGAGCGATAACACGTGTTTCTTCAGGAAATGGGACGAGGGAAAAGGGGGGGACAGGTACGGCCGATGTTTCTGGGACATTCTTGGGGGAAAGAGGAGGGGAAGCCCATTGCCGTGGCTTTTGAGAGAGGGAAAGAAAAGGGAGGAAATTGATCGAAAAATATGTTGCAGAGTGGAGGGAGGAAAAAAGGGAAATAAGAACTTTTGTAGAAGGGGGGGGGGGTCAGCGCGAGAACCCCTCAGCGGGAAACGAAAAGTGGCCGCGTCCAACTAAGAAGGAGGGGGGGGGGGGGGTTTACAATGGGGAGGTCCTCTGAAAAGATGAAAGCATTGGGGGGATTGGGCGATGTGAACGAAAAGGTCGAGGGCGTTGGTCCGCATTGAACGAACCGAAAGGAGAAGTGCGCACCGTCCATATGCGAGAAGCTACGGAAGCCATGCTGCGTGCTACGCCGGAGGAGGGGGAAGGCTCTATCAGCACAAGACTCCGTACATTGCGGGGACGGGAGGGAGGAGCACTTCGGAAACGGTTATTCAAAACTGGTCCCTAGGGAGGGGAGGGGGGTTGTGGTCGTGTATTACCGGGGGGGACCTGATGACGATCCCCCTTACTCACGTAGAGAAGGGGAGAAGGGTGCTGGGGAGTAAAGACCATGCAGAAGAAGAATCCTTAGAACATGGCTTGTGTTGGAATGAGAAGCCTTTTACGGATGCCTGCCAGCTTCAAATTTTGCTCAAAAAGAAGGGCAAAACGATTATTGCATCGCAAAAAGGAGCTTACGGGCGGCGGCACTCCGCAGGATTGAAAAAGGAAAGATGAGCGTGGGCCTGGGTCCTGGGAGGGAGGGAAGAGGACGTTTCCCATCTTTAGCACATGGACAGGAGAGTCCTCTCCGGTTCAAGAACGGGAGAAGAAATCGTGCATAAGGGGTGCCACCAAGGAATAGAGGGCACGCTCAACCCGAGTTCATTAGAGAAGGGATCTTAAGGGATTTGGAGAAAGGAACCCTTTCAAGGCTCCAAGTCCGAAGCCGACGTGACCCCACTTTCCTTGGGAGCAGGGGAGACAAAACCCTTTCATGGAGGGGAGGGGGAAAAGTGACCGTTAGGCGGGGAAAGTCCAGTGGTATCACGAGCTGGTCCATAGGAAACTCGAAAGGAACCTCTCCCTTCCCGCCAAGGTAGAGGAGCCACCCTCTTTCGGGAAAGCAAAAGGAAACCTCACCTTTCTCATCGTGATCTTAAAGGAGGGGGCGTCGCATCTCCCTTCTCGGGAGTAGGCAAAACGCGGCTCCTGCCAGCTCTACTTTGCGAACAGAGAGGGAAAAAAAACCGATGCGCCCTCTGGGATAAGGAAAAAGCGGCGTGTCATCCTGTGGATCTTCACCATAGCAACAAAGGTTGGCTCGGTGTTCGTCCCTCGCGAGAAAAGAATCGCCTCCGCTTTGCGACAGGGGATCCCGAGAAGAGGGGAGAAACACTGATTTCTCCGGCCGCGCCTCTAAGATTAGGCTTCATCCTTGCGCACCGAAAAGGGAAAGAGG
>Ga0179593_1381238_pt1 | contig 14194 bp, 14 predicted proteins | sample CZODoug2_1_08_16_FD_185931 | JGI IMG/M metagenome (GOLD analysis project Ga0179593, IMG submission 185931) | Vadose zone soil fungal communities from Angelo Coast Range Reserve, California, USA - CZODoug2_1_08_16fungal (PacBio error correction) | ecosystem: Environmental > Terrestrial > Soil >...
GGTTAGCGCTTACCATCAGGTGGGTAAGGGCTCGGGAAAAGTCCCAATGGGAGCCGTAAATAACAAAGTCCAAGGTCTCTGTCCGCACGACACACCATGAAGAAGACTATGCGGTTGAGGGTCGCTTCGTGGAACCACAATTGCGGTTTTCAAAGAAAAAGGGTCGAAAAACAATTACTGTCTGCACATGTGGGGATGACGGAAAGAGTAAGCAATGAAGGTCCAGGCGCAGTACCCGAGCATCTCGTCAAAGGGTACTAGACCCGCTCAAGGCCAGCGGGGTCGGGGGGGAGCGGCAGAGTGAACAAAGCGAAGGTCTCGGGGGAAGGCTGCTTGGGGATAGGAAGCTGCTGGGTGTAGGTCGTATAGAAAGCCGTCGCGTGATCTCGCGGCGTAACTGAGGTAGGCGGGAGCCGGGGATAAACTGCAGAGGGGGGGATAGGAACAAAGGGCAGGCTCTGGGCAGCTAGGGGCAAATCCAAGAGGGGGGAGACCAGAGAAGAGAGGGGTCAAAGAATCTGACCATGGCCGGGAACGAAGAGAGTAAAAGTGGTCAACACGAGGAACGGGGGTAATTGTTTGACACGGTGGGGGGGAAAGATCCGAGGTCGGCCGGTGGGGGGGGAAGCATCTGGAAGGGGGAAAAAAACATCCTCGCACAACACACGAATTATGATCGGAGATGTTCGCCCTGGTGGAAAAAAAAAAAAAGAGTTATCGGGGGCCGATGCCGGACGCGAATCTTTTTAGGTAAAAAGGGGGACAGGTCTAAGAAAAAAAACCCGGCGCGTGGAAGAAAAGGGATCGAGGGGCTTCCCTAGGGACAAGAAGCTTGTCGGAAAACAGACCCGGCGTCCGTCAAAGAAAACAAAACGGACCCATGGGGATTTGAAAATTGGTATACAGAGCTGCGTTGTCGGTGTGGGAATGCAAGCACTCAGATAACAGGCGAGAAATACTAAAGGGGGAAACGTCTACAGCGAAATGGGGATAGGTCGACGACTACAACCGAAAATGGAAAAAAAGAGACAACACATGCAGGTAAGGCAGACCAAATAAAAGAGGTCTAAAGGAGGAACAGCTCCCACAACGGAGCCGAATAAAGTTGAGAGGAACATCCTGGCTCCGGGGGGGTGCGGGGGAAAACAGAGGCCTAGGTACTAGTACGGAGTAAAAAGGTCTGGACCCTCTGTACTGCGAAGGGCCACCGGGTGCAGAAAAAATGCAATATGACTGAACGCCCCCGAGTTTTGACTGGCAATGGTGGTGACTAGCAAAGCAACGAAAGAAGAGATTGATGGACCTGTTGTATGCTCGGGGGAGACGACTGGGAAAAGTGTGTGATGAGAAAGGGGGGAGTCAGTCAGGCTCGCTGGAAGGATCCAGAGACTACCCCCGAACATAGAACGAAGGCAGGTGGTCAGGGCGAACAACTGAGACAGAGTAGGGACGGGTCACTTCACCTAACCGGGGGACATCATCATCCGGGGGGGGTAAGTGCTTGATGCTTTTCCACTAAAGGCGCACGGGGCGTGCAGGGGGAGAAAAGGGTTTCGGGGGTTGGGTATTCCAGACCACTGCCACTAACTGGGGTAGAAAAAAAATTCATAAATAGATGGGCAGCAAGAAACAAAAAAATTTCCGTGGTATGTCCCTAAGCGATGGAGTCGCTGGCTTGAAGGGGTGGGAAAAAGTCTACTCCGGACGGGCCAAGGGAGGATCCAGCAGACGAAAAGAGGGGGGGAAGTCAGTTGGTTGCGGGCAAAAGCAGGGAATATTAGGGGGGCTCGAAGGAGATCAAGCAGCGAGGGTTTCCAACTATTCGGGATGGAAACATCACTAAACGTTCGTGGAAAAAACCAAGAAAAGAAGATGGACGAAGTTGGAGAGGGGCTTTACACATCACGATTTACTTTAGAACCAATATATTACCTCGAGGGGATTTTTGTTCGACGCCTGACTATTGTTCGTGGGGGCATGCGAGAACCACTAGCAAGGTGGAGCGGGGAGGGAAAGGGGGAGGGTCACAAAGGGGGGCATCGCCTCTTCCGGTCACGGTTCCAGGGAGAGGGAACATTCTGAAACCCCTGGTCAGGATTTATTTGAGACAAGGATGGGAGAGCGGGAACCGGGCCAAAACCGGTGCATCCTCCCGACCCGATAGAAGGGAAAAGGGACGTAAATACGGGACTTAAAAGGATCAAGGAGGGGGGTGGGAGTGGGCAGCCCAACGCAATATCACAGGAGATCAGAAAGTGGGTTTTAACTAGTCAACAAAAGGGAGGAGGTGAGAATGTCCGGTCAGTTGAATGTAATTTTCTATAGGAAGGGGGACACTGAGCGGGGGAGACGGAAGACCGGATACGGGTCCGAAACGTGCAAAGGGGGCAAAGAAAGCTTTTGAAAGGCCCTTCTTAAAACGGAGAACGAGACGGGGAGAGAGACACGAAACTGTCAGGGAGAAGGCACCCAAACAAACCAAACAAACCCCACCAACCACCAGCCATCGTGTTGGGAAGCCGGCGAAGGTGCCGGTGAAAGAAAACAAGACTGAGGGGACGATAAAGGAACTCTCCCGGGACTGGCAGCAGGAGGGGACTCTGTCAGGAAGCAAGCAAATGGTGCGTAAGAGGACAACTCTGACGGGAGAGGGACATTACTGAGGGACCGAGAGAATGGAGGAAAAATCGGTTCCAGGGGGGAAAGTAGCCCGAAGGGCGCGGGGACAACCAAAAAGGGGAGGAAAAGCAAAGATACAAGGAGCGGCCACCAAAGCAGGGACTACCACCTTCCGAACGGGTCAAAAGGAGGGAAGGAAAAGATCAACACATGTCATCGGAAGCAACTACCTCAAGAAAGCATAAACAGCTCGCGAGACAGATCAGACTCAGAGTCTCTTTATGGTACGACAGGTCTCAAACCACATTTCTCTTGAGGAAAAAAACAGACCCTCCAAAAAAGGAGAAAACGGAAAAAGAATCAGACTCCGATAACTCATTAAAAAGTCCCTACTCGCCGGTGAACCTGGTTAAACTGCCCGCGCACAGGTCCATTCAGGTCGGGGGTGAAAAGGAAAGGAAGGAAAAACCACCTAATGAGGGCAAACTCGGCGGGACTCAACCATCCACCGAAAACCCTTAAGAGGAGAAAGGAGAAAAGAAAAAAAGTCAAAAAAACGGGAAAAGTCCAACGTAAAGAGCAATCAACCGGAGGTATCGTCAATGAGCACACCAACACTTATTATGAAAAAAAAAGAAAGAGACAAAAACGGATCATTTCTACCGCGTACCAGGAGGGGAGTTTGTTTGGACGAGGCGGAGGGGGATTCGGGAAAGGAGGGATGCCGTTGGGGGAATGCAAGGGAGGCGGCTAGGAATGCTCCCTTGAGGGGGGGTGAATCGTCATTGCGCATCACAGAAGTACTTACTTTGAGAGGAAAGGTTCGACCCACATACCAAAGGTGGACTTCTTGATTGTGTAGGAAAAACGTAAGATAAAGAAGAATGACCCAGCGATGCCGGGGTAGTCGGGGTGAGAACGAACGCCCGTCCGTGGTAGGCCCGTCGCCAAGCGAAAAAAAACTCTAGTCTACCAGTGTGATAAAAGGGTCCAAAAAAGTCGATGGCAGGGGAGGTGAGGAGAGGAGATGAAAAATTGGTAAAAGGGAAACAGCAGCATCCGACAAGGGTCTTTAGTCGGAAACGGGAGATCAGTGCTGAGATTGTTCGAAAACGAAACCCAACGCAAATAAGCGAGGAACGGTCACGCTCGCAAAATAAGCGAAGAAAAGAATGGGTAGCCGCTGAGAGTGTGCAGCGTTGACAAAAAGGACGACGCTTAGGAAAAAGGCGAGCAGTTCTCCCGCCGCTGCAGAAGGGAAAAGTCAAAAAGGGTGAAACAAAGCAGAAGTAGTCAAGAAGCGGGGAGGTCAGGGGGGAGGAAAACAAGACTTAGTTTCCCGGGAGCACTCCAAAGCGTCGGGGGAAAAATTTTGGGCGGTCTGGAAAAGCGCGTTGACCAGTTCAAAAAACGAAAACACCGCCTCGCAGGATCAGAGAAAGAGAAGGGTACGTGACTCAAGACCAAACTTCCGAAAAGGAAACCGGCTACCTGAGCAATGGTACCCCAAGTCACCAACATTGAGTCAGGTAAAGTAAAACACCGCCGGAGCCTGGTGGGAGATGAAACGTCCATACATCTAGTGAACGGAAGAAAAAAAATCTGGGGCAAGTAGTGTGGCCTCGGTCGTCTCAATTAGGAAGCAATCAAAGCGGGGAAGCCATTTGTGGCGGACTGCGGTCAGGCGAAAGTAGGGAAACCAGGGCCCCGAAAAGGCGGGCTAACGAGGGAAAATTCAAGGGAGGGGAATTGGGGGGGACCATGCTCATGGGAGGGACACAAACATCGAGTCGGAAGCAAACCCATTTTCAACGCCTGGGAAGGCAACAGCAGAATTTGTGTCATAGAGGGGAAAAGCCCCGCATTAAGAGCGGGCGATAAGATTTTAAAAAAGATTGGTTCTGGCTGGTGACATTCGATAGGGACCGCCACCCAGAGTCAAAGGGAGACTATACAGCAGTCACCCGGAGACAGGCAAACAAGGAATAGGCCCAAGACTTCGGGAGTAAGGACGTGTACATTGATAGAACCTACCAACAAAGACAAAGGGGGGGGGAATAAACCTGATCGGGGGGTGTGCGACACATAGAAAGACGTTAGAACTCTTAGTGGCGCAGGTACAAAAACAGAGAATGGCATAAAGTCGTGAACGCATTGGAGCACCGGGGACATACAAAGTCTGGGACAAATCTGGGTTGGCGTGAACTATTAAAAGAGGGGGGGTAGACAGCTGGCCCACAGCAATTTTAGATTTGAGTGCCGGTCACTATCAAAAAGGAGGTTCCTTTCTCCATAAAACACACACAGGGGGGGGAACAAGGTTCGCGAGCCCGGGGACAACCAGAGCAATAAGAAGCTGGTGGCTGGAGGAATATGTCACTCACAAGTGGAAAGTGAAAAGAAAAATCGGACGTCTTCACATCAAAGATTGCACTTCTCACGTCGGTAAAGAGGGGACACGCAGTAACTAAAGAGAGAAAAGGTAGGGGACACTTAAGTCGCTAAAAAACTCTTCAGAAAGGAGTGGGTACCAAAAGAAGGTGATAAAAACGCGGGATTTGGGGGACTAAGGACGGAGAGCTCGTTTAGGAGGGCGGCCCGGGGAAGGACAGCGGGAGGCTCTGCTTAAACGAGGGAGCCGCTACATCAGCTCAGGGCGGGTAAAGAAGACCGAACAGAACAGGGAACGTAAACAAACCAGTGGAGCGCAGGGGAAGGAACGGGGCAGGGAAGAATTACTGGGCACCAGTGGCCGGGTGACCGCATCATCTTCATATTACAAACGCGAAAAGATAGTTAGGGAAGGGGAAAGAAAAAAAAACTGAGTACAAAGCGTCCTCTGAATTACAGACCAACACTCAAAATTGGCGGAGGATATAAGTGTAGGACCGAAAGAGGCTAACCCATGGTGAAGAGGGATAGGAGAACAACAGGAAAACAACCCGTGAGAGGAAGCGGGTTAAAGGAATGGCATCGGAAGGCTGCCAGGAAAAGGGTACAAGACACAGCAAGAGCAGATGGGAAAAGGGTTAAGGGGGGAGGAGGGGGGGCCTGAGTCGGGGGGCCGCTAAACAATGCCGAGGGCCTACACGCCGGGGGGAAATCAGAAGAGGAAATGGCTCGGTCGCCGAAAGAAAAGAACAGAAGTTACAAAAAACAAACACTGACGGAAAAGCGAAACATCAGCGTGTGCAGAAGGCGCCACCCGCGGAAACCGAAGTTTAGCGATCTCCGGGAGGGGGTGATCTTGTGCTAGTAAGAGACGTCTGCTCTGTACGTACCCGCCACGTCAATTGAAGAAGTGGGGGACCGTGGAACCTGGCCATGGTGGGGAAAGAAAAACAAAGGCTAGAGAGGGTAGGGAAGGGGGTTCCGGCTCATCGGGGGAGCCGTGGACAAAGGGGGGGTGGCGAGGCTTCACGCTAGACGTCACAACAGCGCCGAAAAAAGGGGAATCTGAAGATAGAAGGACCAAACGAAACGAATGAGGTGGAACACCGCCGTTTGCGCGGGGTGGCAGGCCCAGAAGAAGGGGGGGAGTTAGGGAGAGTTACCCCAATACGAAAAACGGGTAATGGGGATGGTGAGGGGGTGTGAAATGGCTCATCCTGGTTGGAGACCAGAAGGGGCCGAAACGCCAATACGTGTAGGCGAGCGAAAGAAAAGAGGTGAGTGAGGAAAATAAAGAGGACCATGGTAGCGAACACGGGAGGCGAAGATCTGGCATATTCAAGGGGGCGGATCATGAAGGAGAAGGATCGAAACAATGTAAAAAAAGGAAGGGAGATGAAAGGCAACAGAAACCGCGAAAAAATCGGGGGGAAACTCAAGAGGAGCAATAAGGGGAAGACGGGGCCTTAGGGGGGACCCCAATCGCCTAAGGGGGGAAGGAAAAAATGGGGGTCGGGGTGGTGTTCAAGCTGAAGACGAGGGACGATGGGGTTCTTGCTGAGCAAAGCCAACGTTTATAACGGGGAAAGGGGGCAAACGAAAAAAAGGGACGAACACGGGGGCTGGGAGAAGACTACGAGGTTCCCGCCGAGGACCCAGGAGGGCAGCCCCCGGTTCGTGGGGGGGGGGAGGGGAAAAATTTGAGATCGAAACACAAGGGGAACAAGACGGTGTGGAAACAAGACAAACGGCTGTGGGAGGGAAAGGGGTATTCTCAGGACGGGTCGGGGGAAAAGGAAATCACGTGTGTGGCGTCAAAAGGGAGGGGAGCAAACCTAGGTCATTCAGTGGGGACGTGTAGTCTCCAAAAAGATTTCGGGAAAAGGGAAAGGTTTGGCAGTTTTACAAAGAGAGTAACGTGGAGTCCATCCTCGATTACTGGAGTATCAGGGGGAAAAAGGGCGGCAAGGGGCAAAGGGGAGTGGCCGGCCACCGAACCGAAGGGGAAAATTCCCTGTCTGCAAGCCTCAGGAATCTCAAGACGCGGTTGGGGGGAAAAGGAGAAAGAGAAAAATTATGAGAAGTGAAATCTGTGGGGCCGAAAGACGTACGGCGATTCGTACTAAAACAGCTTTTGCAACGGCAGAAAAGTACTAAGGCAGGAACGGGGGAGGGAGGAAAAAGCTAAAGAAAAGACTCAATCAACTGTCGTCGGGTCGTCAAAAAAGAGAGAGACATGTATATAGCTGAATCGCCGAATCAAGCGCTCCAAGGGCGGACGGAAGATGCAGAACCAAGATAAACGGATCGGGTCGTGTCGATGAGGAGAAAAACAAAAGCGAAAGCCTGAGCGAGGGGAAAAGGGGTGGTAACAGCGGCAGAGAGCCCAAGCGAATGCGTCTTACTATAGCCGGGTAAAACTCGAAAGAACCAGGGAACGCAGCCGGACAAAAACGGACGGCTATAGAAATAAGCAAATCACAAAGGGGGTGGGGACGGAGAAAACTGCGGCATATCAGAAAATCAAGGGGAGAGGAAAAGGGACTACCCAATTCCTCAGGCAGGAAGGCAAATGGGTAGGGGTCACAATGACTCCGTCCTGTGACCTTTCAAATACTCGAAAGGGGCCTACGGTCCACTCGAGGAAGAATCTGAAGTAAAACGAAAAAACCCACGTCCTCGCAACGACTACAAAAAACCATCGATAAAGCGGGGCCAAGCCCTGGATTCTCGGCAAACACTTCATAAAAGTATGGAAGTTACAAAAAACAAAGAAGGAGGGATTGGAGAGAATACAAACGAGAGAGTGGTCGTGATAACTCTACTCAGGGGGTTGGGACCAAGGTATCGTCGTGGGATCGCAGGGGATGTGGTTGGTTGAGGCTTGCTTAGAGGGGAGCAAAAGGGTTTGCAAGCGTCTTCCGCCATTGCAGGAAGAGGATGGAAGGTGCTGAAACAAGTCCCACTACAAAAGTTCCCAGGCTTTCATGTGTGAAAAGGGGAGGCTATCGATATCTGAAGAGAAAAATGCGCACGGGGAGGTAGGAGTGGAGGGCGCGTGAAAACAATGCCGGTTGTACTTGAGTGGTTAGGCCACTCTCGGCGTCCGTCAGGAGGGCCGTAGCGTCGTGGAGAATTTGAGAGGTATGGGGCGTAGGGTTCCAGCACTAAGTTTTGGATCTTCCAAGCTCCTGGAACGTTCGAATGGTGTGTCAAAGAGGGACTAACTGATCAGTCTGATACGCTTTTTCAGTTAACGGAGGGAAGGGCGCGAGGCGCCGCGATCAACGCTCGCATGCGGAAGAGAGACAAAAGCCCGAGAGCGGGGGTTAAAGCGGGGACGCCAAGAAAAGGAAGGAGCGTCGTTAGGACAGAGTCAAGTCCAGTGAGACGAGTCGTTCAAGTGGATCAGATCATTCCGGGTCAACCAGCTGCCCGATATCGAGGGGAAAAAAATGGGTCCGGAAAAGGGGTGTAGTCCCAAAACAAGAAGAGATCTGGGCGCGAACGGCGTTCTTCACACCGGGAGGGGGGGGACTTTCACGAAAGGACCGCCGGCAGGGAAACCAATCCGCCAATTTAGAGGTTTACCTCCAAAAACGGTGACCCCTACCCCCAGCCATCAACGCCGCTACATCGACCTCAGTGGTCAAAGAAAAAAAGGGAAGGGGTCGCCGTGCAGCGAGTGTCACAGAACGCAACAACCTCCAGAAGAATTGGCTATAGGTGGCGCAACACTCAATAAAGGAGGAAAAATTCGGGCACGTCTGGGGGGCAAGGTTATTGAGGAAAGCTGACTCCAACAGACTCGAAAAGGGGGGGGGCGTGAACCTGAACTCTCAGGAACCGGAGAGGTCTGCCGACGGAAGAAAGGAATGAAAGACAGGTCTGGCCGGCGAAGAGAATCGGAATAAAAACAGAAAGAGGGAGTCGGCAGGACTAAACCTTTGGGCAACGAAAAAAATGATCGGGAAACCGGGATGGGAAACACAACAAAACCACTGGTCATAAACAGCAAAACCACATGAGGCACCAAGTCTACCGCTAGGCAACCCTCGAAAAGCGAGGGGGCTTTGACAGCGAATATTGCCACAAGCGGACGGAGACTATCGCCGCAATGAAAAAATCTGGGAAAAAAACAAAATGGGGGGGCCAAGATCAGTCCGGGAGGAAAAAAGGAAAGAGGCATTACCCCTAAAAGGCAGAGACGAGGAATACACAATGTTCCTGTTTGGGGGCGGTGCGGGACAAGTGGGGAGCATTAGAAAAGAGTGAAAGCATGGTTGGAACAAAACCCACTAAACAGCAAAACCGTTCGCAGTATTTCAGCCAGCAAAACACCGGAAACAAGAAGGGAAAAAAAACCTTTCGGGGGCTTGGAAACTCAGAAAGATGGGCCTCTGAAAACACCCCACAAAAAAAAAAACCCCACCCAACCCCTACTGATGGGAGGGCGTCACGGGGGCGCTTGACTACTGAAGCCGTTCGCCAATAACACCGTGGCACTGCAAAACGGGACAGGACGCAATAGAGCGAGATGGGGGATGTGCGACTGCGGTTTTCAAAAAAAAATGGTTTCAAAAAAGAAGGGCACTCTTTCTAGAAAAAAATTGACAAGGGGGGAAGGGAAGGTTGCGGATGGGACGGACCAAGAAAAATTAAAAAGCCTCTAGTCAAAGTTACACGGAGACACGTAAGGAAGCTCAAAGAGACTTCGTTCGTGCATTGGGGGCGAGAAAGAAAGGGGGCACACTAGTCAGAGTTAGTGCACTGTGTTGGGATGTAATGACTGAAGGTGTTCGCGGGGGCAAACGAGGCCATATTGTAGAGATACGGCTTGAAAAATGCCGGGGGAGACCGCATCTTCCAGTTGAGGGAGAAAAAAAAACACAACCGCCCGGCAACTCTCTAACCAGCGCTGGAAAACCGGGTAGACTGACCATGACGGTCAGCGGAATGGGGTGAAAGAATTCTGTCTGCAAGAAGGGGAAGCACTTCATCGAAAAGGAGGAAAAGAGCGGGGAGGGGGGGGAAGGTGTGTGAAAGTAACATCTCTAAAAGGAAGCCTATTTAAGGGACTAAAATCACCCCGAAAAAAAGGAGATTAGGAAGAGTAGGCGGTCCCTACAGATTCTCAAAAGGCGCTACTGGGGAAATCAACCGAATCAAGTCTATACCCGGCGCAGTTGATAAGTTCTAGGAAGGAGGGGAGTCATCCTTGTACATAATTCTTTTTTTAGTGAAAACATTCCCTGAAGTCATCAAGACCCCAGTTAAACAGGGCTTTCAGCAGAGACTGGCCGTCTGAGGGGGGGGGGGGGGCCCTCCAACGAACGAAGATGAAGCTCAAGGGAAATCGGAAAAACATGTATAGCTGAAAGCAAGGGAAAAAAAAAATGTAGGACGACGCTAAATCTCCCGAAGCAAAAAATACATGCAGGATGCAAGTCGAAAGAAAACTTTTTCCACGTTGGGCACCCCTGAAAAAAGCGAACGTAAATAAGGAAAAGAAAATCTGACAGACGAACGGGGAACGAAGGCCTATTTACTATACTGAGGCCGTCATTAAGAGGCGAAGACCAGAAACTTACTAAAAAAAAATAGGAGAAAAAAAGAAAAACGAGGGAGGGTGGGTGTTCCAGGATCGCACCGGCAATCCTCTCAGACTCTTGCTTCCTTTTGGGGAAAAGCGTCTCGCCTGAGCCGGGACGAAGGAGACAAAGGCTTCAGCGTTCGTCGCTGAATGATAGACGGAGAGAACGCAAGAAGGCTGGTTTTCTCGCGAACAAAATGCACGAAGGGGGATACTGCGCACCGAAAGTATTTTTCAAAAAACAGGGGGGCGTGCTTTATGCTGGTGCAAGACTAAGAGCAGGGAAACTGGGCGAAAGGGTCACTAGGGGGGGGGGATAAAGGGAGAAATCTCCTGGCGAGCCGAGAGATGTCCTAAAATACAACGGAAGAAGGATCCAATGGTGTATCCTGGCCTCCTCAGTGAAAAAAAAAAACTCGGGGAGGGAGGTGAGTCCGCCAGAGGGCCAAAAAACAGAATTACGGGAAAGATCTCCCTATCAGGGGTGGCGGGGAAATTGTGACCTGCGGGACTAAGAGAGCCATGTGAGAGGGGGGACTCAGCTGAAAAAAACAATCACGCGACACTACGTCGTTGGAGCCCGCGATAAAATGAGATGGCGTTGACACGCTATTGAAAACTGGACAAAAATTCCTCGGTGAACCTCGCTGAAGTGAAAATGGTCCGTTGGAATCCTCCGATGGGGGGAAAGGATGGCGGAGCAAGCCCGAACTTAAGGTCCGCCGGTCCCTAAAGGGATTAACACTGTTCTGAAAGCCGCCTGTAAAGGAGGAAAAAGTTAAAAGAGTCCCAAAAACCCATGGAGGTATTTATGACCAGCGAATTGGGAGTGCGGGGGGAAAAACAAGGAAAAATATCCGATTACCGACGCCTCTAAATGGAAGAACGGGGGTGAATCGAAAACCACACAATTTTAGGACCCAGCGTGATCAACAACAGGGAGGAAAATTGTGGAAAGGCCACCACTTCGAAAAAAACAGAAGGAAGTGATTGGACTGGGGTGAATAACACCGTGAGGGGGAAAAATCTGATAGGGACGAATCGGTAACCTACCTAGCATCGAGGGGGGGCAGAATCCTTTCCACGGCAACGCCAAGGGGGAATACGCCCTTTAGAAAAAAAGATAACTAACTCGGTTTTAATTCACAACCACAGAAAAGGGCTCTAAGGGAATCTTTTGTGGTGCCACGCCGAGATATCCTTCAAGGGAAAAAAATGCGGTCCGAAGGGTCTCCCCAACAAGCCCACTGGCAGCGGGGGGAGAAGCGCGAGCAAGCGCGTCATCAAAAGCTGGGTGGAGGCCGGTGGCGTCCCTCTGAAACTCGTCGAGGACCTGATCAGAAACAGATAACGGAGCGTAATAATGCTAACGAAACGACCGAAAGATGGAAGACCAAGAGGAGAATACTATCACGTGGCGCAAAAAGCCGGAGAACGAACCACCATGGCCGAACGAAAATGATGCCTGGACCCGATAAAACAAAAGATATCGAAAAAAAAAAAACAGCCCGCATCGAAACTGATCGCGTACGACGACCGAAGGGTAAACTCCAACGGGAGGAGGGAAAGGTCACAAGGTCAGATACTATAACAAGAAGCTAACCAAAAAAAAAAAGGGATCACCGAAATCCAAGGATCGGTGCGAAATGTCGCAAGAACATAATACCGAGAAGAAAAAACAGAAAAAAAGACCCTCAAACCGCCGACAACGGGAGTTGGGCAGAAATGGCCCTCTCAATCTAATGCCGGGAAGGGGAAACCCTTTCTGCCAAGAAAAAAAAACTTCAAGGTCCATAAAATACCAGGGGCCACTCGATAAAAAGCCGCACACCGGACAAACCGACACCGGTCAATCTTAGAAGGAAGAAAAAGCTCCCGCAGTTGCCACTCAAATAAAAGGTCACGGGTGGCAGGAAGCCAGAAATCATCTTCTGGAGAAAAAACCAGAGAGAAGAAAAGAGAAGATAGTTCGAGGAGGAGAGGACGAAGGGGGAGTACCATTTGTTTGAGTTGGGGGCCACCGGGGGAAGAAAAGTGTTCGAAACAGGGGGGTTCGTGGGGGCGGATCACGTCTGCCTGAGAACTTGATCCATGGGAGTAGGGGTTTCCTAACGATAAGAAAAAAGGGACACAGAATGAAAGGAGGGCAATGTCAGGAAAAAAAGAAAAAGTAATCGTCCGGGAGAAAAAAATTGGGGGCATTAAAGGAAGATGGCTATGCATGTATCTTCTAAAAAGGAAAAAGGGGGGATTTCGGTGTTAAAGGAACCGGCGGCCCAAGGGACTGTGGAGGAAGGAGCGAAAAAAGTCTCACAAATCAGAACGAAGGGGAAGCGTCTTCAAGTAGTCACAGCGTCGTTTGTCAAAAGAGGAGGGGGAGGTAAATCTTGAAGGAAAAGGTCGGCGATGAAAGTTCGACATGGGTGTTCCGGGGAAATCGTCCGTCGGAAACCTTGATGCTGATCTCGGGGTAACAGACGGCCCCCCGCCAGGTAAAAAAACGCGGAGATCGATCGCACTCGAGACAAGTAAAATGAATGGAACAAAGTTCCGGAACAAAGAAGAGGGAAAGGAAAGCGTGGCGAACAAAAGGATTCTCCAGCACCAGTACTTATTCAAGGGGAGAGCGACAACCTGCAGACGGGTGGACACAATCTGATCAGGCCGGCGGCACAAAGGATGGAAGGAAAGACAAGGGAGGGGGTTGGGCGTCCAAAGATAAGGGTATCGGTTTTGGGGACCGCCGGCAAGAACGGCAGAAGCAAGTTGCAAAAAGCGAGCGCAAACCGCCCGAGCAGGGGAAGTTAGAGCCGCCATCCGAGACGACCGGTAGAAAAAATACCATAAGACCGAAATGTCGCGAATTGTACTAAAAGGCCAAAAAAGTTACTCAGTAAGGTGTCTCACGCGGGGACCAAGAACAAAAGATTATTTGGAGAAAGTCGATGCACATAACAAGGAATCAAAAAAGAGGGGTCGCGTCAGCTAAAAAGACGACGGTCAGTGGCAGATGGTGAGAGAGACATGCTCTTGTCCTCCAATAACCATAAGGGGGGAAAGAGGTTCGGGCCGACGTGCCAGAGCACGAAAAGGGCTGAAACGTGGCGAGAACAGGGTTGACTTAAGAAGGTCCCCGGCAAATGAGCAAAAGGTATTTTCGGTCCTCAATCATAGAGAGGACAGGCGAACTACCCAGGGAAACAACTCCGAAAAAAGGAGCAGGGGGGGGCTCACGAAATATACGGGGAAAAAGGGGGGCATAAGACATGGCTTATTCATCGATCCAAAAAGAGGCAAAAAATAGGTCGTCGGATCTGGTTGGAAAAGAGGGAAAAAACTCAAGGCGGACGAGACTCAATGCATCTTCACCCTCCGGGGAAGAACACGACTAGGGCAAAGAAGCGGAAAAAACTGAGAAAGGGCGAAGCCGTTTCCCCGAGGAGAAACGAAAACATCCCCAAAGGAAGGGAACTAGTCCATGGGAGAAAGTGGTGTCTTCTTCTCTAGGAGAAACTCGGGCGGAAAAGATAAGTGTGACATGAGCAAACCACCGAACAAAAGGTCATCCAAAGGAAAGAACAGGCGAGTTTC
>Ga0179593_1395134_pt1 | contig 14194 bp, 17 predicted proteins | sample CZODoug2_1_08_16_FD_185931 | JGI IMG/M metagenome (GOLD analysis project Ga0179593, IMG submission 185931) | Vadose zone soil fungal communities from Angelo Coast Range Reserve, California, USA - CZODoug2_1_08_16fungal (PacBio error correction) | ecosystem: Environmental > Terrestrial > Soil >...
TACTATGACTGGAGTGCGAACTATTAAATAACAAGGAGCACTGCGCTCATTCTAGACAGGAGAAACACAAAAAACAATACGTAGGGAGGAAAGGCATAGGAAACGAGCTCGATCGGTGTCTCAGACGGAAGAGCGGTATTAAAAAGGATCCAAGAGAGAGTGAGGGAAAGAGATTCTTGAAGCGAAAAGCATGGAATTTGTGAAAAAAGAAGAAAGGAACGGACTCTGGAAAGAACGCGCCTCACTATATTAAAAACCGCAAATTAAAAAGAAGGCATAACACATCAAAACCTAAAGACCGAGGGAGGGAGGGTGATAAAGTAGGAGTGCACTTCAAATAAAGAACCAGATCATCCCGGACCTGATCAAAGTCTACGGCGATATTATCGGAGGAGAAAAAAAACGAAAGACGAGAAAGTAAAAAGCTGGGCTAGCACTTACAGGCTGGTTTGGGGAGGGAAGTTATCTTTCTCGCTTTACATCAAACGTCCGCTTGGAGGCCGGATTAGGGGGGTAGGCCAAAAATCCGATGACGTAGCACCTAAGGGGGTGAACTGAGAACAGGGGGGGGGATTCGCAAAAAATCGGAGGAAAGCAACGACTAAGGCCAATAGCTGACCCGACAAAGCTGGCCGCAGAGTCGCATTTAAACCACGTGTGCAGAGGAACAAGGAAAAAAAAAGCTGATGGGTGCGTCAAGAAAAAACGGAGTTGTTATAATGGTCACTGTCTAGAAAGAGGTTTCTGCATCATACCGTAAGGGCTTAAAAAAAGGGATTGGATGGGGGGTAAGTCTTTTGCTGGAAGGGAAAGCGGCAAATGACGATTTAAAGAAATAGCTAAAACCAGGGAAAATTTAGGTGTAAGTGTCAGAGAAAATGTGGGGTAGGAAGTCAGGGGTATTCCGCGAAGCCGTTCAGAGGAAAAACGATTATCATGGGAAAACGAGGGAACCAGCCAGGGTCTAGAGCACAGAAAGAAGAAAAAAAAACAAAAATCAGGGGAAGAAAATCAAACAAATCACTACCTGGGGGTAACCAGGTGTAAAAAACGCTCTGGTGGTCAATGGACTCTATCGCATAATTCGAGAAGTCAACTGAACGAACAGCCGCCCTGGTTTAAACCAATCACTAGGGGGAGGAGGGAGGCGGTAACGCAGTCAATTACGTCCCTGAACTGAATGACCTAAAAAGCGGAAGGGTCGAACAAACGGCTTGCCAGACGAAATCTGTAATGATCGGAGGAAAAAGGTTGAATCCAAGATCGTTCGTAGGGTTAAGGGGAGTCCTCTGACACATCATCTGAGGGGTATCGATGGTGCTCTGAAACACCAAAAAACGTGGCAGGCTCGGAGAAACAAATGGCCAGCGGTGGGGGATAAAAGGGCTCGAGAAGAATGGGAACTCGTGCCCAATTTCAAATTGGGGGGAATCGCACGAAAACGCTCAAGCACTTACACCACGCGCTAACAAACTCCATTGGGCCGGTAAAAGCAGGAAAGATGAACGGTACTTTTGGGGGGGGACTGGAGGGCATACAACTAGAGTTCGATGGGCAAAAATGGCGGGTGCAAGGAGGAGACCCACAGGGTGGACCACCGAAAAAATGAACCGCTGTATGTGGAACTGAGTAATGGAAAAGGTATGGGGAAGTCCGGGGAGACCATATAGGGGACCAGCTTCGAGGATGGGTGTTCGGGAACAGTTCGAAACGGCAACTCTGCATAAAGAGGGCGCCAGGGGGGACCACGAAAAAAGTCCCTCAGAAGCATCAAGGGTACAGCTCCTAGCGTGAGGTGCAAACGTAGAAGAGGGGAATAGGGGTTGGTTCCCGCTATAGGGCTTGTCTTACTAGTGTCTGAGCCACGATGGGGTCTGCCTAACTCAAGGGAAGGGAAGCGTCTCAAAAAGTTTAAACCAATTGAATACGTGCCGTTCGCTAGGGGCGTCCGGGAGAAGTGACGCAACTTGAGACCTAATAGGCGATAGAGTAACTCATCCCAGAATTTGGAGGAGGGAGAACGCGAACGAAAAGAAAATATCGTTTTCAAACCGTTCTCCGGGTGGGTGGGGGGGAGCATCGAGCAAGCGGTCATTCCGAATGAAAAAACCGTAGATAAAGTTGGAGGAGTGAGGAGTTGCCGGTTGCGACTACCAAGCCGGGAAGTCAAGGCGGGGGCTCAGGTCACTCGCGCCGAAAAAGAAGCGTCAGACCGTCAGAAAAGTTTGCTACCGGGGGGAAAGAGGGGATAAACCTAGAAAGATGGGGCCCGGGATGCTTTAAAAAAAAGGTCTTGGGGGGGATGGAAGGGACCAAAATGTGAAGTGAGGCACGGTTAAAAAAAATATGCGAAAGTGCACACGCGTTTAAAAACTGTGAAAAGTAAGGGAGGCTCCATTGAAAACAGAAAACTCGCACGACAGAAGGCACCAGTCAAAAACTTAGGCCAAATACCTAGAATCGGCAATCTTCGACTGGCGAAGGAGGAAAAGCTTGGCAACAAGCAGGAAAAGACGAAAGGTTTCAAGCGAAAGTCGGCGGGGCGATGTCACGTATTTGGACTGCCGAAAGCATTCATCCAAGCGGAAAGAAGGAATTGGAAGGGAAACGAGCACAAAAACGGCATGAAGGAAGAAAGAAAACTATCACCGTTGTGTAGTAAAAGGAAAAACAAGTCAGGGCTGAAAAGCGACGAAAAAAATCCTGAACGTCTGGGGGGAAAGGGTGGAAACAACGATCTTTGGGGGGAGGGCCAGCAAGCAGGACGCAAAAGAAAGAGGTCGAAATTGGCCCTCAGGGTTTGGTGGAAACAGGAGGGAACCTGGGATTTTTTGAACCATTGCAAAAAAGTCGAACGCACAGGCTCAAAGGGCCAAAAAAAAGCAGGACGGGTCGAATAGAAACGATAATTACAAAGTTTGGGGAACAAGCAAAAAAAGCCAGAAAGGAATTCTAAAGAAAGAGAGGGGCAAACGCGGGTTCATGGTTACGAAGAACTTTGGAACCGATTCTGCTGTTAGGGAAAAAAAATAACAAATGAAGAGACGCGATCACAAAAGACAGGCGCCCGCTTGGCAAAATTAAGAGACCAAAAAAAAATGGGGCCGCAATCGGCCCCTACGGGAAATAGAGCGAACATAGAAGAAGTGAAAAAGGGTAACGAGAAGTGGCACGACAAAACACTCCAAGAAAAGGGGAAGCAGATTCCAGAGATACATTCCTAAGTGGGAAATCCTTCAATGGCTGAGGGAGTTCTGTGACCTCGCCCGTCGTGAAGGAGAAATGGAGGCGCAGTATCGACGGAGCAAAAAAAACAAGGGAAGAGTGTGCGGGCCAGGGAAGAGGGGCAATCAGCGAATTCAGACCTTGATACCAAAAGAAAAAACCAGGAACACAGACGAAAAAAACAAACGGCGAATTATCGCGGCAAAAACAAATGGTCAAACACGCTTAGGGCAACCTTGGAAAAAACAGTAGGGCGGGTTCTTGCTACCGATTGGAGAAGTCAGACGCATATATGAAGAAAAAAGGAGGATCCAATGGAGGGGCCGCACCAAGGTAAAAGCAAAGAAAACCATAAGCGAAGAACATCGGTATCGATGTCAACCAAGCCGGGGAACAGACGCTACCACCCAAAAGAGAAAGGGGGAAGATACAGAAGAAGGGCTAGAAAAAAAAGATTAAGGAAAAGAAGAAGAAAAAAGTTAAATTGATTATTAAGTCAAGAGAAACTCTCAAGACGCCGTTTGTGGTGGGAGCCGAAGAAAAAAATTTCTGGAATCGTAAAAGCCTAGGTTAGCAACCAGAAACAGCCAACAGATATATAGGGGGGGCCAAGCCGAGGAGAGCAGAAGTCGATGCGGCGACAAAGGGGGAATCGCTTGGTGGGAGTCGTGTGATTGGGGGGCGGGGGGGCAGTGAAAGGGGCTCACAACAGCAGTGAAAGAGGCAGACGTCAAGGACCGGAACGGGCCCGGAGAACCCAGAAATAGGGCACGTGCGTTCAGCGAAAACCCTCCAGGAGGAACTGGGCAGGTTCAAGCAAATAAAGAGAATCAAAAAAAAGAAAGTTGTCAAGTGAAACTGGAAGCGAACAGGAAGGTATGGGATAGGGAGAAAACGAGTGTATCATACAGAAAAATGTCAAAAAAAAACAGGGTGCGCCCAAGAGGCACCAGCGGCCGCGCGGGGACCGGTAAGAAGTCCGCTTCTCCGGACAAGGGAACAGCAAGGGGGGGTTGAAACCGCTAAATCGAGGGGGGCGGCAGAGGAAGGCTCTACCCACGAAAAAACCCATCCATTGATGGGGTTAGGTACAAGGGACTTATAAAATTTGGTCGAGAAATGGCTGAGGTGGTTCGGGGGGGGGGGAGAACTAATTCGCGAGGAAAATGGAAACAGGGCGGTCGTCACGTCTCCGAGAAGGACATAGGAGAAGATGACAGGTCTCAGGCTGCAGAATGAAATTAGCCGACAGGGGGGGCAGTTCGACACCAAAAAAATAACGGGCACAGTCAAAAAAAAACACTGTAACCGAGCGGGGACCGGGAAGGAAAAATCTAATTAGGCCGAAAAGATTCTCCCTATGAATTCAAAGGGGAAAAAAAAGGACGCCCCTAAATGAAAACGCTACGAAAATCGTTGCTGAGAGCCCCGCAAAGGTCTGGTGGCAGAAAACTCTTTCTGTAAAGTGGGGGACAAGTGCGTAGAGCGAGAGATCACTTTCCGGAATTGACAACAGAGCGGGACGCGGCCAGATAGAACGTGGAAATAGAAAATCCAGAGAATAAAATGAGAGGGGCGATGGTGTGCAGTGAGAAGGGGGTCTTTTGGACCTAGGCTTTGAAAACTACATAAAAAAAGGGGGCGAAAAGCAAAACCGTTCTGCAATTCCCCTAAAAGTAACAGGGGAAACTAGAGAGGGGTGGACAGAACGCGTCGGGACGAGGGGATCACCCAGGCATGCCAGCAGGGGATTTACGGAAGAGAAAGAAAACCAAAGAGAGAAAAGTAGAAAACCAGACTTCTTTCGTCGCAATTGGGGGGAGCTGAAGCACGAAACAGAGACCGAACGGCTTCCGGTCAGGCAGGGGATGAAACTCAGAAAAATCAGTCCTAAAAAAGAGGGGGAACGAGGAAACGATCACCCTCGAGGGAAATAAAAGCATACGGGAGTAAAGTGTGCCATGGAAAGGGGGGATCAAGTGAGAGAATCTCGGGAGGGAAAATCGTAACTCGAGAAAGGAACTATCCTCGGTCCGGCATCCAGAGAAAAGAAAAATGCGTTCGCCCATTAATACGAGGAAGGAAATCAAAGGTAAAGTAGTCGGGGAAGAGGATCATGAAAAGGGGAATAAACAACATACAGGTTTTCCTAGAGAGACAAAAAAAACAAAGAAAGAAGAGAGAAAAGGAAGATCGTGGTTGAGATCGGTTCGGAAAAGGAAGAATGAAGGAGGAAAAAAAAATTCATCGGGCTGGAAAGAGGAGTGAGGGAAAATCATGAAAGTGGGGGGGGAAGGGAGAGGAAGGGACAAAACTACTGGAAGTCTCTATTAAGCGTAACCGCACGTGACCGGCAAAAAAAAAGGTTTAACGAGCGGGGGGTCAACCAGAAAACCTCACGGGTCAGGGACGGGGGGAAGAAGCGACTGTTGTCTGACGTGTATAGTGAAGTCGGAAAGGGACATGGATCAAACTGAAATGTTCATGCCCGGAGGAAGATCGGGCTTACGATTAACGCAGTAAGCAAACGCTAAAGAGGGAGATGGTGGCTTCGAATCGGGAGTTCTTCCGGGGTAGATCCTCGTAAAGAGAGCCGGAGGACACAAACTTCCGCAGTATAATTGTATTAAAAAGGCTGGAATGTCCAGAACGCGTCGGCCAAAAAAACTAAAAAAAGGGGAACCGGCGGGGCAACAATGTGGTATTGCGGGAAGGAACATGGGGGGGAAAGGGAGCCAAAAAGGGAGTGGCGTGAACGCTCAAAAAATTTCCGAGAAGGGAAAATACAATCAACCAAAAAAAAATTCAACAGCAGCAGGTCCAGCAATATAAAAAACACAAAAAACAGCGGACGGATCGTCGAGGGGCTCGGGCGCGTCCCGAGGTCAGGCCTCTTCAGAGAACCTCATGTCACCCCCCGGGAGGAGAAGAAAGTTGGTGTCCCCCTGCACCAGGCCCGGGAGGACAAAGCGCCTAATGAGGAGTGGAGAAAAGGTATCAGGCGAAGGCTGTTCGTGCCCCCCATCAATCAAAAATTCAGAAAGAAGGGGAAAACGAAGAGCGAAGGCCCGTCCACCTGTACGTGGTTGACCAGTGCAATAAGTCCATCGCGGTTGGTCGGAAAAAGGGAAAAGACGCATTAATTTCCGGGGAACAGATAAAATAGGGAAACGCGCGGCGCTGAGGACACACAGGAAGAAGGGGGAGAAGACTCAGAAAACGCAGAAGATCATCAACAAAGGGGGACGAAAAAATAAGGTTGTTTCAGTGTCGAGAAGTGTACTTCAAAAGAAAGTCGCCGCGACCGCAGGCGGTTTGGAAACCAAGCCGAGAGGAGGCTGGGGAAGGCTACGCGACTAGTACCGAGAATGCGGCAAACGTTGGAAGTTCACTAACCGGGTGGTCCATCGGAAGGAGACCTCTGGGTCGAAGGAACATCGTCAAAGTTCGATGAGTTGTGAAATAAAGACCGATAGCTCTGAGGGGGGGGAAAAGGCGGGTCTTAAAGCCAGAGAAGCAGGGGGGCGGCGCTTAAACATTCATCTCTCGAACCTGCGTCTCAACTCCTTTTACGGGGGGTTAGAAAGATGGAAGGGGGCCAGTACGACAAAGATCACGGAAAGGACTACAGCACACCAAAGGCAGAAAAGTCAAATTGTGGGAAGAATAGATGCGAAAAAGATATCGAAAAAGAAGGAAAGATCTATGGGGGGGGGGGGCGGGTATGGTAAAACTAGGAGTATTCAAGGAAATGGTAGTCGGAATCAAACAAACCGTTCCGATTGTGAACCGGGGAAGAAGGCATAAACCTTGAGAGGTTTGTGGAAAAAAAAGAAGAAAGGTGGTTCACCAGATAAAGTGGGGGAGGCGTGGGGTTTGACATCTCCTAATATCCAGACGGCCATGCTCTAATAAGAAAAAGATTAGGAATAAAATTGAAAAAGAGACAATAGCTCAGAATATCAAAACCGAAAAAATCCACGTAAGGTTTGCAAATTGGCATAGCGTGGTGGACACAAAATTGTTGGGTTGGGAACGACTCATAAGAAACGATTTGGGGGGGACTTACGTGAGGGGGGGAGTACCAAACCCTGAGTGAAAAAATGGCAAATAATAAGGGGTCCATGCAGATGCGGGTGGAAGTGGAAAAAAAGGGTTGTACTTCCAAAAGGGGGCGAAACTTGCACGGGCGCGCGAACGGGAGGGAAGACCGGGACGGGCAAAGCTCAATTAAGTGAGAAATGCGAAAAGAACGGAGGTCTGCGCTGAAAGGTGAAGGGGGCATCAGCCCGGAGCCAAAGCGAAGAAATGATTGGTTCACCTTCTCCGGTTTATTTTTTTGGGGAAAAAAAGGCCAATAGGAAAAAACTCTTTAAACATGAAAGGAGAAGTAGAAAAGTTAATCGGAGGGGTTCAAGGGGAAAAAGAGGCATCTCTCCAAGCCTCTTTTTTGCAGAGGGCAGAAAGGGCAAAGCGAGGGGCCCTTCAGCGAGCGTAACAGACGCATTAAAAGGGGGTGGTGCCAAAGAAATAAATCGAAAAGATCTTAAAACAACTGCAAAGGAAAAAGGAGGAAAAATTAGCACCGGGAGGAATTATGCGTCCCGGCACGTGGGTGGGGGTTGATTGGGGAACCCAAAGGGGAAAAGGGATCAGGTCGATGCGAAGCACAATCTTTGGGGGGGTCACAGATTATAGAACACGACGGGGAAAAATGGGCTGCAAGGAGCAAAAGATCAAAGAAAGGGTAAACAACACCACTTAGGACAGATCCTCGGTCCTACATACAGTTCAATAAGCAGAAAGGGAACTGGGGGAAAAGATCAGAAGGGAAACGCCGCAGAAGAGACATGAAAGTGAAGGATAAAAGAGCAGGAAACGGCAGTCCGACTACTTGTGGGGGCACAGAAAAGGGTGGACTTACCTACCGGAATTTCAGAAAAAATAAACTACCGGGAGGGTGTAGCTCTGGGAGAACACCACCAACAAAAGGGAAGGATGCAGGTAAAAGCGAAAAGTCCAACACAAAATGGGGGCAGAGAAAGCCGTTTCGTGGGGAGTCACCCCGGGTGGGCCCAAGAGTGAACACCAGCCGCCCTAATTCCAGCAGGGTACAGAAACTTGAAGGACCAACGACTGGACGAGATGGCTATCCTTGGTGAAGACAACACGTAACGATCAACATCCGAAGTCTCGTAGGTTTCGTCTATGACGGGCAAACGAGATTGGAATGAAGTTTGTGGGGTGGGAAAGAGGGGGGAGCCTGCGTGTCGAACTGGTGGGGGTATGGTTTTCAAGGAAAAGGGGAAGGAGCCTGAACAAGGCGGCTACAGGCTTAAGTCCTTTGATTAACGCCAACGCCGATTGATGCATAGGACCCGCATCACATTGCCACAAGCCTGTGGGGGGGGCTAGCCGAGAACACCCAAATTCAAAAAAAAAAGAAAAGAAGAATTCCGCCCGTGCCTAATAAGAGGTACAGGGTGGGAGTACGAAGGAAAAAAAAAAAAAATTGTTACGAGGAGGGTGTTCGGGGAGACAGTGGGACCGGGGGATCCCTTCAACAATTGTCCAGAGGTCCACCGCTGGGGCAGCTAAGAGGGGGGGGGGAAGGAACCGAGAATAATATAGCAAGGGATTAGGGTGATTTTGGGTGCCTGGCCTTCCCTGCCGAACCCACGCAGAAACTGGTCGAAGGGAATTATCGAAGAACGCTCGAGAAAAGAAGCAAAAAGAAAACGAAGAAACGATCAGAAACTCGCAAAACCTGCGATTGGAAAAAAGGCAGGGTGTTGGGGGGGGGTGGGGGGAGGGCGGGCGCTCGAGGGAGGGTCGTGCAGAAAAACAGTCCATCCGGGAAAGGCTATGACCTTTTCAGAAGGAGCCATCTAGAAACTGAACGAGCGAACTTTACTCGCCAGACACAGACCGGCGACCTGAAAGCATTCTTCTAAGCACAATCAAAAGACAGGACAAAGACCGATCCAAACGAAAGAACACCCCCCTCCACGGTTGTCAGACAAACACCACACAAAAGTATAAAGTCGTCGGCAAAACAAAAATGAAAGAACAACTTATTTTCACATGGTCAAAAAGGCGGGGAGGGGGGAAGGGTGATTTATGCGCGTCGTTACCTCGTCGGCAGGGTCCTGAAAAGAGGGAAAGCTGTTGATGGGTGGGCTTAGGGGCCGAAGGAATGAGGAAACCGGAAAACAAAAGAACGGACCAAGGGTAAGGCAAAAGGTCAAAAAGAACTTTTCTGCCAAAAAACCCCAAAGAAAGTTGCGGGCCTCGGCTCAGGCCCTCAAACAGGGGGCGTTGGGGGAGAAGAGACACAATTTATCGACTACAGGGTAACCCAGAACAACAAAAAAAGGGATAACTCATGAGGCAAGAAGAATCTTATCGAAGCTCAGGGTCAGTCGGACAGGTGGGGGAAGACGCCCTTCGGTGTCGCAGGGCATCACGCATTTAGGTATTGCACTCTGTCACCAACAAAACCCGGAAAAAGTAACGGCGCCCCACGGGAACCAACCCGGCGAGGAAAGAAACCGGCCTCCGAGAAAGCGAGGGAGAAGAAAACCACCGTAGTAAAAGTGTGTGTCAAGCACAGAACGGATCATCAAAATCAGAATAGCGTCAGGGGTAAGTATGAAATGCAATACTAAGAAAAAAAGGAGGTGAGATGTCGAAAAGAGTTAGAAAGGCCCGGAATCTGAAAAATGTCAAGACACCGACCCAATCAAAGCACGAAAGAGGAGTTTAAATGGGAAGAGAAAAAGGCGGGCGGAAACGAAGCGGAGGGGGGGGTGACCAACACGGGCGGCGGGACGGCGGCGAAGACCGGCGTAAAGGACAACCGACGCCAACTCCCCAGCCCCCACCACATACGACTCTGACGGGAGAAATCAGGACTAGTGATGTGGGAAAGATCTTCAAACCCCGTGGAGGCGACCAGGGGGGGAAAAGAGGCCCAGATCATGCTCTGACCCAGAAGGAAGCTCGCCTCAGAACGAAGCTCGCCCCAGTAGGAAATCGGGGTCGAGAAAATGAACGTCACTACGAGCCTCAGGGAAATTAAGACGGTTTTCACGTTAAAAAAAAAAGAGGCAGACGGACCTGGCAAACCAAGTAAGGGAACAGGGGTAGCATATAAGGAGACCCTGGCCCCGACAATTAGCCGATGGAAACAAGACGAAAGTAAGGGAAGGAAATATAGGGCAGTGGTCGTCTATCCCGCACAGGGAGGTCAGAAAAAGAAGGGATTAGGGTACATTTGAGGGCGGATAGAACAAAAGACACAAGGGGTGTACCGAACGAACCAAGCGATGAAGGGCAAAGGGCCCGGGGTTCGGTAAAAGTAATGCGAAAAAAAAAGAAGACGAATACAACCGTTTGAGAGAGTATTTGCTTGCGCCGGAAGGGGGGAGGGAAGAAGAGGGGAAACAAACCACATAACAGGGTGGCAGGGAATAAAACCATGTTCGAAAAAACCGCAAAGATGGGGTGAGAAAACCGCATCCCGGAGTTGGGAAGACGCGATGAACAAAGACCGCAAGCCAAAGGCATCAAGCGGAAGTGGTTGATGTAAAAATAACCTCTAGCATCATCGAAAGAAAAAAAGAAGCAAAGTCGAAACCACATTCGGAAAAGCGTTCTTGCAGAAAATCAAGATAATAGAGCAAAGAGGAGATCCTGGGTAGAGATACAGGAAGGACAATAAACAGAGCCCCATCGATCACTACACTACCACCCACCCCGACCGCCCGTCGCTAACAAAAAACCGGGGGGCCGGGGCACACACACTTGTGGAGCGTACTAAGCCTGTGAAGGGAGGAGCGTCACGTCCTAATAGGAACAAAAGCACGGGCAGGCGGATGCCAGTCATCACACTCGACAACAACCTTGCAGAGCAGGGTTCGACGGCCAAGAGAAATGACATGAAAGTACTCATCTAAGCGGTAGAAAACGATAGGAATTGGAAAACTCTCTAGTAAACACGGATACGCAGGGAATACGATACTACTAGAAAAAGCAACAGACAAACGGGTCTGCGATGACAATATCTATATTAAACATAGAGAGAGTCAAGAGGTGTTGAGGGTCAGGTTCAGCAGGTCAAGAGGGGAAAAGCCCTTAAAAACGTAATTGTCCTCGATTAAGGACAGGGCCGGTACACAGCATGACAATTGATGGAGGGAAGACGAAGCAAGAAGGCGAGGAAATGAAGACGAGCACGCACAGGAGGGGAAAAAAAAATCACGGATTCCCCCCATGAAAAACTGTGGTAACCTCGAAAGGGTATTGTGGAACCAGGCCCTAAGGGAGTGGGAGTTGTGCGACGCAAGGGAGACTGGCAGGCGGATGCGAAACGTTCGATCAGAACGGGTCCAACGGAAATAAGAGAGGCGATTCAGATTGCGGGAGAGAAACGGAGGTTGACGGGCGCAAAAAAAAAAAAGATGGGGAAGGGGCTGTAGACTGGGGAAGGAGGGAGGTTTCTCTCGCGTCAGCGGAAGAAGGAAAAAATCAACGTTCTCGAGGGATGCCGGGACGGCTTGGGAAGGGAAACCGTAGGCCAACACGAACTGTGAGGGAGCAAAAGGAGTTTAGGGGAACATGGACCTGGGAAAAAAGGGAGAAAAAAGGTTTATGGCGGGGGCACGGGAGTGAAAGAAGTTGGACCAAGAACGAAAGACATGCGAAGGCAACGGCTGGAGCAGAGAAGAAATATGCGGATTGGTCAAGTAGGAAACCCCACAACGTGGAAACGGCTCAGAGGATCAGAGGCTAGGGGGGGGTCTGGGGGGGGGTGTGACTGGAAAGCAAGACCTAAATAAGTGTCTTGGTCATAACGCAACGGTCAAGGGGCGAACACAAGGAGTGTTGTAGAAAAAAAAAAGGGCGGAGGGTCTTGCGCTCCCGTAGTAGTGTGCCAAATGAATAGCACGCGGACGTCCTTCGGGGGGTCACATTGGCATCAAAGATACAGAAACGAAGACTAAGGAAGAAGAGAAAGGCAACTTCCATTGTACGGGGGGACATAGAAACAAATAGGGTGGTCAGAGGAAATCCGGAGTTAATTGGCCAAAGAAGAACGGGAAGCTCGACGAAAGAGAGGAGGGTCGCCTATAGACCGCCAGAGGGGAAAGAAGTAAATAGCAAACCCGACAAAGGGGGGGGAAGAGCAAAAGAATCCAGCACAAGATAGTTGTGCGAAATCAAAGGGGTGGTTCGGAAAGGCTTGGATGCGGGTAAGCGACTCGACAGTCAGGACATGTCCCCGCAAAAAATGAAATGCCCGGAGGCCAATAACCACACCCAACGACGGAGGGCGGAAAACTACTAAAAAAGGAAATGAAAAGAGGCTGGCTCAGGCGACGTGGAGGGGGGAAAACGGTTGGAGATAAGCGGCGACCTTATAACCCACACACACGGGAAAGCGCATTCCCTCAAAAAAAAAAAATGTGGTGCTTAAGGTGAAAAAAATGGGTCATCCTGGGAAACAGGGAAGCCTGAGGGGTATTGGAGTAGAAGTGCGGAACCTCTAAAGATCAAGATAGGCTGCGACCGAGGAAGATTGTAACAATTCGATCCCTCCTTTTTACCGGGACAAGGAGTACGTGCTGGTGGTAAAAGGTCAATAGAAAACGCTCGATGCAAGCGCGATCACAAAAGAGCAGCAAGGAAAAAGGGTCGCGCCCTGACCGAGCTCGTATAATATCGAGGGAGAAGGGAATCGATGTTGTCTCGTCGGATCCTGTCCTACAGAGGAGCGGGATCATCTGAACACGAACACTGGTCTGACATGCGGCGAACAACTCCAGAAGAATTGTAAGTCCGGTCCTGAACCCAGGGGAGGGGGTCGCGGGGGAGGGACGTGTGCCGGAAGTTAAGTTCCTGCGTGAGGGGGGTAAACGTAGAGCATAGTCAATGACGACTCAACAGAAACCAAGCTGCTGCCAGCCATGGGGGGTGTGGTGTGTAGTGAACGAGAGATCTCAAAACTGAAGAAGTAGAAATAACACCACCGACCAAGAAAGCAACCCAGGGAAATGTGTGAAAAGCTATCGTAGGTAGAAAGGACACTTTTTGTGCGACTTATATAAGAGCGGGGGGGGGGGGGGTCTTCGAGTGAACAGGACTAAATCCTTAGTGGGGAACCCCCCCCAAGGGGGTTTGGGGGGTTCTGCCGGGTATCAGGGACATAATCAGGGAATTTAAGGAGACACAAAGTGCGGAAAATTGCCGAGCATGAGCGCCTGGCGTGAGAGGATGCAAACACGTAGCCTGAAAGAATGCGAGAACGATCCCAGAACATGGGGAGGGGACGCGGGCATCCAAAGAAAGAACCCGCGGAAACGGAACCCGCGCACGGTGCCCTTGACCTGGGTAGTTGGGGAGTAGTCTACGAGGTCCTGCAAAAAAAGATGAAATCCTCCGGAAAGAGTTGTCCAGAAGAGTCGGGGGTCGGCAAGGGCCGCGTTCGCGCGCCAAATATGAGTTGAGCGGCTCAATGGGCAAGAGCGAGGAAAGGAACTCCTGTGGTCAGGGAGCGACTCAGAACGGGTGGCGACCAAAGAAGCGTAAAAAGAAAGAGGAAACTTCAAAAAAAAAAACCGGGGAATATGGGCCGGAGAAGATTTCAAGGCTTTTGGGGGTTGGGGGGGGAAAGAAACAAATGTGCACTATGAAAGTTTCGATGCGAGACAGGGGAACCGGAAGACTGTTTCTGGAGATTAGGCAGGAAAACAAATAATCGCAACAAGAAAATCAAAAGCCACAAAACCCTTAGGCAAAGAAGAGGAATAGTTCAATCGTCGATAGAGGCTTGAGGTGCGGCAAAGATCCGAATGACACGCAACGAAGGGGGGAAGAAATGCTCACCGAAAACAGGGAGTCTTTCAATGGCACGAAAATTTGGAAGCCATCTACGGACATTGCATCCGAAGGCGAATAGGATCCTCCA
>Ga0179593_1401395_pt1 | contig 14194 bp, 19 predicted proteins | sample CZODoug2_1_08_16_FD_185931 | JGI IMG/M metagenome (GOLD analysis project Ga0179593, IMG submission 185931) | Vadose zone soil fungal communities from Angelo Coast Range Reserve, California, USA - CZODoug2_1_08_16fungal (PacBio error correction) | ecosystem: Environmental > Terrestrial > Soil >...
GGGCGGCCAGGTATGAGAAAATCCGAGTTTTGAGGGACGCTATACCTCCTGGTTGAGGCAGCGGGCTCTGGACAGAGGTAGAAGTCTTGAGGGGGATAAAAAAGGGTGGCTCGTTTAGGGGGAGGAAGGTTAAATAGGAGGCGTTAACATTAGGGCAAAGGGAAAGCCACTAGAAAAAGCGGGACTTTAATCGCTTTAGCGAGAAAGGGGAAGAGTACGCACAACTGGAGGAACGTCGGGGGGGAAGCCTAAACTAGGGGGGGAAATCCTGAGAGAGGGGGGAGAGACCTCATTTTTGTTGCACTAGGGGCCAAAGACAGAAGAGGCAGGGCGTATTGCCTACGGAGGAAAGGAGAGGGGGCTATAGTGCAAGAAAGGTGTCTCGGGGGCCTACAAGCCAAATTGTAATTTTTACACGACAAGGGGGGAAGTTAGGTTCCACGATTACTCACCTACTTGCTCAGGAAAGTGAGACTCGGGTGGCTTACCCGAAAGGAGAAGGGAGAACCATGTAGCGCCCTATGCTCGAAGAGACTTCCTCCGCAGTCTAAAAGGGGAGGAGGTCTTCAGTACATCTCCTGGCGGAAGGAGAGGAGGAGAGTGAAAGGCCAGGGCCTATTGACTAGAGGGAACAGTAAGACCATTCGCTGAAACTCTCTTGAAGAGATGGCAAAAGAAAAAATAAGGGGGGGAGTGGAGGGGGAATATCTATAGAGGTGATTCCTTCGTGAGCCACAAAGGGGAGAGGGCTCGGAACCAGATTCCCGAGAGCAGGTTCCAGCTTCAGTACGAATGACCCATCTTGGGGGAAAAAGGATAAAGGAGAAGTCTAAAGAACCTACGCTGATGTTAGCTCTCTGGGGTCCCACAGCCGGAAACGAGAAATCGCTTATTATACAGGAATGGGGCTCCGCTGGCCCCTGGGAAAAGGTCAAAAAAATACATGTCCGAAACATGAAGCGCCAGGCTCAATTGATAAAAAAAGACTCGAATGAGAGGAGGCAAAAACACGCGGCCTCTTGATGATCGGGGGGAGAACCGCGCGCATTCGTCAAGAGGTTCAGGCTATCAACGGCCCAAAAGAAATAGAGTAACCCCTCGAGGGGGAACCAGAGGGAGGGGGCTAGGGGCCTAGTCATAAGAAGGGGGGTGGGGTTCGTGATAAGCGAGAAAAAAAACCTGCATCAAAGCGCGCATCACGGTGCCTCCCCCGGTCCAGGAAAAAGGCCGGGCAAGCGCACGGAAGGAAAGACCCGGGCAGGGACTGGATAAACAGCAAAAATTCCGCCAACGAAGGGGGGAACCGAAAATCGTCCCTCACACCCGGAGACAGAAAAGAAGGGAAGGAACAGGGAGAAACCCACATCCGACAAAAAGATAAAAGGAAAAGAGAAAAAAAAAAAAGGGAAGGGTTGAAAGTACCGAAAAAGGGGAAGGAGGGTCCGTTTTCCCAAAGGCAGGCTTCATTCCACTGATTTAAGGTCGAAAGCGAACAGGAGATAGAGAAAAAAAAAGGTAGTCGGAGGAACACGGTAGCCGCCAGAGAAAGGGAATAAGAGGTGATTCAAAAAAACCCGCGAAGGCTGTCCCCCTTTCTATTATAGGTTCATAAGGAGGAAAAATAGGGGCACTATCTCCATTTTGGGAAAGTAGGCGATGAAAAACATCAATCAAACTTAGGAAAAAAAAAAAAGGAGGAACAGCGACTCTCACCAACAACAAGAGGAGAGGATGGCCTCTTGTGTCTTCTCTAACAACTTTAGAAACAGCGAAGGGACCACAACTTTCTCTAGAAAAGAAGTGAAAAAAGAGCCGATATAATCGTCCAGAGTGGAAAAGATAGGCTGTCCTCGCGGTCTCGGACCCGCCTCTTTCACTGACTAGGACGGAGGCAGGGGGGGCCAAGAGGCCTTAAAAAAGGTGGTCAACGAGGAGCCCGGTATCAGGGGGAAGTACTCAAAGATTTTTCTGCCCAGAAGTCCCGGAAAAGAAGGGGAGGAAGAAGAACTAGGCTTATTCTGCTCGATAGGGGGACACGGCTCTCTGTGGGTAGATTAGGGGGGGGAGACTGTTGTTAGTGAACTGGCCGTTTCTTTTTTATGGGCTGGAAAAGTCGCGCCGGGCGCAAGGCGCTTCCCCCGGGGGAGGGGGCTCCATTCTGCCCGGCAGCCAATTTTCTCTGCGAGAGATCAATGGGCCCCTTTTTCTTAAAGGGGGGGGAGCCGCAATGAAAGGGGGGGGAAGACGAAAGTCGTTCTTCACTAGCAAAAAGCTCAACCTCTAACCTCGCCACACCGCAGCGGTGATCGCTAAAATGAAGAACATCCTTATCGGGGCCTGGCACGGGAGAAAGAAAGGGGGAAATCTGATAGACAAAGGCACGGGTCCTCGGGAGCCCGGGAAGGGGTGCCAACCTAATCAGAATATGGGAGGATGAAGAGAGAAAGATAGGGTTCATTTGCTTGAAGGAGGCTACACGCGGCCAAAAGCCAGAGGGGACGAGAAAAACGCTTCCGGAAAAGAAGAAGCCGAGGCTCGCGTCGGGGATCACGACAGGTGAAAAGGAACTGCGTCTTCCATCATGTCGTTCTGGAGTATGATAGGGGAAGGTGAAAAAAAGGGGTCTTTATTAAAGAGGAAGACGAGAAGACAGGGCGAAGGCGTGAAAGCCAAGGGGGGGCGGTATTATACGCCAGGACCGCGGCTAAGAACCGGAAAGACTCCGCGACAAATCTGATGGGGGCAATTCCTCTCGGAACAACAGCGGCGAAAAAGGCTCCTGAGGATTCGGCCACTCCTCGAAAGAAGAGAAGCCACAGGAAGGGGACCCAACCCAAGAAAACCCCCCCCACCCAAAAACACACACAAACTCTGCCAGCAGAAAAAGAAGCGCAGAATCCACAGACACTCAAAAAGCCGAAAGCCGGGGAGAGGGCGGGAAAGAGAAGAAGAGGGCGTAGACACGGACATGGACGTGGAAGAGGGCTGTAAGGTTGAAAAAGACGTGCCTTCCTTCAGGGAGAAATGGGGGGAAAGTATGTCAGACGGAGCACGGCGATTTGACAAAAAACGGCGCTCTCAAAAAGTTCAAAGGGGGGATCGGTAGATCGCCAAGAGGGAAGGGAATTACTTCCTCAGCCGCGTCCGGGGTCGGCGGGGAGAAACCAAGACGTTCCCCAAAAACCAAATCGAGGGAGGAAAAAAAAAAAGGCTATCACCTGCACTGCCGGCCCCTCCCCGCTCTCCTAGTATCCAGGGTCGTCGGAAAAAAAGAAAGGGGAAAGAACTAGAGAGGCTTAAAAGGGGGAGTACAGAGGGACCGTGGCTTTCAAGGAAGGGGAGAAATTCAAGGTCCCGAGGTAGTCAAAACAATCTCGGTCGATCGCAAACAGGGGGGCCGGCACTTCTACGACGTTGGGAAAGTCGGGAAGAAGACCACGGGAGAGTGTCTACGCTGAGAGGAAAAAGTCGCAACATCGTTCGCCAAGGGGAAGACGGAAAAAGACAGTCTAAAATGGGATGGAGATTGCATCGAAACTTTAGCACCATCGCCCCGAACTCGGGGTAGGGGGACTAACAGTGGTCCTACCAGGAGGCCTTCTCGGTCTTGGGAAAGACAGGACTCTCTACCGCGTAAAGAAAGGAGGACTTTTCGTCTGATCTCTCCCTAAAAAGATGGGTAGGGGTAACATCAGATGCGACAATCATGATATGCACAAAACGGCTGTATCATAAGGTTCTCCTTAGGAACAAAAAAAGAAGAGGGTCTTCGAGACAAGGAGAACCGGGGGCGATAGCGAGTCGAACGGTGGAACAGGGCAAATTTAGGAGAGAAGAGGAATTCCCGTTCTCGTACACCCCGGGATACCTAAGTAGGGGGTCGCTGGGGAGTCAGCGTGACAGGGCAAGAAAGCCCACGTCGTCGAAGGGGAAGGTGAAGATGACTATCTGGTGGAATGCTGGCGGGAAAAAACGAGTCTTAGATGGGGGAAGGCCTAACGCCACGGCCATCTCTGTAGACAGAATCTACGTGAGCGACACTTTCCGTTTCCCCAAGAACCAAGAAAAGACTGGGGAGGGAGCAGGTCCGACAAAAAATGTTATAGCTTCGGGGACCTATCTAGGTTGTGGGGGGCAATACCAACGCAAGGGCAGAGAGGGACAATCGGGAGCGCTGACAGGGAGAAGAGCGCAACCGGCTCGGAAGGCGGGACCCGCGCCCCGGGGGAGGGTGGAAAGAAGGGGAAAGTAAGTATTGACACCGAAAAGCAAAGAGACCTGAAGACGGAGGTGCTGACAAAAAAACGGCCCGAACCGGATCAAAAGGCGGCGAAAAAGGCTGGGCTCTGCCGCGCTCGCGGCAAAAAAGGGCATGCGTTGGGCCGAACGGAGCGGCTTAGGGGTCGGAAACGAAAAAGGCCTTGTAAGAAGGGGAAAGAGCAAAAAATGGATTCCCCTCCTACCTGCGGCAAAAAGGGGGAATGTAAGTCGGGCGATTTCTAACTAGAGGCCCAAGACACACAGCGCGGGGGGTGCGAGCGGGGAGGGCGAGGGGGGGAAACCGGAGATCATCTCGCTATGTCGTGATGAGGCGACTACACCGCGCGGGGGCTCGGAAAAAAAAAGTCAAAGCACGCTCTTCTACCTGTAGAAAAGGGCGGCGCTACAAGGAAGAGGTGTAAGGCCAATCCGGGAAGAGGGGGAAGAAAGATGCTGGGAAACAGCAGTCTCTCGCCAGGGGGATCCAACCCGCGGAGTCCAAAAAAGAGAGGAGGGGCTGCTTTCGGACGCAAGGTAAACGCCCTCCGCAAAAAGAATGAAGCGAAAGAGGTCAAAGATCACAAGTATATGCTCGATCTCGAGGCTGGGAAAAAAAAAAAACTGAGGAGGACCTAGGAAAAAACAGGGTAGACGCTCAAAGAAGGAGATGGGCAGGAAAAGGAACCTCAAGGCAAGATATAGGGAAGGGGGTCCTCCCGCTATCACCTCGTAGGGTGCGATAAGAGCAAGACGAGCGTGTGTTTCTCTTTAGAAACAGGAAGAAGGAAAAAAGGAGAGCGACTCTCCGCACAAAATGACCCATCTTGCCAGGGGCAGGGCACTCGGACAAAGAGGCAGAGGCCTCCCTTGGGAGACTGGGAAAAAGCCGGGACTTCAGAAAAACTCAAGAGATCCATATCTCTAAGGAGCGCAGGAGACAACCCTACCCGGGGACCAGATGGGGAAAAGGAAAAAACAAGAAACCCCATTCTCCCCATAAGGAAAAGAAAAGGTGTGAAGTAAAAAGATCTAGCGATCGCGGGGGTGAAACCCTTATGTAGAAGGGAATTGGAAACAGGGGTATTCTACCCGCTCTCTGTGACCCGAAAAGGGGGTTGAGATGTCTATTTCTCAACTGCACCACACCAGGCCCGCGCAAGTCTAAATTGAGCGCAAGGCCGAGAAAGGAGCTAGGGAACCCCTTGCCGATCTATATGCGGAGGCCGTCTTAAAAGACGAAACATTTTATTGGGCAGAATGGCGCTGAATGCTAAAATGGATCGAGCAGCCCCAAAAAAAAGAAAAGGAAAAACAACCTGAGTGAGGAGAAAAAAGAGAGATGTGAAAGTCTGACTCCGTTGCTGCCAGGAAAAGGGACATTCAAAAGAAGGCCAAGCAACTGGCCAAAGGGCCACCACTCTCGGCTGGAGAAAAAGGAAATTCACGCTCAGAAAAGACGCGCGGTCCTGGCCGTGCTCCCGCGAAAGAAACCTCTCTTTCTGGGGAGGGAGGACCGGTCAAAGAAAAGTGACAGGGTCTCTCGAAAAGAGGGGGGGGTCGACGAAGAAACGGCAACTCAGCACCCGCTACCTCCGGGCTGGCCCTGATCAAATCAAAAAACGGAAGGCCTGAACAGGCCTCTGCCACGGAGCGGGTCGAGGGGGGGGAGGGGAAGGGATCTGGTCCGTTAGATCTGGTCGTTCGCCTACTTTCGGGAGAGAAGAAAGGGGGGCCGGCAAGCAAGGGCGAGCCGGCCGGAAAAAAAAGGCAAATGCCTTCTTTACGCGAGGGATGTCTCAGGCCTTGCAATGGGGAAGAAAAAAAGATGGGGGGGCGAGCGCCGATTAACGTGTGGGCCGGAGGACGATCACGAGTCACCACAAGCTCGCCTGGCTCGCCCAGGCAAGAGGAAAGGCCGGGGGGTGAGAATTACAGTATCCTCTATCTTCCTGAGGAAGGGAAATAGCAAAGCTGGGCTCAGCTTCTCGCGAAGCGCAAAGCGGGGGCCTCTTTCATCCCTTGAAGGTGGGGAAACCCCTCGAGAATCGAGGCTCCTGGGAGCAAAAGAAAAAAAAAAGAACCTCCGCAATGTTTCAGGGAAATGGGAGGAGGGGCGAGGAAAGGAAAAAAAGGGCAAGGCTTTACCCAGCGCCTGTCTCCTAGAGGCGCGCGTCGTGGCACGTAGGGGACCCCCAAACGGGCCGGGGCAATGGTGCCACGGGGGGTCGGGGGGTAGTGCTCAGGTCCGCCTTTCCCACAATCTGGGTGTTAGAGGAATCCTAAATAGAAAAGGGAATAGTGCAGAGCTCTTTTCTTAGTCGGGGCGGAAAAAGTCAAAATAAAGAAGACCAGGAAGGGGCCCTCGCACCAAATGAGTGAAGAGTGCAGCATCGACGTCATTCTGCTAAAAAAAAAAAAAAACCTAATGATCCTCCATCGGAAGGGCCGCAGCACCCCCACCCCCACCCCCCCCCAACCCACCCGCGACACCACAACCCCACCCCCACACCACCCACAAACCCCCCGCCAACCCACACAATACACCACAAGAAAAACAAACCCCCACACTCCCAACGAAAACCTAAACACAGACACTCCCCCCGCCAAAGAACCCCCTCCCTCCACCACCTCCCCCAACCACCTCCCCCACCAGAAAAAACCCAGACCTCACCCATTGAACCACCAGCCCCATCCCCAAAAAAAAAAAAGAGGGGGCCCATTTCCTTTGACTTATGCGGAAGAAGAGCCGCGCCAAAAGTCCAGTTCCTGACTCAAAAGCCATTGTCAGGAGGTCGCTGCAGAAAGGATGCATTTCGCTACACAGGGCGTTGAACCGAAAAAAGGGAAAGTTGACAGCACGCTCCAAGCAGTAAAAGACGAAAAGACAGTCGGTGGTCCGGGAGTAAAAAAGGTCGGTTGTACCAAAAACCTGAAAAAAAAAAGACGGGGGCAATGCTCCGATCCGGGGACTCATCCAGTCTCCTGGGGGCTCATGAATAACCGCGCCCGGCGGGAGTCTTTCCCCAACCAAGGATTCAGCTATCACCTGGTGACCCAAAAAAAAGTCCCGCCAGATACCGGAGTAAGGAAAGGGGCGGCGCACAAGCACAAGATACTCAACGCAGCGTGACAAGGAAGGAGGGTTCCTCGTGGCGTTCCCAGGCAGAAACGGGGCCTCGAAGTGGCCAGCCGCTGCGCACGAAAAACGTCGACGACGTGGGGAGGAAGGAAAGGGATTGGGGTCGCAAAGATCGGAGAAGGGGCGACTTCTTTCCGACCCGCGGCGAAAGCCTATCCAACTGGCGGATGAGAAGCAACTATAAAAACTCGAAAAAGAGGTTCGCCTCGCGTAAATCGAAAAAAAGGCGTCCCGAACCCTCAAAAGGTGACACTCAAGGAGATACTTGCGGCCGGTGCTGAATTCGAAATCTCTAGAAAGATTGATAATCAGGCAGCTTTTCTTTACATATAATATCAACAGCTAGGAGGAAAAGAGGAGGGAATCAAAACTATATGTCCCAAAAAGGAAAAAAAAAGTTACCGGGGAAGAAAAACGTACCTCTTCCGAGGGACTACAGGGTGCTTTTCGCATCAAACTACTGTTTCTATTTCCTCTATCGCCGAAAAGAAAAAAAAGCAAGTGAGAATATCCAGTTGAGGCCGGTTACTTACACCCGGGGTCGAACAGAGGGGGAGAGAGTATCGTCTTCTAACAAAGCCCAATCTTTCTACTTTTTCGGAGGAAGCATCTTTTTAAAGAGGGGGGTGCGGCCGTTCAAGGGCTCGATGCTTCCGGGAAAAGTGCCCTCTTTCGGGACCGCAGTAGTCGCTCGGTGACCGAAAAAAAAGTGCCCCCGTGAACGACACAACGGGCGGGGGTGGCAAGTTCAGTTGTAGAGAGGAAGTACGACTCTAGGTTTGTGCAGGAAAAAAGGATCCTCCTCGGACAGAGGTCGGGAAGGAAAAGCGGGCAGGAGAGAGCAAGAACGTCTAAGGAGGCCGCCCCGGGAAGGGTTACAGAGAAAAAAACTAGAGGGGCCCCTATTACACCTTGAATGCAGACGATACGTGGTGCTGGGTTACCCTCAACAAGAAAGGCAAAAGTCTCTCAGAGCTCGAGACAGGGGGCTCCCTCCTCGTTCAGACAACCAACGGATGAGTGGTAAGTACCGCGCTTTCTCTTCGGCGACGGGCGCGACGTCAGCATGGAAAAGATGCAAGAAGACTGGGCGCAGAAGAAAGGAAAGGGGGCACGCATATTGATACGCAAGAAAAAGGGAGGTCAAGGGAGAATCAATCCACCATAGGATGGGGCTGCGGCCGGGCTCGATGGGGGGGGCTACATTCTCAGAGCCTCAATGTGCACCTCAGCGCCGAAGACGAAAATAGGGAGGATTTCTTAGGAAGATACAAGTGTGAACGGCAAAGGCAAGAAAAAAGTACCGCCGAACTGAAACCGTCTCTCGCACGGAAAAGGGGCCCCTACGGCATCAGTAAGAGGTCGCGGGCGGAAAAGCAAAGGGAAATCGGAGAACTCCTCTCATTGAAGCAGAACTGAAAAGAACTCTCTCAAGGAATGAGGAGGGCGTGAAACAGCTTACCTTTATTACCGGAACAAAAACGCGACAAAAACTCGCGGCGGGAGCCCGGGGAGATCCCAGGGAAATCAGTCAATATAGAGTATTCCTATCAATCCAAAAGGAAAGTTCTCGAGGCATGGTCGAAGCCAGCGAGTTGAAGCGGAAGGCAGGAACACCACCGTGGAAGAGGAATAAAACATCACGGGCAGAAAGGGGAACATAACGCTGCAACAGGCCCTTCCCTGGCCGCATGGAGGAAAACTCTAAACATTTCGGTCCGCGAGGGGTCGCAAGAGAGAGGGCTCCGAAAATCCTAAATAACCTTACCATATCGTCCTCAGGGGGTCATCGAACCCGAATATCCCTGCCGAGAAAAAAAGTGCAAATCGACCTCTCTAAATCCGGGGGAACAAAGGAAAACCGGGCATTCTGGCAGCCACGTTGAAGTGGGTCAACTAATATCTGGGGAGACCGTATATTCCCACCTGGGGAAAGGAACCGAGGCCACGCCGAGATGTACAGAAGGGGAAAAGGGGACTTCCCCCTGCCTAGAACCAGCGAGGAACGAGCGATCCCTCAGCAAAACTAAAGATTATAAGGGCAGCGCAGAGACGCTTTCTCTCGCGCCAGGGATGGGTAACCCCAGCGCAGCAACTTCGTTCGGAAAGACCCCCAACAAGAAAATCGAAAAAAACAACAACTGAGGTAGGTAAGAGAAGTGGTGGTATCTCACACGTTGCTGGCGTGGAAAGGCGAATAAAACCAGCAACTGGAGCGAACGGGACAGGGCTTCCTCGATAATCGGCCGGGGAAGGGCTCGTTCACTCGCGGCCCTCGGCCCGGTTCACAATCTAGGGCGCGCAGTAAAGAGGGGAAAACGTTTTTCAAGAGGACCATGAAAGGTTATCGGTCCCGCGCAAACTGAAAAAGGAAGACCTTGAGAAAACCAGGGAACGGCGGAGGACGTCCTCTGGCGAGGCGCGAAAACCTACGACTGTCTGTTTTCTAGCGTACGGAAAGGGAGCGGTGACAGCGGGAAGGAAATGCCGGGGAGGGGAATGGGACGATTCTTTTCTTCCAACGCGGCTCTGGCGGACCGCGCGGCAAAAAGAACCAAGGCCGTGTTAGAAAGGCCCCGGCAACTGCTGCCTGCACTTGCGGCCTGGGGAAAAGAAGGGATGTTTGCGGACGTGATCCAGGTGGCAACGCGCCTCGGGGGGCTAAAACATGGAGAAATGATCTACCATCGCCAGCCGGGGGAGTGGAACTCTCTGCATCCTCTATCTGGCCTAAGGCCGGGGCTAAAGTGAATTGGCTCAAAAAGAGAATGAACTCCGTACTTCGCGGTTCCCTCGGCCGGCGTGTTGGTGCAACGCCACAAAGGAAAGCTCCTGAATATGGGCTCAGACCGCGCGCAAGGGAGCAGTCATGTAGCGGAGCGACAAAGGAAATCTTTACTCCAAGCATCATAACTCCAATAGCGCGGTCAGGGAAAAGGGGGAGGAACAGAGCGCAAGGCGGCGTACAGCGAGAGGGTTGAATTCAAGCTCATCACCGCGGGTCATTTAGTCGCTGCAGGAAGAGAAAACAGTATCCGACGCGGGGCCGGAAGAAAACAGCGAGGGGGGAGACGCGCACTTGAACCAAACAAGAGCGCCCTGCTCCAGCGCAAACCCGACTCGCGAGGGAGGGGTGGGCAATCTCGGGCAAAGACGTCTCCAAGCGCAGAGGCGGGGGCAACTACGTCTCCTCATCGTTCGGGGCCCGCCCCAACCCCACTTCACAACCCAAAACCCACCCAACCCCACAGCCAACACCACCCCCCCGCTCCCTCAGACAGCCCCGCCATACCCTCGCACCCAAAAAAAGAGAGGCAGGGGCTCCGACCACCCCCCCCCAAACCCCACGCAGATAGGAAGGGGTGGACACCCCATATATAGGAGTGCACGACGGAGGAGACCGAAAGGGAGGCCAGCCGCCTCGGGGTGCCACGAGGATTGGGCACCGCGTGGGCGCGGCCCGAGGAGCCAGGTCTAGAGCGAGCCCCAGAAGTAGACCCTCCCGAGAGGGGCCCCGACGCCTAGAAAGGGGAAGTGAATGGCACGACCAACATAGTACCGGGCCAGGTAGGGACCGGGGGTAAACCACCCCCCAAACCACGAGGAAGTAAAGACCTCCCCAACCCCTCCCATAAAAAGCCCACCCGGCCCGTGCCAAACAGAACGCATCCCTCCCCCGCCCAGCCCCGTGGCAGTGACCCTTCGGACCACCCACTCCTGGACAACCCTCAACACCACCCCCCCTAGGGGAATTCCAACAGCCTCCCAGAACCCCCCCACAACGCCCACACGGACCTATCCCGGGTAGCTATGCTTACAAGAATAAGGAACCGACCCCCCCGGGCCAACCAGCTAGTTAGGGTCCCCGCCTTTTCGACCCATCGAAAGCCTCAGGCCGGGGGCGCGGGGAGCCTATATGGGCGGAGAGACAGAGGTAAAGGGACCCCCTGAGCTTCGGAGAAGCCCCCAACCAGGAAGGGGCGCCTTGTCCTCCCCCGAGCCACACCCCCCCAACCACCGCCGTAGCCCCGACCCCTCAGGACAAGACCCAATATAGCCTCCCTCCACAAACACTTGCCACCGTCTAGCAGCCAAGCCCCGAGAACCCCCCCAGTTCTCAGAAAGTTATACTTCTAGGCCTCCCTTCCGCGACAAGCTCGCAAGTACCACGCAGGCAGAAGACTTTAAAAGGGGAGAGCAGAAGCAGGTCGTCTATCATCAGCAAGACATTGCAGGGAGCCTTTTAATTTACAAACCCAGGTCCTTAAAGGTCCAAGTCGGAGGGGGGGGCCCCTCCTTCCGTATCCGGCCGGGGCCGTGGCCTTCCCCTTTGAGAAGGCTCCCGATCGGCGAGACGGGGGTAGCTGCGCTCCGGAAGTCAAGGAGTCCTGACGGCCTTACGCGGCGATCGGTCTAGGCAAAAACAATCGAGGTCGACGAAGCCCCCGCAGAAGTGCAGTGCCCCTCCCTCGGGAAATCCACAAACAGATCGGGAGGGTTGGCTGCGGCAACCGGCAAGCAGGGATCGACTCAACTGGCAGGCGTCACGGCAAAAAAAGGCGTTTTTCAACCGAAAAGAAGGACGTGTAAGGCTCGGAGAAGAACTGGAAAAGGGGGGGCGTGGGGCCAGCTCGGAGCGACGCGACTGACGACTACGTGGGAATTCGTCAAGCGTCGAGCGATCGGCCGAGACGCCAACAGGCGGTCGGCGAAAAGGCATCGTCGCAACGCGAGGATTCGGGGCCGCACCGTCGCCGTCGCTTCCATAGAGTTAGGGCGGGGAGAGGACCCTCCCTATTGGGCCTACCGACCGAACCCTAGGTGCTGGATGCAAAAAGATCTACCCTCATGTGAAAAAGTCGGGTCAGGGTCTAAGGCGCAAGAGAAAAAAACAAGGGGGATTAATAAAGAAGAAGATGCACTCCATAAGGGTGACACAGCGCGCGGATGAAATCAGCAACGAATAAAAGGAAGAGTTACCCACTCCCGGGGTCTCGAGAAAAAAAGACGGAGAAGGGGTCTAATGGGGGGGACCGCGAACGCCGCCGCATTGAGTGTAGTGGAGAAGTCATGGACTTTCTCTGGACACCCAGGAAAGCGTTCTCTCGTGAGGGGGGCGTCTACCAACGGTGGGAAGCCAAGGACTGGCGACGCGACTCGCGGAAGGATCTGGTGAAACTGTCGTTCTCAGTTCATTATTGCCTGGATAACTCAAAAAGAGAACCCTGCGGTCGGGGGAGTTGAAAGCGCGTGATAGAGACCGGGAACGCCGCAAAACTGGAAAAAAGAGGCTTTAGGCCGGGAACGAGGGAAGGGGAAATGCCATTTTATGGGAGGGGGGTGTCCCGTCAAAGACATATATGTTGTGGGCACGGACCGCCTCTTCAGGCGTGGCAGGGGGGATTGCGCTTCGAGAAGGGGAGAGAGAGCCTCCCGTCTCTGTCAGGGCTGGCGCGCCCGAGGGGTAAACGCCGGTTCCGGGAAGGACGCAAACTGTTCTCGAGACCGTGAGCTGAAACAACCGCCCTACCTGACACAACGAAACCAGTTCTCTACTCCCTGCTGAGTTCTCGGCCCGAGACCACGGCGGTCGGGGCGGAGTGGTCCTGCGGCTAAAAAAGGTTTTTTTTCTCTGAGGTCTGCATAGTGGGCCGAGGTAACGATGGGGACAGAAGAGGGGAGGGAGAAAAGCAAACATGTTCTCAAAGCATGGAGGGACTCTCGCGGTGATGCACATGCAACAGTGGAAAAGGTCCTGCGGAGAAAAGGCTTCGCTGCGGGGAGGATAAAAAAAAAGAATCTAAAGAAAACCAAGGGGTCTCGGCGGACGGGGGTCTCATCTTCAGCACATCATTTCGGCGAACTAAAAAAAAAGTTTTAAACCAAGGACCAAAAGGTAGAGGAACTCACCGACCTGAACATCTCTCGCCCTGGGCTCATACGCTTCGTCCGAAGACAAAGGGGGGAGGAGGGATACTATTGCATGGATCCCCGGCTGGAAAGTGTCCGCAAAAAACCACCAGGAAAGGACGACACCACATACAAGAACTCCAACCTAACAGAGACACAACACCACAAACCACCAACAGCTGAAAGAGAAAAAAAACGTCTCGAGGAACCCAAAAGCATTAACGGGAGGAGAGACCACCTCGAAAGCGCAGAAGTCGTCGGAGAACGTAACAAAAAAATCCCCAAACCAATTCACCAATCTATGATTCCGAACAGGAGAAAAAGATCGCTTGCGTTGGCTATTTTCCTGCATTGTGAGATCGGGGGGGGGGGGGAGGGAACCAAAAGATTCCTCACCACCGTGGCATACACCCATAGGTGCATAACTGTGACGCCCTATCACTCCGGTCAGCCCCTCAAGCCGCGGCCGCCGGCAAAAGCCGGAAAAAAACGCGGCCGCGCGAAGGCGCGAAGTATTCCCGAAAAGAATTCACCCCTAAAGGACCAGAGCGAAGAACCCATTCCTACCCCGAAGAAAAGTCCGAGGGTAAGGGCCGATCGACCGTCTCGCCGATGACCGGGAAGAAAGAGGTATAAAAACAGGGCTTGGCATCCACTGATGAAGTGGGAAGTGGTCGACCCCTCGAGGGGGAGAACCGAGAAGGACCAGGGGTACAAGGTAGCCGAAAAAAATGCCTCCCCCCTTGGGCGAAAGTCCCAAAGGACGCTCCTTATCCAGGGTTCGGTGACCAACCCGATTATAGGTTAAATCAGCCGAAGTCCTGGAATTAGGGTGGGGGGCAGTATGGGCTCTTCAATAAAAAAAGGTCTCGTTCAAAACGAGCA
>Ga0179593_1532780_pt1 | contig 14194 bp, 14 predicted proteins | sample CZODoug2_1_08_16_FD_185931 | JGI IMG/M metagenome (GOLD analysis project Ga0179593, IMG submission 185931) | Vadose zone soil fungal communities from Angelo Coast Range Reserve, California, USA - CZODoug2_1_08_16fungal (PacBio error correction) | ecosystem: Environmental > Terrestrial > Soil >...
AAAGGGGGGGAAAAAGGAGCAAGCTCAGAATCTTTTCCCAGAAATCGCTTGTATTTTGCGAGGAAAAGCGATTTCTTTCCCTGAGATCTTGGAAGGAGGGGGGTTGAATCATCCCTTCATGTCCTCCCCCTAGAACCGGAAGGAGGGAATTCTCGCTTTCTTGTCCCAGAGAGAATTGAAAAGAAGGATCCCACACTCTTTTTCCCCCCCCCCTAATCGCTCTTTCCCCCTTGTCGCGCCGCAGAAAAAAGAGGAAGGGGAAGGGGCCTCTTCTTCCACTCCAACCTTACCCCATACTGAGGGGAACAAGAGGAAGAGAGACCCGTCCCTTCTCTCCTATCTGAGCGAGGGGGGGGGAGTACTTTCTTTCCTCCTATCACGATGAGAAAGAAAAGAGGGGAAAAAGGCTACCCTTGGGAAATCTTTCTTTTCTCTTTAAGTGAGAAGGGGGGGAAGATGTCCATTCCTTTTCAAACACCCTCTTTCCCCTCTCTTTTCGGGGGGGGGGAAAAGGGAAAAGGATTCCGAAGACCACCACGAGCCGGTGTGTGGGCCCGTTAAGGGAAGGAAGGGAGCGTCGCCATCCCCACCTTTTCGGGGCGCTCTGTGCTGGTCGAAAAGGAAAAAGGGGAAGGAAGGGAGGACTCGATGATCACACCGAGATAAAGCGCCGTTGTTGGCCAGGAGAGGGGGGAAAAAAAGGAAAAAAAGGGGTGGGCCGAAAACCCCCCAACGGAAAGACGGGGGGGGGAGGAAAGGGAAAAAAAAGGCAGCCGAACGCTGCTCTTCCGCATAGATGGAGAGAGCGCTTGTTTTAATCGGACATCGAAGGGGGAAAAATCTCCCTTCTTCCCGGAGCGAAAAAAGAGGTGGAAGGGGGCGCCTCCTTCCTTAAAAGCTTCCCCCCTCCCTTCCCTTTGAGCGATTTAAAAAAATAGAAGGAGGGGGCCTCTCTTCTCCCTTCTTTGGGCCTTCTCAACCTGAAGAGGAAAGAAAGGGGAAAAGGGAGTAGGCAACTATTCATCAAGATTACTCCCCTCTATTTTTTGGCAAGGTGGAAGGAAGAAGGGGTGACGGATTTTTCTAAAAAAGGGAAAGGGTATTCAACTCCCTTCTCTTTTTTTGGGATTTTCTCCCTTTCTTTTCTTCCTTCGGCGGGTTGGGAGAGCAAAGAAAGATGGGGGAGAGCCGTCGAACCGATGGCGTACCGCCGACGGGAAGGGAGAGGGTTTTGTCCTTCGCGGCTGCCGGCGACGGGGGAAGAGGAAGAGAAAAGGCGCAAACGTTTCTCAACCCTATTTTTCCCGTTTGACGGGGAGTGACAAAAAAAGAAGGAGCAAGGCCGCAAAACGCTTACTTGGCAAGTCCACTTTCCCATTATCCAAACAAGAGGATGAAAGGGGGAAGGGAAAAACCGGCTCTGTTCACTCTCAGGCTCCTCCCTTCCATAGGGTAAGAAGGGAGGGGGAAATCCGTCCTCGGATGCTTTTTCTATTTATTGGGGGGGACAGGAGGAATACAAGGTGACAGACCTGCACCAGATCTCGCCCTGACTGGCTGGAAGGGTTCAACATTGGTTAAAAGGGGCGACGGAAACAAGGGGGAAAGAACACCTTCGGCAAGCCTTCGTAGCCTGGGGAGAAAAAGTATCCGAGGCAACTCTGAAGAAGGAGGGGAGGGGGGGGGGAAAAAAGGGGGGAAAAAGAGAATTCCAGGCGGACGCCTTCACGGTCCATTCTGCAGGGGGAAAAAAAAAAACTTCAATTGACCTTCTCCCCATCCCAAAGGAAAAAAGGAGGATCCTCTCCCCCCCCCCCCCTAGAGTCCCCTTCTCTCTCTCCCTTTCCCCTGCGGGGGGAAGAGCAGTTCCCTTGGATTTCCTGCGGGGGGGGGGACGGTCATCCATTTCCTCTTCCTTCTTGCCTCCTTTCATTTGGGGGGGGGGGGGGGCGGAATGTCTCCCAGTTTTTTCCAAAAGAGAAGAGTGCAGGGCTTTCCTCGTTTCCTATCTACGGAAAGGAGGGAGTGCAAGCTACCTCCGGCGGGAAGGGGTAAGGGGGATCACATCTCTTGTCCTTCTCCTCACCAATGTGGGAGAAGGGGGAAACCATTCCTTTCCCTCTCTCTGGTGCAGGTGGGGAAAAAAAAGGGAAAAAAAGATAACTCGCAAAGCGAAGCGGCGGGATTGAACCTTACACAAAGAAGGGGGAAAAAAAAAAGGGACCGATGAAGGCGGCATAATAGTGACCATAGCCGGGCGGATGAGGAAAGGGAAAAAAAAAGGGAGAAAAAGAAAAGAAAGCCAGTCCGCGTTTTGCGATTGCGCATGGGGGGGTGAGAAAAGCACACTCACCTTTACACGTCAAACGGCGAAAATCTGGGTCGAAAGGGGGGAGAAGAAAAAAAGGAGGGAAGAATTTCTACAGATCCATTCAAGTCATTCCTCTATGAAAAAGGGGAAAAAGAGGTTCGACGGCCGCCACCCTCGGCATTCTTGTTTCCAACCCGCCGCAGGATAAATAACTGGGGAAAAAGGAAAAAATCCCCCTTTTCTGGCCTCCGCACAGGGGGGGCAACCTTTTTTTGCCCCCTTCCCCATAGAAAGAGAAATCCTCCTGGCTTTCTTCCCTCTGGGAGAAAAAGAAAGGTTCCTTTGTCAAAGCTTCCTTTTCCGTTTCGAGTTGCATTAGGGACTTCGGTTTTGGATACACTTCCCCCGGGAAAAAGGGGGGGTAAGGAGAAAAAAAAAAGGCCTCCGGAAATGACGAAGTTGGGAGAAATCGCGCAACGGGCCGGGCTGGTTACTCTCCCTGAAGGAAAAGAAGGCCCGACCTCGACTTTGCCGGCGAGGGGAAAAAAAAGGGAACTCATGGAGAGTGAGTTCCTTCCTGAGAGGGGGGAAAAAACCAGGCATCCTGAAAGGGCTTCTAATATCCGCTTTCTTTGAAGTGCTGACGCCAACGAGGAGGAGAAAGAAAAAAAGGGGGTGTCTCCAACTTAATACTTCTATGGTGGAGGGAGAAAGGATAGACCGTATCTCTTTTTTACATCTATTATGGAAGGGAAGGGAAACGCTTCGCGTGCCTTTCCAATGCGAAAAGAAAAAAAAGAAGGTACCTTGGTTCTTTCTATCTTCGTATCGCAAAGGGGGGGGAAAGGAGGGAAAGGGGGGAAAACACACCAAGAAAGGAAGGAGTGGTGGTCTTCGTAACCCGTTTAAGAGATGATTCAGGGGGGGGGAAAAAAGGGGCAGGAAAGTTTTTTTTCAAACGGCAGGGAACAGGGAAGGTGCGGTGAGCTCATACGCTCAATACCTCTTGCCCGGGGAAGAAAAAAAAAATGATTTTTATCGTTTTTATTTCAGAGGAGAAAAGGGAAAGGCCACTACCTTTTTCTCTCATGGGGGGGTCCACTTCCTCTTGTCCCCCTTCTTTTGCCTTGCGGAAAAAAAAGTCAGAATGATGTTCGCTCTCAGGGGGGGGGGGAATGGGGTTGTTCCACCAGGAGGCCCTGGTCCCTGCTCTTTCCCTTCCCTTATCTTTGCGCAGAAGGGGAGGCAGGCATGGCTCTTCCCCCAAAAAAATTCGCAGCGGAGAAAGAGGGAGAGGGAACGCAATCCGCCGGCGTTACTTCTTCCCAGAAGACGAAAATAAAAGGAGAAGAAGGGAGGGGAATTGACTTGTATCGCCACGTCGGGAAAAAGGAGAGATGCCTACCACTTCGTTGGGGGGAAAAAGGGGAAGGGAAAAAGAAGGAGGTTTCCTTTCTCATTCTCTTCAAGAAAAGAAGAGAAGGGGGGAAACCGGCTGTCATTCTCTGAGGGGAGTTCTCCATACTTTGTGGGAGGGGGGGGGGAAGGGGGAATCTCTTGTTTTTCTTTCCTCATCGCGGCCATGACCGGAGAAAGAAGGCGGGCATTCGCTTCATAACCGGCTGTAAGGGAGAAAAAAGGAATCCACTTTCTTTCCGAGAGAGTTTTTAAACGACTTTTCTTCCTCTCTCTCCCCCACAACAAGGGGGGAAGGGAGATATATTCCCTCCCCCTCGCCACCTCTTTCTTCTCGAGAGAAAAAGGGGAGTCTCCCTTTCCCTGCCTTTTTCTGGGAGGGGAAAAGAAGGGAAGTGCTGTTCTACAGGACGGTCATGGCCGAGGCAGCAAACAGAGATAAAAAAAAAGGGAAGGGCGGCTCCAGCCGGGGACCTTACAGCCTTTCCCTAAGAAAAAAAAGAAAGGAGATAGCATCCTGCGACATCCCTCCGTTCGTGTAAAACCAAAGGGGGAATCGATCCCTTGTGGGGGGAGGAAAGTCAAGCTCAGACTCGGCCCAACGATCGCGGGGAGGAAAAAAGGGGAAGCCGGCACCGAACGGCGGATTGCGTTAACAGAAAAAAAAAAAGGCCCGCAGCCGCTGCAGCCTTTTGAGAAAAAAAAAAACCCTCGCCCGGCACCGGCAACTCTACGTGAGTGGAAGGAGAAGGAATCGCCGGGGACAACCCCATCGTCGCTAAAGGAAAAAAAAAAAAAAAGCATTCTGACTTTGGGGGCCTCTTTATTCCTAGAAAGGGGACGTGGTTACCCTCTTCCCTTTCCCCGGAAGGAGAAAAAAAAAGTTATTGGAGATCACGCTTGAACTACAGTAAAAAAAAAGGGAAAAGGTAACCTTCACTTTCTTTGTCGGGGGAAGAAAGAAGAACCGCATGGCTGCGACAGAATGTCCATGCCGTTTGAACAAACCCAGAAGAAAGGGGAAGAAAAAAGAAAACCCCGGCGTTCCTAAACCACCACTCTCCGTTTTTGGGGGGGGGAAAAGAGGAAAAAAGTGAGAATCGCGAAAAAGCTCCATCCCCCCCTTTCCGCTTCGGTAGGGGAAAAAAAAGAGGACGAAAAGCTTGCCGCCAGCTCTTCTTACTCGATTATAGAAAAAGGGAGGGGGGGAAGGATACTCGCCACCAGCCAGGCTTCATTTTGTGCGAACCCCACGGGAAGAAAGGGGAAAGAGAAAGGGGCGTAGCATCTGAACCTAACTCTTCTCTTCGAAGAAAGGGGGGGAGGGGGAAATCGGACATCTCCATCTCCTTCTCAGGGGGGAGGAAGAATCTCCGCCACTTGTGAGAGGGGAAGGGGGGGGGGGGGGGAAAAAGGAAACGTTTTTGAGCGATTGTCCAACTCGTCCATTTTCCCGGAGGGACGGGGGGGGGGGAAAGAGGGGGTAAAGGCGCAACCGCCTCTTCCCTCTTATAAAAAATTCCGATAAAATGCCGAGTAGAAAAAAAGGGAGAAAAAGGGGGAAAGGGGGCCACCAGGTTTGCCAACCTTTTTTCTTATGTGCTTCTTCCGCACAGGGGAGGGGGAGAGGGGAAGAAAGGGGGGAGGATGGTAATACAGTATGTTCTCCTTTGCGGGGGTGGCAACCCTCCTTCCTATTTTGTCTCTCCGTCTAACGATGCGACAGCCAGAAGGGAAAAGAGGGGAAGGAAGGAAGGAAAGTATCCCTACTCCCGACCTATTATTTCGGGGACTTCTCAAAACAGTTCGAAAAAAAAAGGGGGGGAAGGATTTGAGGGTGAGAGGATTGCAATCCTCCCTTGCCAGACCTACGAGAAGGAAAAGGGGAAGGAAAAAGGAATACGTACCGTAGCCAACCTCTGATGCCTTTCTTCTCAAGTGCGATCAAAGCCCCGGGCTCTGTCAATAGCATCTGGCCGCCCTTCATACGGGGAAGAAAAGGGGGGAGTAAATCCGTCAGGCTGGTCTTTCTTTTTGCGGAGTTAGACCTTAGGGAAAAAAAAAAGGAGGGCCCGGACGGGAACTCGTCAAGGTCAACATTTGTCTGAGACCGTAACTCGAGGGGAGAAAAAAAGAAAAAAAAGAAAAGGAGCCAGCCGCGGCCTTTGCTCCCGGTCTTTGAGTAACGGTGCAAGGGAGGAGGGGAAAACCGTGAAGCCGGAGAAACCAAATCTAATTCCATTTCGGACAAGTAGGGGGAAGGAGGAAAAAGAAAAACCATGCACGCCCGCGTGGAACTGTGCTAATCCTCTCTCACAAAAAACGAGGGGGGGGGGGGGGAAAGCAGGGCGTTCAGTTTGAGGGGTCTCCATGTTCCTTTAAGTGGCAGAGCGTGGGGGGAAAAAAAAAAAAAAGGAGGGGGGGAGAAGGATAAACGTTTTTCAAAAAACCTAAACTCCGTTCTTCATCTTTTCCGATCTACGGAGGAGAAGGAAAAAAAAAAAGATCGGTCCTTCTGGGTCTCATTTTTCATTATCGGAAGAATAAAAATATGTGAATTGCCTATTCGCATCCATTCCTTTCCCTATATCTGTTGCGGTATTTAAAAAAAGGGAAGAGGAAAAAAAAAAGCAAAGAACACAGCGGCGGATGAACTGATATAAAATCCAGGGGGGAGAGGACCGATGAAGTTTTCAAGAAGGGCATTTCATCTCCTGGGGGGGGGGTAGAGGGGTGGGGAAAAAAGGGGCCACGATGCGAAGCCAACAGTCCTCGTTTGCGGCCGGGGAGAGGAGGGACATGGCAGGCGGATTGTCCAATCCGCCGCAAACTCCGGGAGGAGAAAAAAAAAAAGAAAAAAAATAGGGGAGAACGGTTTCGCCGTCTCATCCTCCTCCGGGTTAAGGGGGGGGGGGGGAAGAAAGAATCCATGCGCGAATTCCTTCTAAGGGACAAAAAAAAAGAAAAAGAGGGGTAGAAAAGTTGCGTCTTCCAAGACACTCTTCATTCTTTTTTCCAACCCTCCGGCAGGATCCATCCTGGAGGAAAAAAAGGAGGGAAAAAGTTAATCACCATCCCAATGGGGTTTTTTTTTTCCCCGCAGCAGAAAAAGAAAGGGGGGAGAAAGAGGGGACGGTAATAATTTCTTGATGTCTTTTCTACTCTACTCTTGCATTTTTCTCGGGGGGGGGGAAGGGGGGGAAAAGAAAAAAGGGAAAAAGAAAAACGACGGAGCGCAGAAAAAAAGTCCCACTACTTCCCTCCTTAAATGGGACTGGAGTTGGAAAAGGAAGAAAAGGGGGAAGAGACTGACGGCGGCTAAAACTCAAAGCCTCTCTCCCCTTTTTCGGCGCGCGAAAGGGGTTACCTTCTAACGGAGAGGGAAAGGCATCCGGAGGCTTCGAAGAGCAACGTTCGGTGAAAGCTGCCGGAAAAAAGGGGGGGGCGGCGTAAGTTGTTTTCTCCAACCTGAAGAAAAGGGAAAAAAAGAGCGCCTTATCTGGGGGGGGAAAAAAAAAAAGAAAGGAGAGGCACGCTGCGGAGTTTCCATTGCCTACCCAAGCACAGAGGAGGAAAGGAAAAGAGAAAAAAAGAGGAAAATGGCCGATTACCTTGGGCTTTTCCCACACCCCTCTTCAGCAGGGGGGGGGGGGGGGAAAAGGGGGGGAGGACGGTTGCCAATACTACTTTTTCAAAAGGCTTTTGGGGGGGAGAGGAAGGGGAGAGGCCATAGGTTATCTCATACAATCTACAATAACCGGGAAAATGAAAGGGTATTCCCTTTTGTCCTGATGGGGGGGGAAAGGGGGAAGTGGAGGCGCCCACTACTTTTCTCTCTTTGGGAAGGGAAAAGGGAGTTGCCTTCTCGCCTCATCTTCCACATTCTATTAGGTTCGCCAAAAGGGGGGGAAGGTGTAAATAGCGACGATGGGGGGTTCCCACCGGGTCCTTGCATCTCTCTTTTAACTGCCCACGTAGAGTGGGAGAGAGAGGGGGGGTAGGAAGGCAGGGCTTCTTCCTCAGGGAGGGGAGGGAGGAGAATCCCTCTAGGGCATTTAACTCAATCCTCAGTTACTGAAGGGAGAAAAGCGAATCTTTGGAAAAAGAGAAAGGGGAGGGAGGCGGCCTCAACACTTTCTCTATTGCCAACTGGGGGGAAAAAAAAAGCCGGGGGGCACTGAGGTCTTTCTCATTTCTAGATCTCACCCCATTTTCCTTCTTTAACTCTTGGGAGGGAAAAAAAAAAAGGGCCTATACTTTTCGTTTCTCTCTTCTTCCGGAAAGAGGGGGGAGAAAGGTTGCTTTCCTCGTCCTTCTGCCCTCTTTAGCAAGGGAAGAAGAAAGGAAAGGGGAGAGGCAAGAAACATGCTGTCCAGATTTCTCCTTCCACCAAAGGAAGAAAAAAGCCCTGTTGGGGAGAAGGGTTCTCTCTCCCCCCCCCCCCCTCTTATTATTAAAGAGAGGAGGAGGAAGGAAAAGGAAAAGAAAAATTAACTCTCCTCCCCGTGTCTTCTAGGGGGGGGGAGGAGGAAAGAAGGAGAAGGGACTCCTAATTCCCTCCTTTTTTCTCTTCAATCCTGGTACGGGGAAGGGATAGGGGAAGACAAGAAGAGCCGCGAACAGTCTGGCGGCAGCAGGGAAAAAAGGGAAGGCCAACTGGCGTGCGCTATACATCCTGCGCCAGACAAAAGGGGGGGGGGGGGGGGAAGGGGGGCTAAGATACCGTTTTTTGAGTCCTGCGATCGTAAAAAGAGAGAGGAAGACTGTGAAGCCAAAAGTCCACAACTTCTTCATTGCGTTCAAAGGGGGGGGAAAGGAGGAAAAAAAAGAAATTTTTTGGAGAAATTCCTTCCTACCCCTACGCCCGGCACGAAAGGAAAAAAGGAAGGGGAAGGGAAGCCGTCCTCGAGTGGCACAACGCCATCTTCTCTATTGACAACAAGGGAAGGAAAAAAAAAAGGGGGAGGATGAGTCCGAGAAGGGGACAACCTACTTGTTTACCCGTTCCCCAGTGAAGGGAAAGGGGGGGGGGGGGAGAAGGGAAGAAAGCTGAACTACAATAGACCCCATCAGTGACACCCTGTGCTACCCCCGGGCATCCCGGGGGGGGGGGAAAGGGGGGTGAGAATACCGCATGCTTCGCCCAGGCCCTTCCTTTTATCACACCCTCCTTGAAAGGGGGGGAAACCCGCGGCATCATCTGGAACCTTCTTTCCTAAGACCACCACGAAAAGAGGAGAGGAAATTTCGGACTCTCCTCCATCCCCCCAAACAGGTACATGCGAGAGGGGAGGGGGAAGGGAAAAAGGGGGGGGAGTAGTAATCGATTATCAACCCATACTTCTCTCCTTTTTTGGGGGAAAAAAGGGAGAAACCAGCCTTCTTCATTTTTTCGACCCCCCCAAAAAGAGTCCCAAAGATTTCGTCCATTCAGCTTCACCGACGAGGAGAAGGAGGGGAAAGAAGGGAATCGGATCAGCGCATAACTCCTAGGGGGAGAGAGAACGAAAAAGGGTCGCGGGCCCTGGAGTCTCCTCCTTCATTCTCTTCACCCCAGCCCGCACGGGGAAAAAAGAGGGGGGGGGAAGAAAAAAAAAGGGGGAGGGGGAAGAGCTGCGCTCGTCGGGGGGGTCCTTCTCAAACCTCCTCTGCCAGCTTGAGAAAAAAAAGGGGGGGGGGGAAAGGGAAAAAGAAAATTGGTGCGTACCCGCTATTGTGGCAGGGGTGAAAAAAGGGGTGGAAAAAAGGAAGGAGGACGCACAATTTTGAGTTTATTCCATCCTGCTTTTTTTTTCCTTCTTTTCTCCCCATGATGGTATCCGCGGAGGGGGGGGGGGGGAAAGAAAAAAAAAGGGAAAGGGGGGGGGAAGGGGCTACAGCCGACTTCGGGATACTTTTTTTCCTCTCTTCTGCCGCGCATGGAGACGGGGGGGGGAAGGGAGGAAGGAGACAAACCTTTCTACCCCCTATTTTTCTCTCCTTTTGACGGGTACTTTCAGGGTGGCGGGGGAAGGAAGAAAAGAAAAAAAGCCGGACTGGCTGGAGCTCATCTTTTCCGCTTACCAACAAAAAGGGGAGAAGGGAGATCCCCGCCGGCATGGAAAAAAACCCTCATCTTCCTGCCCTTCATCGGTCCGCGAGGAAAGATAAAAAAGAAGGTTCAAAGAAAAAAAAAAGGGAGGGGGGAGAGTTATAAAATTTCTGTTATGGACTATATCCGCTTCGCCGAAAGGAAAAAGGGGGAGGGGGGAGGGCCTCGGCAAGGTTCAAAAAATCTTTTTCTTCGTACGTACCCTCTTGGGGAAAAAGAAAGGAAAAAAAAAAAAAGAGAGACAGTTGCTCCCGTCTTGTCCGTTTGCCGTATCTCTGCCACGCGAGCCCGGATTTCGGGGGGAAAAAGAAAAAAGGAAGGGATGCACGGCACAAGCTAAACTTCAATTTACCTTCTCCCCATCCACTCTTCACGCCCGCTGGACCTGTGGGAAGGAGAGATAAAAGGGAGAGGAAAAAAAGAGAAAGGTCCAACGCGGAGTTCCTTTTTATTTTGCTGCAGTTCATTTAATTTGCAGCTTGTGTCCGGAAGAAAGGAAAGGAGAAGGGGGTTCAGGTCTCACGTTTTTCAACTCTACCTCCGGGCTTCAGAGGGGGGGAAGAAGAGGGGAAAAAAAAAAAAAAAAGGGGCGCATGTTTGGGCAGGATCAGAAGTATATTTTACTTCTCCGAACCAGATGTTGAAAAGAAGAAAGGGAAAGGGGAGGCGAAGCGGATATAGGGGAAGTCACCTAAATATAACTCTCAATCAATATAAACACATAAAAGAAAAGGGGGAAAAAAAGCGTGACGAGGACCGATGAGGGCGGCAAAAAGTGACAGAGCCTTTCGTTATCTCACTTGAAAAGTGCCGGAAAAGAAGGGAAAAAGTGGCGCAGTAGGGAAAAGGGCATGCGGATTTCCAATTCCTCCTCACCCTCGAAAGTCCAGGGAAAAGGGGAAAAGAAGAAGTCGGAGAGGTATACTATACATATCCATTCTCTTCAGCCGCGAAGGGGAGAAAAAAAAAAAAGAAGGGAGAAAAGGGGGAGAGACACCCTCGGCAGGCGGGGTTCCACCCCTCCTCATTATACCATCCTGGTATACCATACTGCCCCAAAGAGCACGGGAGGGAGGGGGGGGGGGGCCGCGCACGCCTAAACATTTTTCACCCTTTTTTGCCACCTGCCCCATGCGGGGGAGGAAGGGGAGGAGAGGGAAAGCGAGGCCAATTTTGAGCATTTTTCTCCCTCTTGTGCCGCGGCGGTTGCAGGGAGGAAAAAAAAGGGAGAAAGGAAAATGGACGAGGGGGGGAGAAATCGCTCAACTTTCCTGTCTTTGTGACGCGACTGACGAGGGGGGGAGAAGGAGAGAGGGAGCCGGAACTAAGACGGAGTTTCCTGTTCGCTGTCCGAATGAACAGAAAAGAAAGAGAAGAAAGAGGGTTCCGGTGAAGCGCCTTCACGAAAGAAAAAAAGGGGGGGGGAGCCAACCTTAGAACTTCTCTTTTTTCTAATTATAAGGCCAACAAAGAGAGGAAAAGGGGAGAAGAGGGGGGAAGTACGACGCGCTACACTCTTTCTGTTCCGTCCATGGCCGGAGAAAAAGAAGGGAGGGGGGGGGGGAGGGAGGAAAGAGCCGATCGGCAATTTTTCCTATTACCTGAACGGGACAAAAAAAAAGGAGGGGTGGTCTGCTTCTTCGCCTCCGTTTGAGAGAAAGAGAGGGAGGGGGGTGACCAATACCCTCCTTTCACTTCTGTGGGGGTGAAAAGGAGGGGAAGAAAATGCGGGTAGGCGCATAAAGCACAAGACCTCTTCCCTTGTCTCCGTTGTCACTGATGGGGTAGAAAGGGGGGGGAGGAGGGAGAGGGGGGCCGGGTCAGATCTTTTCCCCCCCAGTAGGGGGAAAGGGAGAAGGGAGGGGGGGGGGGGGGGCGCCGCCCAGTGTCACATCGCCATGGGGGTTTGTGCCACCGGAGGAGGGGGGAAGGGGGGAAAAAAAAAAACTGCAACGTAGAGTTTCCGAATCCTTGCTTCTGGTTGTAGGCAGGGATCAAAGGGGCACGGGGCCTGCGTCCTTCCCAGCTCCCTTTTCCCCCTCGCTCCGGGAGGGGGGAGGGAGGGGGTGGGGAGAACGATTCTGAGCTTGACTTATCTCCCTTCTTCCACACTTTTCTCCGTAAAAGGGGGGGGAGAAGAAGGAGGGCATTGGCGCATATTCTTCGAAAGGAAATCTCACGCCAGGTGAAAGGAGGGGAAGGAGGGGGAAAAGGGGGGAAGGGAGGGAAGTCTTCTTTTGCGTATAGAGGTTTCTTGCCTCGTCCATACCGAGGAGGGAAGGCGGCGTCAGAAACAAAATTTCCATTTCTCCTCCACCGCCACGGGGAGGGGGAAAGGGGGAGGGGGGGGGAAAGAGATCATCCCCATCTTTCCTCAACGACAACAAAGGGGGGGGAAGGGGGGGGGGGAGAGGGGAAAAGGGATTCGCGACAGCCCTCTTTCTTTTTTCTTCTCCTTGACAGCAGGGGGGAGGAAGAAGGAAAATAAGTCATGGCCGAGGCCAAAAACATATATCCTCCACTAATACTTTCCTCTAAATTCTTGCGGCAAGAAGAAGGGAAGGGAAGGAAAGGGGGGAAAGATAGAGAAAATAATGCGTCCAGCGCTCAGAGGCTACACCACTTCATTTTTCATCTATACCGGGGGGGGAAAAAGAGGAGAGGGGAGGGTAATTTGCGTCGGGTTGTTAAGCCCTTCAACTAACTTCCTTATTGCTTGAAAGGGGGGGGGGGGGAGGGAAGAGATGCAGCTTTTGAGGAAGTCATCCCTTCCTTCCTACCCCTCTCCCGGCACTCGGAAAAAAAAGAGGAGGAAGGGGGGAGGATGGGGGAAAAAAAAAAAAAACATACGTCGCTATTGACAATTACACCTTCTTGCTCTAAAAAGAAAATTAGGGAAAAGGGGGGGGGGGGGGAGGGGGAAAAAAAAAGCTTCATTTACCCTTCCTTCTCCCTTTATTAAGAAAAAAGGAAGAAAAACATCAGTTACCGCTTTCAATACCCTGGGGAAAGGAGGGGAGAGAAAAGACCATTGCTGCGCACCAAATTTCCCTGTAAGGGGGGGGAAAGCCTTGCAAAATGTCGGGCTTGGCAACCGGCGGCAATCAGCAGAAGAAAAAAAGGGGAAGGGGGGGGGGGGGGGCCCGTTCCCAGGGACGGCCATTTCTATCGCGCTCGCCAGCAAAAAAAAGGGGGAAAAAAAGGGAGGGGAGACATGGAACTGGGCTCATCTTTCCTCTCATCTCGTCGTACTCGTGATAAAGAGGAGAGCAGTTGTTTGGAATTCTACTACCCATGCCCAAACCAGCGCCGCTTCAGGTTGGCGCCCCCGGGAGAAGGAAAAAAAGCGTCACCCGAACATGTCTCTTTTCGAAGCCGAGGGAGAGAAAAAAGAGCCCTCTCCATGGGCCCTTTTCGTCTCTCCTCCACCCTGGTCGCGGGGAAGGGGGGGGGGGGGAAGAGTAGAGTCAACCCAGCCCGTTTGACTATTTCTTCCAACTCTGTCCATTTTCCGGGACGGGAGGGGGGGAAAAAAGAGAAGGAGAAAAGCCGCGGCAGTGTAGAAAAATGCGTATAAAAATTCCGAGTAAGCAACGAATTTTGAAAAGGAAAAAAAAAAGGGGGGGGGGGGGGGGGGGGGGGGAAAGGGTGCCACCAGGTTGCCAAAAGGTTTTCGGATGTGCGGCGGCCGGCAAAGGGGGGGGGGGGGGGGGGGGAAAAGGAAGGTATCCAGGAGGGGTATCCCCTTCGTCTGGTGGCAACAGAAGGGAAAAAGGAGAGAAAAAAGAGGCGTATCAGCCGGGGCTTTCGCGAGTGTTTTCCGGCGCGAGGGGAAGGGGAAATCCCCTCCCCTCCCGGAGGAGGGGGGGGCGGGAAAAAGGGAGAAGGTTGACGTTCTTCAGGGGGTTCTCTTATTGTAATTCCGCCAGGAAGGAGGGAAGAAAAAGCGGACTGGCTGGCTTTGCGGGAAATCTTTCCCTGATCCACCCCTTATTCACTTTTCAAGTGCGAATACAAGGAGGGAGAAGGGGAAAGAAAAAGAAGGGTTCAAAGAGTATATCAATTTTTCAATCTCTCCTCTTTTCTTGCTGGGGGGGAAAGGGGGAAGAGGAAAAGAGAAGAAAGGGAAAGGAAAAAGGCACAGATCTCGGGCCCAACTGTTCTGCCTCTGCAAGGTTCACCCTATTTTTCGGAGACGTACCTCTCGTGAGAAAAAAAAAGGAAAAAAAAAAAAAAAGGGGGAAAGGGGGGGGAGACGGCAACGCGTGAAGCCATTCGGTTTAAAACCGTTAGCCTTCGAACCAAATCGAAATTCCGGCGACGAAGGAAAGAAGGGAAAAGGAAAAAAAAAAAAGAAGGAAAGCCGCGTGACCTGG
>Ga0179593_1544859_pt1 | contig 14193 bp, 26 predicted proteins | sample CZODoug2_1_08_16_FD_185931 | JGI IMG/M metagenome (GOLD analysis project Ga0179593, IMG submission 185931) | Vadose zone soil fungal communities from Angelo Coast Range Reserve, California, USA - CZODoug2_1_08_16fungal (PacBio error correction) | ecosystem: Environmental > Terrestrial > Soil >...
TCGTAAACAATCGGAAAAAGGGACCGTCGCGCGGCTAAGAAATTGGCACAGCCTGAAAGAACCACAACAAAGATCAATAATATACCGCCACAAAGAAAATTGTGACGTAGTAAAGCGTATCAGGAAAAGGAGAAAAAGAATCAGAAGGGGAAGATCTCCAAGGATAGCCAACTGCTGGGATAAAAAGCAATCAACCACACGACTAGGCTCTTAGAAAAATTCAAAGCGAGGGAGGGGTCGTTACAAATACCTCCCCACACAAGCCAGAAAGGAGCAAAAAAAACAAAAACCAGGGGGGAGAAACACACAGAACCGAAAGATAAGAATGGAAGATTACCTGGGGCGGTCGGGGAAGAAAGGAAAAAACACCTGAATTTGAGCATACGGTAGCGAGTTGAACACACTGAGGAAGGGGAAAAAAAAATAGGTCACGGAACCAATAAAAAGGGGGGGAATCCAATACAAATCAGTCCAACGGTGAGAGTGAAAACAAACCGTAGAGAAATGCTTAGAGTAATGGAAAAGCCAAACCACAAAAAAAAGAACCACAAAAAACAAAAAGCCGGTGAAGGCACGCTAAACCGAGGAAGCAAACTTCTCGTGCTCAAATAGTCGACCGGGAAAACTTTTACAGACCTATACAACAGAAAGAGACAAAGACAGCGAATGAAGTAAGGCACCGGTGTTAAAGGAGGCACAAGGAAGTAATGATTAAAGGGGGACAAGGAAGGACAAGATTGGGGAAGTGCGCGGCTAACTCAAAACCAAAAGCAGAATGCGCATCACCAAGACGGGCAGAAAAAAAACCCCCTCACAAACCTTCCCACCACGGGGAAAAAAAGATGGAGAGTGAGAGGAGGCAAAGAACCAGCCCCGAAGCACAAATGGGAAAACGGGACAGGACTAAAGGGCAACGGAGAAAGAACACTCTCCAAGGTGTGGGGTGGCTTGCAAAGTAAGGCGCCTGGGAAAAGAAAAAAAACCAACCTCGTGTATTAGTCAAAGAAAGGACAGACATTAATGCTACAGGCGTACCATGTGGCGAGGGGGAGGCGCTCGAAACAACCACACCTCCAGTGGGCAGTGGTCGATAGCAACTTGGGGTCAGTTTAGGTGTAAAGGGAAGGGGGGATAAAGAGAAGACCGTTTGTGGGTTGCGTTTCTCGATTGATCGCTTTTGAACTAAGTAGAGAGTAACCAGAAACTTAAGGCGAGAAAGGGAAAGAACAACAAATCCTTTGAGGGGGAACGGGGGAGGGCACGCGCGAGGAAACGTACGAACAAGAGCCACGCAACTAACGCCTGAATAAAAAGGGGTGGGGGTTCAAAATTCTACCTCCACCTCGGCGCGACTGAAGGCACTATCAATGTCCAAGGGGAAGAAGGAAGAAAAGGAGAAACACACACAGACAACGATTCGGTGCTGACCGGGGAAAAAGAAAAAAAAAAAGGGGAAGAATGGCAATTCAGCTCGTGGATATAAGAAAACCCTACGACGTACAATTAGGATACCTACACAAAGAGGAAGAACCATCCTCCAACATAAAACAAACTCAAACAACAAGGCAAAGAAAGGGTGCAGGAAGGACTCGAGACATGGGGGGGAAACTATATCGCAAAAATGAAAAAGGCGAGAAGGTTAGTCCTCATAGACAGGGAATGAGACCAATCCTCCGCTGAAAAAAAAAGGGGGCAAGCTACAGAGATACGGAACAACGAGACAAAAAAAACCAATACGTGTAAGAACGAGAAGGGGAGAAGTAGAGGAGGGGGGGAAAGAACGACCGCTACACGAACTCTGTCAAAAGGGAAGGAGACTAAATATGAGGGAGGGAGGCACAATAGAAATAGAAATAAGAAAAAGCAAACACACAAGATTATCCTCAACTAGGGGAGAACTGACGTCAAGAACAACAAACAGAGAGTAAAGAAAAAAACAAAAAAAGGACACCTGCAAACATGAGAGCTAAGCAGTGAAGGGGGGTGGTATGCCCGGCATCGAAAATCCCAAGCAGAAGAACGGATATTCCCCCATAACGTGGAGGGTGCTCACCAAGAGAGTAACAAGAATAATGTGAAAAGAAAACATTCAAGAGGACAAAAGAAAGGGAGAAGGAAAGTAAATAAACCACCAGAAAACCAAAAAAACAGAAGGAGATACGGCGAGGCGAGGAAAAGAAACAGTCCGTAGGTGCTGGCAAGAGAAGGAAACAACCTACAAGACATACAGAGCGCCAAACCAGAAAATGAGGTGGGTGGGCACGGAGGAGGGGGACGACGCTGGCAGAGAAAGAAAAGACTGCGGCAAGACTAGAAGCGGACTCGTGGCAGGATCTGGGGAAGGACGGTGCTGTGGCCGGAGCCCCAAAGCGAAGGAATGAAAAAAAGGGTGTGTAGGTGAGGGGAGGGAGGGTAGCTGGCACAAGAGTCCACATTTTGGAAAAAGAAAGGGGCAGGGGACAAAGGGGGAGGAGAATCTGACACGCCCAACAGATTACCCAACTGGCAAAAGACAGCCGACAAAAATGACTAATAGGTGGGAAAGACGGTGGTGCGATAAATGTAGCCCTACACAAAACGGGGAAGGAGGAGTTTCAGGTGAAGAAAAAAAAAAAAAGATGAAAAATGACAAAAATGAAATACATGGAGGAGGTAGGATAGAAGTGGGGGGAAAGGGTCAAAAAAGTAAACGGGAACGATCACTGGAAAAAAAAGAAAAAAACGAACGTAGACCTCGAACGATAAAAGAAGGGTGGGGGGGAGAGGCTAGTGCGGGGGGTGGGGGAAGGGAAAAGCAAAAGGAGACTGAGTTCGAGCGGAAAAAACAACAGGGAGAGTATGAGATAGTGGCGACGCAGGGGCGGTAACCTCGTGGGGGTTCTGGGGGGGGGGGGAAGTCCATGAGGCGTGGGGTCAACGCGGTGGGCGATGGGGGAGGGTGGATGTGGGTCGTGTTGCGCTGGGGAAGAAAAAAGTGGAAAAGGGGAAGTTGGTTTCAGTGAGATAGGTCTAAGTCAAGAAAGAGGAGGGTCAAGAACCGGAAGGAAAACCGACAATCAAAAGAAAACAAATACAACAATCCAAAACCAACCCACAAGGAGGGGTAAGGTAAACAAAGCAGCAGAGAAGGTGGCAGGAAGACGTTCAGGGGAAAATTATGGGGGGAAGAATCGGGATGTGGAAAAGAAAAGGCAGAGCGGGGTTAAACAAACAGGGGGGTGGCACCGCCTATATAAACAGGCGCAAGTAACTCAGGGGAGTGCAGCTCGATGATTTCAAATGAAGGAGGGAACTTTGGGTGGAAAAGATGCCAGAGGAGACAAACAGTAAAAAGATTGGCCAACGTATAGGAAGAGGAAAGGATGGAAAAAAGGTGGTTGGGCGAAGGAGAATAATCATTCACCCGTTAAATATATGGGAAAAGACAAAAACACATGCTGGAGTGAATGGGGAACGAAAGTACACAACGGCACTGTCGTGGCTGAAGATAAAAAGCAAAGTTTAGCGTAACGGGCTATAACAACTAGCGGGAGGAAGAAGGGGAAAGGGTGTACTACAGCAGGATGGGGGGAGGGTGCGGTGAAAACGGGAAAACCAGCAGGGACGGGAATAGAGTTGGACAAAGAGAAATATGGTGTGCGTTTTGTTGGGGCGATAAACGGAAAGAAAAAAAGACTGTTGGACCGCAATCCGATAAGCAAAAGCGAGAGGATGGATGTACCATACGTGAAATACGGCAGAGAAAGGGAGGGGGACAGAAATGCTTTAAACAACACTGAAACTACCACATGAGGGTACGGCTCGTAATAGAAAATGGAAATCAAGAGGCAAGGCAACACGCCGATGGCACATGAGCAGGGCAATGGAGGACACGCTGGACCGGTAACAAAAGGGGGAGAGGAACATACAAGTGGTGGGAACCACGGGTCAAAACGAAAGTAACGTCGACCAATATGAAAATAGGGGAGGGGCACATTATATTCTAAGACATTATAAAAGGATAAAGGCCTGGCGGAATAAAAGAAATGGTGTGGTGGTAGGCTTCAGCCGAAAAGACATGGGGTGAAAACGGATAAAAGGGGAAAAGGGTGTGGAACGGGGTGGAGAAAAGGGTGTCCTGTGGCCTTGGAGGGGTATTGTAGGTACACATATACATGTTAGAAGAAAAAAAACGAAAATTGGCTGGTCACCAGGAGGGGGAGAAAGAAAAAATTGCACTAACTAGAAAACCGGGGCGGGGGTAGACTTAAGGAGGACGCTAAAGGCACAAAACAAGAAAGCGGCCAACGGGAGTTGAGGGGGGATAAACCTATCAACCTCAACCTGACGCTCGAGGAAAATAACGTTGGGTGAGTTCAGGAAGGAACAGAAAAAAGCGATCGCCGCAGAGCGGGAAGAGAGAAAAACCCGTCCAACGAGGCAAATGTAAAGACCACGCAGTGGGTGATGCCAGAGCGGAAAAGGGGGGCAGCTGAATCATACATGTTCACAAAGAAAGGGGGGCTTCGCGTTGAGGTAGAGTGTTGGGGGGACCGGCAGAAAAAGAACGCGGATTGGAGAGGGGCCTTACGCGAGGCGCGCGCAGTCTGGGAGGACAATCGGGAGGGAAAAGATGGGGGGGAGAGACGTGTGTTGGCGGGGGGAAGGGACGACCGATGACGTGGTGGATGCGGTCGAAAAGAGAACCTTGAAGTGTTGGTACGGGGGCACAAAAGGACAGATAGCACGGGCGTGTGGGTTCGCCTGTAATTCAGGCAAAAAGCAATAAAATGGGGAAGAGGGAAAGAAGGAGGTTAGAAACGGACCGGTAAAAGAGAAGAACTGTTTTTCACTTCAGTGATCGTCAGAAGCCATTTAATTCGGGTGCATGTAGTGAAGAACGAAGGGAAGAAGCCTAAGGGGAGGGGTGTGTCGGGTCAGCTGTGAGGCGGGGGGAAACAAGGGTGACTCGGCCCTGGGCTGGTGAATCTGAAAAAGGACGTTCGGGCTGAAATGTGCCTCAGAAGGGGAAAGGGAGAATATCATTTCTGACGCACATAGGGGGGGAGGGTGAAATCTGCAGAGGTCGACGGGGAAGGGGGAAAAGAACATCCGCCAGAAGGAGGAGCAAATCGGGGGCGGCCTGGATACAAGGGGTAACGACTGTGCGTGGTGTGGCTGGGGGAAGGGTGGGTACTCTTGAGGTGGAAAGGAAAAAGGGAGGGTTACAGTGGGTAGCGAGAAGGAACGCAAGGGAAAAGGAGGGCCGATAATGTGGAAATCGAGGATGGCACCTTATTGGTATCCACAAAAAACGGCCAGTACGCATATCGAGCATGCTTTGGGGAAAGGAATCAGACGATGCGGAATCTCTATCAAACAGGACAAAAAAGGTGGCGGGTGTTGGGGGGAAATGGGGAGGGGGGGGAGGGACTTGGCGGGCATCGATGTACAGGAGGGGAGGGGGTGACGAACCTCTCGAGTGTCTGTCAGAACGGAAAAAAAAAAAACTAAAAACAAAGCGATGGAAGAAAGAGAAAGAAACAGTGGTTAGAAGATCCTGACAGACCTCCGTGCAGCCGAGTGGCAGAAAAAGGGGCAGGGTTGAGTGATGGGTCGCGCACGGGGGGTGGGGAGGGGTTGTGGGAATAACTCAACAACAGCGGCCGGGAAAGGATGGGTGAATTTCACAGGAAGAAAATAGAGGGGGGGTGTACAAGGGGGGCTGGTTATTCGGGGGTACTGGGGGAAGGGTTCGATGAGGGGTGACAAACACAACATGGGTTGGTGTGGTAAAAAGGGAGAAAAACAGCAGGTGGGGGGGGCAGAAAAAAGCAACAAATGGTTAAAGGAAATGAGTGGAGGGCCGGGAGGGGGCACAGCTGCATCATAAGGCAAGTGGATTCGTTCCACGAGGGTTCTGTTCAGGAAAGACAAAAAGGGAAGGGAGAGGGTTGACGATGTACCTACCGTGGGGGGGGAGAAATCAGAGGGAAAGGGGGGGGGGCTGGGTGGAGCTGGATGGGAGGAATAACAATCGGGACAGGGGGGACGTACAAAGAGTTATTATGTCACCGTCGATCCATGTTCGTGAAAAAAAAGACCGCGCGTACGAACGTAAAGAAAGAAGGTGATTGTGGTCTCTGCACACGAAAAAAAGAATACCCGGGCGGTTGGCTTCTCGGCACCCATGACCAAGAGCCAAAAGGGGGTGCAGATCGACCCAAGAAAAAGAATGGAGAAAAAAGGAGAGGTACTGGTTCAGGCTGCGAAGCGAGAGAGGGTGGTGTCCAATCGACGAAGGGGTTGTGCGTGGCATGGCGCCGGGGTACCTGAGGGAGGGGGGGTTGGTCGCCAAGAAAAGGAATTGGCGAGAAAGGTGGGGGGGAGTGTGTGGCCATAATCGCTATACAGAGGGGGGGGCAGGTTGGCTCCAGCCGTCTGGCAAGGAGATGCAGTGGGTAAGCATTGGCTGTACTAGAGGGTGAAGGGGAGGGCCTGTATGTGGAAGGGGGAGATTACGCGACAATGTTCGAGGGATGGACCAGAAGGAAAAGGAAAGAGTAAAGCTGTGTGGACGGAGTTAGAAGAGGGATGAACAAAGGTTTAGATCGAAAGAAACGGGCAGATAATGTAGGGGGGGGTAAGCCCAATACTGGATCGCCATGGGGAGGCGACTGGAGTGTAGTGGGGCGTCGAGCGAGGGAACTGACGGACCATCCGCGAAAAGAAAAAAATTAACACTGAAAGGGCAGCATCGTGAAAGCATAACGGGGGACAAAAATTATTCGAAATTTGGGGGGGGGGGGGCTTTCGTAGTTGAGGAGCCAGGGAGAGAGGGGCGGGGGGCGGGGGAAGTGGCGCACGTTAGGGTAAAAAAGATCTCAGTGTATGGGGCGAAAGATGGGGGTCCTAGAATACGTGGGCGTCGGGGCGGGGCAGGGGGAGAGGGGGGTGAACAATCAAGAGGATGAGGGAAGAATGCGGGGAACTGGGAGGCTATCAGCAATGGTGGTAAAGGGATACCATAAAACATGCGGGGGTCATGGGTGCCAAAACAGGGAGAAAGATGTGCTCGCAGGCGGGGATGAAGAGTGGCGGGAGAAAAAACACGGACGCTTTGAAGGGGCAGTGGGGGTCCAACACGGGGGGAGGGAGGGGTTTGCTACGTCTGGGCAAGAGGGGGATAAGGGGGGGGCGTAAGGGGATGGCGGGTGGAATCAAAATGGGACAAATCAGTCGCTCGGATCAAGAGAGGTTGCCTGGCACCATCGTTCTGGAATGGGGGGGGGGGTGGGGGGGGGGTTTTGTTTTTGTGTTTTGGTTGTCTGGTGCTTGGGCAAGGGGGGGGGGCTCGGGAGGGCGGGGCCAAAGTGGAGAACGCAAAAAGGGGCCTGCGTGTGGTGCGCAGTTGGTCTTTAATGGGTGGGGGGGTGTGGGTGGTGGTGGGGGGGGGGGTGGGGGTAGGGTAGGGGTGTCGGTTGCGTTGGGGGGAAAGGGTGGAAAGTGAAGGGTGGTGTACATATGTTCGGCCTTGGTGGGTGGAATGATGTGGAGGAGTGTGCGGTGTGCCTGGGGGGGATACAGCGGGTCTGCGGAAAAATATCAACAAAAATGTCCACCAAAAGTGTGAAGGGATTGCGCACGACCGGCAATAAAGAGACCACAGTCAATATAGGGGTCAGGGAAGAAAGGGGGAAGGTGTGAGGAACTGAGTGCAGAAAAAAAGTCGTAGACGGGAAATAGAAGAACAAACAAAAAAAAAAAGATGCTGTGGGGGACGACAAAGTATAAAATGCACGGGAACTGGCGAAGGAAAAAACGGCAAGACAGTCCGCGCAACAAACGCGGTTGTGTAGGGGGGGTCTTCACCAAACACACACAGGCGGAAGACGGTTATCGTGGGAGTCACATCGGTGAAGGGGGGACACAAACAGAAAAAAAATAACGGATTCGAACGTCATTAGGAGGGCGCAAGCGCGAGTTAGAAATAAAAAATGAAAACAAAGTGCCTCCTGAGTAAGTTCGTAAAGAAGTCGGGGAGCTTAGTGTGGATGCCGGTGCCGTCATAAAAAGTGGTTAGTAGAGTGGTCCGTGTGATAACGGTTGGGGGGGGTGAGAGGCGAGGGCAGCACAGGTTGTCGATGAGAAGGATCAAGGTCGAGAAAGGGGGGTGGGTCGGGGGGGGCAGGGGTGTAGGGGGTCGGTGGGTCGTCTTCCAGTAGAGCTGGGAGCCATGAGGGTTTGGCGCAAGAGGGGGGCTGAAGGGGGGTCGCCATCCGCGCAAAAGAGGAAATCAGTAAGAAAAGGAAGAAAGCGAACTCGCGGCGGGAGAAGTAGGCGACGGCGATATTGGATGGGGGGTTTCTAAAAAGGCTATGGAGGACGGAAAGAGGGAAAAAGAAATTCGAAATGGACAACGGCCCTGGGAATCGAAGGGGAGGGTCGGACGGGCGAAGGGGATCAGGTCCCTCCACTGAAGAAAAAGCGGTCAAATTAATTCGAGCGCCAGAAAAATAAAGACGTGAAAACCGTCGTCATGTGGGTAAAGGGAGGAAGTTGGAAATAACTCCTAAACCGGGGGGAGGTCGGGCCCTTTGAAATAACCAAAACGGGGGGGGTAATTACTCAAAAATAATGAAAGGGAGAAAGTATGGTGGATGAACAGGTGGTGAGGAAATGGTGATAAAATACATAAAGGTGGAGCCGGGAATGCCTCGGCGAAGATCCGAAATGGGGGGCGTGGGCTTGACATGGGGCCAATTCGCATGGGTAGGACGATGGAGCGGGGAGAGGAGCAACGGAAGCGCCATGACCCCAAAAGTAATCCGTGGGGAAAAAAGAAGCTACCGCCATCCTAGGGATGCTCGGAAAGGGGGGCTGGTGGGCGATGGAGTGGAAGGGCGGCTACTGGTAACTGGCTATGAGAGTCTGAAAAGGGAGAATGGTTTGTGCTTGGTCCGCTGGACTGTCTAGTCGGCCGCCAGAAGGGTGCAGCTAGGGGGAGTGGTGGTGTGTCTGTCCATAGCTTGTAGGGCCGTCATAAAAATAGGAGCTGGATCTACTGGGAAAGAGAACGCTTTGAATTGGCCAGTAAGAAGGGAGGGGGGTCGCTGACCTGCGCGAGGAGGGAGCAGGAAATCCGGAAGGAAAGGGAAAGGGGGTGCGGGAGGTGGGCGGGTGAGATACTCTGCACTGGAGAAGGTGTTGGGTTAGTCGTTGAAAACGAAGCGCAGGGGCCACAGAGAAAAAAGGGGAGGGACAGCCCTACAAAAAATAAGGGGGGGGGTGGGAGCGGGCGAGGGAGCGTAATCTACTGGGCCGAGAAAGGCACACCTGGAGATAGGGGACAGTCGGTCTGGAAGGGGAGGTTTCGAAATCCATCCCATTGCAGGGGGGAACCTGGTCTTCTAACTTGGGAGGCCGCAAATCTAAAGGGGGTACTCCGTGGAGTTGTGGAATAATTTCTCCTCTTAAGGAAGAAACTCGTTAATTATGCTTGGGCGCTGGGGGGGGGAAAGATGACCGGAAGAGGAAAAGGGAAGCAAGGAGGGGGCTTGTGCCCGTGTTTGCGGAACGTCGTGGGAGTGGTGTGACAAATAATTGTATGCAGCGGGCAAAAAAAACGAGGGGGGTGAGGGGCGTCTGCACTGAAGAGAAAGCTGAACGGAGGGGGAGGTCGTGGCCCGTGATAAATTAGTCGGGGGGGGGGCCGTCCGGGAATAGCCGCTCGTCTCTCTCAAACCGGAAGGAGAAACATCAAGAAAGATAAAAAAGGGAAGACCAAAAAGAAAAGGACTAGGGTTCGAGACTAAAAAAGCGCAAACAAGGACGCCCAGTAGGGAAAGGATGCCAGACAAAATCCTGGCCGAGTAGGAAGGTTGATATGGACACGGGAGGGGAAGGAACATATAACAACAGAATAAATGGGCGAATCGTGACATCAAGGGGGGTGGGATGCAAGCCGATTCAGGCAAAATAGAAATTCTGAAAATCTGGGGGGGGGCATCGGGGAAAGGGGACAGGGGAAAGAGACTGATATGTTCAAAAAATAGTGGCCCGGCAAGTACAGTAATGCAAGGGGGGGTCCCGAGGGGCGGGCATAACCGGAGCCGGGCCAGGTATGAAAAAAAGGAAAAGTTTGCGGGGGGGGGACATGGGGGGGGAGGAAAATGACAGCCTTCTCGGAAGAGGGAGGAATCCATAGATAACCAGGGTGGAAAAGGGGTGGGAGAATAGGGGGAAAGCTGATCCTCCCGCGGGGGTGGGAAAAAAAGAAGGACAACAGTATATTCTAAGCAAAGACTTCGTGCTGGGGTAATATGGAAGAAAAAAGGGGTGGAAAAGGTAAATGGTGTCGGTGCGAAGAGGGGATCGGCACAGTTACACGGGAGGTGGGTAAGAAAGGGGGGGAGAATCGGACGTATAAAAGAGAAAAACCCAACCACAAAAAGAAAGAGATGGGGGGTTGGGCGCTGGATTGGGGAAAAAAAGGCAGGGTTGCCTATTCGCCGACTATCCGGGTGAAGGAGGGGGAGGGTGTAAGAAAGCGATCGGGTGCCTACCGCGAGAAGGATCAGGCTTCGCCGGTGCAGGAATGTAAGAACAAAATCACCGCATGGTTTCCGTACAAAGGGTAGAAGAGAAAGGCCGGGGGGTAATCGTACTGAGTACTCCGAGAATAGAGCTCGGGGGAAAACAACCCTCCGTCAATCACACAGACAACCAATCTCATCCAAAAGCAAGACAAGGGAACGGGGTGTTAAACCTCGGGGGCGGAAAAGTAGCGTCGAAACAAGCCAAAAAAAAAATGAAGGGCTTGCGGATCGAGGGGGGGGACCCGGGAGAAAAAGGGGAGAAAAAAAAGGGGGGTAAAGGGGGGGTATGTTGGTACCTGTTAGGAGCGGCCTCATACACGCGTGTAAAGAAGGGGTACCAAGCGGAACCTCAGGGGGGAAGTGGTGCAGAGGTCGAAAAAAAAAAGAATCCGGCGTGGGACAAAGAGATAGGAGAGGTGAGTCGAAAGGGGGGGGGGGTATTAGACAAAAGAACAAGGCTGCATAGGGATGAGTAACCATGAATGGGGTGGGGCAAGGGCAACACAACTTAAAGAGCAAAAAACAAAAACAGATGACGGGGGGGGGGGACTGTCCAAAACATAAAAAAGGTCAGGAGTTGAGTGTCCCGGGTGACAGGAGGGGGGGGGAAGGAAGAAAAACCAGTCAGTGGCTCTTTTCGTTTAGGCTGTACGAAGGGAAAGGGGGTGGCTGGATCCGTGGGAGGGGGGGATATTTCCACTTTTCATGTGCAAATAGTTGGGGGGGGGTGGTGAAGGGGGAGACGCGTCATGCAAGGCGGTGGTCAGTCAAAAGGGGAGGACACCTGGCGAATGAACGCAGATCCGACAAATCACATGGGAAACTGCCGAAGAGGACGGTGGAATCCACAGGGCAGCGCAGCCGAGGGGGGCAGAGGGGGGGTTGTGTTGAAGGAAGGGAGGACCAGAACTGGCAAAAGACGAGCAAATTGCAAAGTGTGGGGGCCGTTATGCAAAAACAGGTGAAACACAAATGAGAACCCGAGACACAGGGGTGCCCGTGGGGAGTGGGGGGAAAAGTGCCAAAAGGGAACAATACCAAAGAAAAAAAAGGAAACTGGCCTAGTCGATTTCTCATAGATAGGGCTTTATACGGAAAAAACGTAAAACATCTCACGAGGACAGGCAAATAGGAGGGGGAGGGTCCGGGTTACGGGGAAAGCTCAGGAGGAGGGGTGGAAAGGTGGGAAAAAAGAAACCAAAAATGGGGTGTAGTGGGCAGGAAAAAACGGACCCGACCAAACAATACAAAAGCAAAACGTTAAGAGGTGGGGTGGGCTTTGCTTGTCGGATGGGGTGTGGGGGATACGAGTGTGGAAAAGATACAGGCTGTTGTAATGGGTGGATCTTGGAGGGAACCATTCATAAAAGGAAAAAGAACAAAAGGGGGGATATACAGGAGAAGAGGGGAGTGTGAAGTAGGGGGGGGGAAAGGGCCCCCGTGTGATGGCCAAGTGAGGGGCGGGTTCTAATCGAAAGTGGCCGAAGGGAAAAAAAAACACGCGTTTATAGCCCGGACGAATATGAGGATAAAGACAAGCCCATACGTAGGGGAAGTGAGGAAACATAAAAATAGGGGGGATACAGAAGAAAGGTGGATTGAAATTGTTGTAGGCGAGAGGGTGATGGTGGAACTATCTAATACGTGCAACACCACGCAAAGAGAACCACGATTGACATAATCTCATGAGGTGAAGGGGGGACACACCCAGAGGGGGAAAACTCGGGGGCTTTGAAAGCCATGGGCGGGGCCGGGGTGGCTCGAGGAAAAAAGGGAACCACAAAACAAAAAAAAAAAAAAAACACCCCCACAGACACCACACCGCGCCTCCCAACACGGCGGCACAAAAAAAAAAAAAGTAAAAAAAAAACCCAGCACAAAAGACAACCATATCAGGAGGGGTAGGGGGGTGGGTGTCGGTGGCTCAAGGTTTTTTTACTTAGAGGGGGATGGGAATATGGCGTGGTAGAAGAAGCGTGCAAACATTACCACAAACGGGTTGGAAGGGTGGTGAGACGGGGGTTCAGACGAGGGGGGGGTGTGCGGAAAAGCCGAAGAGATTAAGCAAATGGCAAAAAATGGTCGGGGAAAAAAACAAGAAGTTCGGGGGTTCCCAAGGGAAAGAAGAGTAAGTTTGCCCCGACCCTGGCACGGGGAAAAGAGGGAGGGGAGACCATATATAGCGGGGCAGGGAGAGGCGGTGGGGGGGAACTGGCGGGGCGGGAGTGCAGATGGTGGTGGGAATTCGTTCGGTGTGGCTCGGTGTTTGGGGGGGGGACGGCCGACGTCAGAAGCAGAGGAAGGAAGAACCGCGGAGCTAGTGAAAGAGGCGGCCAAAAACGGGTTGGATGCGTTAGGAGGAAGGCAGGGCCCGTCTGGGTTGAACTTGAATCGCCTGCACTGGCGAGAGGGAAGAAACCGTACAAACCCGGGGTTGGGGGGAGAGGCCGCAAGGCGCTGAAGGGGGTGTTCAAGTGCAAGGCACTGCTTGGGTCGCCCCGGGGGGAGGGGGGGTGTTACAAGAGGTAGCAAAAGAGAGAGAGACCGGGACCGTTCGGGTCTGAGAAGACAGGTAAACTTGTCTGTATAAAAGAAACATCAAACAACACCCACTGAGTTGGCGCGGAGAGGGGCGAAGAAAAAAAAAAAAAACATGGCGTCGGTCGGAACGAAGGGACACGGTCGATAGAAGAAAGAGGATCCCCGCGCGGCGGTTTGGACGGAAGGTGTGGGGGGGGGAAAAACTGTCTCCTGACAAAGATCGGCGCCGGCAAAAACCGTCGGTTCTCAGGGGAAGAAAAGGACCCTGAGCGGGAGCCAAATCCTGGAAAGGAGGGCACGAGGTCTTAAGGGGGGGAGAGGAGAACATGTCACATAACAACTAGGAGTTGAAAAGTTTGCCTTACACTAGCGATAATGGTGCCTTAGCGGCCTGCAGAGGCAGAGGAAAGGAAGCCGGCAGGATTGGGGAGGGGGATGGAAATGAGGAGGGGGGGGGAGGAGATATTCACGGTAGTCCTTGAGAAATAACAGGGAAATATCTCCAACCGTTGGTGGGAAGTGGAAGCCCTCCGACAACGACAAATAATAGGGGGGGCGTTTACTCATGAAGAAGAAGTGGACGGTGCTAGCTGATAAGTGGGAAGGAGGACGCATCCGCTATGTCCCGGACAAAACAACTTGGAAATCTTGGATGAAGAAGGGACCTGTATAACTGGCAGGGGGCGTGGCCGCGGAAACAATCCAGCCCCCGCTGCTGAATGGGCTGTACGGATCTCCCTAGAGGGGGGGGGAGTGTGCGGTGGGCGCTTTCACTGTGGGCCAAGAGGGGGGGAGGGACTCAAAAAATGACGATCACATAGGAGTAAGTGAGGGAGTGGGGGGGGTGGGTACTGGTTCCCGCGGGGGGGAAAGATTGATATAAAATGTTCGCGTAACCTTAGGGCCTTGTTCATTCAACAAATTACGGGGGTCGACGTCGAAAAGAAACAGGGTGGGTGGGTGAGGGTGGGGCTTTCAGGGGAAAGGAAGGGTGTACATCTGAGAGCTGCCAAGGTTATGAGGAGGGGGGAGGAGTCGGCCTGATTTTCAGGAGACGTCTCGACAGCGGGAGAAA
>Ga0179593_1465369_pt1 | contig 14192 bp, 16 predicted proteins | sample CZODoug2_1_08_16_FD_185931 | JGI IMG/M metagenome (GOLD analysis project Ga0179593, IMG submission 185931) | Vadose zone soil fungal communities from Angelo Coast Range Reserve, California, USA - CZODoug2_1_08_16fungal (PacBio error correction) | ecosystem: Environmental > Terrestrial > Soil >...
TCAGATATCATCCAGATTCAAGGAGAAACTCAAAAAAAAAGGGGGACAGACACGCTGTAAACAGCATCCAACTAATCAGCTCTAAAGGAAAAAAAGAGACGTTTTTCTAAAGCAGTGAAGTTTTAGGGGGTAGGGCAGGGTCCCAACCAGGGCAGGAGGGGGGGTGAAATTTCTTCGTCGGCAGAAGGGTATTTGGGGAACAGGGTCAAATTAGGTTAGGGTATCTCCGGGAATCAAGGCAAATACTAAAGTTTTTGAGAGTGCGGAATTTTTACAGAAATACTTTTCCGTAGCATTGGCCAAAGTCGACTGGGAAAAACACCCTTAGTCGAAGGAAACCCCGTGTTGGAAAAAGAAGATCGTTTCACGTTCAAAAAAAGACTCAGCGGAGTGTGCAAGAGGTTATTCCCGGGAAAGGACAATAGAGCTGAACAGAAAGAAGTAGAGGGGCAGGTGGGAGCAGAGAACGAAATGTTTCATCAGTAACTCAACAAATACAAAACAAGGGAAGGAGTTAAAAAAAAGAGGAGACAGAAATCATAAGGGGCAAAGTTGGTGATCCTCAACATCCAAACAAAGAAGCCAAAAGTCAGGGCCTGTCCAAGTGAAGCTTTGAGTCAATACAAAACGGCCAGTGGGTCCTCAGATCTTTGGTCCAACAACATGTCCCCTTGAAGGTATCAACTAACTAGGCCCTCGGAACAGGGCGGGGGGGGAGGGCATGGCATGGCCGATGCTGATTGGAGGGGCGCGGTTGGGATGTCGCATTTTTGATCCCCGATCAATAGGGGAACATCAGAATAAAAAAGATGGTTGAAAAGCCCCAGTCTTTCTAGTAGAGGGAAGACTCACAAGAGAGAGACTGGCGGGGGTATAGTCCGGGGGAGAAGCGGTAACAATTTCCTCTGGCAGCACGAGCGTGGTGTGGGGGACCCAGAGTCAAGTGAGAGTGAGAGGTACCGAGAGTAGAAGAGAAAAGGGGCGGAAGGTGGGGGTGTCCGTTAACCTAGATGTGCCGCGCTAGACGAGCGAGGGACGCCCCAGAGGGGAGTAAGACGCCTTCTGATGAGTGGTAGGGCATAAGCTGCAAAACACGAAGGGTAGCGCACCGGAGTACAGGAGAAACCGCGGGTGCTTGTGGATTTGAGGTTGAAGTGAGGAGAGCAATTTTTTCCCGGAGGGAGCGAAGGGACAGCCCGGCGGAAAAGGGCAGTGTGGGGGTCCGTCTGCACCTGACCGAAAATTTTCAAAATGCCACCATCAGCGGGAATCCCCAAAATAAGGACCCTGGGGGGGGCACCGCGCTCTTGCCTGATCCGGGGAATCAGTCGGAAGTTGTTCCTTCCACAAAGGGAACGACTCAGGATGCCTCCTTGTAGTGGGTTCCGCCGTTGGAACGGGGGTCATTCGTAAGGGGGCCAGACTTCACTTTGCGCTGGAAAACACACACGGAGCGGGGGGTTGGTAAAAATGGGGATTTGGATGCCTGGCAGTTACATATCATAAAGTCTTAACAATCCTTAGGAGTATTTTCAAATGTGTAACGCTACGTTTCCCCCAGCGACAAGAAACGCCCAAAGTCACCGCGCGTACCTCTTTGTGGTGGCACGGGGAGTCAATGAACCGCGGAATTGTTGTTTGGGAGGGGAAAACGTCCGGCTTTCCGGGAAAAACTTTAGAAAGAGGTGCGGTTGATCGCACTCGAGAAAGGGGATCAAACTGAACTGCCCCTCACCGTTTCACACGGTTGCATCTTGAATTGCGAATTTGAAAACCAATTTGGGGCGAAGTCACGTGCAAACAAAAAAAAATAACCGAAGAAAAGGGGCAAAACATCGTCCTGCAAGAGCAGAGACGGGGGGTGTCGTTCGTCTAGAATACTGTATTGGACCAGAAAGAAAAAACTGTACGCTGATTAGCCGTGGCCATGACCTTCCTCCGGGGAAGGGGAAAGGATGATCCTTGGTCAACGGGTGTCCCACCGGGAAACCCCGCCCCGAATATGCCTCCGGGGGGGATTTGGAAAAAAAAATTTTGACAAAGTTCCTAAGGCCTACGCTAACTGGGAAAGACGCTCCTGGAAACCCAAAACTCGTGGGGGGGGCTTCGTAAAAACGTCAACAGAAAAAAGCTGGGGATTGCAGGGACGCAAGGATCGAAAACAGGAAAGCCTCACAATCTGATTTTCCATCCCAAAATAAAAAGGAACAGAAAAAAAGACATGACCGCAAACTTCGTTTGTCCAAACCCAACAGGGGGTCGGGGGGGGGGGGCGTGTTGTGGAACCAGGAAGGCAGACGATGCCAAGCGGTAACAGCAAAGCGCAGGGCCAGGGGGGGGGGGGGGCGAAGCGCAACACGAAAAAAAAAGAAAAGAACTCACAAATTGCGCGGTCAAAAGACAATTTATCATATGTGGGGGAACAGGGGGGTTGCGAAAATTTAAAGGGGGGCGCGCTCAAAAAAAAGGGGCTCCAAACATGGAACGGGGGGGAAAACACTTACCAAAAGCGGGGAAAAAGTAAAGTTGGGGGGAATGCAGCATTGTCTCTGAGCCGCATGCACCAGAAATTCAATGGGTAACTTGCCGCCCGAAGCAGACAGGAACATGCAATGACTGGACAGGGGAAGGAAAGGTACACCCGTGGGAGTTTGTCCATCCAAAAACTCCGACGGCGGACACGCTTGCAACCGGTCGCGAATGACGGTGACACATCCCGCCGGCGAAAGCCCCAAGGCTTCTATTTCTAGCCCCCAACACCACACCAACATGCCCAAGTGAGGGGAGTTAACAAAAAACAACCCGAAAAACGGAACAAAGGGTGAGGGGGCAAAGCAAAAGACGCAGGGTGTAAACACTGGGAGGGGTTACGGGACTTGAAAGGAAATGACCAACGAATACTCCAACACCCATAAAGAGGAAAAAACGCGCATCCTCTAGTCTCCGGCTTTCACAAAAAAAAAATAGATCAAGGAGTCAAAAAAAAAAACTCTAAAAAGCCGGCCTCAGAACTGACTGGGGGAGGGGGCAAAATAAAGGTAGCAAACCAACCACGCCCTTTACAAGCCGCAAGGGAACAATCAGGAAAAAAGAAAGAACGCAAAAACAAGGGAACCGGCCACAAACGAGGCAGAAAAAAATAGAGGCAATGAAAAAGAAAAGATATTTGCAAGGGTCACGGGCTGCAAAAAGGATCCATGGGGTCAGGCTTGGTTGTCGCAAAAACTTTATTTAGTGTAAAATCAAATGCACTAGGGTTAATCTAAACAAAGGCGAGCGGTAAACGCGGTCCAAAAAGGACTCCTGAAAAAATAAAGAAAAACATAAAAGAAGATGAATCTCAACAAATATTAACCAGGGGAACTCCCTGAAGCTGTAAAAGAGCGACTGGCTCAAGATAACCGGCGGTGAAGCAATGCTATTTGGACGCGAAAAAAAAAATGACGCTGCTTCAGCAACGAGCATCAAAAAACAACGACTTAAGGAAAAGGGGAAAAAAGAGAACATTCCGAAGTCAGAGTCTCCTGAAGAGAACATCCACAGAGACTGAGCTTTGGGATCTAAAGCGGAATCCGGAAGACAGGTGTGAAGCGTCCTTTCGGTGAAAAAGGGTGGAAGGGAGCGCTTGCAGGGAAAGATGGGGGAATCACGTGAACCGCGACAGAAATGAGATCCACCTATTTGAGCCAATGTTGAGGTAACTAAATCCTCAAAGGGGTGCGGGGCGAAAACAAGCGCAAACCAAATGAAAGAACAAAACGGGGCACCAGTTGAAATAGAGGGAGAATAGGGGCTGGGAAACGGTGGGGGGGGGGGGGGGGAATGAGTGGTCGGCGGGTTCGTGGGCAGTTTTTCGCTAGGTTGGATAATTGGCAAGCCGGTAACAGAAGTCAAGAGGAAAACAACGTTTGAAGGGGGCAAAGCCACAATTTCGCCAGGAAATGGAAGCCTCCTGGGGAGGTTGGAAGCAACGATGGTGGTTCGAGGAGTAGTGTATAGCGGGTGTTAGGAGACCTCGGAAGAAAGAAGGGGGACCTCTTGAGCAATTGAAGGACCACCTAAACGGTGAAACGCGTGGGAAGCAAGACCAAAGGGGCTGCCAACGGGAAGAAAAAAAAATTGGGCTAGAAGACGAGGTGATCAGCTCGGGCGGGAATTGGGGGGGAACGAACTCGCACAATCCCCAGAGACGAAAAAAATTGGGTTGGGCCCAAAGAAACGGTGACGTCCAACACCGTCCCTTGCCATAGGGGGGGGGGTCAAGAAGGGGAATGTCCGCAGAGTCAAAATGAAGAAACTTGTAACGGCAAAGCCAGTAAAAATGGGGCGCTGGATTGATACCAAACGGCGTCAAAAAAAAAAAAGGGACGCGTTGGGGGGGGGATGAGGAGTGACGGGCGAACCTTTTGGGGTTTGCGCAGTGGTACCCTCCAGGACGTAAGGACACGATGACTCCAAGGGCGCCTCGTGAAAAGAATCAAAAATGTCATCTTAGTGGGGTAGAGTGAGGAAAACAGACAACCCTAATGAGCCCAGAGGGCAAGTGGAGGATTCACAAAAAAAAAAACAAAAGAAATTTGTTGAAAACGAGCCGGTTTGGGGACATTGATTTAGAAAGATGTGAAAGGTACCCTCCTTAAACCTGACGTCTCCCGTCACGCAAACCCTTATATAAGCAGGGTGCTGCTAAAAAATCCCCAAGCAGAGGAAACACAGAGTAGAATGAAAAAAGGAATCACCGGAGGCACTAGGAGGACCAGAGGAGGGGGAAAAAACCACAAACCGAAAATTGAATTCCGGAGACAGCTTAGGGGGGGGGGAGCAAATAACAACCCTAAAACGACGACGGCCCAACAAAAAAAAGATGAAGAAGGTTGGAAGATGTTTGGGACCATAGAAGATGGGAACAGGGGAAAAACTAACTAAACTGATTTACCCGCTGAACCAGAAACTCCTTGGGGACCGTGGGGCCGAGAAGGAAATGCGAATAAGCACTCCAAAAAAACGGGGGGAAAATCTTTAGTGCTAAAGAAAAAGGAAGCGGGGGGCGGCCAAGAGGGAAGAAAAAAATCTCCCAAAAGCGGTCTCAAGGATCGTCAAGAGCCCGGCAAAAGGGAGGGTCAAATTGCCTAGCCTGCGGGGAAAAAAAGAAGATGGGGGTTCCTAACCAGGAAAAGAAACAAGAAAAAGGTGTATTCCCCATGAAATGGTTGCAAAAGTGCCAGGCGTGGCAAAACAATGCAGTGGAAAAACGTCCGAAAGCCACGCTGCTAAAGTTCGAGGGGGGGAAAGAAGCACAAAAGGAACAGCAGCAGAATGAAGAGCAGGCTGGGGGGAAAGGAGGGGAGAAAGGGGAGGTGTTTTCCACAAAACAGGTGGGGGGGGGCATTTAGGGGAAGAGCAAAAGGGGGAACTGGTGTAAAATGGGGTCAAAAGGCAGGGTTTATCAGTCCGCAAACGATGGGGGGATAGGGCTTGGCGACGCCATGGGGGGGGGGGGGGGACCCAGAATCTTGACAAACTAGCGGGGGACAAAAAGAGAGGGGAAAACTCACCAGGGAATGAAGAGGGCGACTGCGAGAGGGAGAGGGGAAGAGGGGAGGGAAAAAGAAGACATTGCAAGAAGGAGAGAGAAGTATGAACGAGAAAATGACCAGCAAAAAGAGACGGCTGGTGACCGATACAGAAAAGAAAAAGGAGGAAAAATCCAACGGGTCAACAAACACCATGGAGGAAGTAAAAAGGAGGTCTGACGAATCCTCACAGACTCCTACGTCCAAATCAATCTGTCCCGAAAGGGAAATAGGAAGGTGTGAAGGAAGGACTTGGGCCGCGGAGAAAAATCAAAAAAAACTCCAGATTTTAAAAATTAGAAACCAGCTCCCAGCCTCGGCCGGAGGGCCAAATTGAGGGGGATTGGGAATGCGCCGGAGGGGAGATTCTGGGAACGTTGCCATCAAAAGCGCCCGCCACAAGAAACAGCAAGGGGGGAGGGGTTCTTCTGAATCAAAAACCAGCAATGTTTGAAAAAAAATGTAGAAAGCGGGCCTCGAAAGAAAATGAAAAAAACAGGGGAAAGGGCTTGTGGAACAACAGAAATCGAAAAAAGAAAACCAGGGGGTAGAAACAAAAAAAAAAAAAAAAAAAAAAAAAAATCCGTCAATCGTTCCTTAAGCCTATTGTGCATTGAGGGAAAAGAAGACAAAACGAGAAGTGAGGGGGTCGACGTTTGGGGGGTAACTTGGCACATGGACTGGCCGACTAAGGACCCAACGACTGGCACCACGCAAAAAAAGACGGGTGGGGGTACAAAGGGGGGAATGGTTATTGAAATTGTGCGGGGGAAGAAGTTGGAAGACCCTCGGCTAAAAAAAAAGGGGGGCACCCATTGCACAGCAGCAAAAACGGAACCGCTCTGAAGTGTGCAGAGTTTGGGGAAGCTTTGTGAAAAACGTGCTGTTAGGCACAAACCGCGGAAAGGGTTAAAGGAGACCAGAAGGTGCCCCGGTTCAACAATGATGGGAGGGAAGTCCCAGATCGAAGGAGGTCTCAATCACGTGGTCAAACAACGTAACCAGCTTGGCCGAAAGGTACTGACATGAAGTCCAAAAGCAAGCAGGACTATAGGGGGAACAAAATCGCAAGGAGGGGGGTGGCCGTCGTCGGGTATTTTATTGCCAATCAAAGGAATAGGAAAATGTATTAGGCAGTCGGGCAGGCCACTTCTGGGACGGGAGGGGGAAAAGGGGAGTAATACATGGGAAAAAAACAAAGGCGGGGAGGCAAAAGATGACCAAAGGGATTTCCCTTTTAAAATGAGCTCGGACAGAGCAAACCTTCAAGCCGCAGAAAAAGGGCTTCAATAACATCAGAAAAAACACTGCTTAGATGGCGGTCCAAGGAGAGACTAGAAACGATATGGAAGTTCCATCAATATGTTCGAAAGAAAGAAGACGAGGGGAAAAACAACGGGGAAAATGGGGGGGGGGCGGTGGTTGGGGGGGGGGAAGAAGAAGAGAAAGGGAACGTCAAACTCCGGGAAAAATAGGGGATGGCTGATGCCAAACAAAGAAGGAAAAAGGAGGAAAGGTTGAAGAAAAACGAACGGTTATTTGGACCGAGTGCAAAAATGTTTACGGGAAAAAATGGGCGGTGAACAACAAAGCGCAACCAGGGCGAAAAAACTGAAGAAATAACTCAAAAAAAAAAAACATCGTCAGTTGGAGGTCACGGATTTGGAAAAGTTCACAGGAAGGCCGGCAAAAAACACATGCCCGGACAAAAGGAATGGGAGAACGCCACAAAACGTAAAAGGAAAAAGGGAGACAATTTCCAGACTGTCACCGTGGGGTTTCCACCCGAAGAAAGTGATTGGCCGTCAAGGACGTGCCAAAAGAAAGCGTAGAAAAAAAAACGAGGGTAATAGCAAAGTAAGCAGGGAAACTGTAAAGGGGGACAAAACGGGAATAAAAAGGAGGGGAAACAAAGGAACGCGGCTTCCACGGGAAAAAGGGGGAAAGGAAAAAAACCGCTCAAGCTAGAAACACTAAACAAAACATACAAATTGTCTCTACTCGGAGGACAGTCCGAACCAAAGCTTAAAGTAGCTCAAAGACAGGACCCGCAAAAAGTAACAAGGGGGGGGGGGCCCCGAGTATCAAAAAGTCCGCGGGAATAGTGCAGCTTGGGGGGGGAAGCAATGACGGGAAAAATCTACAAAAAATCGCGAAAAAACACAAGGAAAACCATGAAAACACGTCCTTAGAAATGTTCATAAAACCGCCAGCTATTGGGGGGGGGACAAGGTAAATGGGAGGAATTTCTCGGTGGAATCGTTTGTCCTCACAACCAGGAGAACATCAAGGAATAATAGAGAAACTCGCATGGCGCTAAAAAAGTGGGGGAAAACGCACAGGCAAGCAAAACATCCAGGGACCAAACAAACAAAAAATCATGGGAAAAAAACCTAACATATGAACCTGCCCCTACACACGACCTTTAACGAGGGGGGAGAAGAAAAGAGCAATACCGTGAGCCCCGAACTGAGAACGAAAAAGGAATTATAAAAAAGCTAAGTCAAAAAAAAAGATTATTAGGGGAAAAAAATAGAGATCTGCCAATAGAGTAGCCGTCCGGGAGAACTCACAACGCGGTTCCATGAAACAGTGGGAAGGAGCGACAACTGGGGTTCTGGTGAAGGGGAGGGGGAGCATGGGGGTCCCGGAGGGTGGATAAAAACGAGCAGGGCCAGCAATAAAAGTTGCCCCCGCGTGACAAAGGCAAAAGGGTAGTCGGTCAACCTATAGAACATGGACGACCTAAAGAAGGGGGAGAAACACAAAAAACAAATGAGAAGGAAAACGTGCCAAATCGAAAGGAGTGAGTGGAAGAAAGCGTGCAGGAACGTGCGTTGAACGGGTCGGAACTAGGGGGGGGTTGTTGAAGGATGGCTGATGGGCAAAAAGGGGAAAAGAAGAAACGGTACCTAAAACGAAGGGGGGCCTCTGAAGGAAAGAGAAGAGAAGTCCCGAAAAGACGTTTTTGACGAGGGGAAAGGGGGTTTGCAACAAAAAAAAAAAAAAAAGGGGGGTGTCTCAACGTCCTTCCTAACCCTCTCCACGCTTTACCATAAACTGTTGGGGGTGAAAACAAAAAGAAAAAAAAAGAAAGAGCCAGACGGGAAGCACGAAAGGGGGGACTAACGGCTACGCAAAAGGCGATGGGGACAAAGAAACAAAAACCAGACGACGTCGTGTGTTTGGGGCAGGGAAATCACAGGGACGTCTTCCATGTCCAGGGGGGAAAAGGGGGAAGTCCTGCATTGGGATCGAAGAAAAAAAAAATCAGCTCAATGCCAAAGCAGACTGTAATGGTCAAAGGGGAAAGAAAACCCGCAAGGTGATTGGGTCAAAACGGAAAGGTGACCAAGCACAAAGGGGTTGCAGGAGCAGAAGGTTACCACAAACGATGGGTTCACGACTTGACAAAGGATCGCAAAGGGGGCACTGACTGCCTGCGGGAAAAACAACCCGAAGAAAAAACACCTACAACTTGCATCTGATGCAAAACCTGTAACAAAGAAAAAAATCAGTTTGGTGAACGACGGGGCAGGGGGATCGAAGGAAAGGCGGAACGGCAAGAAAAAAGGCGCAACCACAACATGCTTCCGGAAAAAGCAAAGCCATCAGAGTCAAGGAATGCAAGGAAATCAACCACCAAGAGGAGCCACAAAAGATGGGAACAGGTCAAATAGAACCAGATGAGAACCGCGAAAAAAAAAAAAGGGAGAGTGCGCCTAAGATGACAAATAGGCCAAAAAAAGGACCGAAACAACAGTGCAAACCCGAGGGGGGGACGATTTGTTTTGCCCTAAAGGGTGAGGGGAAAGATGGATTCCAATTTACAAGACTCAGAAAAAACCCAGGGGAACGTGAGTGTCGAGTGAAAACTATATTATCCCGCAAATTGAAACGGGTGAAACAAAGGGAGTGAATTAAGGAAGCGGTGAACCAAAACGTGACTACAAACTACCAACAAAGAGGCAGTCGACCTAAGGGGGGCACAACATGGGGGACGCCCACACCAACAAACACGGGCCGATTGATGTGTCAAGCACAAGCAGAGACCGTGATTCCACAGGATGAGGGTGAAAAAAATGCCGGAGAGGCCGGGCAAAAAAGGTGACCGGACACAGACCTCGCGGTCGTCGGGACTCAGCAACCACACTTAGCTCGAGAGAGACGCGAAAGGGTTAATGGTTCCTATGAAATGGGGTTTCCAGGGGCAGGGGGGGAGGGGAATTCAAGGGTGTTTTGGTGGGCCCTCCAGGGGGGCGTGGAATGGCCCATGGTCGTATCAGGAATAAGAAAACTTTTTCAAGTGGGGCGAAAAGAAATGGGGGGGTTTCCCAAAGACTTCAGCGAAAAAAAATGCCCCAGGAGACAAACACACTAATGGGAATGGGGGCGCCGCAAAAAAAGTGGGATGGTCAGGTTCGTGGAAAGGGCCAAAAGATATGTGAGAGGAAAAAAACAAAAAGAAGGCACAGAGGAGGCAGTGGCAGATCAGCTGTCAGGGTCCGATCTCACTCAACAACACCTAAAAAAGGCGGGAGCTGATCCAAATAAATGGAAATCATCACAGAAGAGAAAAGGAGGTCAAGCCTGGGGGATTTAGGGGGGAAAGTCAAAGCGCCCCCGATGGGGAAGGGACAAAGGGACACCTTTACGAACTAGAATACGCATCGTGGACGAACCATCAATTACAAAAAGGAAAGAGGAGGGGTAGTCCACCAGCCAGGGGGAAAAAAGAACCCAGGAAAGAATGATGGTCAAAAATGACAACGGGGCGCACTTAAGCACCGTCGGAGGAGGGGGGAGCCTGACCTACCCAATTGTTGGAAAAATGGTGCAGACGGGAAGAGAAAGGACCACCAAACTGACAAAAATCAAGAAAAAAAAACGAAAGAACTGGCATTCTTTCGCAACAAAAAAAGAAAAAACATTCTCCAGAAGGACAGGGGCGGCAAAAAAAAACTAAAAGCTTGGGGGGGAGTGGAAAAAACTTGCTTGATGCTCCCTGGCCATCAGACCGCCACGCCAAAATTGCACGAAGAGGGGTTTGTTGTGAAAACTGGGGCTGGGGAAGAAGAGAAAGGGAACCGAGGCGAAAAGTGGAAAAGGACCGAAAGTCCACATCAGACAACTCAACGGAGGTCGTTGGCGCGTTGGTGCCGGAAACGCTTTGAACAACAGGGTGCAGACGTGCCAAGGGGACATGTGACGGTGAACCTAAAAAATTAACTGGCAGGCCACACACAGTTAAAACAGCAAAATGAAAAAAGGCCGCGGGGGTGGGGGGGGGGGGGTGGGGGGGTTGGATATAGCACCACTAAGAGGGGGGCAAAAATAAAACCGCACCTCTTGGGGGGGGGGTGGCAGTGAGGGGAAAAATACTTGGGATTAGGCATCAAAGAAAAGAAAGGGGGGGGGGGGCCAGCAAAAGAAGTCACCACTGAGAGTCAGGGGGAAGGGATATCTTCAAACCACGAGGCCCACCGAAGGGTGGGAATGGTCCCTTTGGTGAATTCCGAGCTGGTACTCGGAGGGACGCCGCGATGGCTGTACTCCGGATCAAAGTTTGGAGAGAACACCCACAAGACACTTGACTGGAGCCGGGACGGAAAAGAAACATTCTCCATCAGTCAAAAAACAGCGTTCACAAAAGTTTCCCTTTTGGAGAGGTGAACTAAGAAACGAGGGGGAAAATCTCGGGGGCAAACTGGGGGGAAAAAAAGAAAGAAAAACACCGTAAAAAAGGCAGCCAACTTTTCTGCAGACGGGGGAGGTAGACAAAGTCATCGTAAAAAGGGGGAGAAGCCTTTTGCTCAATAAAGAAAAAAATGCACGAAGGAACAACTCACAAAGGTGGAAACGGGGGGGAACCCGTCGAAGCCAAATGACAAAAGGAATCTCGAAACAAAAAGAGAAAGAACCATTCCCGAAAGGGGACAGAATTAATGAAAACGGGTGACAAACAAAAAGGAGAGGGTGATGTCGCGGAATACGTTGTGGCCAAAACCAACGAGCCAACCTATTTTGAAAAGGGGGAACAATTTTTTGGAGGAGTCTTGGGGGAATGGGTGGAACAAAGCCCCAGGGGGAAGGTCAAACACAACATGGGGACTGCTTATAGAACCCATCGACAAAAAAAAATTGGACAATGCTCTTTTCCGGGCAGCAAATGTCAGTACGGGGTGACGGCTGGACCCCAAAGAGAGCCCAAACCGTGACCGCGCTCCGTGGGTGAAAAATAACAATCTCAAAAAGGAAAGGAAAAAGAACTGGCAACCTGGTTGAAAATTAGGGTCGATAACCAGAGTCCCTGGTCAAACATGGGGCCCGTCTAGGTTCGATGGTGGGGGGACGAATTTTGTCTTAAGAGGAGAAAGAGGGGGAGAAGAGAATGGCGAAACGCGGTCACCCATCCCTGGGCAAAAAAAAGAAGCAACATAAATAAAAAGGATTGGACAAAGTGGGGCTCCCGGACGGAAGGGAAAAGTTGCAAACGGAAAGAAAAGTGAGATCGCGGGAAGGTGCGAGATACCTTCCAATCGCTCTAAAAACCAAAAAAACGGGAGGTAATTGTTAAACTAGATAGGGGGGGGGGACAAGAGGAAGACCGCAGGGGGCCTCGCGCCCGCAGCATCTGGTTTTTCTCTAACGAAACTGGGGCCCCGGGAGAACTGGGAGTGGGGATCTCTCGGGTTGGGAAAGGGGTTTTGCTGTCTTCTTGCAGCAGCGGTAAAAAAAAGCGGGGCCGGACGGCTCCCAGGGGGTGAGTCTAGCCCCAAGTAAAATGAGGGAAAATGGTCGAAAAAAAATCAATGGGGGGGGCCGAGGGAAAAAAAAAAAAAAGGGTTGAAAGACGGTTTATGAATTGGTTACCTAAAGTATTGGAATGAGGTGGTGCGGTTGGATGGATCTTGGGGGAAAAAATAAAATTGAAAATTTAAAGAAGGAGGGTAAGAAGGCCCGGGCCAGGTTGGGACTTGTCCGCCCAAACAAGAGTCGAGAAATAGCCCGACGAAGATGGCGTCAGGGACCGAAATAGCATGAGGGGGGGGTTTATAGAAAGGGGGTTGAATAGGACCTGAGAAAGCGCCCGAATGACATGTAAAAAAATCACTGGGTCCTACGAAAGTTTCACAGACACGGAAAGGTCACATTTTAAAAGGAGGGGGATTGCGCGTTTTTGAACTTCGTAGCAAAAAAAAAGGGGCCGACCATTCCTGTTTGGGGAGGGGGGAAACAAGTGGGGGGGGACAAGACTTTTCAAGAGAATGGGACTTCTGAAGGGAGCAAACAGACAGAAAACAGGTGTCCGGCATGGGACACGGCTCAGGGGGGGGAAAGGGGAGTCAAAAAAGTAGACGGAGTTTTGGAAGGTGCGAAACGGAAGCAAACCTGTGGTGGACGAAAAACTTTGCCGCCAAGGCAAATTCCTAACCTGGCACGGATTACTAATGTTCCAAGAAAGAAAGCTGTCGACGGCGGGTGTAAAAAGCCTGCAACAGTAAGACAGAATAAAACCAAAAGCCCGCGCATATACTGCTCACCTGTCCCCAACATACAAAAGGGGGTGAACGACGTTCATGGGGAGACAAGAATTGATGGAAAGAGAGACCGGAGGCCTTCATCGGGGGGAGGCACCCCCGCATTAGAGTGGATGAGAGTACGAGCCATCATACGGCAGATTCCCAGCAGGTCGGAGGGAAACAAAAAGGACGTCGGAGGGAAAAGACGAAATGGATCAGCAAAAGAAGGGGGTCCTACGATAAAGCGGGGGATGAGGGTGGGATGAAATTACCAATTTACCGAAAAAAAAAAGACAGAACCGGAAAAACCCAGAAAGAAAGAGGTGACGAAGTTTGGTGGGTGGGGGGCCTTTTTGTGAGGGGCAAAAAAAAAGGGGCCATGACTTCCCTACACGTTTTACCCAAGACGGCCAGCAATGAAAGGAGAAGAGAAAAGGAAGGAGAAGAGAGAGGCACGAAAAACATCATGACGGGACCTCTGGAGGGGCGACAAATAAAAACGCGGTTGCCGACCATCGGAAAAGAAAAAAAACACCAAACGCGACCTCAGAGAAACTGAGGAAAGAGGGCCACACGGGGGAGCCCGAAACCGAGTGGGGTAACAGAGGCACACCATGTGGGTTCACGATGCAGGGGGGTGCAAAGAAAAGGAAGCGGAGGGAAGGGGAAGCATGTGACACCGGAGGAAAGCAAACTCCAGGAGCGGGCAGTCGGGGAGACCAAGCCCAACTTGGTTAAGCGCACGGAATGAGAGAAGTGTCTACCAAAGGGTGGGGGGAAATAGGGTGAAAAGGCAGGGTTGGCATGGTTCAACCAGGGGCAGGTGAGCCAGTGTGGAAAAACATTCAGTCGGTAATAAAACCGGGGGAGGGCTATTGCGGAAAGACGATAATGTTGTCAACCGCGAAGACCAGAAACATTCTCTAAACCGGAGAAAGGGGGGGGCAGAACCAACGGAAAGTGATATGGAAGACTAAACCAGTGTGGCACGCGAAAGGGGGTTACTTGAAAAAAAAACCGAAGTAAATGCGGAAAAAAAAAAAACCCAAAAAAACTTAGAAAGGGATGGGTGAAGGGAAGGGAAAAGACACTCATG
>Ga0179593_1672689_pt1 | contig 14192 bp, 20 predicted proteins | sample CZODoug2_1_08_16_FD_185931 | JGI IMG/M metagenome (GOLD analysis project Ga0179593, IMG submission 185931) | Vadose zone soil fungal communities from Angelo Coast Range Reserve, California, USA - CZODoug2_1_08_16fungal (PacBio error correction) | ecosystem: Environmental > Terrestrial > Soil >...
CACGGCTCATAACCATAGCACTAAGTGAATCTTCTTCCAGCCCTTCCTGGAGCATCGGGTCTCAGCGATGGAGGAGGAAGAGCATATCAATCAGAGTTGGGGGAGTTACCAACACCCCTTCAAGGGGGGCTCTAGAAGAAAGGAAAAAGATTCTCTCATACGGTTTGCATACCGTCCGTTCAAGGGAGGAAATACTCCCCCTTCTCGAAAGGGAAGGAAAAGGGTCTGAAGAGGGGAAACTAAATCGGAAGGGGGAAGGATTGCCGGAAGGCCTCCATCGACTTCGGAAAAGAATCTCGGGGGGGAACAAGTCCAATGCTACGCTTTCAGCGGGGCAGCCAATCATAAAAAATCGAGGACAACGAAAAACCGCAAATAACAATAAGGAAAGGAAGTCTTTGCCCAAAAAAAAAGAACCGACGCAAGGAAGAAAATTATTCGGTCGTGACGTCCACTAAGAAACAAACGCAGAAGCAAGGGATCGTTAAATACTCTGGCCGGAAAGCCAAAAGGATCTCGCAGGGATGAATCAATTCGGGAGGAGAAGGGGCAGGGGGCAGAGGGTGAAAAATGCATCGCGTTCGCATCTACGGGAAGAAATGAGTGGAAACGGCAGGGCTGAAAGTTGGCATTAGAAATCGAATGACGAACGGCTCTCGTTGAGAAGGGAGGGGAGACAAGTCTATAAATCAAGGGAAAGGCTCACGGGAATGAAGTAGAGATGCATTCCTACAACTCCGAGAGAGGCGGAAAGATAGAAACTTCTATATTCGATCGCATCTGTTAGGGCCGTAGAATTCTTATCACCACAGCAGAGAGCAGGAAAAGCACTACCAATTCGTAGAGAGAGACTGTGTCGCGATATAGGGGGACCGAGTGAAGGTTTTTTCCTATTTTAAGGGAAGACCAAAAAAGATCCTCCGATACTCAAGAAGGGCTACGAGGGGGGGGGTCGAATCGCATCGCACTGAAAATCGAGAGAAACAACAACAACGAGGAGTAGGGAAAAAGGGCCGACGATGGGGGAAAGGGGGGGGAAACGCTAACTGCTGAAAAGAATCCAAGAGGGTTTTGAATCTGTAAGGAAAAATCCCGAAAAAAAAACGCTTCACCGATAAAAGAAAGGGAAAGGGAGGGTTCGTTTTGGGGGTCAGAGTTCGCGAGATGAGAACGGATTGCCGGTGAAAGGAGAACGGAACCTGGGGAAGAAGAAGAAATCGAGGAGAAAAAAAGCAAGAAGAAAAGGGAGGGGCGTCCTGCAGCTCCCGTGGGGTTGCGAATCTTTGATTTAGAAGAATGGGAGAAAACATCGTTCGAAAAGATCTCTCTCCAGGGGGGAGAGGAATTTTCGGGAAAGAGACAGGCCAACTTTCAACACTGAGTGAAAAAAATTCTTCACCTGATGGGAAGGGGGAGATGCAAGGGGGAGAGGCGCTTCTTTCCGGATCCTCAGGGAGAATCAGAAGAGACGTGGTTAAGTTCGGTAGACGCCTTCAAACGCGCTTAGGGGGGAAAAGGGAAAGGGTCATGGAAGGGGGGAGACATTTGCTTAGGTCGGGAGACCGACCGGCCTCATGGGGAGGGGCGTGGTCTTGGTCAAAATCTGGGGGACACTATCTTCGGGAGCAGGATGGGTATTGAGGGGGATCATCTATGCTATTTGAAGGGGAAAGTACGGGAGACCGTTTGGCCGGCAAAATGATGGCGAGATGGGCGAAAAGGAGGCCAACACATGGGGAAAAGGCTATCCGATGGAGCATAGGAAAGTTGACCGAGGAGCAAAAATAGAAAGGGAACTGCTTTATATTGGAAAAAAAAGGGGCCAGGGGGGGGAGGAGGAGCTTTCCGTTTATTATTGAAAAGGGTGGGGGGATGGCATGGGGGAACCAAAGACCTCTTGCTCTGCGCGGGAAGGCCATGAATCCTATCTTATTAAAGGGGGGGAGAAGGACTGCGGAAAAAAGACATTAGGCTCTTCCGGAAAGGGGGGAAATTCCAGCTCCCACTCAATGGGCGGGATGTATCGTTTAAAAGAGGAGAACGGGGAACCTCTGGCGGACAGCCAGGAAAATTAAGATCGCGGCAAGAAAAGAGAAAGGCTTCAGGTGAAATGAAGCCCGCCGGGAAAAAACCAGCGTCTTTTTCTTTCCGGGAGGAATAGGAAGGCATGCCAGAGAAAAGGAGAGAGGGAATCATCAACGGACGAAACCGGGGGCGAACCGCCCGCCTCTAAGTCTTCCATCTCCTTCTGGAAAAAGAAAAGAAGGGGGAAGAGGAGGAAAAACTTATCACAAGAAAAAGGAGAGCCACCCCCATTCAAACAGGGGGAAGTAAGAGAGTGGGATAGTGCCGAACATAAAACTATCCCTTCCGGCAGCGCCCACTATACGGAACCCTTATTTAAGTTTGAAAGTAGAGAAAGGAAAGGGGACGGAAAGACTCGACTAAGATAGGCAGGGGGAGAAGGCTTGTCATCGTGCTCCACCTGCAAAAAAGGAAAATTGGGAAGAGGGGTATCTTTGATAGCGTTCGAGAAGCCAGCGCAGAAGAACCTGGGGCGTCGCACATGGAGAACGCTCACACGTGGGGCAAAAAACGCGGGGAGCTCCTTACCTTGCAAAAGGAAAAGCATCGGGGAGGGAAAGAATCACCGGAATTTTTGGGCAAGGGCCGCATGATGGAAAGAAGCCGCTTCTTTGTCTGTACCGGGGGAGAAAACGACCGTTTGCCGGGGGGAAAAGAAGGCGGAACTTCTATCTTCCCCTACAAAAGGCGGGTGCTAAAAGGGGAGGGGCAGGGCGAGCGACTTCAGGCGGGGGGGAGGGTCGACAGGAGTCCAGCTTCTGCTGCTTAAAAAAAGAGAGAGAGCTGAAAGATTTCGTCAGCATCTCATTGGCTATGGACGAGGATGCGGAGAAAAGGAAGAAGACGACGAAGTTCAGCACCTGCACGAAAGCCGGAAGAGGGCGACCTGGGTAGCCCGTAATTGAGAGGGGAAAAGGAAGGGTCTGAAAGGCAGGCGCATGATTGTCTTTGAAAAATTGGAGGAGACTACTCCGGAGGGGGGGGTGGCCATTTTTATGCCGGGAAACTGGAACAGCCCGAAGGAGAAAATGCGTCGAGTCGTTGACGGAATAATGAAGGGACAGAATCCGGTCGTCAGAGGGAAGGGGAAAGATTCCCGGTAGTGCGCTAGAAAGAGAAAAAGGAGGAGGAGGAAGATAGAAAAAGAAAGAGGAAGGGGAAGAGAGGAACTACAGCCTGACCGACCGTAGGGCCAGGAACGAGTATTCCTTCCAACTAACTCGAAGAGGGGAAAAGCAGATCTGGCTGGAGGGAGAGGGGGCTAACACCAATTCCGGCACCATCGAGGAAAGAAAAGGAATAGTATCAAGAGAAAAAAAAACCGACACTACGTCAAGACGATTCGTGAAAAAAGGAAAAGACATCAATTTCCGTGGAAAGGGAAGTTAGGGCCGGCTGAAAGTATCGAAAAGGAGGCGTACGGCTCCTATCGACTTCAATTCGAAAAAAATGTAGGAAAGAGAAAAATATGAAGAAAAGGGCGATTCCGGAAGAGCTGCAGACACAGCATGCTTTTCAGCTCGAGTAAGGGGGGAGGGAAATCTCTCTGACGTAGAGATCATCACCGAAAAAAAGAAGGGCCTCTAGTTCTGACGACGGTAGGAATCTCGAGTAACCCTACCTATTTTCTGAACCAAGAGGGGGAGAAACGGGGTCGTAAAACCGGGATCACGCAAGGAAAAAAGAAGGGGGTTGACGTCGGAGATAGCCAATTACCCAGCTTCTCGCGGCCTTTCGAGACGCCAACGCAACGAGGGTCGCACTAGGAGGGAGCTAAAGAGAAAGTTAAGGGATTCGGCGCTCCTGGCAAGGGGGGGGGAGAACCGCCTATCAAACCAGGGAAAAGCGGCTACACGGGGGGGGGGGGGGAAAAAGATGACCATCGCCTATCATCACGGGGCAGGTCCATGGCTGGGGGATCTGTTTCTTATCTAGGGGGGGGAGGAGGGTCATCAAAGGGGGAGGAAGCGATCCCCGTTCGTGTCGTGGACAGAAAACCTGAAGGCTTCTGTTCGAAACAGGAAGACAGGGAGGGAAAGCGCTGACCGGCGCATAAGGGGGGGGGGGGCCGCAAAAGCATTCCTTGTGGGATCCGTAAAAGAGAGAAGAGGGGCTGCAGGCTCATTGCATCAGACGGACGAGAGGGAGGGGTCGCGTTTTCGCTGAGGAGGGGGAAATCTCATGGGGGAGAGGAGCCGTGGAGAGAGAAGTGTTGCGGGCGGGTCGAGTTAGGAGAGGGGAAAAAAATTCTCGACGGGGGAGGGTGACCTGCGAGGAGGAAAAAAAGAAGAGCTTCAGCCCTCCTCGGAAAACGAAACGACAAGAGAGAGGGAGGAAGAAAATGCCCTCTACTACTCTGCACATTGGAAATCTCCTTAACTTTAGAGGAAAGACCGGCATCTTTCTCCCAGCTATGGGGGGAGGGGAGCGCGCGAGCACAAGGAGGAACAACCCCATGCATAACAAAGGTTGCGCTCGCCTGACTCATCCTCCCCGGGGGGAGACGCTGAAGGGGAAGGCACTATCCATCCGACAACAGGGGGCTTTCGCGCTCTAAAAAGTTACGGGGAGCTTTGACCAGGAAAAGAAGATCTCCGTTCAATTCGGGGGAAAATAAATAGATTCGAGACATCAGCTCGGCCAGGAAAGGCGAAGAAGGGAAAGGAGAAGGTCCCATCATCACTCGCATCAGGGGGGAAACAGAAAGAACAGAAGAATCTGGCCCCACCCTCTTGCGGACCAGACCAGAGAAGGGGGGAAAAGGAGTCCTGTCGTCGACGCCAACGAAGAGGTCTTCAAACTCTAGTCCTATTAGAAAGGGGGGAAATCCTTGTGGAAAAGGAACCTCCTCACTGAGGAAGGGGCACTTCTGAGGGGGGAATCCGTCCAGCCGCGTGGTGAGATGTGTATACCTTCATCAGGTAGAATCGGATAGATTTCCTCAAGAAGAGGGCTGAAAGTGATTCTAATTACGAGAATCTTCCGCGATGCCGAAAAGAGGGTCGCATGTTTCCCCCCCCCCCCATCAAGGAAAGGGAACAGTCGAGCTGCAGGAGGAGAGAGCCGCAGGGAAGTCATTCTGCTTCAGCGGGGGGGAAGTGAGGAAAGACCTTGGGGGGAAGGACTGGTAGGGGAAGAGACCGTGCTGATCACACAACGGCAAACGAAGAGCGGACACTCTACACAAGGGAGTCTCAGGAAAAAAATCGCTATCGGGGCGGAGTGGGGGGGGACGACGGCCTACCGGATCATCATCACTGAGAAATGGCTTCTGGCGACGAGGGGGGACAAGCAGAAAGGCAGGCTACCATCAAAAAAAAAAACGTATGGGGAGTAGATTTATCCCCTAAAAAGGTGTAGATTGCGGGAAAAAAAAAAAAAGTCTCCCATTCATTCCATCTTCGGGATTGTTTATTATAAGGGAAAGGAAACCACCTCCACTCTTGGAACTGAATCGCGAATTTGCACTCTTCGGAAATGGGGTTGAGGGATCGATGTCTCTATCTTCGGGAAAAAAGGGGGATCAGAAAACCTTTACTCAGTAATAGGGCTTTAGGAAAGCAGAGAAGGAACTTGCCGGTAAGAATTTTCCTTCTGCGTTCGGGGCCCTAGCGCAGGACCTGCCTCCTTTGCTCCTCTGGGAGACGTCTCCATGCGAAAAAAAAAGCCTCTGCCAAAGCGCAGGGAGGGGGAATTTCGAACTTTCTCTCTCAAAAGGCAAACCGGAAAAAGAGGGGACGGCACCTTCACTAAAAAAGAAGGATATGCAGAAACAGGCGCCTGGTCCGGGGGGGCGCTCATTTTGGGGGGGAGAATTTACTCATCATAAAAGAAAAAGGTTTCGGGAGGGGCGTCAAACTGCTTCGGCCGGGCTGAACGAAATGAAAGGGAGATTTTCCGGGGGGGAGGAAGTTGGAGGACCGCTCCTTGGGGGGAGGCGGAGGGGCCTCCAGCTGTTTGGGCAAAGGATCGAGGTCAGAAGGGGTCTTGTCGTTTAAAGGGGGAGGAAGGGGATGATTGAAGAAAGAAGCGTCGCCTTGGCCTGGAAGAAGGGTCGGAAAAGCCAGCACCTGCCGAATTGGAGAACGAAGATCCTATTGTCGGAGAGAGGGAAGTACCAGGGGGGGAAAAGCGAAGATGCCGCCAAGAGGATATGGAAGGGAGAGCGTCTGATGCGAGCTGAAGGAGAGTCCGGAAAGAGGACCGTGGATGTCATTTGTGTTGTGGGAGAAAAGAAGGCTTGTCTGGGAAAAACATAGCTGATCACGATGCCGCGAGGGGAGAAGCGGCAGTCAAGGGAAGAGAAGAGGGGGCGCCTTGATGTCGTAATGGCTTTGAGTAGACTCAATGCTATTGTTATCGGGGAAAAATCTGGCAAAAGGAAAAGGGGGGGCTGCCGTCCTTGGGAAAGGGGCGGGAAAAAAGGGCAAGATCAGCCCGCGATCACGGAAAAACAGCGGCTGGGGGGGGGATAAAGGGAGACTATGAGGAAGAGACTGTAATCACCATAGGAAGGAATCATCCCAAGAGAAAACTCCCTCCTCAGAGACTGCTGAAAGCCTTCTCACCGGCACCATCTAAGAAAGAAAAGGAAAAATAATGCTGTTGGGGAGGGAAAACCCCCATGCACATTAATTGGGAAGAAGAGAGGGACGAAAGAGTGCCTAACAGAGAAAGGGATCCCGTCCAGCGCTGGAAAGAACATCACGATAAAGAGGTGGAAGTTGATGACGAGAAAGAGCCGCCAAAAGGAAAGGAGGGGCATCGTGCTCAGAAATCAGTGCACGCCGACGCCTTTGGAATATAGAGGGGGAGGGGGGGGTTCTAATATAAGAAAAAAAAAAACCGAGATCCTTCCCTGGGGAATGTCTATCAAAAAGAGGGCGACACCACCGCTTTTCTTGGTGAGGGGACCGGAGAAGGGACTGCAGCTGGGTATTGCGGCAAAGGAAAGGAAAAGGGGTTTGCAGGAAGAGAGTTTATATCCCGCTGAGGGAAAAAGAAAAAAGCGTAGGACACGACGGGAGGGGGAGGGCGTACTGCGATCTTCCCGACGCTCTTCAGAAAAGGGGCGACTTCTTTTTCGGTGAGGAGAGAAGTCAGCTAGCGGTAAAAAATCGTCTTCTGCTGAACGCAGAAAAGAGGATCTCGCAAGGATCGCCCTTATCTTCGCAGCCTTGGCAAGAAGGAGATTTGCCCCCCCCCCCCCAGGAAAGGGAGGACTGCAAGGGAAGAAAAGGTCTGCGCCGTTACTCCCGAAGAAAACGGAAGGGGAAAAAGTGCTGGGCATTTTTTCCAGCCGGGACTTGACAGAGTAGGTTCGTCGTCATGGGGGGCGAAAGTGTCGGGTAAAAGAAGAAAGTTTAGTGCCATGTTTAGAAGATGAAAGATGACGGGGAAAAGAAGGAACACGTGATTGCCGTTCCGATAAGTCTTGAAACTGGTCAGGGGAGAGATCCCGGCTGGTTCCCCGTAGTTTCGACAAAAAAAAGGAGGAAAAAGAAAAAAGAGGAAAAAAAGGGAACGCGGAATCGAGGAAACGACCAAGAAGGGGGGGAAAGAAGTCACGGAAGGATGAAAAGGGGAGAGGGGGTGAGCATATCGGGCCTTTCAGAGGAGTCCGTAATAAAAGGAAACAACAATTTCCGGCAAAAAGGGAGGAAGGGGGAAAAGATTGTCAAAGACAAGAAAGAGCGCCACCTACTACTAAGGAGGAAAACGCCTCGCAATTTCCTTAAAGTGGAGATTCCTTCCGGCTGATATCGTCAGCCATGTGAGAGAGGGAGAAGGAGACCCTGCAAGTCGGAAAAAGGAGAAGAAATATGCCCAATGCTAGGAGGGGAACCGGGAAGCGAGGAAGGGGCGTTTCACATCAGAAACGGAGAGGACGGGGGTCAATTTCGACGCTCGCTGACGTAGAAAAAGAAAAGAAAAGAAAGACGTCGAAAAAAAAGGAGCGCAGGTCGGGGAAAAAAATATGCTGAACCCTGCAAGGCGCCAAAACGCGGTATCGTTCCATACCAACCGAAAAAGGAAAAAAAAGGCCTGCAAAACATTCCGTGACGTCGGGGAAGAAAACAGCTGAGAGGGAAAGGTCCATCGCGCCCACAACGGTGGTGTACGAAACACTTTGCGCCGGAGGAGACTCCACAGGGGGAAAAAGCGCGCTGGCATCGTAATAGGAGAAAGTACAAGGGGAAAAAAGGGTCTTCCGGCGCAAGCGTCGCACTGCTTGGGGGAGACCAGCCGACAGGGAGAGAAGTTTCTGCGGCGATCGTGAGAGGTGGAAGAGGAGAAAAACTTTCCAATAAGGGGAGGGGGGCGAGGTGATTGCGCGCGACCGAGAGGGCCTGTATCGTCTTTTAGGGGAAAAAAGGGGAGACGCTTTCGGGGGAAAAAGGCGCTTACCTTCTCATCATTTGCAAGGGAGGAAAAGCCACAAATGTGGGAAAGGGGAAAAAGAAGACAGATTTCGTGACCGGGGGGAGAAGTCTATTTCATCAGAGGAGGGATGGAGTTGAAGGGGGGGGTCAGGGGAGGGGTCTCTCGCCATTTGAGAGAAATCTGAAGAAAGGGCGATCTAGCCCTGACATAACAGGGGCTTGAAAGAAGTGATGATCTTTTGCCATTCGAAAAAAGCAACACGAACTTTCATGGGTAAGTCCGGAAGAAAAAAAGGGCGTCAATTTATCCATACAAATAGCATTTAGTGGAGAAGAAAAACCCCTATGATACATCAAGTCGCCAGGAGAATAAGGGGCCTCTGCAGGGCCTGATTGCCTGAGAGGTGGAAGAGGTCATCTGCCGCGCGGATCAAGAAGGAGTTTTTACTGAAGAAAAAAATTCCAAAAGGGCGCTCTCCTGAATGTTCTAGGAAAAGGAGGGGACTTAAAAAGAAGGTTCAACCGTTCTTGGGAGAAAGGACGTTTCACGGGTGGAGGAAAAGAGCATAGGGGGGGAAAGAAGGCGGGCCAGGTTGCTGCCTCAATCTAGGAGGCCCTATCTCTATCAGCATCTGAAGAAAAAACGGCAGAAGAGGATCGCATCGCTGAACCGAAAAGAAAAGACCTTCTGAAAGCAGATCGTGGCCCAACCGGACCGACAAGAAAAGGCAAATGATCGGTCCGTCAGGAGAAAGAGGCACCGAGAGGAGCCATGCAGTCGTGAAAGAGAAAGGGGTGAACGGCGTCTTAACCGAAAAAATGGGACGATCTCTCATTCTTATAAGGGCTCCGCCCCGAAGGGAGAGACCTTCATCGTCGTTCGAGGAACCAGGTTAAGGAAAGGGGGGCATGAGAGCTACGTTGAAATCCTGAAGATCCCCTGCGAGAGGAGGCGACGAGGAAGGGAAAAAAAAAATCAAGATTCGCACAAGGAGAAACGCCGCGGAAAAAGATACTGCAATTTGCACTTTCGAATGAAACGGAACGAAGGGCGCATCTTTTCAAGGAAAGGGCTGGAAAAAAGGAAAACGCAGATCGCTAACCGAGAAGGGAGGAGTCCTCAAAGAGGGGAAATCGTCGTGACAGCGGGGTGAGTTTTCCGGTGGTCGCCGGCCTACCCGTATCATAAAAAAAGGGACGCTTGGCTTCGGAGAAAATGTCTCAATCTAGGGGGAAGAAAAAGAGATGAAAAAAAAAACGGGAGGAAAAAGAGAGATGTTATCCCTGACAGAAGTCGAGGGAAACTCCGCTCCCTAAGGAAGTCGCCCAAAAAAAGGAAGTTTTGATTATAAAAGGGGCCTGACGAAAAAAAATAAAAAATCCACCTTTAACCACCGATATCGTCTACCCCTTTTGCACGAAAAAGGGGGAGTGGCTGTAGAGGGAAAAGGAATGCCCTTATTGCCTGGTGATCAGAAGAACCATATGAAGTGAAAAAAAGAGGCACATTGCCTTAGCTTATGCAGGACGGAAATGTTTCCGGCGGCGTTGTAGAAAGGAAGAAATGTGCTAAGATAAAAGGGGAGCGACAGAAAGCGAAAAGCCGCGCGCTGATAGGAAGCCATTTCAAAAAACGTCTCTCTCAGCCACCAAAGAAGAACGATTGCGGGAAGGGGAGAAAACGCGATTCAGGTCGGACACCTCAAAAGAGAGGAATTGAGAAGAAGGAAAAAAAAAATCGAGGTTCGCTGGCGGTCTTAACCGTCAAAAAAAAGCCGAAAGGGAGTGATGGCCCTCGAGTGGGGGGGAGTTGGAGGAAAAAACCTTGGCGTCGTCGTGGTACTGGGGCAATGTTGCACGATCTTGAGGGGAGTGAGGGGGATTTGCCGGGGGGGCAAGCGTGAGGGTGAAAGGACTTGCACCAAAAGAAGAAAAGAAAGAGGTCTGATCAGATCGGTAGGGAAGGCGATGAGGAAGCCTGTCCCTCCTTGAAAAAAGAGGGTCCCCATAGCGGTAAAAAAGAAAAGGGGAGCGCGTAATATCTCCTCCCAGAGGGGCGTGCACGGTAAAGAGAAAAGTGCTGCCTGGTATAGTCGGAGGAAGACAAACAAAAGGGGGGAGTTCATGGTTTGAAAAAGAAGAGGAAGAAAAGGAGAGGCCGGATTAATCCAGAAGGGAAGGCAATAAAAGGGAAAATGAGCAAGCGGCATTCGGAGGGACTGACGGCAAGGGAATTAATGTTCTTAAGGCATTTTCAGAGGAAAAAATGCTATTGTTAATAGGGAAAGACGTCTGGGCCCCTTGCTCGCGGGGCGGACCCTGCCGTGAAAGAAGATAGGGGGAAAAGAAACAGCGTAAGGGACATAAAAAGGAAGCACCATCTTCTTGTCTTCCGGGCTCGAAGGGGCCATCGGCATCATTCCGAGGGAGGGGAGGCCTTAGAAAGAAAACTCTAAAAAGAAGAGAACGCCTGCCGGGAGAGCCTTCTCACCGGCAGAACATCAAGCGGGGAAAGGATCACCATAATGCCTGTTGGCGGGAAAACCTGAACATGGGCCTTTCATCGCAGGGGGGGGGAAGGGAATGTGAAAGAAAAAGACGATCCCTTCGGCGGCGGAGCGCCATCACGAGAAATATCGACCAAGGGTGATGACTATCAGCAAAAAGAAAAAGAAGACGGCCGCCGAAAAAAAAGGTCGAGGTAGGGGAATGGTTCATCGTGACTCCCAAGAGAGAAAAGCCTTGTGAAGAGTTGCGGGATAGCAGGTTCTCATGTCTATGCACGGGGAAGCTTCCAAAGGGGTCTCATAGATGTAAACGGCGAAGGGAGACAGCCCCGCGGCTGTTTGGCGCTGCGGAAAAAACCGAAGAGAAGGGGGGGGGCTGCCTTCTTCAAGGGGTGTTCTGTTGATGCCAGTTCTTTTTCTTACAGGAAGGGGGGGGGGAGCCTCCTTTTTCCTTAGAGAGGTTCGGTTCGGACTTAGATTCCCTACAGCTGAAAAAATGGGGGTCTTTTTCGAGAAGAGAGACGTCATCGAGAGGGACATGGGGGAAAAAATAAAAACGCGGCTCTTACAAACCTTCTGGGGATTCTCGCTTGAACTCCCTGGAAGCCTGAGGGCGAGCGAGTCCTTCGACTTTCAAGGGAAGGCGAAGGTACTCCGAGGGAAAAAATGCTTACGATATCAGAGGAGGGGGCTAAAGGGAGGGAAAGTTCTGCGGCATTTGGTTACCAACTTGTCTTGAAAGGAAGCGTCTTCGCAGATTTGATCAGGGAGGAGTCGCAAGACAAAAGGAGGGATTGTTGTAGGCATTTTTATAGAAAAAAAAGAAAGATATTGCTAAACGAGAGTGGACTAATAATTCAAATATTCAGGGGGAGAGGAGTGTCAGTGTCTTTTCCTTGAACAATGAAAAAGGGGGCTACTCTTCTCTCACCAAAAAAGGAAGAATATCTGGCGCGGAAAGAAAAGGGAACGCGGATCGATGAAACAACTCAAGGGAAAGAACCGTATCGTAACTTCCCTTCACGGGAGGAAAAATACGATCTCGAGACATATCGGGCTTTTAGAAGAGAAAGGCCTAAAAAGCGGCGGCGACGCCGACATCTTTAGCACTCAGCCCAATCGGAACGCCGACCTACTACTACTTCGGCGGGAAAAAAAGAAAAAAATCCGGTACCAGTTTCGCCGGCAAAGAGTACAGACAGGGAGGGAGGGGGGAGCCGATCGACCTTCAAGCGCCCACCGAGCCAATCTCAATATGCCAATTGCGCTGCTTAAGAAGAGGGCGAAAAGTCTTTCCGGCCAAAAAGACATCTTAGGGGGGGGGAAGGACGCTGGCCGTCAATGTCGAAACGACGCGGAAGTCGCTCGAGAAGGAAAAAAAGAGGGTGGAAAACCGGGGAAGGGATGCGAGGAAAGAAGTCAGCAGTCCGCCCTACCTATGGGATAACCAGGAAAACGGGGACCTACTCGTTATCTGTATAAGGAAGACGGGATAGCACAGCCATGAACGAAAGAGAAAAAGACGGCAGCGGCCTCCAAGGATCTGCGGCGGGAAAGGTCCAGCTCTCCAAAAAGAGTGGTACTACACTTTTGGCAAAAGGGGAGAAATCGAAGAGGCCCACATGGACGGGGAGTTGGAAGGGATTCTTAACAAGTGATATACGCTAGAAGGGAAAATAGGAAAAGATCTTCGCAAAGGGGAGGGAAGGAGCACGATTTACAAAGTCATCAAAGAGTCGTTCTTTGGAGTAGATAGGCTGATCTATTTCTGAGAAAAGAAAAATCTCTGGGGAAGAAAAAAGTGTCTTGATGGGAAAGACCGGGGAAAGGGATCGTCTGGATTAAACTGGGTCGAAAGAACTACGCTTCTGTTCCGCGCAAGGAATAAAGATTGCGGGGGGGGGGGGACGCCAACAGCATTCGAGAGTGTCCCGAGAAGGGGAAAAGTGCTCATTAGGAGAAATCGTTCGAGCAGGTCTGTTCGCGGGAATAAGGGGGCTGGAAGGCTCGCCATGGGGAAAGAGGGGGAAGGGATGGCGATGAAAAAACCGCATGGGGCGGTCGGGGGGGGGGGGGATAGCGGGCAGGGGGAGTTTTGCCACCTGCTTTCTACGGGGGAGCCCTGCGATCAGAAAGGGGGGGCATCTTCCTTAAAAAAGGAAGGATCCAGAAAGGAGAAAAAAATAGCATTTATTTTAAAAAAGGGAAGCCATCAATTAGAAAAAAGGAAAAAAAGCTCCTGAAGAAGGCTTGTCCTGGACGGGTCATCTTTGCGGCTAACTGAGATGAGCGGCATACCCAGCAGGTAACGGGGAAAAAAAAAAAACATTCCGAACCCGTTTGACTATCGAGCCGTCTAAGAAAAAAGCAATCAGACGCTGACGAACGCAATAGCCAAGAGAAGTCAACCGTTCGGCGGCGGAACGCGGGAAGTCAACTGGTACGTGGGGGAATAAAAAAGAAACATCTTATCTGCCGGGAGGGGCCCAGTGAGGGGGGGGAAAAATCGTGCCCCATCTCGAGACATCAGCTCTTCCATGCCAAGAAGAAGAAAGTCAGGGGGGGAAGAAAAATCTCACTCTCTTACAGGGGGAAAGAAAAGGAAGATTCTGTCAAAAGCAGAGGGGGAACGGGGAAAGAGTCTGAAACCGCCGAGGACGCCAATTCCAAAGGGGATACGCAAAGAGAAGGCAACCGAGGAAAGGAGGGAAGCTGCGGGAGAGAATTACGGCTTCTTAACCTCCAAACTGAGAGGGAAGGCTTATCAATTCTGGATGCGAAAGGTGAGGGGGGAGGGGTCCTAAAAAAAATCTCGGCGCGGGGAATAGGACAAAGAAAAATGCCGGCGCCTTGAGTAGATCTACGTAAAAAGCCGGGGAGAAAAACAGCGATTCGAGGAGAAAGGGAGGGACAAGTCGATAAATAGAGGAAGGAGAGAGCTGCGGCCAGGCACGACGCCTGAAAATTCGTCTTAGGAGGCACTTAAAGAAGAACCTACGAGAAAGGGGGGGTGTTCGGGAGGAAGGGAGGATCACCTTCCTCAAACGAAGAGCTACCCCGAATCAAGACAAGGGCGTCCCTCATAAGCTTTCAACCTGTCAGGGACAGCGTTTAGGTTTGGAAGGATTGGGGGGAGGGGGCCGACCTTTCATCACATCCGAGAAGAGGGGAGGAGTTGACGAGTTAGGGGGAGGGAAGCGAAATCTCATTCTAACAA